>Ga0153918_1000823_pt1 | contig 13572 bp, 11 predicted proteins | sample TSFL002MetaG_FD_104687 | JGI IMG/M metagenome (GOLD analysis project Ga0153918, IMG submission 104687) | Attine ant fungus gardens microbial communities from Florida, USA - TSFL002 MetaG | ecosystem: Host-associated > Fungi > Mycelium > Unclassified | place: USA: Florida, Paynes Creek Historic... | reverse complement strand
TTAATTGATACAATGCCTAAAGGGACGTTCAGCAACTGGCTTGATAAGGCTACCGTCAATTGACAGAAAAGAATGTTTTTTCTCGGTAGACAATTAGGGCTTGGTTGCTCATATTCTGCCGGACATGCTAAATAAATTAGGGCATAGAATACCTGAAGAAGGCCCGCCCGCAATGCATCCTATGAATAGATTGCAATAGTTTGGGCCTTATTTAGTTATTTTCCTATCCCGTTTTTATTAGCTACTCTATTATCAGAACCTTTGCAGAATTCCTTTCAAGATATCGCCAAATGTCGATTCTTTCTTCTCGGCATAGGCATTATAGTAACTGTTACCGCCGTAACCGTAGCCGTAACCATAACCATAGCCATAACCGCCGCCATAGCCGGATGCATCGCGTTTAACACCGTTAAGGATCAATGTGAATTTAGGGAAGCGGTTAGCCTCGTTAATTTCATTAATAAACTCTAACTCGTATTTATGCGTATAATTCTGTCTGATTACATAAAGTGATGCATCTGCTACGCGTGCAATAATCAGCGCATCTGTAACCAGGTGAATTGGCGGCGAGTCGATAATGATCTCGTCGTAAGTTTTTCTTAGTTCGGAAATGAGTTGATCAAGGGCTTCTCTTTCCAATAATTCTGAAGGGTTTGGCAAAATAGAACCACAGCCCAGTACATCTAAATTGGCAAAACCTGATGGCTGGATCAATTTTTTAAGGTCTGTTATTTCTCCGTCCAGATAGTTTGAAATGCCCGGATGTTCTGAAGATAAACCAAAGTTTACAGAAACTTTAGGTTTACGTAAGTCCATTTCCAGAATGATGGTTTTCTTTGCTGTATAAGCTAGCGTTACCGCCAAGTTAGAGCTTACAAAGCTTTTACCTTCACCGCTGACACTTGATGTAAACAAGGTGACACGAGAACCAGTGTTGACATCGCCGTGTAAGTGATACAGGTTAGTACGTAATACCCTGAATTGCTCACCTATAATAAACTTACTTCTGCCTTCAGACACCACAATTTGCGATTCTGTCTCCTGATAAGAAAGTTCGCCCAAAATAGGAGTGTCGGTAACATCTTCTATTTGCTTACGTGTTAGGATCAGGTCATTCATAGATTCTCTTAGGAAGAGAATACCTGCAGCCGCAGCCAAACCTAATACCAGGCACAAACCATAAACCAATGAAGGAAGAGGCCATTTTACATTACCGGCATGGGCATCATCCACCACTTCTGCATCTTCTACAGAAGACGCGTATCTTAAGGCTACTTGCTCATGTTTCTCTAACAAAAACTTATAGATAGCTTCTTTGCTCTCCTGCAAGCGCAATAATGAACTATATTGGCGGTCCTTATCAGGTACCTGTTTCAGGAAGCCATTAATGTTGCTTCCAAAGCTGGTCATTTGATTTTTTTGTGCAACCAGCGATGACTTGATGACCGATATTTTATCTCTAAAATCATTGGTTAGCTGCACCATTTGTTCGTCCATCGACTTAAACATTGGGTTAGTCTCTGGCGTAATGGCCGCTAATTCTCTACGTTTAATTTGTAGTGCCGTAATTTTATCATAAAGATCGGTAAGGCTGTTATCATCCAGATTAGTAACTGCCGGAGGTAGTTTGCCCTCATTTTGCGGCGAGTTCATGTATTTTTCGATAGCGTTAACCGTGCTAAGTTTCAGATCAATATCATTGGTAGCCCTTAAGTTAGCCTGATTTATATCGCGGTAACTTTGTGCCTGTGCAACTATATCGGTAATGCCAGCGCTGGTTTTATACGATTGCATTTTGCGTTCGATAGAATCCAGCTCATTTTTTAAGGAATCTAACCTGAAATCAATAAACTGTAATGTTTTTTGCGATAGCTTATTTTTGTCGTCTTTTGCGTATTGCAGGTATAAATTCATTAACGAGTTAAGCACATCTTTACCACGCTGTGGATTAACATTAGAAGTAGAAAGGTTTACAAACGGGGCATCTTTGTTTTCCAATTCTACTTTAATTCCTTTCAGGTAATTATCCGTAACCAGATCGGGATCTTGAATAGTAATGCTAATAGCTTTGCCTATAAAGTCATTATATGAGGATGTTTTCTCCAACTTCCAGCTGCCAAATGAGCTTTTTACGGTTTCGCCAATGCGATGTGTAGTGGTTTCTTTATTATAGGTTACAGAGAAAGTGTTACCATCGTTAATAGTAACTTTTAATAACGTTCCGTTTGGCGGGGTATCTTCTGTTTGATTAATGAATTTGAACGCTACAGGATTTTTTTTGTAAAGGTCTACTGTTTTCAGGCCTTTTTTCTGTGTGTAATCTACCCAAAGCTGTAGTTGTGTTACTACCTGGTATACCAGTTTTTTTGACTGCATTACCTCTAGTTCGTTCTCAACAATAATTGGTTTGTTGATTGGATCTAGCTCTTGTTCTGCTGTGTTTTGATTAACCGTTAACGATGCTGATGACGCGGTTGGAGCTTTAAACTCAAGCGTTGCAACAATAGGGTAAACCGGATTAGCTATTTTGAGATAAAAAAAGCCGCCAATAATTAATATAACTGCACATAGCACGAACAAAGGCCAATGAAATAAATATTTTTTTATTAGATGACCGCCGTTTGCCGAAGATTCTGCCGATATGGGCAAAGCTAATGTGGTAACCTGAGTTTTTTGTTTGCTCATTTTCTGTATAAATATTAGTTAACCCTTGTAATAAAGATGGCGACAATTGATAAGGCCGAAAGTACCAGTGCAAATTTTTGCAGGGTTGAGTCAGAACCCAATACTTTTTCTTTGTTAGGCTGTACATAAATCACATCGTTATTTTTAAGGTAGAAATAAGGTGACGTGATAGTGTTCTTAGAACGGAGATCAATTTTGACGTACTTGCGGTTACCATTATCTTCTCTAATCAACAGTATGTTTTGCCTTACACCGGTTGTATTTAGATCACCGGCCATGCTTAAGGCTTCTGTAATGGTAAAGCGCTCGTTATTGCTATAATAAGTGCCAGGGTTCTTGACATCACCCATAACAGATACCTTGAAGTTTTGTATGCGTACGCTAACTACCGGTTTGCTTAAATAGGTAGCTAACTGATCTTCTAATATGGTTGAAATCTGCGTTGTGGTATAGCCAGCTACTTTAACATTGCCTAAAAAAGGAAGTTTAACGTTGCCATCGCGATCTACCAGATAGCCAATTACTGCATTTTCACCCGGGTGATCCTGAGATACAGCGCTCGATCCACTTTGCCTTTCAAGATTGTAATTAATACGCAAATCTTGTTCATAGTTAAGGCTGTTTACATGTACGGCAAGTAAATCCCCTGGTTGAACAAGTAGCGGGGTATAATTACTAATTCGTTCTGTACGTATAGAATCAACGCCCAGATCCTGAAAATACGGGACATTTTTGTAGGATGTACAAGAGAAACAGAATAGGGTTACTAGAAGAAAAAGGACCCCTGAATGCTTAAATTTCATAGTTGAAGATTTGTTGTTAATATCAATCAAGAGATTGTTAATTAGATTTTAATCTAAATTAAGGGACAAGGTATTTGCTGCTGGAAAATAAAGTGCTTTTTGAAGATCGCAGACAGGATAAAGCTGTTTGCCGTTGCGTGACTTAAAATGTTTATTCTCATTTAATGTTTTAAGTTATAGATATAATAAATCTGCACTGCCCGGCCTCACTTTATTTTGTTCCGAAAATAAAGAATTAACTATACATTTTTAAAAAAATGATATTAATTGATGCGAAAATACTAAAAAAATCGAAAAATCATTATATTTGAGATAATTTTGTTGGGCTCTTGCAAGGGTAAGTCTGTTAACCGTTTTTGCTTAAAATATTCTATGTCCATGCTATATTTGCCTGGTTTATCTTTAAAATCTATGCGTGTATTTTTCATTCTGTAAAAAAATCATCACTATTGTTCAGCTCGCATGAAACTACCGCATAACATAATAGCTACCGGCGATGATTTGGGCTTAAATCCGTCTGTTAACAAGGCTATATTGTATTGCTTTGAACACGGGTATATTAATAGCACATCTTTTTTAACCAGTACAGATTATTTTGGCGAAACCGTAGAGCTGATACATCACAATAGCGCAATTAATAACATTGGGGTGCATGTTAATTTTGCATCAGGCAAGCCTGTTACTCAATTTACGCAACGCGATTTTTTGGATAGTGAAGGCAATTGGGATCTGAAGAAAACAAATCGGAAGATATATTTTCTGAGTACCGATGCCAAAGCGGCCTTTATGAAAGAGATATATGCGCAAATAGATAAAGCAGTAGCAGCTAATGTTGGGATATTGCATTTAGATTCTCACTATCACTTACATACGCTGCCTTGTTTTTGGAAGTTATTTCTGCATGCTGCCCGGCATTATAAACTTAAAATCAGGCTGGCTCAAACTTATTATGAGGGTAATTATATTAAGTATTTGTACCGGAAACATATCAATGATGTGTTTAAAAGTGATAGCAGTCAATACTCCAACTATTTTGAGTCTGTAAGCCATTTTTTAAAGTCGCATGAAGCTGGAGTGGTTAATAGTTTAACAGAGGTGATGCTCCATCCTGATTTTGACCAAAACGGCCTATTGATAGATCATTTTGATCAAAACTCCTTGCCTGATTGGGTTAACTATCTGGAAAACTTATAATTGCCCAAGATATGGCATGATTTAAAATAAAATAATCATCTAGTTAATCTGAAGATTTATATTTTTACCCCCTGGATAATTTGCTTATGGTAGAGGCAATATTTAGTAAATAGCCTATCAACCTCAAAAGTTATTCAAGAAGGAATGCTTGTATTTTTTATTTACAAAACACCTTTAAAAGTAATGGCCAAATGGCAACTGAAGAATTTGCGTGTTGAGAAATGAATAAGCATGAAAACATAGAGCTGTTTGATTATACTGTATTTAACGCTGCTGTTGATAAAATAGAGATACAGCCCAAGTATATTATTAATACGCTAAATCAGTTCTCATTTAACATGGCAGAAAAAGATGCTGCCTTTAAAAAAGCACTGGTAAACTCGGATATACTCCTGCCAGATGGTATTGGGATTGTTGGTGCCGCGCGCATACTTAAAAATGCAAGAATTAAAAAGATTGCAGGTTCTGATTTGCATATGTACCTGTTACACCGGCTCGAGGAGCAGAAAGGCAGTTGTTTTTACCTTGGATCATCAGAGGAAACACTGCGTCTGATTAAAAAAGTCATTTCTACAGAATTTCCTCATATAAGAGTTGAAACTTATTCGCCGCCATTTAAAGCCAACTTTGATGTCGACGATAATGAGAAGATGATAAAAGCGGTAAACGAGTTTAAACCAGATGTGTTATTTGTTGGGATGACTGCCCCCAAACAAGAGAAATGGGTAGATGCTAATAAAGACAACATTGATGCCAAGCTTATCTGTTCTATAGGTGCCGTGTTTGATTTTTATTCGGGTACTATTAAACGCCCGGGTAAAATATGGATAAAACTGGGTTTGGAATGGTTTGTAAGATTACTAACCGAGCCAGCACACGTTTGGAAACGATATGTAATATACGGGCCAATATTTGTTTATATGGTGTTTAAAGAAAAGCTCACCAATTCCTTCACAAAAAAGCAATAGCTGCTAACAGCTCTGATAGGTAATATTGTTTTCTTCAATATCTGTGTACACTGATATCGATATGATTAGGCTGCTGTGTTTTATTATTTTTTTACGGGCATGATAGCTTCCATAAAGCAGAAAATACACCTTTTCTTAAATGAGGGCGATGAACGGAATCGTAAACTCAAGCGCAATATCGTTTATTCAGGATTAATAAAGGGGATTGCCGTCGTCATCAGTTTCGGTTTGGTGCGCATCACACTTCAATATGTTAATGCAACGCAATATGGTATTTGGGCAACAATAATTTCTATAGTTACCTGGATGAATAATTTTGACATTGGACTGGGCAACGGACTTAAAAATAAGTTGGCACGCTCGCTGGCGCTTAACGAGCGGCAAAGCATCGTAAGCAGTATCAGCACCACCTATGCATTGATGGTGCTGGTAGCTTCGGCTGCATTTGGTGTATTTTTCCTGATAGGTTCTTTTGTTAACTGGAATGGTCTGCTTAATCTCAAAGGCGCTATAAATTATAATATATGGCCTGTGTTATTAATTACAATGGGAGGCTTTTGCTTGCAGTTTATATTGCAGCCACTTAATAATATACTAATTGCTACACATCAAACTTTTAAGTTTTCATTACTAATGATGCTTGGACAAGCGCTCACATTTATTATTATAGTAATCCTTAAACAGTTTACAACAGGTAACCTGCACATCCTGGTGTTTGTAGCCATGGGCTCGCCGGTATTGGTTTATTTGCTGGCGCATATTTATTTGTTTAATACCAGCTTAAAATTATTTGCGCCGTCATGGCGGTTTGTAGATAAAAAAGTGGCCAGAAGCCTTTTTAACTTAGGCGGTACATTTTTTCTGATTCAGGTTGGCACGCTGGTGCTTTATGAAACTGATGCGATTATTATCTCAAACCTGCAAGGGCCAGCAAGTGTAACAGTGTTTAATATTGCCTATAAATATTTCTCTGTACTGTTTTTTTCGTTTTCTGTTATCATTACACCGTTTTGGAGTGCCTTTACAGATGCCTTTGCCAAACGCGATTTTGCCTGGATAAAAAATACGATGAAGCGTATGCGCCTGTTGTGGCTGGGTTTTGCCTGTTTAGCGGCTATATTGTTGGCTTGCTCAAATCTATTCTTTCGTTTATGGGTCGGCGCTGAGATTAAGGTTCCCCTAATGCTCTCTGTTAATATCGTTCTTTACATGCTGGTACTTTTGTGGAACGATATCCATACCTTTTTATTGAACGGTACCGGTAAGCTACGGTTACAGCTTATTTTATGCGTTTTAGCTGCGGTAATCAATATTCCGTTGTCAATTTGGCTTGTAAATAAAATAGGTATTAGCGGCACCGCATTAGCCAACTTTATAGTGCTGTTTTTGGCTAATGTGTTTTTTACCTACCAGTGTGGGTTAATTATTAATGAAAAAGCAAAGGGTATTTGGAATAAATAAATTAACCGCAGGTTTTATTACTTTTACCCTGCCTGCTGTATAGGCAGGGGGCTTCGCCTGACGGCGCATCAACCTTAAAATAACAACGCTCTGTTCTTAAAATGAATCAAACCGGGAACAATTTAACATCTTTTAATGCTGCTGATTGCCGCATTGCCGTAATTGGTTTAGGATATGTAGGTTTGCCACTGGCAATAGCTTTTAGCAATAAGTACCGTGTATTGGGATTTGATATTGATGAAAGACGAATTGAAGTATTGCAGCGTGCTGAAGATGATACCAATGAGGTAGACAATGAAGAACTGCGTCGGGCTATGATCAATTATAATGGGCATGGCTTACGCGTATCGGCAGATACAGCATTGTTGCGCGAGTGTAATACCTATATTGTAACCGTACCGACACCGATAGATCGTTTTAAGGCGCCGGATCTGGGACCATTGCTCAACGCCTCGGAAATGCTGGGTAAGGTGCTGAAGAAAGGCGACATGGTGATTTATGAATCAACCGTTTATCCAGGTTGTACTGAAGATGATTGTGTGCCAGTGCTGGAAAACTTCTCCGGGCTTAAATTTAATGTCGATTTCTTTTGCGGCTACTCGCCAGAGCGGATCAATCCAGGTGATAAGTTGCATACCGTCACGGCTATTGTCAAGGTAACATCAGGTTCTACGCCGCAAGCCGCTCAATTTGTAGATCAGCTTTATAAAAGTGTTATTACTGCCGGCACTCATCTGGCGCCCAGTATCAAAGTGGCCGAAGCTTCAAAATCTATTGAAAACGCACAGCGAGATGTAAACATCTCTTTCGTAAACGAGTTGGCGTTGATTTTTGACCGTATCGGTATAGATACTACCGATGTGTTGGAGGCCGCCGGTACTAAATGGAACTTTTTAAAATATAAACCCGGATTGGTGGGGGGGCATTGCATTGGAGTAGACCCGTATTACCTGGTGCACAAAGCAGAGTCATTAGGCTATCACCCTGAGGTAATTCTTTCCGGACGGAGGGTAAACGATAATATGGGCATTTTTGTAGCCAGTAAAGTGGTTAAGTTGCTCATCGCCCGAAATAATTTTATAAACGGTGCCCGGGCTTTAATATTAGGCATCACATTTAAAGAGAACTGCCCGGATATCAGAAACTCACGAGTAATGGATATCTATCATGAGCTGACGCAATTTGGTATTGATGTAGATATACATGATCCACATGCTGATGCGATTAAGGTTAAGCGTGAGTATGGCATTGAGCTGTTGCCAAAACTAAATGATATAGAGCAGCGGTATAACGCTATTATTTTGGCCGTTGCCCACGCAGAATATCAACAAACTGATATAGCCAGACTGAAAACCGGTGCCGGCGTAATATTTGATACAAAAGCATTTTTGCCCCGCTCTGTAGCTGATGGGCGATTGTAATATTTAATTTATGTAGCTATAAGCTTTTAATTATGGACCAACAAAACGAAAACCAACTAAATATAGAACTGTCTGAAGATATGGCCGAAGGTGTTTACTCAAATCTGGCCATTATTACACACTCAAACGCAGAGTTTGTGCTCGATTTTATTCGTGTGATGCCTGGTATTCCTAAGGCCAAAGTCAAATCGCGCATTATACTTACTCCGGAACATGCAAAGCGACTGCTTGCGGCCTTAGAGGATAACATTGAAAAATTTGAAGCTGTAAATGGTCGCATCAAGGTACAGCAGGAGCCTCCTGGTTTTCCTATGAATTTTGGCGGTGCCATGGGGCAGGCATAAGTAATGTTATATTTTTGTAGATTTTGAGAAATTTGCAATAATATTATAACTTTGTTGTCATTATTAAGGTGGTAATTATTTTTTCTTTAAAAGTAATTAACCAATCTGTAGCACTTGTCACGTCTGCCATGAGTAAAACTTTAGTTCTGGGCGCCTCGGGCCAATTAGGCCAATGTTTAAAGAATATCTGCGCAAAACGAGGTATTTCCGATTTTATTTTCCCTCCTGAGGAGGAAGCCAATATTCTCGATATTGAGGCATTGGATAAATTGTTTGTGAAACATCAACCAGGTTATGCTGTTAACTGTGCGGCCTATACTGCGGTAGATAAGGCAGAAGACGATGTTGATGTAGCACGGAAAGTGAATCGTGATGGCCCTGAAATTATAGCTAAGCTTTGTCAGAAATATGACACTGTGTTGGTGCATGTATCAACAGATTTTGTTTTCAAAGGAGATGAGCCTCGTTTACTTAATGAAGAGGATGTGGCTGAGCCAATTAATATTTACGGGCTGACTAAATTAGAAGGTGAACAGGTAATTGCCGCCATAACCGATAAGTATTATATTCTACGCACCAGCTGGTTATACTCTGAGTACGGCAACAACTTTGTTAAAACCATGTTGAAGCTGGGGGCCGAGCGCGATGAGTTGAGCATTATTGCTGATCAGGTGGGCTCGCCAACCTATGCGATTGATTTGGCTGGCGCAATTGTTGATATCATTGTTTCTGGTAAAGATGCCTATGGTATTTATCATTACAGTAATGAGGGTGTAACTTCATGGTATGATTTTGCCGTAGGTGTGTTTGATATTTCAGGCACCGCAGTAAAAGTTAAGCCTATAAAAAGTACTGAATATGTAACCAAGGCTACTCGCCCTGCATTTTCAGTTATGGACAAATCCAAAATAAAATCGGTATTTAATATCACTATTCCATACTGGCGCGAAAGTCTCACCACTTGCATTAATATATTACAATCATCATGAAAGGAATTATTTTAGCCGGCGGTTCCGGCACCCGTTTATACCCTATTACAAGGGCTATCAGTAAGCAGTTAATGCCTATATATGATAAGCCGATGATTTATTACCCGCTGTCAGTATTAATGTTAGCTGGTATCAATGAGATATTGATTATTACTACGCCTGAAGATAATGCCGGCTTTAAACGCCTGCTGGGTGATGGTTCTGAACTGGGTTGCCGTTTTGAATATGCCGTTCAGGAAGTGCCTAATGGCCTGGCTCAGGCATTTGTAATTGGCGAAGAATTTATTGGTAATGATAAGGCTGCGCTGATTTTGGGCGATAATATTTTCTATGGCTCTGGCTTTAGCAACTTGGTAGCCAGCTTTGCCGATGTTGAAGGTGCCGCCATATTTGCTTATAAAGTTGCAGACCCTGAAAGATATGGTGTTGTTGAGTTTGATGATAAATTCAAAGCGCTTTCTATCGAAGAGAAGCCCGTTGCCCCAAAATCAAACTACGCAGTTCCTGGTTTGTATTTTTATGACAACTCTGTAGTAGAAATTGCTAAGAACATCAAACCATCTCCGCGCGGCGAATATGAGATTACCGACGTTAACAGATACTATCTGGAAAAAGGTAACCTTCACGTTGGTGTGATGGACAGGGGCACTGCCTGGTTAGATACAGGTACCTTTGACTCATTAAGTGATGCAACTGAGTTTGTGCGCGTTATTGAGAAAAGACAGGACACAAAGATTGGCTGTATTGAAGAGGTGGCTTTTCATAAAGGCTTTATCAATAAAGAACAATTGGCCGCATTGGCTCAGAAATATATTAAGAGCGGTTATGGCCAGTACCTTTTAAAACTGATCGACTAATAGCACTCCTATTAATTCATGGAAAAAGAGGCTAAGGTATATATTGCAGGACACAGGGGGATGGTAGGTTCTGCCATCTTCCGGAAACTGCAGCGTGAAGGATTTAATAATATAATTACCCGCACATCTGCAGAGCTTGATTTGCGAGATCAGCAGCAGGTTGCCGATTTTTTTGCGGCAGAAAAGCCTGACTATGTGTTTCTGGCCGCCGCTAAGGTGGGCGGCATTGTAGCCAACAATACTTACCGCGCCGAATTTTTATATGACAACCTGCAGATCCAGAACAATATTATCCATAACTCTTATTTAAACGGGGTTAAAAAGCTGATGTTTTTAGGATCGAGCTGCATTTATCCTAAATTGGCGCCGCAGCCACTTAAGGAAGAGTATCTGCTTACCGGTTTGCTGGAGCCGACCAATGAGCCCTATGCCATTGCAAAAATAGCGGGCATTAAAATGTGCGATGCTTACCGTGCGCAATACGGTTGCAATTATATCTCGGTAATGCCTACTAATCTTTATGGTTATAATGATAATTACCACCCGCAAAATTCACATGTGCTGCCGGCGCTGATCCGCCGTTTTCATGAAGCTAAGGTATCGGGTGTTCCTTCAGTAACTATCTGGGGCACCGGCTCGCCAATGCGCGAGTTTCTATTTGCGGATGATCTGGCTGAGGCATGCTATTACCTGATGCAAAACTACAATGAAGAAGGTTTGGTAAACATCGGCACGGGTAAGGATATCACCATTAAGGATTTGGCTTTGCTAATTAAGCATATTGTGGGTTATGAAGGTGAATTATTGTTTGATGCTACCAAGCCTGACGGCACCCCCCGTAAACTAATGGATGTTTCTAAATTGCATAGCAAAGGCTGGCATCATCAAATTGAACTGGAAGAAGGTATAGTATTGGCCTACCAGGACTTTCTTTCTAAGCTGTAATAGCTTGTTTCTTAATCATTAAGAAAATCTCCTTAAAGTTGATTGCGTATGGGCAAATTTTGTTTGGTCCCTGCGTATAAATACGCGTCTATTTTCAGAATATCATTTTTACGTTAACTGATATTAATATTTCAACAAATAGCTTCTTTTTTAACGTAATTTGCATTAAATTAGCGCATCTAATGTTAAACGATTAGTTTTTACCTCTCTGCGCTATGATTTACAGATATGCTACTTTTATTAAAGCCATCAATCTAACTATAGATTATGCCGTTGTAAATATCAGTATGATATTATCTTATTTCGTAGTAGATAAATCATTCACCCCTTGGATCAGCAATAAAAACTACTTCTCGGTTGTACTGGTGTTTAACTTGGTGTGGTTGTTGGCGGCAAACCTTACCGGTCTTTATGAACATGTGTTGAATAAGGACTCGGTAAAAACCCTGAGAGTTGTTTTTCGAGCCTATCTTACCTTCGTCAGCGTTATTTGTTTCCTGATTATCGTTATTATTGGTACCAAAGCCTACTTTGTATCGCGCGAGTTCTTATTTTACTCGCTGGCCTTTTTCGGCATATTGTTAGGAGGCTGGAAATTTATCTTCCTGGTAATCCGGAAAAACGATCGGAATATACTGGTAGAAGCCCGTAAAGTTATTATTGTAGGCGCTGGTCGGATAGGATTAGATCTGTTTGACTATTTTCAGCAAAACCCAGATAAAGGCTATCGGGTAATGGGCTTTTTTGATGACAATGTCAATAATATTGAAGGTAACGCCATGTACCTTGGCGGTACTGACGTTTGTATTGACTATGTGATAAGTAACTCGGTAAATGAGATTTTTTGTGCGTTGCCCGTTACTGAGTCAAACAAGATTGAGCACTTGATGCTGAGTGCTGATAAGCATCTTATCCGTTTCAAAATCATCCCCGAATATTATATATCGGCTTCAAAAAGCATGATGACCGTGCAAAACTTTGAGCATATCCCGGTAATCTCTTTACGTCCGGAGCCGCTGGAAAGTATGCTTAACCGGTTTATTAAGCGTTTGTTCGATATCTTCCTGTCGTTGTTTGCTATCATCTTTGTGTTTAGCTGGTTGTTCCCTATTCTGGCAATCATTATTAAGGCAACGTCAAAAGGTCCGGTATTTTTTACTCAAACGCGTTCTGGCCGCGATAACAAGCCCTTTCAGTGTTTCAAGTTTCGTAGTATGTACGTAAATAAAGATTCGGATAAGGTGCAGGCTACACGTGGCGATAAGCGTATCACCCCTATTGGCGCCTTTATGCGCAAAACAAATCTGGATGAGATGCCGCAGTTCTTTAATGTGTTGATAGGTAACATGTCTGCAGTTGGTCCGCGCCCGCACATGCTGAGCCATACCGAAGAATACTCAAAGCTGATAGACCAGTTTATGGTGCGCCACTTTATGAAACCGGGTATTACCGGTTGGGCGCAGGTAAACGGCCACCGCGGTGAAACCAAGACTACAGATGATATGCTGAAAAGGGTAGAGGCTGATGTTTGGTACCTGGAAAACTGGTCTTTTCTGCTAGATTTGAAGATTATTTTCTTAACCTTCTGGAATGTGGTTAAAGGCGAGGATAACGCTTTTTAATCTCAGGCAAAAACTCATCAGGCGCAAGCCAGATCACGTCTTTATCTCGATTAAACCAGGTCATTTGCCGTTTGGCAAAGCGGCGGGTATTTTGCTTGATGAGTTCTACGGCAGTATGCAAATCTGTTGAGCCTTCCAGGTAATCAAATATCTCGGTATAACCCACAGTTTGCAGCGCATTAAAATGGCGGTAAGGGAGTAAAGCTTTTACTTCATTGGTCAGCCCCTGTTTTATCATTTCATCTACCCGCAGGTTAATGCGGTTATAGAGCACCTCACGGGG
>Ga0153918_1000822_pt1 | contig 13573 bp, 20 predicted proteins | sample TSFL002MetaG_FD_104687 | JGI IMG/M metagenome (GOLD analysis project Ga0153918, IMG submission 104687) | Attine ant fungus gardens microbial communities from Florida, USA - TSFL002 MetaG | ecosystem: Host-associated > Fungi > Mycelium > Unclassified | place: USA: Florida, Paynes Creek Historic... | reverse complement strand
CTCAGCGATTTTCTCCTCTCATGATTATCATTCCTCTGAATCTAGTCCGTAGGTTTCAATGCGTTAATCAAGAGGGTCCTACTGCACTATGGACGAGATATATTATTAATTTTCCGGAAAATGCATCCTACCCTACGCCCCCCCCGACCTCTCCCACAAGGATGTCCAAACGCCGAATGAGATCAGTTGAAAAAATGTCCCAGTGGGAGGGTTGGTCTACTCATCTCTTACATCGACATTCAAAGAACTCCTTTTTTCGTCTCTAGGGTTGATTGTAAGTGGTCATTTGAGTTTGTGTTTCTTTCCTTTGTTTCCCTTCGGAGGATACTCCGCTGGTTTCCCCTCCCCCCCCCCTCAAAAAATCCAACCTACTCATGGACCGACCTGCTTTGAACGTCCGTTCCCGTTCCCATTTGCATAGATCGTTATCAGATTTGATAACGATACAATGGGTGAAGAGTTGTGCTGATACTACTGATTATATCATTTTAATGGATCTTATTAAATGCAACCGTCACTTTTGCCCTTGTTCGAGATCTATTGGTTCGTCATTCATTGATGAGTCGATCGATCCCTTAGGCAATATATTGAACATATTAGTAAATGTTGACACTCATTCAGACTCTTCTGGCCTTTTTTTTTGGATCCTCGTTTTAGCCCCGTAAGTATTCCAAGTCCGGGTTGTTTCATTCATCAAAAGATACCTCGATAGGCCCTTCGACAGTAAAAAAGGGGAAGACAGTAGGGCTTCTTTCGCTTCTTTTTTCACTTTCCCATCATCATACCGATTACTATACAAACCTCCCTTCCTCTTTGAGTTGGATTTTAGCAGCTCGTCATCAATGTAATGCTCTCAAATACGCCCGTATTCTTTCAGTTCGACAATACCTTTTTAAAGGCGTGTTTCGGAGTTTCAATATAGGTCATTGATGAGTATATGGGGTAGGTAGGGTAAGATTATTGCATGACTTGAAGAATTTTTTGCTACTGTCTCCCCACCCCTTCCCTTCCCAAATGAAAATTTTCATACGCCCCTCTCTAGGTGCTCCTTCCTATGCTTTCCCCTGATGTATCCGACTCTCGTGATAATATATATGTTTGGAGACTTGGACTGACCGTAACCTGGTACTATCATTCTTGAGATATGGCTTCGCGTCGTTCTTTCACTGCGGCTCTGACTTGGGGATCTCCACTCGAGGAAACAGATTTTTCTCTATTTCTTTCCTACGATCCATCAGATGTAAGTTGCCACTTGGCTTCCTTCTCCCTCTCCTCCTACTGACCGGATTCTTCAGAGAATGAGAATGATACCGCGACGAGCTGATTTGGATTATTCTATTCATCTTAGTCACTTCTGAGAGGTTTTTTTTTGTTTGTTTTTCCACTCTTTTTTTTCTTGATCTTCCAAGATGGAAGGTAGTCACAGAACGCATGATCTAATGTCACACAGGAAAGAACCTGATCTCGTTATCATCATTCGATCCTTATCACCAGTGATGGTAAGTCAAGGACAGCCGTTCTCGCCTTTTTTTCTGCTCGATGACTTGACTGATTGTTCGTTGTTGTCGTTGACGTTGTCGATGATAGGGAGTAGAAATCGAAAACATTAAAGCAGGCGATGGTATCAACTTTCCCAAACCCGGGGGTGCGTATTTGATACATTAAACTGAACCGTTCCAATCTTTTCATTGATGAATGTCTCGTATATACACATACAGATAATGTGAAGATACATTATACGGGTACGCTGAAAAGCAATGGAACCAAGTTCGATTCTAGTGTCGATCGGTAAGCTTTCATATTGCCAAGAAACGATTTGTTCCTTCTTCTCAACTTTTGGGACTGGGTTTTAGCAATAAGCCATTTGAGACGCAGATTGGGGTTGGACGAGTTATTAAAGGATGGGATGAAGGTGAGATTGAGAAACAAAAAGAATGCTCTTCCGAGTGTTTTAACCAGATCTTGTTTGCTTTTACGAAAAAAGGAGTGTGTAAATTATCCCTTGGCCAGGAAGCCAAACTGATTATCAGTTCGGACTATGTATGTGTTCTCCTTGGCTATAACTACGGCCTGTCAACTGATGCGTTCTTTTTTTTTAAGGGGTATGGTGCAAGTGGTGCTGGCGGACGCATTCCGCCTAACGCTGATCTCATTTTCGAAGTCAAACTCTTGGAGATCAACGGGAAGAAAGCAGCATAACTTTTCTGAAACTGTTGTACGATATAGTCATATATACATATATCGAGCTTGTCCTCGTGGTTCGTCACCTTCAGACCAGACATGACCTCATAAGTCAAGATGACATCACTGGTGGTCGATCTTTGATGATGTTAGCTTTCTCTTCATCCAACTTGTCATGGTCGCTCCACAGAACGCGACTGAAGATGCACCTGGAACGGGATGGGACCCACAGAAACCCAATAGTGAGCTTCAACAGCATGTGAATTTTTTCGACAAAGACAAGGATGGGATTATCTGGCCCTCAGACACGTACGTTCTATATTGGTTTAGAATCTTGCACGCACATATCGAGTCGTGTGTATAAGGTTTATCTCGTTTCGTGAACTTGGATTCGGATATTTGTGGGCAATGCTGGGCGTGGTCTGTATCCATGGAGCATTTTCGTAAGAGGCTTGGTTGTGGGACAGTTAGTGTAGGGGACTAATTTGCAGATGGATTACGTGGGGATCAGTGATCCCCGACCTCTACTTTCGACTGAGAGTCAATCGGATGCACAAGGTAGATTTCTAGACTTGATGACAGAGATATACTGAACCGGACAGGCCAAACATGGATCAGACACAGAGATATACACAGGGACGGGTGAATTTGACTTGGACAGGTTTGAATACATGTGGTACATGTATACGACACATCCACACACGCACATAACATTCAAGGAAACACTGCGTATGGTCAGAGGGGACAGAAACCCATTGGATCCGGTGAGTACATTTGCTCGGAAAGAGGATGATGGCTGAGCGAGTAGTATGGCTGGTCATGTGCGCTATTTGAGTGGGTGGCGGTGTTTATGCTGCTGGGTGCAGTGGACGGACAAGTGTCGAAAGAGGATGTGAAGGGAATATATGATGTATGTGGTCCAGTTTGTGATGGGGAATTGAGATGACAGTGCCAGGGGTCCTTGTTCTGGAAGATTGCAGAGCGCAACAAGAAAAAGAAGAACACGGCAAGAAAACGCAGGCAAACGCCATGGTGACGATGAATCGGACAGCAGATCTGGCCCGTTCGCGGGAAGGCTGGCCGGGCCGGAGCACCGAGGTGGCGGGTATTACGATACATAAAATAATGAAATACAGAGATTAATGGTCGAGACTGGCTACCACTCGTGTGGGCTGCAGCATGTTGGCTAGCAGGAAGTGGCCGTCTGGACAAGCGTCAGTTTACGTGAAGAAAAACGTCAGAGAACACAGACTTGGTCCGTCGTTTTCGTCAGCTCTCCAGATCGCCTCTTGCCTGTCCTTGGCAACTCGCGTCATGACATGCCGTTCAATCAGCCGTTCACGCGCCTTGATCGCGTCCACGCGGATCAGCCATCGCTCATCCAGCAGCTCGCTGGCCTCTCCCCATGGTCGAATCGAAAGTAATGTGTATAGTCCTTCAATTATCACAATTCGGTGCCCCGGCTCAATGCACACTGCACCAGGCGTAGGGTCCTTGTTTGCATGGTCAAATCCAGGGGCTGTAAGCACCCCAGTGTCCTCTGTAATGTCCTGTCGCAGAGCACGCACAAATGACACATACGACTCTGCGTCGAATGTCCAGTGCGCCCCTCGTCGGTCGTGCGCTAGCTGCGGATTCGGCATCGCATCCAACTCTAAACGGCTGTAATGCCATCCATCAAGTCCCACCAGGATCGCTGACACTGTAGAATACTTGTAAAGCGCTTTCAAAAGCATCTGAGCAAACGTTGATTTCCCCGACGCCGGTACACCCGCAATCCCCACAAGCAGCCGTTTCTGAGCCCCTATCCTGATGCATCCCAGTCAGTCTATACTGATACTTTCCCATATATATACATACTTGTCCAGCTGCGAGACCAGTGCAGTAGCCAGTTCTGTCGCCGTAGAATCCATGACAGTGTGAGTAATTAACACAGCAATGGCTAATTTTGAATATCTTCATTCCTCACTATCACCACACATCATGTCCAGTACCGTACAACGCACACTCAAACGGTCCGTCTACCTTGCCATCCTGTGATCCATCGCCTTCATCTCATCCTCAGATCTGATCCCAACACCATCCAAGACAAGTTTTTGGTCGGTTATCAGGGATGGTCAGTCACTATCATAACCGCTCACTCCAAACTCAGTCCGAACTTCAGGTTCACATGTGGCGGCGATGGAGAGCCAGTAGGTCCAGGCAAGTTCCTCGCTCTCTCCTCCCCTATATAGACTTGCGTTCTCAACAATATCTAGGTCATCATGGCTGGTTACACTGGTTCGACAGCCCACTACCCGCTGGTGGCCGACCCAACACCGACTTATGGCCTGATGTCTCTTCCTATTCTCCATCTGAACTCTATCCCGCCCCAGGCTTGAAATCCAGGACTGGTGAACAACTCTTCCTTTTCTCCTCTAGGAATGCCAAAACAGTGCAGAGGTACGTTTCCTATACTGCCATATCTTTCTCTCAGTCACACACTCTCACACGTCTTTGCTCTCATAGGCATTTCCACTGGATGGCAGAATATGGAGTAGATGGGGCATTTTTACAACGATTTGCTAACGAGACTGATATAGAGGCTGGGAGTGAAGGCATTCGAAGGATACGGGACGAGGTTTGCGATCGTGTTCGGGAGGCTGCAGAGAAAGAGGATCGTGTGTTCGCACTCATGTAAGGTCTTCCAGTATTCCGTTCCACGCTCTAATCGCTTCTTTTTTCTTTTCTCTCTTTGGCTTCCTAAGGTACGATGTATCCGGTGCCCCAGCGGATCGTATTGGAAGGATACTTGAGCGCGATTGGGTGCACCTTGTGCGCGTAAAAGGAATTCTAGACAGTCCTAATTATCTTCACGAAAAGGGCAGACCTGTCGTTGGATTATGGGGTGCGTGAGGATCTTGTTTGTTATCTTGCAAGAAATCTTGGGACTCATCTTATGTGTCCCCGCTTTTCCCATGTGGACATTCATTCAGGCTTTGGATTCAATGAAGCAGGCCACTCACCATCGCTCCTCCGAGACATTATAACATCCTTCCGGAACGTCACTCCAGGAGGAGCGTACATTATGGCAGGTGTCCCTGCATATTGGAGAACATCCGAGGGGGATGCAGATCGGAATCCCGAATTCTTGACTGTATGGCTCAACGAAGTTGATGCTATTTCTCCTTGGACGATTGGAAGGTATTCATCTGAACATGAAGCTGATCTGTTTGCGGAGAATAGGATGAAGGGCGATTCAGAGCTTTTGAAGAAGAGAGCCCATGAAGGGTTTAGGAAGGTTGATTATGTTCCTGTGGTTTTTCCTGGTGGATCAGTGCGTGATTAGACCTTCGTTTTTCATTTCGAGACAGTGCAGAGGAGGTTCGATTATCTGATTGTGGTTTTAGGGGTACAATTTGTCACAAGGGAATTGGGAGTGGAATGGGATTAAGAGGGATGGTGGACGTTTCCTGTGGAAACAGATTTACAATGCGCAGAAGTTGGGTGTAAGGACGATGTATGGAGCGATGTGGGATGAGTGCGTATTTTTTTCCACTCCTTTGTTTTTACTTGGAAGCCATGCCATTATTACCCCGATCATTCCGTCCCTTTTTTGTTTTTTTTGTTTTGGGAAGGGGAAAACTCACGAGAAACACGGCCTTTTTTACGTGGTTATCTTTCAGATACGACGAAGGAACTGTATTTATCCCTGTTGTGACACACCAACGACTTTTACCTGTATCGGATGAATTCAGATTTATGGCTCTAGATGAAGATGGCTACGATCTTCCAGCAGACTGGTAAGGAGAAAAGTTTAAAAAAAGAACAAATTGATTCCACTTCTTTGGTACTGATTGATGGATGATTTTTTTTCTCCTGGGGACAGGTATATGCGAATTTCTGGCTTTGCGGCGGAAGCGTTACGCGGAGAACGAAGAGTATTTGAAACGTTCCCGTTCAAGGATTTGCAAGATTATTGGTCTTGTCGACCAAAGTACGAGGAGCTCTCTGATTCTGCCACGCCCAAGAAACCGGCAAGCCAGTCGTATGAAGAGCCATCAGCTTCACGAAATGATGGAAAGGAAGAAGCACCACCACCTCCGTATTCGTTGTTGGAGGCTGAGGAAGGACCTACTTGTGCGGGCATAGCACGATCGTCTTCGTCGTCGCTGTCGTCGTCGACAAATGATATTGCTCAACCTACATCGCCTACCATGAATCTGCCCCCTCCCCAACATCCTTCTCGTGTCCCTCGCGTATCGGATACTGTATCGTCGTTGACGAACGAGATGGGAAGAGTGGCTATTTCAACTGGTAGACTACCTCCGCCGGTGCCGAATATGAGTACAAGACCTTCGCCGAGGCCTCAGGTCAATCTAGCGACTCGACCTGTTAATGCTCCTTCGTCGATCGGACCATCATCTGGGCCTTTGTTTCCTACACCACATGTTCAAGAGGCGAATACAAGTCCGGGACCATGGTCTCAAGAACCATGGCCACCGGCAGAATGGAAATTCAATGATAAATATCATCATCATTCTACCCAGCCGCCACTTGCTACTTCATATGCGGTGTATAAACCGACTGGGGGAGCGAATTTGAACAGACCGCACACGGTTAGTTATGGTCGTTGTCAATCGCATAATCCTCCTGGTGGTAGTGGTAATTTGAGGCCGAGTATGAGTGTGGGTGCAAGACCTAATGTTGGTACCGGGGCATCAAGCTGTTCTGGATCTAAGGATTCGGGTTCTACTGGGTTTCCGAGCGGCTCTCATTCGACGAGTTCTGGACATGATATCCCTGCATCGATGTATCCGGGACAACAGACCTTGTATCGTCCGCCTCCGCAAAGTGCTGGATATGAATATCCAGCACTGTCGACTTGTAGTGATGCGGCTGGTCATCATGCAGAGTATCATCATATTCCACCATCACAACCGCCGTCTTTTCCGCAACTCTCAGGACCCTTGATATCTGGTCCTGGAGGGGGATATTATCAAGGCAATCCGGGACCATGGGTGCCCGCGATGGCAAGTGGAAATGTATCTCCTCGTGCGTGTTTTTGTTGTTTTTTTGTTTTCGTTTTTTTTTAAATACGCGATCTGGGGTTTCTAGAGGGAGGATCAAGTGGTACGAGTTCATTTGGGTTTGGGATACCGGCGGTTGCAGGGAAGAAGGCACGAGAGCAAATTGAAGCAGTGGGATCAAGATTGTTTGGAAGGTTGAAATAAATATTATTTTGAGTAGTACCCCTGAGATTGTGTTTTTGCCCTCCTTACCGGCAGAACCGGGTGTGAGGTAAAAGAAGACATGGTTTCCCCTGAGTCGTGATCTCATCAGAGATTTCCTTGCAAAGTATATATATATAAGCTCTCTCTCTTTCTCTCTCTTTCCCTCTCTTTCTCTCTTTCTCCCAGCTACCTGCTTTCTGAACTCTGCTATGCAGGGGCCGTATTACTGCACCCCATACGCTGACCCCTCCATAATCCAAGATCAGTATTCTGGCAGCTTCGCGAGAGGATCATCGTTTGCGTATCCACATGAGGACTATTCCTACATGACGGGTGCTTCTGCGCCTGTGTGTGTGTCTGGTGCATTCGACGCTGCTGGACTGGTGTTTCCGCCAGAGTACACAGACATCCAAGGATGGCAGTGGGAGACGACGGTTAATCCACACGGTTTTGCAGCTCCTCTTCCTTTTCCTCCTCCTGCTCCTCCTTCGCTGCTTCCTCAGCTGCCCCCTGCCTCTGGTTCTTCGCTTCTTGACTTGCCTTCTACTATTAAAAGTGCTCTTGCTCCGACTCAGAATCTGCCTTCTCCGACTGCTCAGTTACCTACACCTGCTGCAATGGCAGTTTTGCTCAATCCTAACGCACATACACGACGAGCTATGCAACAGCAACAGCAACAACAGCAGCAACAACCCCCTGTCATCATGCCAGATGCCACTGCTTTAATTCCTGATATATTGTCGCGCGAGAAGAAGCATGCTTGCACGATGTGTCATAAACGGTCAGTTGGTGCTCTTTTTCTTTTTCTCCGTCCATTTTGTAAGCGTTGTGCCAACTTTGTTTTACGGTAGCTTTGATCGTCCGAGTACGTTGAGAAAGGTGAGCGAGCATAACGACCCATACAAACGGGCATGCAAGAACCACCTGTTCTAACTTTGTGATATAGCATCTCCTTGTCCATACTGGTGAAAAGGGTGGGTCAATGGTCGTTGTTTCTGTGATTGAGATTGACAAGCGACCTTTTTTTCTTTTCGCTTAGCCTTTGTCTGCGAAACGTGTGGTCGTCGATTTGGTGTCGCATCGAATTTGAACCGCCATGTCCGTAGGTGCATCTTGAAGCCAGTGAACGCTGTTGCCAGTGCTGGTGGCACTGGCGGAACTTCTTCTTCCACTTCTCCTCCTGCCAGTGCAGGTGGTACACCATCTGATATGTCGTCTGATCACGACTCATCTGGTATTAAAGCCATCAGTTCCCCAAAGCGTGGTCGTGCCTTATCCTCCACCGGATCCACTTCCAGTTCTTCGTCTTCATCTTGTAATCCGCCACCGACCCAGAAAAGCGGTGCTGATGGGACCATTGGTCAGAAGCCTGCTGGCCAAAAACGTCGCAGGCGTGCACCCTCCCCTTCGCTGTGGGTTCCATGGTCATTGAGGGCATTCAATTTGACGTGTCAAGAGTTTTATCGATCGAGTCCTGTGCCTCTGCCCCCGGTACGGAGGAGCTTACCCAAGGAGGAAAGAGATTCTTGGGATGAAAATGCTCCTTCGAGGCCTTATCACCCTGTTGAGTGGAGAGGCGTTCTCCCTGGACCTGGATTGGGACATGGCCTGGGATTAGGAGGGAAAGATGTCCGGAATATCAATTTTGGTGCGAGTGGCGGGATCATGCTTGGGCGTGTTCTGGTGTTTTGATTTCTTTTCTTCTCTTTTCTTTTTGAGTGGGGGGAATTCTAGGATTTATGAAGTTTTTGTGAATACGAGTGATATGACTGCGATGATTTTTCTTCTCTATGAATGAATGAATGAATGAATAAAGGATACCCATATACCATTTGTCGCTTCTGCTTTTAGGATACTAGATTTCTTGTTCTAGATCATAACCGTTTTTTTGTAGGCCAATACTAGATTGCCTGTATAGAAAAAAATAGAACATGCCTTTTTTTGTGTTACCAAGCAGCGCCAAATATATCAAAGAACTTGACTTGTCATCTTATTATCTTCGACCTTAGTTTCGTGTGAAAAAAAAGGAGAGAAGGAAAGGAGAAATGCCTTTGGATCCAGTAAAGAAGACGGCTATAGGAGAGGTTATAGATGCTTTGTTGGGAATGCAGGCGCCGCGAGGGAAACGGTTGCTTTGTGGTATGTTTATGGACTTGGTGGATCGTGTAGATTGGCCGCACTATTACGAGGTAAATTTTTGGTTTGGCGCGTCTTTTGTGTATCCTCTCCACCCTCTTTTCTGTTTTCTGTTTTTTATTTTTACGTTGATGTATTTTTTTGGACCTTTTTTTTTGACCAGGTCATTCCGGAACCTAGTTGTATCAATAATATTAAAGGGGGACTTGAGAAGGGGCGGTATAAAGAACCGTCGGACGTTTACACAGACCTGTCGCTTGTCTTTTGGAATGCGTTGTTTTATAATGAGCCTGGGAGTCAGATAGCACTTGATGCGGAAACGTTGAAGGTTGGTCCTGGTTTTTTGTTCTTTTTTACAAACATGCTTATACTTTTTTTATTGTTTGGAAAGAAAGCATTGGAGGTGGAATGGGAGAAGAAGGGAGTTCTTGGATCTCCTCCTCGTACATCGCCGCCGCCTTCGTCAGCGCAGAAAGTACATGGCGTGGTTGATCAACCATCACAAGCTGTTGCCCCGAATAAACCACCACCACCATCATCATCGCTGCAAACAAGTTCTCAGAAAGTTCATGGAGTTATGGATCAACCATTACAACAACATCCAGTCAAGATGAAATCGGTTGTTCAACCATTACCACAAACAAGTGTCCAATTTCAGCCTGTGGCCACCACCACTGCCACCACTGCCATCACCACCACTACCACAACAACTACAACACCAATGCCAAAAGCGATGACCCCTGTCCCGTTAATGTCGAAAATGCCGCGTTCAACACCTGGGCCGAGTACAAATACCACGGCATCCACCAAACCTGTACCAATACAACCAAAATCCGCTCAGAAACAGACAACCCCAGACGCAGAAATTGATATTATGGCAGAGGATGATGTGGCGGGAGAGGAGGTAGTCACTGAACGAGACCCCGAGAGTGAAGAAATTGTGAGGCAGTTGGAGAAAGGATTACCGCGGTGGCCAGGATTCGGCGATCAGGGATGGATGAAGGAAGGGACATCGGTATATATTCAAAGTTCTACAAGCTCAAGCTACTTGCTTACTTTTTTTCCCTTGGGTGGGTGGGGGATAAGCATCAAATGTTTGAACTTATACAGGCTATCAAGAACTACAAAGACATCTCGTACGTTCGTCCTTCTCTTCCGTCTGTCCTTCTTGGGATGTAAACGTTTGTTTAGTGGTAATAAGCCATCTGTATCGTTAGAGGCTATTCCGGAAGAATCAACGATACCATATCTTTCGTATACAACACGACTGTCCCTCAAACTCATCGAGGTTCGACGTTCTTTCTCTAGGCTAATTACATTCATAATCTCAATCGTTAAATTGATAGGCACGAGCACGAGACAAAAAATATGACGACGCGAAAGAATTTGATAAAGAAATGGTTCGTTTATTTGAGAAAGCGAGAAAGTACCATGAGCCATGCAGTGAAGGCTATGGCCATGTTCTCCTACTGCAGCGTCTATATCAAGCCCTCGTATCGCCCTGTCCACCTTCAGGGCCTCCTTTTGTCTCTACGCAGAACTTTGCTGGCCTGCGCGCTGGTCCCGGAACGACGAAACCAGTGCATGGAAGTGACGTGGAAGGTATCAGTGGAGTTACAACACACAGAGTCTTGTCAAAGGAACGAAAATTTGTGGATGAAGTCCATTACAAAGGATGGACTTTGAAGCTTGCGGATTGGGTACATTTGAGTAATCCAGATGATCCCAGTCGACCCATCATTGCTCAAATATTCCGATGTTGGTTATCAGAAGAAGCGTGAGTGTTTTGTCAAAAAACTACGAGCTTGGGTATGACCGTGATTTGATATAGAACAAAAGTTGGGCAGCCTGGAATTACTGTGTCGTGGTATTATAGACCAGAACAGGTATAGTGACAGATATTTTGTTGATGGTGGCGTTCTAATACTCTGATAGACATTTCACTCTTCTGAAAGGAAGTTTTGGGAGAGTGAAGTGTTTAAAACAAGTGAGTGACTCATTCTATATTTTTCTTACTTCTTCGAAATTGAGTGCTTATTTGTAAAAAAAAAATTATGTCCAGGTCATTTCGCCGATCATCCAGTGGAGGATATCATTGAAAAGATTGCATGCCAATTCACAGCTCGTCATATCCGTGGGCGTCCACGACCTCCGTACTGGTACTTGGGTTTCCCGCTCTATGTCTGTGATTCGCGATACAATGATCGTGATCGCGTGTTTGTCAAGATCAAGAATTGGAATTCTTGTATACCGGAGGAAGTGCGTAAAAGTACGGAGTTTATGCAGATTTATCCTTTTGAGAGAATGGTGTATCCGAAAAGGTATCCTAGTCCGTTTTTGTTGATGAAAGGGAGTAGAGTGAAGGGACCCGGTGGGATTGTGGAAGAGGGGATTAGTGCGAAGAAGGTATCGGGTGGGAATGATTCTGGGCCTAGTAGAGGGCAGTATGTTGGACCTACGACGATGAAGACAACGACAGCGACAGTGACGACACAGAATGCTCCTCCTGCATCTACTGTACTCGCGCCTCAACAACAGCAACAACAGCAACCGCAACAGTTGCACCTGGTTCATCAATCGATTCGACCGCCAGGACCTGATAGATCGGTTATCACTGCCGCTGGGGGTCTAGCTCAAGGTAATAATATCCAAGTAGAAAAATTGCCGCCCGAAACGAGTAAGAATCCTTTTGTTTTTGAATCTTTTTTCACTTTTTTACGCTCGCTTGTTTTTTTTCTCAGCCAAATGCTTTGATCGTGATCCATATACGAACGAGATGTTATGGTTTCCAGGCCCTCCGATCAATATTGTTCATACGCCATCAGCTCAGCACAGTCCAACGTATCTATATTATTTGGCGATGAAACGGAAACGAAAGCAGGAGAATGAAAACGGGAATGGGAATGGGAACGAGGAAGAGCAGAAGCAAGAAAGAGGGGAGATTGATTCGATGGATGGAGTCACTACTACACAAGGCAATGAGCGTCGACTTGATGGAGATGGTGTGGTGACGTCTTCGACGAAACGGCTTAAAGTGCAAGAAGAGCAAGTCCTGTCTACAGTGAGAGAGATGACAAGTAAATTGTGGGTAGATATGGGTATGGATAACTTTAGTTAGAGAAGGTTCTTGCGGTTGTCAGACTTTGTAGAATTGGATTGCCAACAGATAATATGCAGTACAAACATATTTAGCAAGTTCTGTAGACGTACATACTTGAACAAGATACAGAAGCAATAAATTGTCTCATTCCTGATTCATAATCGTCGGTCTTCGTTTCTCATCTCGCGGTGCGACCGCACTTGGACCAGGGCCGCTGTAAGCAGGTATAGCTTCAAAAGGAATAGGAGGATTATTCATGTGACTCATCAACTCTAGAGCGCCATCCAAACTCGTCGGAGCATCCTGAGACCAAAAAGTGCTCCCCATTGACATATTCGTACTCTGCGAAACTGCTGTATCCGACGATGATTGCCTTTTCTCATGAGGCGGTCCAGAGAGATTCAGGCTTTGAGGAGCCATTAGGACAGACGGACCACTCTGGTATGCAGGAGGGTTCATGGGACCTCGACTTCCGTTTGATCCATCCATGTACGTTGAGGCTTCAGACATCTTTCTGTTGTGAGAACTCGTACGAACGTCTTGATGAGAAGAGTAGTTCTGGAGCATGAATGGAGAGATGGAGTCACTGACCGCCTCCAAGACATTGGTTTGAGAGGGAAGGATATTAGAATGCGATGGTATCGACGACTCGGGCAAGGAATTCCGGCTGCTGTTATGAGTGTACAGGGTCGCTGGACTGCTCAAGTATCGACTGGTCAAACCACTGGAAGGTGAAGACGATGAAACTAGTGGGTTATACACCAAGCCCATTCTTGAGGAAAGGTCCGACGGACTGCGGGTATGGTGATCATAGGGGACTGTCATTGTGTGGCGCATGTTCTGTGCTTGCTGCGCTTTCAACTGTCTCTTGTTTCGACAATACAGGAATAATGCGGCCGCTATCCCGATACCGAGAATAACAACACCTCCCACGACACCTCCT
>Ga0153918_1000821_pt1 | contig 13574 bp, 8 predicted proteins | sample TSFL002MetaG_FD_104687 | JGI IMG/M metagenome (GOLD analysis project Ga0153918, IMG submission 104687) | Attine ant fungus gardens microbial communities from Florida, USA - TSFL002 MetaG | ecosystem: Host-associated > Fungi > Mycelium > Unclassified | place: USA: Florida, Paynes Creek Historic... | reverse complement strand
GCGGCGGGCAGGACGCGGGAGGCCCACGGGCCTAGCATTTGCCTATGCAAGCGAGGAAGCCGTGAGCGCGAGACATCCGGATGCCGCGGGCGCGGTCGCCGCCGCGCGCCTCGACTCGCCGTGGCGCTCGCTCGAGCGCGGCCGGCCGATCACGACGGGTGCCGAGCTGACGGCATCCCTCGTCGACCTCATGGAATCCGGCCGCGCGACCGTCGGCGACCGGCTGCCGCCCGTGCGCTCCCTCGCCGAGGCGATCGGACTCGCGCCGAACACGGTCGCCAAGGTCTACCGCGAGCTCGCGGCCGACGGCCGCATCGAGACGCGCGGCCGCTCCGGGTCGTTCGTCGCGCCCGGCGCGCAGGCCCGCGACGTCGCGCTGCGAGCCGCGGCCGAGGCGTACGCGCGCACCGCGGCCGAGCTCGGCGCCACCGCGGCCGAGGCGCGCCGCACCGTGCTCGCCTCCCTCGACCGCGGCGACGGCGACCGCGAGCCCTCACCGCACGGCGGCGGCTCCGGCGCGCGCGGCACCGCCGACTCCGGCATCCAGGCCCCCGAGGAAGGCGGCGACGCATGAACCGAACGATCGACGACATCGACCGCTCCATCCTCGACGAGCTGACGAAGGACTCGCGCCTCTCGGTGCGGCAGCTCGCCGATCACGTGCACATCTCGCGCACGGCGGCGCACAACCGGCTGCAGCGGCTCGTGAACGACGGCATCCTGCAGCGGTTCACGATCGACGTGGACAAGCGCGCCCTCGGCCTCACGGTCACGGCCATCGTGATCGTGCGCATCGGGCAGGGCCCCTGGCCCGAGCTCGCGCAGTCGCTCGCCGAGATCCCGCACGTCGAGAGCGTCAAGGCGCTCAGCGGCAACATCGACTTCCTCGTCGAGGTCTCGGCGCCCGATCACGAGACGCTGAGCGAGACGGTCATGCAGCGCATCCGCACGATGCCCGGCATCGTGGCGACGACGACGCACCTCGTGCTCGACGACCGGCGGGGCTCGGAGCACGCGCAGGGGTAGGCCCCGGCGACCGATCGCCCGGTGCCCGGAGGCTGGTCACCCGGATCGAATCGCCGAACCCGGGCGCCTGAGCAGGGCTGAAGCACTATGCGGGGCGGGTCGGCTGAGCGACCCGAGTTCGGCGATCCGGGTCTTGGCACGGGCCGATGGCCGGCGGATGCCCCGGCCGCAGTCGCGAAGGCGGTTCGAACCAGCGACCGCTGCAGGCTGGGGGGGGGGGAGCAGCGGCAGCATCGCCCAACCCGGGCGCCTGAGCGAAGCCGAGGCACTATTCGCGGCAGACCGGCTGAGCGACCCGAGTTGGGCGATCCGGGTCTCGGCACGGGTCGACGGACTGCCGCCGCCCCAGCCGCAGTCGCCACGACGGGTTCGACCCGCGACCGCCGCAGTCCCGGCGAGCGGCAGCGGCAGCATCGCCGAACTCGGGCGCCTGGGCCGGGCCGAGGCACTATTCGCGGCAGGTCGGCTGAGCGACCCGAGTTGGGCGATCGGGGGTGGGCGCAGGAGCGGCGCGCGACCGGGGATGGCCACGACCGCCGTCGCCCGAGCACCGAGCACCGAGATCCAGCGCCCGCCACGCGGACGAACGGCTCCTCGAAGCCGGCGGGGCGGGACGGGCGGCACGCCGCCGCGAGCCGTTCGGCGGCTCGCGTGCACTTCCCGGCCGACCCGACGCCGGCATCCATGCGCGAGCGCGACGATGAGCGCATGCGTGACGACGATGTGACGACACGAGCCGCTGCGGCGGCTCCGGCGGGCACGGCCCCCGCGATCCCGGATCGGGCGGCGGGCGCCCCGGACATCGGGACGGATGCGGCCCTGATCGGCTCCGCGACCTCGCCCGAACCCGCTCCCCCCGGAGGCCCCCAACCCCACCCCTTCGCCGTGCCGGGTGCCTCCCCCATCCGGCTCATCGACCACACCGGTGCGGCGACCGGCGACCCGGAGCACGGCGGCTTCGCGCTGCCGCCGGTCGAGACGCTGCTCGAGCTCTACCGCCGCATGGTCGTCGCGCGGCGCTTCGACGTGCAGGTGACGAAGCTCACCCGTCAGGGCCGGCTCGCGACCTACCCATCGGCGCTCGGCCAGGAGGCCTGCGAGATCGGCGCGGTCTCGGCGCTCGCCGCCGAGGACTGGCTCTTCCCGACCTACCGCGACAGCATCGCGCTGCTCGCCCGCGGCGTCTCGCCGGAGGAGATCCTGTCGTTCTTCCGCGGCGACTGGCACGTCGCCTACGACCCGCGGGAGCACCGCATCGCGCCGCAGACGACCCCGCTCGCGACCCAGTCGCTGCACGCCGTCGGCCTCGCCGCCGCCGTGCACATCAAGCAGGATCCGGTGGTGGCGCTGACCTTCCTCGGCGACGGCTCGACGAGCGAGGGCGACGCGCACGAGGCCTTCAACTTCGCCTCCGTGTGGCAGGTGCCGGTCGTCTTCGTGATCCAGAACAACGGCTACGCGATCTCGGTGCCGTTCGCGAAGCAGGCCCACGTGCGCACGCTCGCCGAGCGCGGCGTCGGCTACGGGATGCCGGCCTACTTCGTCGACGGCAACGACATCGCCGCGGTCTACGCGGTCGTCTCGGCGGCGCTCGAGCGAGCGCGCTCGGGCGGCGGCCCGACCATGATCGAGGGCCTCACCTACCGCATCGAGTCGCACACGAACTCCGACGACCCGAGCCGCTACCGCGACGCGCACGAGGTCGACGAGTGGCGGCACCTCGACCCGGTCGACCGGCTGCGCGCCCACCTGCGCGGGCGCGGCGCGCTCGACGACGACGCCGAGGCGCGCATCGCCGAGGAGGCCGAGACCCTCGCGGCCGCCGTGCGCGACGCGATGAACGCCGAGCCGGAGCTCGATCCGCTCGAGCTGTTCGAGCACGTGTACGCGACGCCGCGGGCCGCTCTCGAGGAGCAGCGGTCGATGCTCGCGGCGGAGCTGGCGCAGGTCGCGGATGCGGCTGCGAGCCCGAACGACCAGGAAGGAGCAGGACGATGACCACGGCATCCACGACATCCGGCCCCACGGCGCCCGAGACGACGACGGCCGCTGCAACTGCGGCCGCGACGGGGCCCGGCGCGCAGACCGCGCCCGCGACCGCCCCGGTGCCGGCCGCCTCCCCCGTCTCGATCGCCGGCGCCCTCAACCGCGCCCTGCACGACGCGCTCGCCGACGACCCCGAGGTCGTCGTCTTCGGCGAGGACGTCGGCGAGCTCGGCGGCGTGTTCCGCATCACCGACGGCCTGCGCCACGAGTTCGGCGAGTACCGCGTGTGGGACTCCCCGCTTGCCGAGTCGGGCATCGTCGGCACGGCGATCGGCATGGCGATGTACGGCATGCGCCCGGTCGTCGAGATGCAGTTCGACGCCTTCGCGTACCCCGCGTTCGAGCAGATCACCTCGCACCTGGCGAAGATGCGCAACCGCACGAAGGGGCGGCTGCCGCTGCCCGTCACGATCCGCATCCCCTACGCGGGCGGCATCGGCGGCGTCGAGCACCACTCCGACTCCTCGGAGGCGTACTACGCGCACACGCCGGGCCTCACGGTCGTGTCTCCCTCGAACCCCGCCGACGCCTACTCCATGCTGCGCGAGGCGATCGCGAGCGACGACCCCGTGATCTTCCTCGAGCCGAAGAGCCGCTACTGGGTGAAGGAGGAGGTCGCGCTGCCCGTGCGCACCGCCCCCATGAACCGCGCGGTCGTGCGCCGCGAGGGATCGGACGTGACGCTCCTCGCCTACGGCCCGACGGTCAAGACGGCCCTCGAGGCGGCGACGCTCGCCGAGGCCGAGGGGCTCTCGATCGAGGTCGTCGACCTGCGCAGCCTCTCGCCCTTCGACGACGAGACCGTCTCGGCGTCGGTGCGCAAGACCTCGCGCGCCGCCGTCATCCACGAGGCGGCGCAGTTCGGCGGCTACGGCGCCGAGGTCGCGGCGCGCGTGACCGAGCGCAACTTCTTCCACCTCGCCGCGCCCGTGCTGCGCGTCGCGGGATTCGACATCCCCTATCCGTCCCCCAAGCTCGAGCGCCACTTCCTGCCCACGGCGGAACGCGTGCTCGCGGCCCTCGACACCTGGGAGTGGTGACCGGAATGAGCGCGCAGACGCAAGCGCAGACCGAGCGGACGCGGCGGTTCCTGCTCCCCGACCTCGGCGAGGGGCTCACGGAGGCCGAGATCGTCTCCTGGCTCGTGCGGCCGGGCGACGTCATCGCGATCGACCAGGCGGTCGTCGAGGTCGAGTCGGCCAAGTCGATCGTCGAACTGCCCTCGCCGTACGGCGGGCGGGTCGAGGCGCTGCACGCCGCGGTGGGCGACGTGGTGCACAAGGACGAACCACTCATCACGGTCGTGGCGACGGACGCGGACCCGGCGGATGCGTCGGGCGGCGGCGACCCGATGGATGCCGGGAGCGGCGCGCTCGGCGCGGAGACGCCCGCGACCGACGGCCGCGACGTCGTGCCCGGCACCGCCGTGCGCGGGCTGCCGACGCCGAACGGAGGAGCAGGCGCAGGCGCGGACTCGGGCACGGGGGCGGACTCGGCCGCAGAGGCGGCCGCCCCCGCCGAGAACGTCTCGGGCGCCGTGCTCGTGGGCTACGGCGTGTTCGAGTCGACGACGCGGCTCGCTCGTCCCGCGGGCGGCCGCTTCGGCGGGCGCGGCGAGGCGAGGGGCGAGGTCGTCGTCGCGCAGGCTCCGGCGGCCGAGGCGGCGACCGCGTCCCCGACGCGCTCAGGCCTGACGTCGCCGTCGTCATCGATGCGCATCGATCCATCCCGACGCTCCCCCGTCGTCTCCCCCATCGTTCGACGGCTCGCGCGCGACCACGGCTTCGACGCCTCGCAGCTCCTCGGCACGGGCCGCGGCGGGCTCGTCGTGCGCGGCGACGTGGAGGCGGCGATCGCGGAGCGCGGGGCGACGAGCCCGAGCGCCGCCGGATCCGCGGCCGACGTGGACGACGCCGCGACGGCGACCGGCGCCGCGCGAGCCGCGGCAGCTCCCACCTCATCCGGCGAGCCGACCGCGAGCGCCGCCGGCTCGCAGGGGGTCGCCTCAGCCGCGCCGACCGACGGCGACGTGCGCATCCCGCTCACGGGCCTGCGCCGCGTCGTCGCGCAGCGCCTCTCGCACTCGCGGCGCACGATCCCGGAGGCGACCGTGTGGCTCGACGTCGACGCGACGGGGCTGCTCGACGCCAAACGCCGCATCCAGCAGGCGACGGGCGAGCGGGTGAGCGTCACGGCGCTCATCGCGCGCATCGCGGTGGCGGGTCTCGCGAAGTTCCCCATCCTGAACTCATCGGTGACCGAGGACGAGACGGCGATCGTGCAGCACGCGCGGGTCAACCTGGGGCTCGCCGCGCAGACCCCTCGCGGACTCATGGTGCCGGTCGTGCACGGCGTCGACGGGCTGAGCCTCGTCGAGCTGCGCGACCGCATCGAGGCGGTCGTGGGCCGGTCGTCGACCGGCTCCTTCCCGCCGGCGGCGCTCAGCGGCGGCACGTTCACGCTCAACAACTACGGCCGCTTCGGCGTCGACGGCTCGACGCCGATCATCAACCACCCCGAGGCCGCGATGCTCGGCGTGGGGCGCATGATCGACCGGCCGTGGGTGGTGGACGGCGAGCTCGCCGTGCGCAAGGTGGTGCAGCTCACGCTCGTGTTCGACCACCGGGTGTGCGACGGCGACGTCGCGTCGGGGTTCCTGACCTTCGTCGCACGGTCGATGGAGGAGCCGCTCGGGCTGCTGCTCGCCCTCTGAGCGCGCGAGCGGGCCTCGGTCCTCCGCGCGTCGACGGCGAGCTCCGGCGCCCTCGCCGAAAAACCTGGCGCACACGTCGCGTGGAGGTCGGCGCGACAGGATGGCCGCCAAGCCGCCCCGTGAGCCCGGCGCGGCGCAGAGCGCTCGACGGCCCGGCATCGGAGGCCCGCATTTCCCTGGACGTCGGGCCCGGCGCCCGCGCGTGACGGCCGCCCGCCGCCGCGACAGGATGCCTGGTGAGCGCTGCTGCGCGTCGGCCGACGGCACGGCGTCCGACCGACGGCACGGCGTCCGGCGCTCCTCCGCACGAACAGCAAGCGAACGAACGAACGAACGGATTGACGATGACGCAGCTGCCCGAGCCCATCTCCGACTTCATCGACCGCGTGAACGCGCACGACCGCGAGGCCGTGCTGGACGCCTTCGCCGACAACGGCTTCGTCGACGACTGGGGCCGCGTCTTCACCGGTCGCGCCGCCATCGCCGAGTGGAGCGACCGCGAGTTCGTCGGCGCGACGGGCACGCTCGCGGTCGAGCAGACCATCGTCGACGGCAACGACGTGACGGTCACGGGCGACTGGCGCTCGACGCACGCGAACGGTCGCTCGCGCTTCGAGTTCCGCATCGCGGGCGACCGCATCGCCTCCATGACCATCCGCGAGGGCTGAGCCCACGAACGCCCGTCCGAACGGTGGGTGCGCAGCGGCCGCGTTCGGCGCGACGGTGACGACGATCCGCATGAACGCGCCGATCAGCGGCGGCCAGCCGCGGCGTGAATCCGGCAGGTCCCCACCGTTCGGCCGGGCAGCGCCGCATGCCGGCCGCTGCACGCCCCTCAGTCGAGCGGTTCGAACACCTTCCCCGGGTTGAGGATGCCGTTCGGGTCGAAGACCCGCTTGATGCCGCGCTGCAGCTCGAGCTGCCGGTCGCCGAGCTCGAGGCCGAGCCAGCGCCGCTTCAGCACGCCGATGCCGTGCTCGCCCGAGAGGGTGCCGCCGAACTCGAGCGCCCGCTCGAAGATCTCGCCCGCGGCCGCCCAGATGCGCTCGGGCACGGCATCCATCGAGCCCTCGAAGACGAACGTCGGATGCAGGTTGCCGTCGCCCGCGTGGCACGGCGTCGCGATGAGCACGTCGTAGCGCTGCGCGACCTCGTGCACGGTGGCGAACATGTCGGCGAGCCGGTCGCGGGGCACGGCGACGTCCTCGACGAGCACGGTGCCGCGCGCCTCGAGGGCGGGGAAGCCGGCGCGGCGCACGTCGGCCATGGCGGCCGCGGCATCCGGATCGGTCGTCAGCTCGGCGTCGGCGCCGCGAGCGACGAGCAGTGCGAGGATCGCCTCGGCATCGGCGAGCGCGACCGGCCCGTCGGTCTGCACGAGCAGGTAGGCGTCGCCTCGCGAGGCGAGGTCGAGGCCGGTGTGGTCGCTGACGACGCGCAGCATGACCGCGTCGAGCAGCTCCATGATCGCGGGCTCGAAGCCCGCGAGCGTGACGGCGGCGCTCGCCGCCGCGGCGGCCGAAGCCGAGGGGAAGTACGCGCCGATCGTGGGCACGACGCCCAGGACGGCCCCGCGCAGCTTGAGCGTGGCCTCGACGACGACGCCGAGCGTGCCCTCCGAGCCGATCATGAGCGCGCACAGGTCGAGGCCGGTGACTCCCTTCACGGTGCGGTGGCCGACCTCGATGAGCTCGCCGCCGGGGAGCACGACCTTGAGCGCGAGCACGGCCTCGCGCGTCACGCCGTACTTCGCGCAGAGCAGGCCGCCGGCGTTCGTCGAGATGTTGCCGCCGACGGTCGAGATGGCCTTGGACGCAGGGTCGGGCGCCCACCACATCCCGTGCTCGGCGAGCGCCGCGTTGAGGTCGCCGTTGAGGATGCCGGACTCGACGACCGCGAGCCGATTGGCGGGCGAGACCTCGAGGATGCGGGTCATGCGCTCCGTCGAGAGCACGATCGTCCCCGCCCCGCCGATCGCGCCGCCGGCGAGCCCCGTGCCGGCGCCGCGCGGCACGAGCGGCGTACGCGTCTCGTCGGCGATGCGGCAGACGGCCTGCACGTCGGCGATCGACTCGGCGAGCACGACGGCGATGGGGCGGCCCTCGGCGAGCAACCCGGACCGGTCGGCGCGTGCGGCGTCGAGCACGGCGGGCGTCGTGTCGACGCGGTCGCCGAGCTCGGCGTGCAGGCGGTTCAGGACGTCGGCGTCTCGGTCGCTCATGCGAGCCAGGCTAGCCGGGGGCACGAAGCGGCCGGGCCGTCCGCCGGGCGGGGACCTGCTCGCCCGGCGCTCCCCGAACGCGCCCCCGGCGTGCGCACGGCGGAATCGCCCAACACGGGCCCCTCAGCCGAGCCGGTGCACTATTTCCAACAGCCTCGCCCACGCGCCCGAGTTCGGCGAGAACCGTCCACACCCCGCCGTCGCAGGGGCCGCGGCCGTGCGCGGCGCGCCCAGAGGCCGCCGCCCGCCCCCGGCGACGGTCCGGCAGCCGCTCCCACGGCAGGAATCGCCGAACGCAGGCTCCACAGCTGATCTGACGCATTATTCGCGGCAGCCTGTCCCACGGGCCCGAGTTCGGCGATCGCGACCGGGAGACGGCTCGGCGCAGCCGCCCGATGCGGGTGCCGACGCAGGCGCAGGCCGGCCCGGCGGGCGCGGCCGGGGCGGAGCCCCGCGCACCGCGACCGCCGCCTACGCCCCCGGCAGCCCCCGCTCCACCGTCGTCTCGTGCGGGAACAGGCCCTGCACGCGAGCGTCCGGCCGCCCGAAGCGCTGGGCGGTGATCGAGATCGCCTGCTCCCGCACGAAGGGCAGCAGCTCGATGCGGCCCGACTGCGTCGGCTCCTGCGCCCAGATCGCGATGTCCGCGTCGCCGCCGAGCGCGTCGCACAGCGCCTTCCGGGAGCCGCCGACGAGCCGGATGCGGGTCGAGTCGTAGTCGCCCTCCCGCATGCGCGCGGCGAAGCGGGCATCCGTCTCGTCGCGCACCGGCACCTGCCACTCGTCGAGCACGGCCCGGATGGACGCGGGGATCTCGATCGAGGTCGATACGTCGGGGATGGCCCGCACGACGCGCGCCGCGACGAGCTCCCGCACGAGCCAGGCGAGCGAGCCGCCCTCGGCGAGACGGATCGTCGTGGCGGTGGGCAGATAGCGCAGCAGGTTGCGCTCGACGCCGAGGTTCGCCACGTCGGTCACCTGGCCGAACTCCTCGTTCCAGGCGATCTGATCGCTCAGCGCGCATCGGCGCACGAAGTCGAAGGCGTCGTAGCCGAGGTGCGGCTGCGCCGCCTCGATGAGCTCGGACACCTTCTCGTCGAGGCCGCGCAGGTGCAGCGTCGAGGACTGCTCGCCCGGGTCGGTGACCCAGCGGCCGAGCGGCACGAGCATGTTGGGGCCGCCGAGCTTCTGCGTACGGCCCACGGCCGAGCGCTTCCAACCGCCGACGGGCTGCCGGCCCGCGAGCGAGCCGACCGTGTCGCGGTTGACGAAGAGGCTCCCGGCCTGCGCCTCCTGCACCCACTGGGCGATCTCGTGCCGGTCGTGCGAGTAGAGGCCCGCGACGAGGCCGTACTGCGTCGCGTTCTGCAGGCCGATCGCCTCGTTCAGGGTGAGCGCGTGCATGACGCCGAGCACGGGGCCGAAGAACTCGTTGAGGTGGGCGTACGAGCCGGGCTTCACGCCCGCGCGGATGCCAGGGGTCCACAGCCGGCCCGTGTCGTCGAGCTGGCGCGGCTCGACCAGCCAGCTCTCCCCCTCGCCGAGCTGGCTGAGCGCGAAACGCAGCTGCGAGTCGGCGGGCTCGATGAGCGGCCCGACGGTCGCCGCCGGGTCGGTGGGATACCCGATGCGGAGGGAGGCGACGGCATCCGCGAGCTGCTCGTGGAAGCGCTGCGAGCGCGCCACCGAGCCCACCAGGATGACGGTGCCCACGTGCCCGGCCCGTTGCCCGGCGCCGAGGAACGCGCTGCGGGCGATGTCGCGCGCGGCCTCGTCGAGGTCGGCGCTGGGCGTCACGATGACCGCGTTCTTCGCGCTCGTCGCGGCGAGCAGCGGCAGGTCGGGCCGCCACTGCAGGAACATGCGCGCCGTCTCCCAGGTGCCCGAGTGCAGCACCCGCTCGACGCGCTCGTCGGTGATGAGGGCCCGGCCGAGCTCCTCGTCGGAGAAGCGGCGGTCGTCGCACACCGCGACCTGGAAGAGGTCGGCCGGGATGCCCGCGTCCCACACGACGCCGGCGATGAGCGCGGCGGTGCGCACGGTGCGCGGCGACGGCTTCACGATCGCCGCCGAGCCCGCCGCGAGCGCGGCGAAGGCCGGTGCCGCGATGCCCTCGGCGGGCGGCGTCCACGAGGGCACGACGACGGTCACGGCGACGGGCTCGAAGCGGGCGCCCTGCACGCGATCGAGCTCGCGCGCGCAGACGGCGGCGTAGTTCGCGGCGTCGATCGCGCGGCTCACGTCGGCGTCGGCGTCGGGGGCAGGCAGGCCCGTCTCGCTCACGACGCACTCCACGATGCGCGCGCGGTTCGCGTCGACGGCCTTCGCGATGCGCTCGAGATGGGCTGCGCGCTCCCAACCGGCGTGCGTCGAGCCCCACTCCGCGCCGGCGGCGACCGCGGCGCCGAGGATCTCCTCGACGCGCTCCGGCGTCTCCACGCGGACTCGCTGCGCCTCCGCGACGCCGAGGTCGCTGCGCGGGATGCGGCGCTGGATGTGCCGCACCCACTCGCGGGTCGAGGCGACGGTCGGATCGGACACGGGCGAGTTGGCGAACGCCGTGCGGCGCGAGCGGCCGCGCTTGAGTCCGAGCACGACCTGCGTGAGCGCGGGCGCCGGGCCGGTGTCGACGGGAGCCCCGGCCGAGTGGTCGTCGGGCTCGGGGCGCGAGGCGCCGGCGAGAGCGGGCCGGCGGACGCCGGGACCGGCGCTCGTTCCGACGCCCGCCGCCGAGGACGCGGTGCCGGTCGCGCCGTCCGAGGCGTCGCCGGCCGCGCCGGCGCCCTCGGCATCGCCGGCGTGCACGCCCTCCTCCTCGAGCAGCTCCGGCGGCACGAGATCGAGCGGGATGCTCGCCGTGACGGTCGCGGCGTCGTCAGCGTGCACGCGCTCCTGGCGCCGGGCCGGACCCGCCTCGATCTGATGCATGCGGGCGACCGAGCGCAGCAGCCGGTCGTCGTCGGGATGCAGCTCGTCCCGCGCCGAGCCGGGCACGACCTCGAACTCGAGGGAGGCGTGCGATGCGGCATCCTCGTCGATCCGGCGCAGCAGGTACGGCACGGCCGCCCGCTCGACGCCCGCCGGGATGAGCGGGAGCCGCACGACGGGCTCGGCGCCGAGCCGACGGATGCGGTCGCGGGCGACGGCCGACGCGGAGCGGGGCACGATGACGCGCAACGGATGCGGGTTGCCGCGCATGCGCGAGAGCGTCGCGGCGAACGCGACGTCGCGGGCGACGGCGCCCTCGATCTCGACCCGCAGCGCCCCGAAGTGCTCGGTGGAGAGCGCGGCGTCGACGAGCCGGATCATGTTGGCGTCGACGTCCTCCTCCCGCGCGTAGGTCGCGAGGCGCCAGCCTCGGACGACGGCCTCGGCGCGCTCCCGCTCGATGCTCGCCTCGCGGGTGAGGCTCACCACGACGGGAGCGCCGAGGTCCTCCCGCCGCATGTGCGCCCAGCCGGCGATGCGGCGCAGGATGCCGGGCGTCTCGGGGAACTGCGCGGGGATCGCGATGCCGCCCTCGACGTGGAGGAGCTCCGGCAGCTCGAGCGCGCGCATGGCGATCGTGACCGCGAGCTCGAGGTCGGCCGACGAGGTCGCGCGCACGATGATGCGCGTCGGCCGGGGCCCGGCCGACGCCGCCCGGTAGAGGCTCGCCAGCTTCGCGATGAGGCGCGTGGAGGTCGACTCGACGTCCCACAGCGACGGCTGCCCGTCGAGGTCGGCGACGCACACCTCGAGCTCGTTCACGGTGGGGTCGGCGACGAGCTCGAGCAGCCGCTGGAAGCGGGCGCTCGCGGCGCGCTCGCCGAGCACGGGGTCGCCGAGGAGGCGGACGCGCGCGCCGCTGCCCCGCTCGCTCGCCTCGTGGATGGCGGAGCGCCGCGACTCCTCGGCGTCGTCGACGGTCTCGTCGCCGAAGAACGCGCGCGTCGCGCGGCGGAGCGCCGGGACGGTCACCCACGGCAGGCCCGGGCCAGCGACGCCGCCGACGCGGAACGCCGCGCGCGTGCCGATGGAGAGGGTCGAGGGGATGTGCTCGCGGGCGTCGCCGAGGCCGTTGCCGGCGACGATGGCGTCTTCGGGGCGCACGACCTCGTCGACGATGCGGCGCAGGAAGTCGGCGCCGCCCTCGGCGCGGAGGGCGCGCTCGAAGTCGTTCGCCGGGTCCGCCCGGTCGCGGCCGAGGGGCGTCTTCGCGGCCATCTGGGCGAGGGCGACCCGCTCGTGCTCGGCGGCCGTCTCGGCTCGCCACTCCCGCAGCGCCGCGAGCGCGGCCGGCGTCGCCTGCGACGCCGGCGCGGAGGAGCTGACGGGGATGATGCTGAGCGCCTGCGTGGCGGGGGCCTTCGGCGGCGTCCCGACGGCGGAGGGTTCGGCCGGGCGGTCCCGGTCGGCCGCGGCGGCGGGGCCGGTGGTGGCGAGGCCGGCGCCCGCGCCGGGCTCCGAGCCGCTCTCGCTGCGCACACCCGCGGCATCCGCGGCGTCCGCGAACAGCGGGCGGGACATCGCGACCGTGTCGGCCGTCGCATCGGACGCGTCGGACGCGTCGGAGAGGAGCGGGCGGGGCATGGCGATCGTGTCCGCGGTCGCGTTGTCGGCGCCGGAGGACGGGGCGGAGGCGGCACCGGGAGCGCTCAGCGCGGCGGGGGTGCCGCCGGGCTCGGCAGCCGGGTCGGCACCGCCCTCGCCCGCGGGCTCGGCATGACGGGCTCGGTCGGCGCGCGGGTCCGCCTCGACGCCGGTATCCGGAGCACCGCCGGGACGCTCGGCTGCGGAATCGGGCCGGTCGTGCCGGGGCGCCTCGGCACGGGCGCCCGCTTCCATTCCCGCACTCGCCTCCGCCGATGCGGGGCCGGCCGCGTCGTCGGCGTGCTCGGCGAGCGCCCGGCGCAGCTCGTCGGCGTCGATGCGGGCGTCCGACACGGGGATCGTGCCGTTCGGCTCGACATCGTCGCGCACGTCCTGCTTGCGCTGCAGGATCGAGCGCACGAGGTCGGCGCGCTCGACCCGTCGCGCCGCGACCTCCTCGATGTCCCGACCCGCGACTCCCGCGTTCTCGCGGTTCGCTCGGGCGGCCTCGCGCCTGGACCATTCGGCGTCGGGCCGCTTCGTCTCGTCGGCATCGAACTCAGCTGGCATGAGTCGAGGGTAACGATGCCGTCTCGACGGATGCCGCTGACGCGCACACGCTCGGAACGCTCGTCGCCGGTCCCGTCGATCATGAGGCGTCCGTTCCGCGGCTCGAGCCGCTTCTCTCCTTGCTCGACCGCCGGCGTTCGTCGTCGTGTCGCGCGCATCGTGCCCGGAGGGGCGAAGTGAAGCGCGCTCGCCCGGCGGCTTTCTGCCGGGCGGGGTCGCGGAGCTCGTCGGGCGAGCGGATCGCGAGCGGTGCCCTCGACCTCGACTCGGCGAGCGGGTTCGCGCACGGCGGCAGCCCTCGTGCCGCGGGCCCTCCGCCCGACGCCAGTGCTGACGGAGGATCGTCCCGTGCGGCGCAGCACCTGCAGACGGCCCGCGTCCGGCGCCGGCTCGCGGGAGACGGAGCGCTCGAATGCGATCTCAGAG
>Ga0153918_1000820_pt1 | contig 13583 bp, 10 predicted proteins | sample TSFL002MetaG_FD_104687 | JGI IMG/M metagenome (GOLD analysis project Ga0153918, IMG submission 104687) | Attine ant fungus gardens microbial communities from Florida, USA - TSFL002 MetaG | ecosystem: Host-associated > Fungi > Mycelium > Unclassified | place: USA: Florida, Paynes Creek Historic... | reverse complement strand
TCGCCTATGCCGAAGACTTGAACCGACAGGTAACCGAAATGGCCCAAGGCGTAGGTTTGGCCTATCAAATGGATCAGATTGTGGTAGCCAACAGCTTTAACGCCCACCGTCTGGCACATCTGGCTTCTGCCAAAGATCTTGATGCCGGTGCAGAAGAAGCACTTTTCAAAGCCTATTTTACTGAAGGCCGTAATATAGATGATATAGAGACTTTAGTAGGTATTGGCCTATCTCTTGGTTTGCAGGAGGCGGACATTCGCCAGATGCTGAGCACCGATCAATACGAAGCCGAAGTAAAAATGGATATTGCCGAAGCGCAGCAGCTGGGCATCAGAGGGGTACCTTTCTTTTTGTTCAATGAGAAGTTTGCGGTATCGGGCGCACAGCCGGTAGAGGTGTTTTTGCAGGCGTTGGAGAAAGCGGCGGGAGCGTAAGTTTGTTTGGCAGTGCCATTTTTACGGTTCATACTGTATTTAACAGCCTATGCTAAGATGTTCTGTAGCCCGCTCATTGCCGCGGAGGCTATTTCTTTTTGCTTGATCAAAAAGAAACAAAAAATCAAGTCAGAACAATCCTTCCACCCGCCCTGCGATTTTTTATTCTCGCACAGCTCGATAAAAAATTAGCATTCCCGCCAGCGCTGGCCCAGTGTTCTGACAGGCCCACGCTTTTTTGTCTGAATAAGGATTTTTAAGATGTAAATTCATACAAGCATCCTATAAATCCTTATATCTTAAAATTTTGGTTCAAGACAGATTTTTGTGCGGTGGCCGACAGCAGGCAGCTTCTGGACGAAATCAGGCAGAACAAGTTGGGCTGTGCGGCCGCAGAGGGCATTCATCTTCAACGCCTGAAGCGCTGGAATTGTGCATAGCGCCAGCGGGGGCGTTGAAGTGGCGCCCTGTGGTTCTGACTGATTTGCAGCGCAAAGGCATGTGCGGCAAAAGAAGCATTTCCGCTGTCTTGATTTTTTGGTTACTTTTTTATCAAGAAAAAAGTAACAAGCCCACCCGCGGCGATTGAGCGGGACGAACATTCATATTCTGACGAACCTTTTATTAAAGCACTAACAGATAATTCTACAACACCTCTAACCCAAACCTCACCGCCAACTCATTCAAATCTTTTACTACAGCATCAACCAATGGAATTCCCTCTTTTATACGAATAGCTTCGGCTTCCAATTCTGGCTCACCAGGAATAATAACCGACTGCCCCTCATCAACACGTGAGGCACGTTTAAACCGCTCTATCCAGTTATCCATATCAGCTTTGAAACCCTCTACCGGGCGGAAACCATCTACCCGCATTGCACCCAGGAAATGACCGATCCCTAATCCCGGCGGATTGGGTGCCGGATCCATAAAGGCAACAAACGGTGGCACCCACGGGCCATAATTGGCTCCTGACAACACTGCGGAAAGAATATCAACTGTGGCGCTTAACCCAAACCCTTTATGACTGCCATGATCGCGATCGCTACCCAAAGGCAACAATGAACCGCCTGACTTAAGTGCGTGCGGATCTGTAGTGTATTCGCCTTGCTTATTTTGTATCCAACCTTCTGGTACCGGCTTACCACTACGCTGGGCAATTTCAAGTTTACCGTTTGCCGCCGCAGATGTAGCCATATCGACAATCACCGGGGCGTGTTTTCCTGCGGGAAACGCGTAGCACATAGGATTGGTGCCCAGCATCTTCTCATTACTAAACGTAGGTGCAACCAGTGGACTGGCATTAGTCATGGCAAAACCTATCATATCTTTTTCTACCGCCATCAGTCCGTGATAACCGGCAATACCAAAGTGGTTAGAGTTACGTACCGATACCCAGCCTGAGCCATATTTATCCGCCTTTTCTATAGCTATCTGCATGGCAAAAGGCGCCACTACTAATCCCAGGCCTGCGTCGCCGTCAACGGTAGCAGTGGTTGGCGTTTCATGCACTATTTTGATATCTGGCGTGGCGTTGATGCGCTTTTTGTCCCATAAGCGCACATATCCGGCCAGGCGCGCTACACCGTGCGAGTCGATACCCCGTAAATCTGATTTTAAGAGAACATCGGCAGCCAATTCAGCATGTGCCTGGCTACAACCTATGGATAGAAAAACCTGTTGGGTAAAAGTTCTGAGTTTGGGTTCTTGGATGGTCATATACGGTAGATTATATACGATACGTCATTGCGAGGAACGAAGCAATGACGTTATGGTTTATGATAAGCTATTTTATTAAAGCCCAAACTTTACCCAACCATTCCCCTCATAGCCGAAGATGAACTGTTTAGGGTTAATGATCTCGGCCAGTATCTCTACCGAATCCACTATACGCGGACCAGGACGATTGAAATACTGATTGCCATCGGCAATATAAAAACGATTGTTCTTTACGGCTTTCAGCTCGTTGAAACCGGGTTGCTGTAATATCAGGCTAACCTCGCGTATGGTGCGGTCTATTGAAAAGCCGCAAGGCATCAGCATAATAATATCAGGATCAGCGGCCTGGATGTCTTCCCAATTCACATAAGGCGAATGAGCGCCGGTTTGGGCCAGCATTGGGATGCCGCCCGCCAGTTCAACCATCTCAGGGATCCAGTTGCCGCTAATCATCAGCGGTTCCAGCCATTCAATACACGCTACAGTAGGTTTATCGGTAATAAATTTCAACTTATGGCGAATGATGTCCAACCGCTCCTCCAGTAACTCTAACAGCTCCTCACCCTGTGGGATGACATCCAGCGCGATGGCCACCTGGCGGATGTTCTCAAAGATGTCTTCCAGCTTAGCAGGCGATAATGAAACGATGTTGGCTTGTTTCTCCAGGTAATCATCCAGCGCCTGCTCTACTTCTTCTAATGATACCGCGCAAACCTCACACTGGGCCTGCGTAATCAGCACATCTGGCTGCAGGCTTTTGATTACCTCGCGTTTAACGGAGTAAACTGATAGCGCTTCGGCCAATATTTCTTTTACTTTAGTGTCAATCTCGGCGCTGCTCAGGCCATCTTCAAAGTTAGCTTCAGAGCAAACGGGGAGTTGTTTTACGTCTTCAGGATAATCACATTCGTGCGAGCGGCCTACCAGATCTGCCTGTAAACCAAGGGCACAAACAATTTCGGTAGCTGCGGGTAATAATGATATAATTTTTTGCCGGGGCATCAATTTTATTTTAAGTTGATGCAAATAACGGCAAATTCAAAATTTAACCGAAATATAATGATGGTAGTTTAACTTTGGGCGATGATCTTTTTAACCTTCTTCCTTGGCCTTATTGTCAATTTCATTGGGTATATCCCACCGGGCAACATCAATTTAACGCTAGTGCAGATTACCATTAACCGCGGCATGAAGCATGCACTACAGTTTATGGTGGCATTTTCATGCGTCGAATTTTTCTTTACCTTCTTTATTATCCATGCAGACAGATGGCTATCACAACAGGTACACCTGGATACTGCTATCGATTGGGTGATGGTGGCACTGTTCGGCACACTGGGCACCTTGATGTGGATCAACAGAAACAAGCCACCTAAAACAAAATATTCTGATACCGCCAGCATTAAATACGGCATCGTTCTGGGTTTTCTTAACCCGATGCAGGTACCTTTCTGGATGATTGCCGGCACTTACCTGGTTACACACCAATGGATAGAAATTGATAATGTTGCATTGACTATTTTCAGTCTTGGCTCTGCCGCCGGCGCATTCTCGTGTCTATTTCTTTATGCCAAATTTGCCTGTTACATACAAGGCCGCTTTGCTTTGAGCACCCGGTTTATTAATACGGGGATCTCGATCCTGTTTTTCTCATTCGCTGCCTATCATATCTTTAAGCAGATGTACATTATATTTTTTAAGCATTGACCAAACACGGCGGCCTCCGGCCGTTGTCAAACAAAAAGCCCCGCTCAAATGAGCGGGGCTTTTTAAATTTTATCTCCTCCCCTTCCGGGAAGCTGAGCAGAGTGGTTATGCGTTAGACATATCTACTGCTCTTGCCGAGAGGAATTTAATGATTACCCAGGCAATAATATAAGCCAGGGCACACACCATAAACATGTAACCGTAGGCTATTTTTGGCGTAGCGGCATAAAGGTCAGTCAGGTAACCTGATAATTTTTGCACCAGTGCACCGCCAATACCGCCGGCCAGACCACCGATACCGGTAACCGAACCCACAGTACGTTTAGGAAACATATCTGATACCGTAGTAAACAGGTTGGCAGACCAAGCCTGGTGGGCGGCAGCACCAATACAGATAACGCCGATGGCCAGTGTTAAGGCATGGTCGCCAAACCGGGCCACATCACCGAAGAACTGAGTTGACAACAGTGCCAGCGGAAACAATGCAATGATAAACATGGACAGCATACGTGCTTTACGTACTTCCATACCCCTATTAATCATAAACATTGGGATACTGCCACCGAAAGTGCTACCAATAATGGCGATGCCGTAAACGATAAAAGTTGGCCACATTACCTCGTGGGTAGTCATGCCAAATTGTTTTTTCAGGTAGTCAGGCAGCCAGAACAGCAGGAACCACCAGATACCATCAGTCATAAACTTACCTACAAAGAAGGCCCATGTTTGCGGATACTTCAGCAACTTACCCCAAGATATCTTCTCTTGTTTAGCAGCAACATCTTCTGAAGGCGCTACATGCGCAGCAATCAACTCATCACTGTGAATGAAATCGTATTCTTCTTTAGTAAGATTTTTACATTTTGAAGGCGGGTTGTATAAGGCAAACCAGAAGATTAACCACAGGAAACCTACCGCACCGGTAATGATATAAGCATACTTCCATCCCGGATCAACACCCCAGGTTAGCAAACACCAGGGCACAAACAATGACGCCAGCATAGCACCGATGTTTGAACCGCTGTTGAAGATACCCGTAGCCAGTGCGCGCTCTTTTTTAGGGAACCACTCTGCAACAGTTTTGATTGAAGCGGGGAAGTTACCACCCTCGCCAATACCAAATAAGCTGCGGATGATGATGTGCATTGAAACAGCACTCCCCGCCAAAGCGTTCAGCATACCAAAGAAAGACCACACAATTAACGATAACGCCAAGCCCAGCTTGGTACCAATCTTATCGATCAAAGCACCGGCCGCTACCGTCATGCCTGCGTAGAACAGGGTAAAGAAAGTGGTTACGTTACTATAATCGCTATTTGACCATCCGAAACCGCCTTTTTCTTTTGGTGTTGAAAAGAAATCTTTCAGGTAACTGATTACCTGGCGATCCATATAGTTGATGGTTGTGGAAAACAACAGCAGGGTAATAATCACCCACCTGTATCTTCCAATTTTCGTCTCGTTCATTTTGGCTCTTGGTTATTTAGGTATATGCTATATATATGTATTTAATAATTATCTGCTTGCTTTAACAATTTCCAGAGCTGCTTTGGTATCAGCAGTCAACTGCTCATATTTTTGCTCTTCCATCAGTTGTTTAGTGATCAGCTTGCTGCCCATGCCTACCGCGCAAACACCTGCTTTAAACCAGCCACCAATGTTTTCGGTAGTAAGTTCAACACCACCGGTTGGCATAAACAACATACCAGGGAACAGTTCTTTAATACCTGAAAGGAAGCTTGGGCCCAGCATGTTGCCAGGGAACAGTTTAATAACTTTAGCACCCAGGTTTTCAGCCTTGATAATTTCAGACGGAGTCATACAGCCAGGAATCCACAGCAAACCAGCTTTTTCTGCTACCGGGATAACTTCTTCAACCAATCCGGGGCTGATAATGTAATCTGCACCGGCATCCACAAAATCCTGAGCTTGTTTGGCATTTTTAATAGTGCCTACACCCAGGTACATACCGCCCAGTTCTTTATCACATACCTCACGCAGTTTGGCAAAGTTTTTCAGAGCTGCCTCGCCACGGTTAGTGTATTCAATTGTTTTAACACCGGCGTTATACAGCGCACGCAGAATGTTAACGCTTACTTCGGCATCTTTATTAAAATACAAAGGCAAAATACCTTGCTCGGGGATGAGTTTCAGGATGGTTTCTTTCTTATCCATTGTTCTATTTTTAGTACTTCAGATTTATTTGGGGCTAAAAGTATAAAGAAATCAGTTAAACACGGCATACTAATCTGTAATTAATTCAAATAAATCAGCGCAAACGTTACCGGGCTTTTTTTTTATAAAAACTTAGTAATTAGTTAGGTTTAAATGTATTTTTGGCCTCCATCGGCAAAGCCGAGTAATTTTGTAGTTTTATTTTTTAATTTTTAAAAAGTATCAATCACGATGTCTAAAAAAGTCGTAACCCTGGGTGAGATAATGTTGCGTTTATCAACCCCTGATTTCAAAAGATTTGTTCAGGCCGATACCTTCGATATCACTTACGGTGGTGGCGAAGCCAACGTTTCTGCTGCACTGTGCAACTATGGTTTAAATGGCACCTTCGTGTCTAAAGTACCTAACAACCCTATCGGTCAGGCTGCTATCAACCACCTGCGTCGTTACGGTGTTGATACCCAGTTTGTAGCACGTGGTGGTGACCGTCTGGGCATTTACTTTTTAGAAACAGGTGCTTCTATGCGTGCTTCTCAGGTTGTTTATGACCGCGCCGGCGCCTCTATTGCCGACGTTGATGCAAGCGAGTTTAACTGGGATGCTATTTTTGAAGGTGCTGACTGGTTCCACACTACTGGTATCACTCCAGCGCTGAGCGATAAAGCTGCTGAGTTAACCCTGGCTGCCCTGAAAGCTGCTAAAGCAAAAGGTATCACTACTTCTATTGACCTGAACTACCGCAAAAAATTGTGGAGCAAAGAAAAAGCACGCAAAGTGATGACTGAGCTGTGCCAATATGTTGACGTTTGTATTGGCAACGAAGAAGATGCTGACACCACTTTAGGTTTCACATCTGAAGGTACCGATGTAACTAAAGGTGAACTGAACCTGGACGGTTACAAAAGCGTTTTCAAACAGATGAAAGAGAAATTCGGTTTCAAACACATCGCTTCTACCCTACGCGAAAGCCACAGCGCAAGCGACAACGGCTGGAGCGCACTGGTATATGATGGTAACGAATTCTACCACACTAAACAATACGAAGTACGTATCGTTGACCGTGTAGGTTCTGGCGACTCATTCGCTTCAGGCTTTATCTTTGGTCTGGTAACTGGCATGAGCCAGGGCGATGCTGCTGAGTTTGGCGTTGCTGCTTCTGCACTGAAACACACCATCCCTGGCGATTTGAACCACGCTACCCTGAACGAGGTAAAAGACCTTGTTAAAGGTGACGGTTCTGGCCGCGTACAGCGCTAAGAAAGTCCGGAAGTCGGTGAAGACCGAAAGTCCGGAAGTCAAAATATAGAATCCGTCCCACCCATAAGTGGGGCGGATTTTTAGTTAGAGTAAGCTACATTTGAGATATACAATCCTTAAACTAAAAAATTATGATTATAGATGCTTTAGCAAACGGCCACAAATACGCTGCTTTGCACCCACAATTTAAAGCTGCTTTTGATTATCTGACCAGCACTGATCTGAGCGCACTGGAAGTTGGTAAACTGGAAGTTGCAGGTATGAAAACTGCCGTAATGGAAAAAGAAGGCGTAACCGCTGAAACTGCTTCTGAAAAATTTGAGTGTCACAACAACAACATCGACATCCAGGTATTGATCAGCGGCACCGAAACCATGGGCTGGACTCCACGCGAAAACTGCACTGCTCCAAAAGGCGAATACAACCCAGAGAAAGACGTGTTATTTTATGCCGATAAACCACAAATGCATTTCACCCTGGAAGCCGGTCAGTTTGTAATCTTTTACCCAGAGGATGTGCACGCACCGATGATTGGTGATGGCGTGATTAAGAAACTAGTAGTGAAAGTACCAAAGGGATAAGCTTTCATATTCTGTAATAATAAGAAAGGCAAGCGTTAACGGCTTGCCTTTCTTGTTATTACTACCTGCTGTCATTTCGACCAACGGGAGAAATCTTAGACGAACGCAAGGCCCATCCACTGGAATTGCTACCGTCTAAGATTTCTCCTCACGCTGACGCTCAATCCTGCGCTTGTTCGTTCGAAATGACAAGGTGGACAAATAGTTATCTCTTCTTCATCCTTCAATATCATTATTCAACACACTCCATCGAGGGTTGACTGATTCTATCAACGCAACTTTTTCTCTCTTCGCTATTTCTTTATTTCGGTATCCCGGGCAATAGCTTGTTCGATATGATCAAAATGTTCATAATAAACCAGGCGGTAGCAGTAATATTTTCCCGTAAACGATTTGCTTCCACCTTTGCCTTCACAATGTTCAATTAAACGTCGGTTTAGGTGATTGGTTACTCCGATATAAAGAACTTTCCTGTCAGAGTTCGTGGTGATGTAGAAAAGCAAGCGTACCCAACGAAAAAAGCCGGCATCGCGCCGGCTTTTCTTGGATCTATAATTTAAGTCTATACTTATGCGTAGTTGTTAAGCATTACCGGCATTACCAGCATCAGCACATCTTCATTCTCGTCGCCGCCTTGTGGCAATAGCAGACCGGCACGGTTCGGGGTTGACATGTGCAGTGCCACCTCTTCGCCGCTCAGGTTTTTCAGCATCTCGATCAGGAAACGGGCGTTAAAACCGATCTCCATATCATCGCCTTCGTACTGACAGCTTAAACGCTCGTGAGCCTCGTTGCTGAAGTCAATATCTTCAGACGAGATCTGCAGCTCGCTGCCATTTATTTTTAAACGCACCTGATGGGTGGTTTTGTTAGCGTAGATAGCCACACGGCTCAGTGAACCCAGGAACGCCAGACGATCAATCGTCAAGCGGTTTGGATTGTTCTGTGGGATAACCGCTTCGTAATCAGGGTAGCGCTCGTCAATCAGGCGACAAACCAAATTGATGCTGCCAAATTTAAAGAACGCGCTGGTGGTGTTATACTCAACCGCAACGTTAACATCGTCAGACGGCAAGGCCGATTTCAACAGGTTCAAAGCCTTTTTAGGCAATATGAACGATGAAGCAGCCTCTGCTTTAGCATCTTTACGGCGATAGCGCACCAGTTTGTGAGCGTCTGTTGCCACGAAGGTGATAGACTGTGGTGACAGCTGACAGAATACACCTGTCATGGCTGGGCGCAACTCATCATTACTTACCGCAAAGATGGTTTTGTTAATAGCTTCGGCTAACACAGATGCAGGCAGGTTAACTGATGAAGCATTCTCCACAACCGGGATCTTTGGAAAATCGTCGCCGTTCTCACCGCTCAGTTTATATTTACCGTCGCCGGCATTAATCTCGATAGCGAAAGTCTTATCGTCAACGTTGAAAGCCACCGGCTGTTCTGGCAACGATTTCAGCGTATCCAGCAAAATGCGTGAAGGAATGGCAATACGACCATTCTCCTTAGCATCAGTCAGCGCCAACGAGGTGGTCATGCTGGTTTGAAGATCGGTAGCCGAGATGGTGAGGCTGCCGTCTTTAATTTCAAATAAAAAGTTTTCTAGTATCGGCAATACGGTACTGTTGCTAAGCGCGCCGCTTACAGACTGTAGTTGCTTTAGTAACGTAGATGTCGAAACAATGAATCTCATACCGTAGGGTTCTTATCAACCAAAAATATAAAAATTACACAGCATACTTCTTTCTGCGTAAATAATGTTGAAAAATAGCAAATATTAACACTATACCTAATGGGCATACCGTGTTGAGCAATTGCCACAGCATTTTATCGGCGCGCACACGGGCTTTATCCAGCAGGCGCAGCTGTATCTCTTTGCTGCGCAGACTGATCAGCCGCTGATCGCCGGTCATAAAATCGGCTATATTAAGCAGCAGATTGCGGTTGCCAAAGCTTTTGTGCATGTAATGGTCATAACCCAGCGGATATGGCGAACCATCGGTACCAATATCATTCCGCAAAATATCACCATCGCTGATGACGATCATTCGGGCAGGTTTGCTTTCGTCCAGGCGTTTAATTTGCTCACCAAAACCTTCAGGTGTTGGACGATTACGGAAATCTGATATAAACTTGCCTTCCAGCAATATGCCTACATTTTTAGGCGTGTCCAAAAACGTACGTGGATCTGGTGTCTGCTCTACGGCTTGTAACGATAGCATATAAGGCGCTTTCAGCTTTTTGCTGTAAGGTGATGAGGTGAGCAGCACCGTTTTCTTTACATCCTTCACCTCCAACGTATCCATGGTACTAGCAAACTGACTACGGATGGCATCCAGATTTTTAACTACCGGATGTTTTGACTGCGGTACAAATACCGGGTAAAACAACCAGGGCACCATCTGGATCTGCGCCTGGCCACCCACGTTGCCTGTGGCCAGCGGGATCTGGCCGCAACTCATATCGGCAATCAGGTCATAATTTAAACGTACACCGTAGCGGAACAACTGATCGTCCAGGTTCAGCGTCTTAGGGAAAGTCAGTTGCTCGCCGCCGTGGCCGCGCAGGCTGTCCAGTTCGGCGCTTACCTGGTCTATCGTCCACAGCACACTGCCGCCGTTCATGATGTACTGATCGAGCTTGAATTTCTCCAGCTCGCTGAAAGGCTTATCCGGCTTGGGGATCACCACCAGGTTAATCTTCTTCAAACTATCAAAAGGGATGTTGGCCAGGTTAAATCGCCCCACATCATAACCCGCATCAAACAGGTCTTTACGGGCCGAGTAGAGCTGCAGATCTGTCAACTCGTTATGACCAACGGTGAAACCCACCAATCTTCTGCCACCACTCACCACATTATGGATGGCGGAAGCAAAAGCATATTCCAGGTTCTGAATAGAGTTATTGAGTTGTTCTTCGTCTGATAATCCCTCTCGGGTTTGCAGCAGGTTTACCGGTACCTCACGCTTGCCTGAGCTTACTATGGCCGCAGGGAAAATGATCTTTTGTTCCTGCCCGCCGTCGGTAGCCACGCTCAGGTTAGTTGGCTGTACCCCGTGCGATTGCAGGTTTTGAATGGTTTGCTCTTGCTGTTGCTGGTTCTGTCCGGCTAGCGGATCAACTATCTCAAACTGTAGCCGACCGTGACTGTAAGCCTGCAAATCACTCAGCATATCTCGCGTAGCAAACTGCAAACGCTTCATCCCCGAGGGAAACTTATCGCCCTTCAAAAAAACGGTGATCGTAACGGGATGATCGAGACTATCCATCATATCTCTGCTCACCTGCGATATGGTGTAGCGCTTCTCTTTGGTAAAATCAAAACGGGTAAAACCCAGGTTGGCCAATACCAGCAAAACAGCCATACCTACAACAGCAAATGCCAGCGATTTGATATTCACCTTCCGTTGCTGCTGACGGATGAGCGCAAACAAAGTCAGCAGGATAAATAATGCCGACAAGATAATAAAATAGGCCAGATCGCGCGTATCCAGCACACCACGGCTCACCGATTGGTAATGCTCGGTAATACCCAATTGTTGGATAGAACTATCCTGTAAAGAGAGCATTCCGCCCAGCGAATCGAATCCACTATAAAAAAAGAAGCACAAAAACACCGCAATAACAAAAGCGATGATCTGATTTTTAGTGACGCCCGAAGCGAATATACCGATAGCCGTAAACGCACAGCCCAACAGAAATAAACCGATATAGGAACCGATCACACCGCCGGTATCCACATTACCCACTGGCAAACCCAGCTGATAAACGGTATAATAATAAAACAACGTAGGCAGCAGCGTAAACAATAACAGCACCACACAGGCCAGGTATTTGCCCAATACAATCTGGGTATTGGTAAGCGGCCGGGTGGCTAGTAGCTCGAAAGTTCCCTCGCGGCGTTCTTCGGCCAGCGAGCGCATGGTGATGGCCGGGATAAGGAACATCAACAGATAGGGGGCGGTGCTGAACAAGCCGTCCAGCCCTGCATAACCATAATCTAATATGCTCGACTCGGGGAACACCCACAGCAGCAACCCCATTACCAGCAGAAAAGCCCCAATGGTAATATAAGCCACCAGCGAACTGAGGTAGGCCGTTATTTCTTTTTTAAGGATTTGATACACTGAAGGCGAAATTAAAAAAAATGTATGAACTGGGATTGAATGGATTTTTAGGATTTACAGGATTAGGATTGCTTTCATTGAGTGAATGGGGGTCATCCATGTCGAAGGGCGCGCGAAGGTCTATTCCCCGCGCACGTGTTTCGACAGGCTCAACATGACACCCTTGTCTAAAAGCCTAAATCCTAAAAACAGCGAGCAAATTATAAATCTTAACAATCCCGGTTCAATCCTGACTTCTAAAATTCAAATGATAAGCCACCCTGATCCCAATCATCCGCAAGGTATTCTTTGACCAGCTTTCATAGCGTAAGCCCACATTAATAGACTGCTGCTTGCTATCAGCCAGCGGAATCAAAAACGACGGACCAAGTGAGAAAGTAAACAGGTTTTGTTTGGCACCGTTAATCTCTTGTTGTTCTAATACACTGCCTACCTCGCCTTCCAGGCGAGCGCCGCCAGCATAATAGATTACGCCTGCTTTAAGCGGTATAAAGCCTGCCGGCGATGGTTTGGTACCGCCAGCAAACGCCACACCTTTATAAATCATTTCGGTATAGCCGCCGGTAAGCGATAGGCCGAAGTTTTGCACCACCGGCGTTTCAAACTTCAATGAACCGCCGTATCCGAAATTAAATTGCGAGCGCGATGGAAAAATAATTTCAGGACCAGCGCTCAAAGCGGTGTGGTTTTGATGATCATCCTGCGCACAAGCCATCCGGCAAAAGCCGCAAAACAGCATTGCTAAAAGAATGTATTTTTTCATGATGTAGGGGTATTTAAAAATTGGTGAGATTGATAAAAATCTGCTCAAGGTTGCGGCCAGGGTTAGCAGATGTTAAACCCTGTAACGTATCATCAGCTACAATTTTGCCTTTGTTGATGATAATCGCCCGATCACAAACCGCTTCCACCTCCTGCATAATATGAGTGGAGAGTACAATGGTTTTGCTTCGGCCCAGATCACGAATTAACTGGCGAATGCCAATCAATTGGTTTGGATCAAGCCCTGAGGTAGGTTCATCCAAAATCAGCACTTCGGGGTCATGGAGGATAGCTTGTGCCAATCCTACACGTTGTTTATAACCTTTAGAGAGCTGACCGATCTTTTTATGCTGCTCCGGACCGAGGCCCGTTTCCTCAATAATATCTTTAATGCGTTTGGCGGCATCCGGCACCTGGTGTACGCCTGCCACAAAGCCCAGCGACTCCTTTACATACATATCCAGGTAAAGTGGGTTATTTTCTGGCAGATAACCAATCCGGCGGCGCACTTCCAGCGACTGGGTACTCACATCAAATCCGCATACCGTGGCCGTGCCCGATGTTTGCGGCACAAAGCAGGTCAAAATCTTCATGGTGGTTGATTTACCGGCTCCGTTTGGCCCCAGAAAACCCAGCACACCCGGCCCGGCAGTAAAACTAATGTTATCTACCGCGTGCTGTGTACCGTACACTTTGGTTAATGCTTCAACTTTGATGCTCATGTAGGGCGTAAAGATACATTTGAAAGGTGAAAGGTGAAAGGTGAAAGGTGAAAGGTGAAAGGTGAAAGGTGAAAGGTGAAAGGTGAAAGGTGAAAG
>Ga0153918_1000811_pt1 | contig 13688 bp, 12 predicted proteins | sample TSFL002MetaG_FD_104687 | JGI IMG/M metagenome (GOLD analysis project Ga0153918, IMG submission 104687) | Attine ant fungus gardens microbial communities from Florida, USA - TSFL002 MetaG | ecosystem: Host-associated > Fungi > Mycelium > Unclassified | place: USA: Florida, Paynes Creek Historic... | reverse complement strand
TAGATGCCGCGATGGCGCACCTTGCGCCCTTCGGCGTCATGCCCTTCTTCAACGTGCTCATCGACAGGTAGCAGGCTTTCGGCGTCGGAGGGCTTGTTCGGCTCTTCGGGACGTTCGCTCATGGAGGGTACCTTGCAACAGGATGGAAAATGTTCGACACGGGCCCGCAAAACAGGTTCTGACGGCGAGCCACTGGTCTGCTTTATACCAGAAGCTGACCGCCAGAACGAAAAAACGCGGCCGAAGCCGCGTTTTTCATCTTTCGATAAGACTCAGTTCTTGGTCTTGTCGACGATTTTGTTAGCCGAAATCCAAGGCATCATCGAACGCAGCTGCTCGCCGATGATCTCGATGCCGTGAGCGGCGTTGTTGCGGCGCTTGGCGGTCATCGATGGGTAGTTGGTAGCACCTTCGGAGATGAACATCTTCGCGTACTCACCGTCCTGGATGCGCTTCAGAGCGTTACGCATGGCCTTGCGGGATTCTTCGTTGATGACTTCCGGACCGGTGACGTACTCACCGTATTCGGCGTTGTTGGAGATCGAGTAGTTCATGTTGGCGATGCCGCCTTCGTACATGAGGTCAACGATCAGCTTCAGCTCGTGCAGGCACTCGAAGTAGGCCATTTCTGGCGCGTAGCCTGCTTCAACCAGGGTTTCGAAGCCGGCTTTGACCAGCTCGACGGTACCACCGCACAGAACAGCCTGCTCACCGAACAGGTCGGTTTCGGTCTCGTCCTTGAAGGTGGTTTCGATGATACCGGTACGGCCGCCGCCTACGCCCGAAGCGTACGACAGGGCGACGTTCTTGGCGTTGCCGGAGGCGTCCTGGTAAATAGCGATCAGGTCAGGGATACCGCCACCTTTGACGAACTCGGAACGCACGGTGTGGCCCGGTGCTTTTGGCGCGATCATGATCACGTCGAGGTCGGCACGTGGAACAACCTGGTTGTAGTGGATGGCGAAGCCGTGGGAGAAGGCCAGGGTAGCGCCCTTCTTGATGTTCGGCTCGATTTCCTGCTTGTACAGCTGGCCCTGGAACTCGTCCGGGGTCAGGATCATGACCAGGTCGGCAGCAGCGACGGCGGAGGCAACGTCGGTCACTTTCAGGCCATGGGCTTCAGCCTTGGCAACGGTGGCCGAACCTTTACGCAGACCGATGGTGACATCTACACCGGAGTCCTTCAGGTTGCACGCCTGAGCGTGGCCCTGGGAACCGTAACCGATGATGGCGACTTTCTTACCCTGGATGATGGAAAGGTCGCAGTCTTTATCGTAGAAAACTTTCATGAAAATACCCCTGGTTATATCTCGGCCCCTGCGGAGCCATCGCTAATTTTTGAATTTAGATGCTGAGCACTTTGTCGCCACGGGCGATGCCGGTAACGCCACTGCGCACGGTTTCGAGAATCGATGCGGTGCCGATCGCCTGGATGAAGCTGTCCAGCTTGTCGCTGGTGCCGCTCAGTTGCACGGTGTACACACTGGCGGTCACATCGACGATCTGGCCACGGAAGATGTCCGTGGTGCGCTTGATCTCGGCGCGCTGGGCACCGGTGGCCTTGACCTTGACCAGCATCAGTTCACGCTCGATGTGAGCGCTTTCCGACAGGTCGACCAGTTTTACCACTTCGACCAGCTTGTTCAGGTTCTTGGTGATCTGTTCGATCACTTCGTCATGGCCAACGGTGGTCAGCGTCAGACGCGACAGGGTCGGGTCTTCGGTCGGCGCCACGGTCAGGCTTTCAATGTTGTAGTTGCGCTGGGAGAACAGGCCGACCACACGGGACAGAGCACCGGGTTCGTTTTCCAGCAGCAGGGAAATGATGTGCCGCATATCAGGTACGCTCCGTCTTGCTCAGCCACATGTCACGCATCGAGCCATCCTTGATCTGCATCGGATAGACGTGCTCGCTGCGGTCGACCGCGATGTCGATGAACACCAGGCGGTCCTTCATCGCAAACGCTTCTTCCAGCTTCGGCTTGAGATCCTTCAGGCTGGTGATGCGGATACCCACATGGCCGTAGGCCTCGGCCAGCTTGATGAAGTCAGGCAGCGACTCGACGTACGAGTGCGAATGACGACCGTTGTAGGCCATGTCCTGCCATTGGCGGACCATGCCCAATACACCGTTGTTCAGGTTGACGATCTTCACCGGCAGGCCGTATTGCATGCAGGTGGACAGCTCCTGGATGTTCATCTGGATGCTGCCTTCGCCAGTCACGCAGGCAACGTCCTGATCCGGGAAGTTGAGCTTGACGCCCATCGCTGCCGGGAAGCCGAAGCCCATGGTGCCCAGGCCACCGGAGTTGATCCAGCGGTTCGGCTTGTTGAAGCGGTAGTACTGCGCCGCAAACATCTGGTGCTGGCCAACGTCCGAGGTGACGAAAGCATCGCCATGGGTCACTTCGCACAGGGTCTCGATGACTTTTTGCGGTTTGATGACGTTGCCGTCGCCCTTGTCATAAGGGAACAGCTCGCCATTGCCATGCCATTCGTCGATCTGCTTCCACCAGGCATCCAGCGCCACCTTGTCAGGCTGCTCGCCGATTTCCTTGAGGATGCCGAGCATTTCGCTGAGCACGCTGTCGACCGGGCCAACGATCGGCACGTCGGCTTTGATCATCTTGGAAATCGACGCCGGGTCGATGTCGACATGGATGATCTTGGCATTCGGGCAGAACTTGGCCGGGCCATTGACCACGCGGTCGTCGAAACGCGCGCCGACAGCAAAGATCACGTCGGCATGGTGCATGGCCATGTTGGCAGTGAAGCTGCCGTGCATGCCGAGCATGCCGAGGAACTGACGGTCAGTCCCCGGGAAGCCACCCAGCCCCATCAGGGTATTGGTGACCGGCAGATTCAGTGACTTGGCGATTTCGGTCAGGGCTTCGGAGCCACCGCCGAGGATCACGCCGCCACCGGCATAGACGATCGGGCGCTTGGCAGCCAGGAGCATTTCGGCAGCCTTGCGGATCTGGCCGGAATGACCGCGCACAGCCGGGCTGTAAGAGCGCAGCTTGACCTTCTTCGGATAGACGTACTCGAACTTCTCGGCCGGGTTGGTCATATCTTTTGGAATGTCGACCACGACCGGGCCTGGGCGACCGGATTGCGCCAGGTAGAAGGCTTTCTTGAGTACTTCAGGGATCTCGGTCGGGTTCTTGATCATGAAGCTGTGCTTCACGATCGGCCGCGAGATACCGATCATGTCGGTTTCCTGGAAGGCATCGGTACCTACCATGGTGCTAGGCACCTGGCCGGACAGGATGACCATCGGAATCGAATCCATGTAGGCGGTCGCAATGCCGGTAATGGCATTGGTCGCGCCCGGACCGGAGGTTACCAGCACCACGCCGGCCTTGCCGGTGGCACGGGCGTAGCCGTCCGCCATATGGGTTGCCGCCTGCTCGTGACGAACCAGGATGTGTTCCACTTCCGGCTCTTTGAACAGCGCGTCATAAACATGAAGGAGAGCACCACCAGGGTACCCGTAGATGTGCTTAACGCCTTCGTCACGCAAGAAGCGGACGACCATTTCAGCGCCAGATAAAAGCTCCACGTTGTTCACCTCTAAAACGCCAGAATACCGCCCTCACTGGGCGGGTCTTAATAGGTTTACTGCCAAGCAGAGCATGAGCGAACGTTCAGCACTGACTGAGCAAGTATTGGGAGGACCCCAGAGTGTTGCGGGGTTTTCCCACCCAGCGCGAGGTAACGCGTTGCGGGGTGTTACAGGCGGCGCGGGTGTGCGCCTCATGATCTGCTTAGCGGGTCTGCTTCTGGCAGTCCCTCTACAGCGGAATCTGGATTCTTGTGATTTGGCGCCTACAAGTCAAGAAAAATTATTGCCAATTTTTCCCGAAGATGAATTCCTTCCACCACTAAAAACCGAGTCAGCAGCAGAAAAAATAAGATTTTCATAAAAAAGGGCCACAATCTGCGGCCCTTGAAGGAAAAACTGAAGAAATCAGGCGGAAGGAGCGATCAATTGGTCGAATGCTGCCAACAGGCGGCGCAGCTCGCGACTTTGTTCCGGACGATCGGTGAACACGGTTTCCGCCATCACCAGGATGCTCGAGGCATTGGGCAGGGGGTGGCCAAGCTCGATGATGATCTTCATGCGCGGCAGGAAGATCCACTGCAACCACTGCTCGAAGCTCAGCGTGTCGACCGCGAAAGGAACGGTACTGGCCAGCGCGTCGTCGCTCGGCGGCTCATCATCCCACCAGCCTTGCACCTGCAGCTCACGCTCGATGAGCAGCAGGTGGTCGGCGATATCGAGAATGCGTTGCTCGATCATCACGAGTTGACCCGCGCTTTCTGCCGCGCCAAGGCGGCACCGGCGCTGTCACCCTGCTTCTCACGGGCCTGGGCGATGGTGTTCCACAGCTCGGCCTGCAGGTCGGGGCGGCCATTGGCGTAGGTCAACGCACGGCGGGCCAGTTGCTCGGCCTGGGGCGCGTCGCCTTGCGACAGGCGCACCTGGGCCAGGCGGAACAACACCTGAGGCTCGCGCGGGGCGATGCGCTGGGCGCGCTCCAGGCTCGAGGCGGCACCGTTGAAGTCACCGCTGCCCTGCTGCGACTGAGCGGTGGTCAGCAGCGCCAGTACCGGGCCATCGAGCTGCTCGTCGGCCGAAAGACCACCGCCAGCGGCATTACTGCGCGGGATGCCGGTCGGTGCGCTGGACGCGGCCGGCGTGCTGTTCATGGAGGCGATATCGAAGGGTTCGTCAGCGATCGGGTTAGGGTTTGTAGTGATCGGCGCCGAAGTCACCGGGCCAGGCGTGATAGGGCCGGTACTGATTGGCGCCGCGCTGCTGCCCGCCGGGAAGGTCTGGATGCCTGCGGCCCCCGCGCCTTGCGGAATCATCACGGTCACGCCCGAGTCCTCTGGCAGCGACTGTGCCTGCGCGGTGCCGTTGCTCATGCCCGCCGAACGGTGGGCCTGGACGCGCTCACTATTGGACACCCGGGTGCTCGAGTCCACCACCGGAATGTTGCCTCGCGGCACGCTGGAGCAACCCTGGAGCACTACCAGCGCCGTCACGGCAGGAAACAGCCACTTTTTCAATTCACACCTCATCAATGCTGCGTTGGGCTCAGTTCATCCAGCCCTTGACCCAGTCCATGACCGACTCTACGGGATTCTGCTCACCGCCGCAGGTCGCTCCGGCGGGCGGTTCACTGCCGCGAATATACGGCATCTGCACGGCGCCCGGACAGCTTCTGTCAGAACCATGGCCACTGTACGGATCGATCCACGCCTGGACCACGTTGTCTGGCTGTGGCATGTCCAACGGCAGCGGGTCGGCCTTCTTCATGAAGCTGGTCCACACCTGCAGGGCGCCGGTGGCACCGGTAAATGGTGTCTTGCCGTTGTCGTCTCGGCCCATCCACACCACTGCCAGCAGGTCCTGGCTAAAGCCAGAGAACCAGCTGTCGCGCGAATCGTTACTGGTGCCGGTCTTGCCCGCCAGGGTCAGCGAGCTTGGCAGCACGTTGTAGACCGAGCGACCGGTACCTTCACGCATCACCCGTTGCATGGCGTTCTGTACCAGGTAGATAGCACCTGGGTCGAAGGTCTGCTGGATCTGGAACGGGTAGCGCTTTAGCGGCTCACCCTCGGCCGTGAGCACGCTGCGGATGCCGCGCATCGGCGTGTTGAAGCCACCGTTGGCGATGGTCTGGTACATCGTCGCGACTTGCATGGGCGACATGCCGCCGGCACCCAGCAGCATTGCCGGGAAGGCTGGCCAATCGACGTTGACGCCGAGGCGACCAATGGTCTTGATCACATTCGGCACACCGACTTCCAGGCCGAGCTTGGCGGTCGACAGGTTAAGCGAGTTGGCCAGGCCCTGGTACAGGTAGATCGTACCGTGCGAGCGCCGGTCATAATTTTGCGGGCGCCATACCTGGCCATCGGCTCCTTTGACCGAGAACGGTTCGTCCTGCACCCAGGTGGTCAGGGTGTACTTGCTTGGCTGCTCCAGCGCGGTCAGGTACACCGCTGGCTTGACCAGCGAACCGATCGGCCGCACGGCGTCGATGGCACGGTTGAAGCCGGCAAAGCCGGACTGGCGGCTGCCGATCAGGGCCTGCACTTCGCCGGTTTCCGGGTTGGTCACGACCATCGCCGATTCCACCTCGTCGGCACCTTTACGCCCGGCCAGGCGCTTGAAGGTTTCGGCCATGGAAGTTTCAGCCTTCATCTGCAGGATCGGGTCGAAACTGGTGAAGATGCGCAGGCCTTCCTCTGTCAGGTCTTCGTCACGGTAGTCCTGGCGCAGCTGGCGCTTGACCAGGTCAAGGAATGCCGGGAACGAACTGTCGGCCAGGCTGCCGCGCTTGGTTACGCCCAACGGCATCTTCTTCGCCGCATCGACTTCCGCCTGGCTGGCCACGCCTTGCTCGGCCACCAGGTCGAGGACCAGGTTACGCCGCGCCAGCGCACGGTCAGGGTAACGCCGCGGGTTGTAATAAGACGGCCCCTTGACCATGCCAACCAGCAAGGCGATCTGGTGCAGTTTCAGTTCCGACAGCGGCTGGCTGAAGAAGAACTGGCTGGCCAGGCCGAAGCCATGCACGGCGCGCTGGCCATCCTGGCCGACGAACACTTCGTTGAGATAGGCCTCGAGGATCTCGCGCTTGTCGTAATGCATTTCCAGCAGCACGGCCATCATCGCTTCAGTCAGCTTGCGGGTGAGGCTACGCTCGCTGGTCAGGTAGAAGTTCTTCACCAGCTGCTGGGTCAGGGTACTGCCGCCCTGGCGCATCGAACCAGCCGAGGTGTTGACCCACATGGCCCGGGCGATGGACTTGGGCGACACGCCGAAGTGGCTGTAAAAGTCCCGGTCCTCGGTGGCTACCAGGGTTTCGAGCAGGTAGGGCGGCACCTGGTCGATCTTGATCAGGATGCGGTCTTCGAGGTTCTTCGGGTAGATACCGCCGATCATCAGCGGTTCAAGGCGTACCACGTCGAGTTTCTTGCCGTTGGCGCCGGCGAGGTCTGCCACATAGTCGCCGGAGAAGCGCACACGCACGAACTGCGCTGGCTCCATACCCTCGTAGAACTGGAAGCCACGGGTATTGAGGTCGACGGTATTGCCGTTGACCGCCGCCGCGCCCGGGCCGCTGGCCGCGCTTTCACGCCGGTAACCGAGGGCGTCGAGCTCGGTGAGGAAGTCGTTCTTGCTCAGTTTCTGGCCGCTGAACAGCTCCAGCGGCCGGGCATACACCTTGGCCGGGATGGTCCAGCGCTTGCCGGAGAACTTCTCCTGAACGATGGCATCAAGGTAAACCGCGAAGCCGGCGACGATCACCAGGCCGACCAGGCTGAGCTTCAAGGCCCAGCCCAGCCAGGCGCGCGAGCGGCCGGTCGGGCGTTTCTGAGGGGTACGGGAATTTCGGGTTCGAGTCATGGCGGCGGATTATACGCACTTTATAAAGGGTAGGCAGGCGCCCTCTGGCGGTAGGCAGGGACGGCACCATTGACCATAATGGCGCTTTCGAATTCCCTGTCCCCGGAAGGATTTCCCGTGAGCCAAGCCTTGATCAACGCGTTGCAGAACCCTGCCCTGTATCCTCATCCCGTGGACGGGTTCCAGCTCATCGAGACGCACATCTCCTGGGTCCTGCTCACCGGCGAGTACGCCTACAAGATCAAAAAGCCGATGAACTTCGGCTTCCTCGACTTCACCAGCCTGGGCCAACGCCAGCACTTCTGTAACGAAGAGCTGCGCCTGAACCAGCGCCTGACCGACGGCCTGTACCTTGAAGTCCTGCCAATCACCGGCAGTGCCGAAGCGCCACAGATCGGCGGTGAAGGTGAAGCGATCGAATATGTACTGAAGATGCGCCAGTTCCCCCAAGGCCAGATGCTCAACACCCTGCAGGCCAATGGCGAGCTGAATACCAGCCACATCGACCAGATGGCCCGGCAGATTGCCGAGTTTCACCTGCAGGCACCGAAAGTGTCGCCGGAGCATCCGCTGGGCACCCCGGAAAGCGTGATGGCTCCGGTCGAACAGAACTTCGAGCAGATCCGCCCGTTCCTCAGCGACAAAGCCGACCTGCAGCAACTGGACAACCTCCAGGCCTGGGCGCGCAGCAGCTTCGAGCGCCTTCATGGCCTGCTCCAGGCGCGCAAGGCCAATGGTTTCATCCGTGAATGCCACGGTGACATTCACCTGGGCAACGCCACCCTGATCGATGGCAAGGTGGTGATCTTCGACTGCATCGAGTTCAACGAGCCGTTCCGCCTGACTGACGTCTACGCCGACATCGGTTTCCTGGCCATGGACCTGGAAGACCGTGGCCTCAAGTGCCTGGCCCGCCGCTTCATCAGCCAGTACCTGGAGCTGACCGGCGACTACGCCGGCCTGGAACTGCTGAACTTCTACAAGGCCTACCGCGCACTGGTACGGGCCAAGGTCGCCCTGTTCAGCCTGTCGGCCGATGCCGACGCCGTGCAGCGCGCCACGACCCTGCGCACCTACCGCAACTACGCCAACCTGGCGGAAAGCTACAGCGCCATCCCTTCCCGCCTGCTTGCTGTCACCCATGGCGTGTCGGCAGTGGGCAAGAGCCACGTGGCCATGCGCCTGGTCGAGGCGCTGGGCGCGGTTCGCGTGCGTTCGGATGTGGAGCGCAAGCGCCTGTTCGGCGAACAGCAGGCGCAGAACGCCGGCCAACTCGCTGCCGGGATCTATGACCAGGACGCCAGCGTGGCCACCTACCAGCGCCTGCACGCGCTGGCGGAGACGATCTTGCGTGCCGGTTTCCCGGTGGTGCTCGATGCCACCTACCTCAAGGCTGAACAGCGCCAGGCCGCAGCAGCAGTGGCCAACGAGACTGGCGTGCCGTTCCTGATCCTCGACTGCCATGCCCCGGAAGCGGTGATCGCCAGCTGGCTGGAACAGCGCCAGGCCGAGAACAGCGACCCGTCGGATGCCACGCTTGAAGTGGTCAAGGCCCAGCAGGCCAGCCGTGAGCCACTGGATGCCCAGGAGCTGGTACACAGCACCCGCATCGATACCCAGGAAGCCAGCGGTATGGACCAGGTGATCGACCAGATTCGCCAGCGTCTGCCAGGACTATAAGTTCGCTTTACGCCTGCTCCGGCCCGTTGCCGGAGCAGCGCCTGCCCCAAGCCAGCACAGCTCGTCGTCCCCGATGGCAAAAGGCCGCGCATTTTCCAACCCCCGCTACACTCCTCTCTGACCTGCTCGCGATTTATCCCCTAGACCCGTTCAGCCATCGCAAGGAGGCTCGATGAACGATGAATTGCAGCACCTGAAGAATCTTGGCAAGACCTCTGCGCAGTGGTTGCATGCGGCGGGTATCCACAGCGCCTCGGACTTGCGCCGGCTCGGCGCGGTGGGCGCCTATCAGGCCGTGAAAACGCGAGGGTTCAGGGCGTCGAAGGTGCTGTTGTACGCCATTGAAGGTGCATTGCTGGACATGCACTGGAACGATTTGCCAGCCGAACGCAAGGAAGCGCTCAATCAACAACTCGATGCGAAATGCCCTATCTCCAAAAAAATCTGAATTAAATGCAAGAAGGGTGTTGACGATGAAATGAGAATCGTTATGATTATCACAACTGGTCGCGAGACTGGTTGGATAAGCTAAGAGCCCCTGGTTAGGACTCTCAGATTATCTCCTCATCAGGCTAATCACGGTTATTGACCCGGCATTTTGCCGGGTCTTTTTTTGCCCTCAGGTTCACCCCGCCCAGAGGCGTCTCTGCTATTGCCGCAACTGCGCGCAGTAGTCCTGCTCGGGCATCGCCGCCGTGTACCAGACAAAGTCGGCCATCCCGCTTTTGACCTCCTCACCCACTTCGGCCAGCAGCACCACTTTGCTCTCGCCCGTCGCGCCAAGATCGGCAAGGTGCAAAGGCACCCCCAAGTCCTTGCGCGCATGGAACGACCCGGCCAACAGCAACGCTGGCTGCGGCGCCGCCAGCAGCCGTTCGGCAATACGCCGATCCCGCTGTTGTTGCACGGCCAGCATCGCAGGCAGCTGGCTTTCCGGTAGCAGGCCACAATGCCCCTGCTTCACCTGTTCGATCAGTGCCGCCCGTACCGCTTGCGCATTGGACCGGGTTCCCGACATAACTGCAGGGTGCCGATAGGCCTGGCGCATCTCGGTGGGTGACAGGTTGGCCGCCAACAGCGGCACAGGGCGTTGCAAGGCTTCTCGCACGATAGGGCCGTACAATTGCCAGTCCCAGCCGTCGTCCCAGGCCAGGGCCTTGGGCAGGTCCTGTGGCAGTTGTGCTCGCCCGGTGAGCGCATCGACGCCGGCCTGCTGCTCGGGTTGCAGCATTTCCAGCAACAGGCTGCCCTGCGCCCGGCGCAGCTGCAGCGCACGCATCAACCACAGCTGCAAGGCGTGATGATCCGGGTTGTCATGCTTCTCGCCGATCAATACCCGTGGCGCATCGGCCAGGCGCTCGACCAGCTGTTCGGGGCTAATTACCTGTCCACTGGCCAGATCGTGAATCTGCCCCAGTTCGGCGTTATCCCGCCCCTCGCTGCTCTGCCAGGGCGGCAACGGCGGCAGGTTGGCCTGACAGCCACCCAGCGCCAGCGCCAGGCACAGCAATGAACGGCACAGCAAAGGATGACCCATGGGCAGTGCCTCCTAGCGGGTAATGATCAGCGGGTGGCCCCGTTCCGGGTGCGCCTGCACCAGCACGTCGATGCCGAACACGGCCTTGAGTGACGCTGGCGTCAGCACCTCCCGGGGGCTGGCCAGGGCATGGCAGCGGCCGCTTTCGAGGAGCAGGACACGATCACAGTAGCGCGCAGCCAGGTTGAGGTCATGCAGGATCACCAACACTGCTGCACCACGGTCGGCGAAGCTGCGTACAGCTTCCAGCGTCGTATGCTGGTGCAGAGGATCGAGCATGGAAGTCGGCTCGTCGAGCAACAGTGTGGTCCCCTGTTCACCCGGCCAGAGCTGGGCCAGGACCCGTGCCAGGTGAACACGTTGGCGCTCACCACCGGACAGCGCCAGGTAACTGCGCTCAACCAGGTGCCAGGCATCCGCGGCACGCAACGCTGCCTCGACGATCTCCCGGTCACGCTGCCGACCACTGCCGTGGGGCAACCGCCCCATGCCGACTACCTCCTCGACACGGAAGGCGAAGCCCAGGCTCGATACCTGTGGCAGCACCGCCAGGCGCCGTGCCCGCGCCTGGCCCGGCCATTGAGCCAGGGCTTTACCCTGCAGGGTCACCTGCCCGTGGCTTGGCGTGAGCTCGCCGCACAATGCCCCCAGCAGGCTGCTCTTACCCGCGCCATTAGGCCCCAGCACGCCCAGCACCTGCCCAGGCTCCAGTTGCAGATTGATGTCATGCAGCACTTCATTGCTGCCTCGACGCAGATGCAGGTGTTGGACCTCAAGCATCAATTACGCCCTCGAACCAGCAAAAACAGGAAGAACGGGGCACCGATGAATGCGGTCACGATACCAATGGGCAATTCAGCCGGGGCCAACGCCAAGCGTGCCACCAGGTCGGCAAACAAGAGCAAGGTCCCACCGGCCAACAGCGAGGCTGGCAACAATACCCTATGGTCGGGGCCAGCCAGCAACCGCACCAGATGTGGCACCACCAGCCCAACGAAGCCGATCAGACCCGCTGCGGCGACTGCAGCGCCAACCCCTAAAGCCGTGCAGAACACCAGCTCGCGCTTGAGCCGCTCCACTTCGATGCCCAAATGCCGCGCTTCCGATTCACCGAGCAATAATGCATTGAGCGCCTGAGCCCGGCGCGGCAGCCAGAGCGCCACCCCCGCAGTGATCAGCAACAAAGGCCAGAGCCGCTCGTAACTGGCACCATTGAGGCTGCCCAGATTCCAGAAGGTCAGCGTGCGCAGCGTGGCGTCATCGGCCAGGTAGGTAAACAGCCCCACCGCCGAGCCGCCCAGCGCTGTCAGCGCAATGCCGGCCAGCAGCATCGTGGCGACGTTGGTCTGCCCCTCACGCCGCCCCAATCGGTACACCAGCGCCGTGACGCCCAGCCCGCCGATGAAAGCGCAGGCCGACAGCAAGTACGGGCCAGCCCCTTCAGGGACACCACCCAGCCAACTGCCGCCGACAATCGCCACCGCCGCCCCCAGCGCCGCACCACTGGCGACACCGACCAGGCCGGGGTCAGCCAACGGGTTGCGGAACAGGCCCTGCATGGCCACTCCGGAAAGCGCCAGCACAGCGCCCACTGCCAGCCCGAGCAGCGTACGGGGCATGCGGATCTGGCCAAGGATCATGCCTGCCTGTTCCAGGCCGTCAGCGGCAATTGGCAGCCCGAGCAAACGCAGGCTGGCGCGCAAGGTATCCACTGGCGGCAGGCTGACCGGCCCAAGGGCCAGCGACAGCCAGACGGCCAGCAGGCACAGCAAAGCCAGGCAAACAAAAAGCGTTCGCGGCGCAATACGCGGTTTCATTTGGCAGCGCTTGCCGGGTAGAACGCTGTCGCCAGTTCCTGCATGGCGGTTGGCAGCCGTGGGCCGAGACCTCCCACCAGCAATGTCGGGTCGAGCGACACCAGGCGCTTGTCGCGCACCGCTCGGGAAGCGGCCAACGCCGGGTTCTCTTTGAGCAACGCCTGCAAGGCCTGCTCACCACTCAACGCACGATCGGAAAACACCACGACATCCGGGTCGAGCGCTGCCAGCGCCTCATTGGAGAAATTCTTGTAGCCCTGGTGTTCGGCCAGGTTGCGCCCCCCCGCCTGGCGCAGCACCCAGTCGCCTGCAGTGCCCTGCCCGGCAATCAGCGGCTGGGCGCCGGCATGCCCAACCAGCAGCAGCACACCGGGCGCCTGATGATGCTGCTGAGCCTGCCTGACCTGCGATTGCAGCGCTTCGAGTTGCTGATGATAGCCCGCCGCCAACTGTGCGGCTTTGTCCTCGGCGCCGAGCAAGGTGCCCAAGTGCTTGAGGTTCTGGTCCACGGCAGCCAGATCGGCCTGGCTGGAAAACAACTCGACCGGCACGCCTGCTTTGCGCACCTGCGCCAGCACCGGCGGCGGCCCCATCTCCTCGGTACCCACCAGCACATCCGGGTGCAGGCTGAGAATGCCCTCGGCCGACAACTGCCGCTGATAACCAACACTCGGCAAGGCCTTCAGCGACGCGGGGTGCTGGCTGGTGGTATCGACGCCCACCAGACGTGGCTCGCCACCCAGTTCACTGATCCACTCGCTCAGCGCCCCGCCCGCGCTGACCCAGCGCTGCGGCAATTCGGCGGCCAGGGCCTGGGTGGAAGCAAGGAAAACTACGCACAGGGTGAGCAAGCCAGCGGGACGGCGCATCATCGGATTCCTTCTGAAGGCGGGCCGCACGCCTTGTGGCGGGCAGCGGAACTGCGCACCATAGGCAGCCGGCGCAGCAAATGCGGGCAATTTGATAATTATTCGCATTGACGCGTCAAGCCATCACTTTGTTTCACGAGCCTTCCCTGCAATGCATTTTCTCTGTCCTTCCACGGCCCTGGCCGAGGGCCACAGCCGCGCCTTCAGCGTAGACGGCATCGACCTGTTCGGCGTGCGCCGTCAGGGCCAGATATATCTGTACCGCAACCGCTGCCCTCACCGCGGCATCCCGCTGAACTGGGCGCAAGATGCCTTTCTCGACGACAGTGCCAGCCTGATCCACTGTGCCCATCATGGCG
>Ga0153918_1000809_pt1 | contig 13701 bp, 12 predicted proteins | sample TSFL002MetaG_FD_104687 | JGI IMG/M metagenome (GOLD analysis project Ga0153918, IMG submission 104687) | Attine ant fungus gardens microbial communities from Florida, USA - TSFL002 MetaG | ecosystem: Host-associated > Fungi > Mycelium > Unclassified | place: USA: Florida, Paynes Creek Historic... | reverse complement strand
AGTAAACGCTTATTATGATAAGTTCCCGAAACCGATTTATGAGAAGCAGATGCGTTTCATTCGCGCACAAGCCCTGGTTAACCTTAAACGCGACGACGAGGCTGTGCAGGATTATAACGTGATCCTGAACGACTGGACCAGTGCTTATACCGAAAAATCGCTCATCAGCATGGCTAATATGTACCTGGCTAAAAAGCAATACAACGAGGCCGTTGTTTTCTTAAAACGACTGGAAACCAACTCAGAATACAAAGCCGATTACACTTTTGCTATCAATAACCTGCTGCTTTGCTACTCGCAGATGAACTCGGCAGACGATGTATTGAAATATGCAGCCCTGGTACGCAACAACGAGAAAACAGGACAAGAAGACAAATTTAAAACCGGATTATACGCAGGTAAGGCCTACCTGATAAAAGGCGATACCGCAACTGCAATTAAAGAGTTGGACTATACCGTTGCCAACACTAAAACTGTTGCCGCAGCCGAAGCCAAATACAACCTGGCGTTGGTACAATATCAGCGTCGTCAATACAAAACATCACAAAAAACCTGTTTTGATCTGGTAAAAGAGCTTTCGGCTTATGATTACTGGGTAGCAAAATCTTTCCTCCTGCTGGCAGACAATTACGTGGCGCTAAAAGACAACTTTCAGGCCAAGGCAACCCTGCAAAGTGTGATTGAAAATTACAAAGGTAATGACGATATATTACCCGAAGCACACGAGAAACTGGACAAGCTAACGGGAGTATCGCAAAAAACAGTGGTAAAACCTGTAACTGACACTACCGGAATACAGCAACCGGCCGTTGATAGCACAAACGTTAAAAAACAGGGGAATAACTAAAAGAAGAACAGCAATGAAATTAAAAGCAATATATGCGCTGCTGATTTTTGGGATGGCTTTATTTTTAGTCCCTGCTATGGCGCAAACCAAAAAGACGACAGCGAAGAAAACAACAAGTAAAAAAACTACAGTAAAACCCGCAACCAAACCGGCAGCCACCAAACCAGGTGCTAAACCTGTTGCCAAGCCGGCAACGGCAAAAACGGCAGCGGCCCCGTCAAAATCCTCAGCTAAAAGTTTGGGCGATGCAGCAGCTAAAGTATCAGCACAAGATACTATCAAAAAAGGAGGCAACGGCGCTAACACTCAAAACGGTGGCAGTTTGAGCGAAGAAATTGTGGTAACCACTAATTACAAACCGGTATTGGCCGATGCGGTAAAAATTCGCCGCAACCCTGATTTGGAAGATAAAACACCATATAAAGCTCCGCTTGCTTACAAAACTATAGACAAACGTTTAGAACAAAACTCAGATATCCGCCAGATGGAGGCTATGAAGATGCCTGCCCAGCGCGACTCTGACCTGTATAACAACTACGTTAAAGGTGGTTTGGGTAGTATGAAAACTACTTATGGCGAACTATATGTAAACAATGGCAGGGATAATGCCTTGCAAACCGGTGTTTACCTGAAACACTTTGCGCAGTCAGGTTCTGACTTTTACAAACAGAACTACAGTAATAATGAGATTAAAGTATTTGGCAAAAGTGTAGGCGATGTGGTAAGCGTGCGCGGTCGTATTGGTTATGACCGTTTGGGTACCGATTTTTATGGTTACAACCAATATGCAGTTCCAACCAAGCTTAATGTTGATGCGCAGCATTTCAACACCATCAGCGCCGAAGGCGAACTGACCAAAAACTTTAAAGACGTTGATCAGGATTTCACCTATGCAGCAAAGCTGAATGGTTACATTTTTAACAATGCTTTCCAGGGTCGCGAGAATAACCTGGTACTATCAGGCTTTATCAATGAAACCGTTAAGCAGTTTTATGCCGGATTAAATGGTTCATTAGACCTGAGCACGCAGAAAGACAGCCTGTACTCACTAAGCAATAATATTGTTCGTTTAAATCCTTACCTGAAATTTCAGGGCACCAACTATAAGATTGATGCAGGTGTAAACATTGTTGACGAGTTTGGTTTCAACTCTCGCTTCTCTATCTTCCCGGCTGCGCGTTTAGAGTTCCAGGTGATCCCTAAGTATGTACGCCTGTTTGCCGAGGTGAAGGGCGATGTAAACAAAACATCCATGCATGATTTATCTTACCAAAACCCGTTCCTGGGTCAAAACATCGCTATTAAAAACTCGGTAGATCAAATTGATGTAGCTGCCGGTTTAAAAGGTACAATGGCGCCGGGCGTAGGCTTCAAATTCTCAATTTACCGCAACGAGGTGAAAAACATGCCGCTGCTCATCAGCGATTTTAACTTTGCTAATGGCTATAACCGCTTCAAAGTGATTTATGATGACGGTCGTGCAAGAGTAACCGGTTTTAACGGCGAACTGGATTTTAAAGCTACTGAGGATGTAGATGTGTTCGGTCGTGTAGAGATTAAAGACTACCAGATGGCCACAGAGGCACAACCATGGAATCTGCCTAAATTAAATATTACTGCAGGCACAACCATACATATCAGCAATAAGGTGAACATCAACGGTACGCTGGTGGTGCGCGGCGATACTAAAGACCGCACACTTGATCCAACTACCAATACGCAAAGTGTAGTAACCGTCAAATCATTTGTTGACCTTAATGGCGGCATAGAGTATAAAATCAATAACCGTTTCAGCGTTTTTGGGCAAGTTAACAACTTACTCAACTCACATTATCAAACTTGGCTGTATTATCCTAACTACGGATTTAATATCTTTGGCGGCGTAAGCTACGGCTTCTGACGTGTTTGACGGAATAATATAATTAAGCTAATTTAACGGCATGGACATAGCCTACTTTATAAGCGATCTGCTGGATCAACAAGGCGAACTGACAGTACCTAACCTGGGTTACTTTGTGCAGATGCGGATGAGCGCTTATTATGATGAGCAGGAGAAACGGTTTTATCCACCGCACTATGCAGTGCAGTTTGACCCGCAGGTTATTGATGACGATGAGACACTGGCCGCTCATATTACGGCCAAAAAGAACATCTCGCTGGCATCGTCCAAATACTTTATAGAAAAATTTGTATCTAACCTGCGCCAGCAGGCTTTAACCGAAGAAGTACCTTTTGGGGGCATCGGTTCGTTCCAAACCAATGGCACGCAGTTGGCTTTTAAACCGGGTAACCAAACAGAAGATGCATCCTTGTTTGGTTTAACCCCTGTGGGCCTTTATGGCACCAGAGTAAATCCAGCCGCCTACACACCGCCACCGGTTACCACCTATGCCCAAGCACCCGTGTTTACGCCAGAGCCAGCGGTAGAGCAGGAAACGGTACCAGCACCGCCAGATCCGGTTTATTCTACCCCTCCTGCTTATACCCCGCCACCGGTAGCAGTTGAAGAAACCCGCCCATATCAACAGCAACGTGTTGAACCGGAACAATACGTGTATGAAGATGAAAAACGCGGACTAAGTGTTTGGGCCATCATCGGTATTATTATTATTGTTTTGGGCATTGGCGTTGCGGCACTGTATAAATTTAAGCCAGAAGTAATAAATAGCCTGTTTAAAGAAGAAAACCCATATAGCAGCAGCCAGCCTATTGCACCGGTAAATAAACATACCGATAGCCTTGAAAAAGCAGCCATGGCAGATACTATTGGAATGGGCGCTTCCCCTCTTACAACAGATACTGCCGCTGCAACTAAAGAAACAACTCCGGCCGCTGCAACTGAACCGGCGACTGAAAATAAAACAGCACCGGCAGCTAATAAACCGGCAGTTACAACGCCAGCACCGGCCAAGCCTGTAGAAATAAAAACAACAGCAACCAAACCGGCAATAACCGCAGCCGCGCCGGCTACTACTGCAACAACCGACGAAGCTGTAAAAGGCTCTTGGGTGATACGTGCAGGCACTTATCCAACTAAATCAGGTTCTGATGCCCGTATCGATCAATTAAAGGGCAAAGGATTTGCACAGGCCAGGCTACAAAATGTAAATGTTAAACGCGGAGGCAATTATAAAGTAATTCTTGGCGTTTACAGTAGCAAAGAGGCCGCACACAGCGCTAGCGAAGATCTGCTGGCTACCGGCAAGATTACCCGTACAGAAATTTTTATTGAACAAATTAAGTAAATCTAAAATATAAGAGATGCTCGCACTACAGGACACTGCCAGGCAAGTTGCCGATACACTGAACCACGCTATTAATACCCCTACTACCATCCCCGCTCAGGATTTACGTTTTGGCGACTTACTACTAAAAGGTGGCTGGGTAATGATACCACTGGGTATACTGCTAGTGCTGGCCCTGGTTATATTTTTTGAACGCTATTTTACGATCCGCAAAGCGGCTAAAGATGAATCGAGCCTGATGGGTCAGGTTCGTTCAAGTATTGTAGCCGGTAAACTGGAATCGGCCATTGCTATTTGCCGTAACAGTAATACCCCACTGGGCCGTATGCTGCAAAAAGGTTTGCTGCGCATCGGTCGCCCCATCAAAGATATTGAAGGAGCTATTGAGAACGTTGGTAAACTGGAAGTATCAAAACTGGAAAAAAACATTGGCATTGTGGGCATTGTAGCTGGTATTGCGCCCATGTTTGGTTTCATTGGTACCATTGCCGGTGTAATCAAGATCTTTTATGATATTTCTAAAACCGATAACATTAGCATGGGCACCATCTCTGGCGGTTTGTACCAAAAGATGATTACCTCTGCTGCGGGTTTGATTGTAGGTATCATCTCTTATGTTTGCTACCAGACCCTGAACATGATGGTAGACAAAGTGATCCTTAAACTGGAGACCGATGCTATTGAGTTTATTGACCTTTTAGAAGAACCAAGCAAATGAACATAAGGCAAAGAAGCAGGCGCGGTTCGGCCGAGATGCACACTTCGGCCATGAACGACATCATGTTCTTCCTGATGCTGTTCTTCCTGATTGCGTCAACCATCACCAACCCCAACGTAATTAAACTGGTGCTGCCCAAATCATCGTCAGGTCAGTCTATCTCAAAAAAAACCATTCAGGTAGCCATCACCAATGATCTGCGCTATTATGTAGATAAAAAAGAGGTAAAAGTTGATCAGTTATCTGATGCCTTGAGCGCCTACAAATCACTGGCTAAAGAATTGACCATCGTACTAAACGTAGATAAAACCGTGGCTATACAAGATGTAGTGCAGGTAATGGATATAGCCCAGAAACTGAACATTAAACTGGTACTGGCAACGGAGCCGAAATAGTTAATATAGGCCCATGGTCGATAGTCCATAGACCATGGCTTTGAAAGTTTTAATAATGGACCTACTTTAAATTGATAAGCAACTATTGACCATTAGTCTATGGACTATCGACCCCTCAATAACAATGACCGAGCATAAGGAAGAAAATAATTATCCCAAATCGTTTTTAGCAACAGGCCTGCTTGTTGGCTTGCTGATGGCGGCGTGCTACCTCATTGTTATTAAGGCGCCCGCTCCTGAAGAAAGCGGCACCGGTGGTATCCTGGTAAACTACGGTACATCCAACGAAGGTATGGGTAGTGATTATATGAGCACCGAAGAACCATCGGTGGCCGAGCACGCCAACCATACCAAGCCCGATAAGGTTACCCCTCCACAACCTACTGAAGAGAAAGTACAGGCCGATAACAGCGCAAAATCTGTAGTTACCCAAAATACAGAAGACGCACCCGAAGTAGCCAAAGAAACCAAAAAGCCAACCAACAACGTGGCTACACAGCCAACAAAAAAAGTTGCGGCACCTACTGTTAACCAAAACGCGCTATATAAAGGTAAAAGCAACAACGGCACCGGCGAAGGTGATGGCACCGGTAATAAGCCAGGCAACCAGGGCAACCCTAACGGCAGCACGCTAACCGATAACTATAACGGTAACGGTTCTGGTAACGGCGGTAACCTGAGCATGGCACAACGCAGCTTTGTAAACCGGCCGCATGTGGATGATAATACGCGTGTTACCGGTGTTATCATTATTGAAATACAGGTTGATAAACAAGGCAATATTATTAACGCAGGAGCCGGTCGCGGTACTACCATATCTGATTACAATATGATCCAGAAATGTATTAACGCCGTTAAGCAAGCCCGCATCAACTCATCTGATACCGCTCCGGATACACAATTGGGCAGTGTAAAATTTGTGTTCAAGGCTAAATAATGCTTAGCTGTTATCCCATTTAAAATATTAAATTTGGGAAAGACCACTTTATCATGAAAAAGTACGAGTACGTCCTCATCAGCTATATGCACAAAACTACAGGGCGTATTATTTACCTTTTCCTGATGTATGTACTCATCGCAGGCTTTTATTTTTCTATGGATGAGCTTTGGCTGTGCGGCCTGCTGGTATTTGTAATGGTGCTGCTTACTTTTCAGGCCTATCTTTTTAAATTCATCACGGTAGCTCATCGCAACATCTTTATTCAGAGTGTTTTTGAAAGCGATGTGGTGACAGATTTAATTGACATCAAAGATGCACGGCGCGTTGGCTTAATGGGCATTTCTAAAGTAACCCTGTCTAATGGCAAGTTTTACTATTTTATGGGCTCAAACGAATCTGTAAAAGCGCTGAATAGTTTAGAAGGACTGTGAAAATCTCCATCCTTTTGTACTAAATTTGCGCACCACTGCCACCGGCAGACAGGCTGCTATGAACTACCAGGCTACTATTGACTATCTGTACAATCAACTGCCCATGTTTTCGCGCACGGGCTCATCGGCCATCAAAAAAGGCTTAGATAACACCCTCCAACTTTGCGCACTGCTGGATAATCCACAGCAAAAATTCAAATCGATACATGTGGGCGGCACCAATGGCAAGGGATCAACCTCGCACATGCTGGCGGCTATTTTGCAAACCGCGGGCTATAAAACAGGCTTATACACCTCGCCCCACCTGCGTGATTTTCGCGAGCGAATTCGTGTTGACGGACAAATGATTAGCGAACAGGCCGTTATTGATTTTGTAGCCCGCCACCAAACCGATTTTGAGCGCATAGAGCCTTCCTTTTTTGAAATGACCGTAGGGCTTGCCTTTGATTGTTTTGCCCGTGCAGCCGTAGATATAGCTATTATAGAAGTAGGTTTAGGTGGACGGCTGGATAGTACAAACGTCATCACTCCCCTCCTATCGATCATCACCAACATCGGTTGGGATCATATGAACGTACTGGGCAATACGCTGCCGCTGATTGCCGCCGAAAAAGCTGGCATCATCAAACCGAATGTCCCGGTGGTAATTGGCGAATATCAGCTTGAGGTTGCCGATGTATTCAAACAAAAAGCCAAGGCAGAAAGTGCCCCCATCAAGTTTGCATCTGAGGAACTGCTTGTTGAGGAAGAATCAGGAATTGAGAACCAGGAAGCAGGACTAAGAAAAGTGGTTGTTTACAGAAAAGATGGCCCCCCTGTGTTAGCCGACCGCCACCTGGCACTCGATCTTACCGGCAGCTATCAACTTAAAAATCTAAAAACTGTATTAATTGCCGTTGACGAATTGCGTACCCAAGGATTTAATATCAGCGATGAGCATATAGCCACTGCGCTAGAACAAGTGCGCACGCTGACCGGACTAAATGGCCGCTGGCATACCTTGAGCGAATACCCTCTTACCATTTGCGATACCGGCCATAACCCGGATGGCATTGCCGAAGTGCTGCAAAACATAGCGTCTATACCGTACCGCCAATTGCACTTTGTAATAGGTATGGTGAATGATAAAGACAGCAGTAAAGTACTGAGCATGTTACCAAAAAATGCCATTTATTACTTTTGCCGCCCCGATATTCCGCGTGGATTGGATGCCGGCGAGTTGCAGCAACAGGCCGCCGCATTTTCTTTAAAAGGCGAAATTTACCCTTCGGTAAAGGATGCGCTGAAGGCCGCGCAAGCAAAAGCTACAGATGCCGACCTGGTTTTTGCCGGTGGCAGTACCTTTGTGGTAGCCGAGATTGTTTAATAGTGTAAAACGGCAAAGTAATAGGCCCAACCAATAAAGAAGATCTGCATGGGGATACGTGTCCAGAGGTATTTAGGGCCTTTGCCATCATGGGTCGCACGTTCATAGTCTACCCTGTGTACGGCTGCATAAATATTAAAAGGTAAAACCAATACGAAAAAGTTAAGAAGACACATGCCTGTTAACCATTGGTAATTGGTAAACAAGCCCACGGCAGCCACAAGCTCTAATACACCAGTAAAATAAACCAGAAACCTTTTTGCCGGAATAACCCGCGGTAACATCATCTCCATCCCCCTGGTAAACTTAAAATGGCCAATAGCGGTAAACAGCAACATGACCGATAGCGCAATGCGTCCGCTTAGAATAATATTGAGACCGCTTTTGGTAAGCGCCGTAATGATTAGACTGATAACAAATACTTGTAACAGGATGAACAGGGGTTTCATCGGCTTTGACTTAGAGTTTAATCAATTAAAGGCCCAAAAATAGCGGAATGTTTCAAAAATGTGACAATAAGCGAGGATTTTTAAAGCGCTAATGGCAGAAAGATCTTGGCTAAGCTTATCGCTTATCTAAAGCAGCTTCAAAATCAATAACAGACTCTTCCGGATCTTCTTTATTATAGATCACCTTATAAACTCCCTTTGGAACAATAACATCAGATGATACGGATGGGTTTTCGTCATCCTGCGCAGTGCCCTCATATAGTTTATCGCCCACAGCAAACCGATAGGTGATGGTATAATAGTTTTTATAATATTCTATATTCAGCGTAACAGCTCTTGCTTCTTGATGATTTTTATATATCCGCACAAGTTTGGCTATTTCCGAGCACGATTCAAAAACAATAAAGGCTCCCAATATAATGATCGCACCGGGAGCTAGTCTCTTTTTCAAACTCCAATAAGGATAGTGTTGTTGAAATAGGTAAATCAACAGCAGGCCCACCAATATAAGCAAGGAGCTAACTACGATGTTGCCTTGTCTATCATTATAAATCTCATGAAAAAGGTTCGAACTACTGCCGATACCTGTATCAAATAATGCCATGTAGCGGGCCTCCCTGCTTGCCCAGTTCATCTACACGTTGTTCAACAATAGGCACCTTCTCTAACACCGGCGCATGGTGGGGCTTAGTACGGGCATCAATAATAATCGGTCCATGGCAGCCCCAATGCTTGTGCTCAGTAAAACTGTTAATGCCGTGGATATCATGCGATGGATTGCTGCGCGTAAACGTTACCCATACCAGGTTATTGATGTCGGCAGCGGTAAAACCGGCATCATCACAAAGTATCATCAATGGTAATCCTTTCAGATCTGTAACTTTCAAATGATCGTTCAAGATGCCGATCTCTTTATCGGTTTCCAGTTCGCTTTGGTATCGTGGCGCTTCTACTGCCAGCACGCCCGGCATGGCTATTTTATAGTTGGTAAATGGTCTCGGCAAGTTGAAGGCTGATGGCGTTTCCGTCCACAGCTCGCGCTTTTTATCGCCGGCTGCAGCAATGGCTACTTTGCTACCGCTGTTTAGTCCGCTACCACTGTAGTCAAGCGTATCAATGGTAGTGCGGGTGTAGAAATGCAGATCCCGGCTCGGGTCGATGCGCTCTAGTACATGCTTCAGGAAAGCTTCAATATTGTGGGTATGCAGACCGGGAGCATCTTCATGAGCGGCAATCAGTAAGTATTTAGCCAGACTGAGTTGATTTTTACCGAGGATGTGATTGGCAATGGTAAGCAATTCCTGTGGCTTACGTTCCTTTAGATATGGCGTATAGCGCTCGCTGCCGATGGCAAACAACAACGGGTGCACCCCGGCAGCGTCAACGGCGTTTACTTCTTTCAATCCGGGGATTTCTACCGGCAAAGCTGAACCTGCAATTTCATGAATCAGCGCGCCAAAGCTGGTATCCTCCTGCGGCGGCCGGCCTACTACCGTGAAAGACCAGATGGCATTTTTACGGTGATACACATTATGCACCTTCATCAATGGGAACGGGTGTGTCAAGCTGTAGTAACCCAAATGATCACCAAATGGGCCCTCGGGCTTATTTTCATGCGGATACACTGTGCCGGTGATCACAAAATCGGCATCGGCACTGATGCAGAATCCTTCAGCATCGTAAAAATAGCGGAAACGGCGACCACCCAGTGCCCCGGCAAAAGTCATTTCAGACAGCCCTTCGGGCAATGGCATCACGGCTGCTACCGGGTGCGATGGTGGGCCACCTACAAATATGCTTACCTTAAGCGGCTGCCCCTTGGCGTTAGCTTTGGTTTGATGCACGCCAATACCGCGGTGCAATTGATAATGCAAACCAATCTCTGCATCCTGCACATATTCATTACCAGCTAGTTGTATGCGGTACATGCCCAAATTGGCATTCATAATGCCGGGCTTGTCCATATCCTCGGTATACACCTGCGGCATGGTAACAAACGGGCCGCCGTCCATCGGCCAGTTAACAATTTGCGGCAACTCGCTTATTTTGGTTCGGCCAAAGCTGATGGGGGCATTTTTACCCACCTTTTTTGGCAGTGCCGACAAGGCCGTCATCCCCACACCCAAGTTTTTAAACGGACTTTTAATGGCTTTGATCGGGTCATTTTTCAACTCCACCAGCGTTTTTACCTGCTCCAACGTATCACGAAAAATAAACCGCGACCTATCAAGCGTACCAAACAAGTTAGATACGGCCGGGAACTTGCTGCCCTTCACATTCTCGAACAAAATGGCCGGGCCTTCGTGCTCAAAAACGCGCAGGTGTATGGCCGCCATTTCCAGGTACGGGTCAACTTCTTTTTTTATACGTACCAGGTGTCCGTTTTTTTCCAGATCAGTTAGGCAGGCTTGCAGGCTGGTGTAGCTCATAGTATTTTATTTAGCGAAAAGCACCGCCAAAACTAAACATTTTTCGTCCTCAAGCCTTAGCTTTATATCTCTTCTTTATAACGATGAACAGCATTTCTCCAACCGACCTGATACTAAACGAAGATGGTAGCATTTACCATCTGAATCTGTTGCCGCAGGATGTGGCCGACACCATCATAACCGTTGGCGACCCCGACCGGGTGCCCGCCGTGAGCCGGCATTTTGATACCATCGAACTAAAAAAAGGCAAGCGCGAGTTTATAACCCATACCGGCACCATGCGCGGCAAGCGCCTTACAGCAATTTCTACGGGTATCGGCACAGACAATATAGATATAGTACTAAACGAACTGGATGCACTTGTAAACATTGATCTTGAAACCCGAACCGTTAAGCCTGATCTGCGCAGCCTGAATATCATCCGTATCGGCACCTCGGGCGGCATCCAGCCGGATATTGAAGTGGATAGCATACTGGTATCGTCGGCAGCCTTTGGTCTTGACCCGCTGATGCATTACTACAAGTACAATGCTACCGAAGATGAAAGCAAATTTCGCTATGCTTTAACTGATATTCTGCACGCGGCCTATGGCGACGATCATGGTATACACCCCTACTATGTTTCTGCCGGGCAGACCCTGTTACAGAAACTGGGCGGCGGATTGACACCAGGTATCACTATCACCGCCCCTGGCTTTTACGCCCCACAGGGGCGCCAAGTGCGCGCCGAAGCCAATACCGCAGGCTTTGTTGATCGCATACAAAGCTTTGAGCATCAGGGGCATCGTATTACCAATCTGGAGATGGAAACCGCCGGCATTTACGGCATGGCACGGGCACTGGGGCACCAGGCATTATCATTCAATGTAATACTGGCCAACCGGGCCACCAACGTGTTTAGCACCAGACCCGCAGAAATAATGGATGATGCCATAATCTCAATTTTAGAGCGTATATTAACGTTATAAAAGTCACAAACTTTAACGCGCCAAAAACGTTCCCTTACCAATTTAAACCCAATTTATGGCACAAAAAAAACTCATTGCTCCTTTTTATGAACGTCTTTCGCTGGTGCTAATTGGCATCATTGCTCTCGGCTTTCTGATTGTGGAGGGTAAGGAGTTTCTGGACCCAATGATGTTTGGCTTTTTGTTTGCACTTTTGCTGCTGCCTGTGTGCAATTTTTTTGAGCGCAAGTGTAAGCTGCCGCGCAGCGCGGCCTCTTTTTTATCTATTGCATTGCTGGTATCGTTTATATTCGGGATTGCCTACCTGGTGGGCTCGCAAATAGGCAATCTCGCCGGCGATTGGCCCAAGCTAAAAGTACAGATAAACGAAAGCGTGAAGTCCCTGCAAAATTGGGTGCAAATTACCTTCCACATTAAAACACAGGAGCAAATTAATTACCTGCATAATACCACCAATAAGATCATGGCATCAGGCACGGCCGTTGTGGGTACTACTTTTGGTGCGGTGGGCTCGTTATTTCTTTTCTACTCGTTCATCATTATTTTCACTTTTTTTATCCTGTTTTACCGCCGGCTGTTACTTAGCTTTTTGCTTGGTGTTTTTACTGGCAATAATGATGATTTGGTGTTTGATATTGTAGAAAACGTTCAAAGTATTATCCGTCAGTATATCATCGGCCTATTGCTAGAGATGTTGATCGTATCCATCGTTGCTTCTATCGTGTTTCTAATCATCGGGGTTAAATATGCTCTGCTGTTAGGCATCATTACAGGCTTATTTAATATCATCCCTTATATTGGTATCTTTAGTGCTGCTGCGCTCAGTACGCTGATTACGTTTGCTACCGGTGCTATGGTTAAAGCAGGCTTTGTGCTTGGCAGCGTTATCTGCATTCACCTGCTTGATTCTAACCTGCTCCTGCCGCTGGTAGTTGGCTCAAAAGTGCGCCTGAATGCACTGATCACCTTTTTAGGCATCATCATTGGCGAAATGTTGTGGGGCCTATCAGGTATGTTCCTCTCTATCCCAACCATCGCTATCATGAAAATTATTTTTGACCGCATTGGCCCATTAAAACCTTGGGGCTTCCTTCTGGGTGGAGATTATGAGTACAAAGAATCGGCAGAGAAGGAGATGAAGACGGAGTAAGGAACCAGGACTTTAGGGATTAACAGAATAAAACGTAAGGAGATAGACATAAAACAGCAAAGCCGGGCCACATTCTCTATAACCCGGCTTTGCTATATATTGATTGCCCGTTAAAACCCAACCGTCAGCCCTATCGACAAATTCTTCAGACCTTTCTGGGCATCGGTGTTGAACATATCATTAACATAGTATTTGGCATAGATACCCATATCGCCATAACCAACGCGGGTAAATGCGCCGTAACGCAGTTTTGTGTAGTGGTAATCGTTATTAAATTTCTGCTTGCCGTTCTCACTGCTAATCTGTTTTACCCGGCCATTCAGCAGGATACCAATATCCGGACCGGCCACAAAATGAAAACGCTTACCATCATCATTATCTTTAGTACGAAACTCGAACGAAAGCGGAACGCGCAGGTAACTTGATGAGAAGCGGTTTTTGCTGTAATCAATATTATCTACCGTGTAGTGTAGCTGGCTCACGTCAGGGCTTTTCTGTATAGTAATGTCATCGCGTAAACGGAAATGCGTCCAATCCAACCCCGCCGACATATAGATCTTAAATGCGCTGTTAAAACGATAACCAAACTGAAACACATCAAAACCAACATTACTGCTTTTCCACGAGCGGTAATTTAAAAACTGGTTTTTAGGCGAAAGTGTAAAGCTGCCGTTGTCAATCAGCGTAGCCAAACCCAGATCAAACCGAGAAAATGTCAGGCCGATAGAAAAACCGGGATGTTTATGTACTTTTCTGTTAACCT
>Ga0153918_1000807_pt1 | contig 13715 bp, 9 predicted proteins | sample TSFL002MetaG_FD_104687 | JGI IMG/M metagenome (GOLD analysis project Ga0153918, IMG submission 104687) | Attine ant fungus gardens microbial communities from Florida, USA - TSFL002 MetaG | ecosystem: Host-associated > Fungi > Mycelium > Unclassified | place: USA: Florida, Paynes Creek Historic... | reverse complement strand
GTCACGCGCTTGCGGAACACCCAGAACGACCACGCCTGGTAGGCGAGCACGAGCGGCACGATGAACAGCGCCGACCAGCTCATGATCTGCAGCGTGTAGTCGCTCGAGGAGCCGTTCGCGATCGTGAGCGGGTTCGCCGGGTCGGCCGTGTTGGGCAGCAGGTTCGGGAACAGCGACGCGAAGAGGCTGAGCACGGCGGCCATGACCGTGATGGCGCCCGCCCCGAAGGCGACGCCGTCGTGGTCGACGACCGTGAAGAGGTAGGCGACGACGAAGGCGAGCACCGCGACGACCGAGAGCACGACGCCGGCGACCGAGAAGTGCTGCGCGAGGGTCCACACGAGGAAGGCGATCGCGAGCACGGCGACGATGGGCCCGACGCGCAGCGCCAGCCGGCGCGCCCGCGCGCGCATGTCGTCGGTGGTCTTGCGCACGATGAACAGCAGCCCGTGGAAGAAGAACAGCGTGAGCGTCGTCAGCCCGCCGAGCAGGGCGTAGGGGTTCAGCAGGTCGAAGAACGATCCGGTGAAGTTGAAGCCCGCATCCATCGGCAGTCCGCGCACGATGTTCGCGAACGCGACGCCCCACAGGAACGCCGGGATCACCGATCCGGCGACGATCATGCCGTCGAACCAGCGCGTCCACCGCCGGCCCTTGCCGAGGTGGCGGTACTCGAAGGAGACGCCGCGCGCGATGAGCGCGAGCAGGATGAGCAGCAGCGCCAGGTAGAAGCCGGAGAAGACGGTCGCGTACCACTCGGGGAATGCGGCGAACAGGCAGGCGCCGGCGACGATGACCCACGTCTCGTTGAGGTCCCAGATGGGGCCGATGGTGTTGATGAGCACGCGACGGTCGGTGTCGTCGCGGCCGAGCACGGGCAGCGCCATGCCGACGCCGAAGTCGAAGCCGTCGAGGACGAAGTAGCCGACGAAGAACGCCGCGACGATCCAGAACCAGAGGACGGCGAGATCCATCAGTACACGCTCGCTTCCAGCTTGTGCTCGACTGTTCCGTCTTCCTTCTCGACCTTGCCGATCTCCGGCGGACCCTGCTGGATCGCCTTGACGAGCAGGCGCACCTCGACGACCGCGAGGATGCCGTAGATGAGCGTGAAGGCGATGAGCGAGATGAGCACGCTCACGCCGTCCACGTTGGGCGAGACGGCGGCCGACGTCTTCAGCAGGCTGAACACGATCCACGGCTGACGGCCCATCTCGGTGAAGAGCCAGCCGACGGAGATGCCGAGCGTCGGGAAGAGCACCGTCCAGATCGCGACGTTCCACGCCCACTTGGGCACGGGGCGCGTCGCCTTCTTGCGCGTGAGCCAGAGGCCGACGAGCGAGACGAGCACGGAGGCCATGCCGAAGCCGATCATCCAGCGGAACGCCCAGTAGGTGATCCACACGACCGGCGCGTAGTTGCCCGGGCCGTAGATCGCCGTGTACTCGGCCTGCAAGTCGTTGATGCCCTCGACGGTTCCGTCGAGCGTGTGCGTCGACAGGAACGACAGCAGGTACGGGATGCGGATGCTGAAGAGGTTCGAGTAGCCGTCCGGCGTGCCGATGGTGAAGATCGAGAAGGACGCGTCGGCGCCGGTCGCGGTGTGGAACAGGCCCTCCGCCGCGGCCATCTTCATGGGCTGCGTCTCGACCATGACGAGGCTCAGCTGGTCGCCCGAGAGGAACGTGCCGGCGCCGCCGAAGAGCATGAACCACAGGCCGAAGCGCAGCGCCGGCTGCATGGTCTCGAGGTTCTGGTTGCGCTTGAGGTGCCAGGCGGCGGTGGCCACGATGATCGCCGCTCCCACCATGAAGCTCGCGAAGAGCGTGTGCGGGAGCGCGGCGAGCGCGACCGGGTTCGTGAGCACGGCGCCGAAGTCGACGAGCTCGGCGCGTCCGCTGACCGGGTCGATCTGGAAACCGCGCGGGTTCTGCATGAACGCGTTCGCGGCGAGGATGAAGTACGCCGACGTCCATGTGCCGATGAGCGTCAGCCAGATGGTGAGCAGGTGGATCTTGGGCGGCAGCTTGTCCCAGCCGAAGATCCACAGGCCGATGAAGGTGGCCTCGAGGAAGAAGGCGAGCAGGCCCTCGAATGCGAGCGGGGCGCCGAAGACGTCGCCGACGAAGCGGGAGTAGTCCGACCAGTTCATGCCGAACTGGAACTCCTGCACGATGCCCGTCACGACGCCCATGGCGAAGTTGATCAGGAAGAGCTTCCCGAAGAAGCGAGTGAGCTGCAGGTAGTGGATCTTCCCCGTGCGCACCCACGCGGTCTGCCAGATCGCGATCGCCAGCACGAGCCCGAGGGTGACGGGCACGAAGAGGAAGTGGTAGATCGTCGTCAGTCCGAACTGCCACCGCGCGAGGAGCAGCGGATCGAGCAATTGGTCCACTTCGTGGGCCTCCTAGACAAAGCGCGGCCCGACCGCGGGTTCTGCGGTCTGCCGAAGGCCCTGTTCAGGCCTTTCTGCGACTTTATCCGACGGTTTCCCAGGCCGCCCCTGGTCATCCGGACAATGCGCAGGGGACGCGGATGTGCATCGGTTATGGTCTTCTCGACTGCGCATGGAAGGTGTCTCCACGTCGAGATTCTTCACGTCGAGAGAGCTCGATATCGAGGATGTCGGCGGAGCCCGTCGAACCCGAGTCCGCGCTCCGCCGAGGCGGGCCGCCCCGCGCGACCGATCCGACGCGCTCGTCTAGCGGGCGAAGGCCGGCTCGAAGCCCGAGAGGATGCGGCGGGCCTCCCGCGCGGCGTAGCGCTCGGCGTCCTCGATGAGCGTCGCGCTGCCCTCCGGCGAGGCGGCGAAGGCCCGGTCGACGAGGGCGAGCACGAGGATGGCGAAGAGCTCGAGGTCGCTCGCGAGCGCGACGGCCTCGGCGCCGGGTCGAGCGAATGCGCGGGCGACGTCGGCGGCGATCTGCGCCGCGGGCGAGCGGTCGCTGCCGAGCGCGTGGCCGAGCAGGTAGCGCTCGTCGTCGCGGGGCGGGAGCTCGAAGGCGTGGTCGTAGGCGATCGCCCGGAAGCCGGGCTGGGTGCGGAAGCGGCGCACGAGGTACTGCGGATAGCAGAGCAGGAGCGACTCGAGCCCGCCGATCTCGCCCTGGCGGGCGTGCGCCGAGGCGGAGACCTCGGCGTGGACGTCGGCGATGTGGCGCAGTGCGAGCGCGCGCAGCACGGCGTGACGGTCCGGGAAGTAGCGGTAGAGGGTGCCGATGGAGCAGTCCGCGCGGGTGGCCACGAGATTGGTGGAGAGCCGCTCGACGCCCACCTCGTCGACGATGCTCGCTGCTCCGCCGAGGATGCCGTCGATTCGAGCTGCGCTGCGGGCTTGCGTCGGCTTCGTGCGAAGGGACATGACGACCTCTCTGGATTGGACCTGCGAGACCGCGCCCGGCTGGTGGCCGAGGCGGCGAATCTTAGCGGCGAGCCCCGACCGATCGGACGCCCTTGACGTGGCATCTTTCGGACAGGGTGAATCGATTGCGGGTAATTCCATAGGCATCCTATAGGCACCGGTACCGTAACAGAACAGCCGACGAAACCGTCGGCTCGCGCTCGAAGCGGTCGAGATCCCCGGAATTCCGGGCCTGATGCGGGCTCCGAGAGCGCCCGAGGCACCCTGAGGGGAGCTCTCCACCCCGGCCGCGAACCGGCGTGTCACTCAGCTTTCCTCACCCCAGCTTCACCCCCGTGCAGGTTTCTTCACCCCCGGGCTCCGGTTTCCCGGATGTTCGACTCGCCGCTCTCGGGCGCGTCGCGACGCGGCGCAGGTCGGCGCGGGGTGCGGTCCCTGCCTGCGCAAGCGCCCCGGAGCGGGGCGCGTGGCAGGATGGCACGGTGACCCCCCAAGGCCCCGCCTCCCGTTCGACGTTCGAGCGGTTCCTGCGCGGCATCCCGCCCGTGCGGGCGCTCATCGACAACGCGTTCCGGATCGAGGACGCGTGGCGCCTCGTCCGCGTGCGCCGGGCCCGCGCGCTCGGTCATCTCACCGTCGTCGAGCCCTACACGGGCTACGGCTCCACCTCGTGGGTGCGCGTGCTCGGCCGGGTCTACGTGGCCCCGCAGTCCAAGCCCCGGCGCCGGCTGCGGCTGCCCCACTGGCCGCGCCCCCGCCGCGAGCAGCGCGTGCGCGGCTGGCGCAGCTTCGTCCGCGTCTCGGTCGGCAACATCCCCGTCAAGGTCACGGTCGACGGGGGCACCCACATCGTGCGCGCCGACCGGGGCGGCGTCATCGACGTCAACCTGCCCGCCCGCCTCTCTCCCGGATGGCACACCATCCGCTTCGAGAGCTACGACAAGCGCGTCTCCGAGGCGCCGGTCTTCGTCATCGGCGACGACCAGCGCGTCGGCCTCATCTCCGACATCGACGACACGATCATGGTCACGGCCCTCCCCCGCCCCATGCTCGCCGCGTGGAACACCTTCGTGCTCGACGTCCACGCGCGCACGCCGACGCCCGGCATGAGCGTGCTGTACGAGCGCATGCTGAGCGAGTTCGGCCGCGAGACGACACCCGTCGTCTACCTGTCGACGGGGCCCTGGAACGTCGCGCCGACGCTCGCGCGCTTCCTCGGCCGCAACCTCTACCCGGCCGGCCCCCTGCTCCTGACCGACTGGGGCCCCACGCCGCACCGCATCTTCCGCTCGGGGCGCGAGCACAAGGAGTCGAACCTCGAACGGCTCGCGCAGGAGTTCCCGCACATCCAGTGGCTGCTCGTCGGCGACGACGGCCAGCACGACCAGGAGATCTACGGCGACTTCGTCCGCCGGCACCCGGACTGCGCGCGCGGCGTCGCCATCCGCCAGCTCTCCACGAGCGAGGCCGTGCTCGCCGGCGGCCTCGCGCTCACGGCCGCGCGCTGGCAGCAGCAGACGCCCGTGCCCTGGGTCACGGCACCCGACGGCGCCGGCCTCGCGAAGGGGCTGCTGGATGCCGGCGTCCTGCGCGACGCGCTCCCCGCCCCCTCGCTCGAGCTCGACGACGAGGCCTGAGCGGGCCGGGGCCCGCGGAACGCCGTCGGGCCCCGACCCGGTCGTCAGTGCCCGTCGGTCGTGTCGCCCGTCATGGCGATCTCGTCGCGGTCGAGCAGCTCCTGCATGCGCTGGATGACCTCCGATGAGTGCGAGCCGAGCGAGCGCGCCTCGGCCAGGTACTCGCGCTGCGCCTCGTGCGAGGCGAACATGAGCCGCTGGTACTGCGCGACCTCGCTCGTCGGATCCTCCGGGTCGACGTCGAGGTACTTCTCGAGCGCGCCCTGCAGCACGCGCGTGCGCTTGATCGCCGTGCGGTAGGTGCCGTCGGAGGTCGGGTTCGCGGCCTCCTCCCGCTCGATGCCCTGCACGCCGGCCTCCGTCACCTCGGTCACGAGCGCGAGGAAGTCCTGCCGCTCGTTCGAGTTCTCGTCGCGCTGCAGCTTGAGCAGGCGCGTGACGAGCGGCAGCGTGCCGCCCTGCACGATGAGGGTCGCGACGGCCACGACGAAGGCGATGAGCACGAGCTCGTTGTAGAACGGCGACTCGCGCGGCAGGGTCTGCGCGGCCGCGACCGTGACCACGCCGCGCATGCCGGCCCAGCCGATGACGCCCGTGTCGCGCCAGCCCAGGCGCTGGTCGCGCAGCGTCTCGAAGTCGTTGTTGCGGCGCGACCAGCGTCGGCGGGCGCGGCGCAGCTCGGAGGACACGCGCCCGCCCGGCGCCGCGGCGTCGGACTCCTCGAGCCTCGCCTCGAGGCGCGTGAGCTGGGCGTCCGCCCGGGCGAGCTTGCGCTCGCGCACCCGCGCCGCCTGCCGCAGCGTGAGCAGCAGCGGCGGCAGCACCGCGAAGCGCACGGCGAGGAGCACGACGCACAGCAGCAGGCCGATGCCGATGACCTCGAGCAGGTGCAGCGGGTTGCCGACGACGGTCTCCACGACGGTCGGCAGCTGCAGGCCCATCGTGAGGAACACGCCGTTCTCGACGATCATGCTGAACATGCCCCACGTGGACGACTCCGTCGCCCGGTGCGCCGCGGGCACGCGGGCGAGGCCCTGGTTGCCGACGACGAGGCCCGCGATGACCACGCTCACGACGCCCGACCCGCCCATGACCTCGGCGGGGAGGAAGGCGACGAAGGGGGCGACGATCGCGAGCGCGATGTCGAGCACGGGGTCGACGAGCTTGTGCCGGACGAGCACGAGCAGATGGCCGACGACGAAGCCGACGACGAGGGCGACGGCGACCGACCACAGGAACTTGCCCACGACGATCCAGAACGTCACGTCGTGGACGGTCGGGTCCTCCGCGGTGGAGATCGCCGAGAGCGCGGTGGAGAGCAGCACGAGCGCGGTGGCGTCGTTCATGAGCCCCTCGCCCTCGAGGATCGTCATGACGCGCGGCGGCAGGCCGAGCTTGCGGCCGAGCGCCGTGGCCGCGACCGCGTCGGGCGGCGAGATGACGGCGCCGAGCGCGAAGCACAGGGCGAAGCCGAGCATGGGCCAGAAGGCGTGGAGCACGAGCGCCGAGGCGGCCGCCGAGATCGCCACCAGCGCCACCGACAGGTAGAGGATGACGCGCAGGTTGCGCCGGAAGTCGGCCGCCGGCACCTTGATCGCCGCCGAGTAGAGCAGCGGCGGCAGCATCACGGAGAGGATGATCTCCGGCGGCACCTCGATCTCGGGCACGCTCGGGATGAGGCTCAGCGCGGCGCCCGCGACCACGAGCAGCAGCGGGGCGGCGACGCCGATGCGGCTGGAGAAGAATCCGGCTGCGCCCACGAGGACGACCCCCATGACGATGAGGACGGTCCAGTGCTCGGTCAGGTGATCCACGGTCCAACGGTACCGGTCGACGGGCGCTCGGCCGCGGATCGGAGCGGTCCCGTGAGGAGCGCGTCGCGCTGCGCGGGCGGAGCGTCGTCCGGCTTCCCGGACGCCGCCGACGCTCCGGAGCGGGCCGTCCGCCCCGCGCCCGACACGGGAATCGACTAGGGTGGCGAGCACGTGACACGGGGTGCCGCCCAGGCTGAGAACACACCCGTCGAACCTGATCTAGTTCGTACTAGCGAAGGGATGTTGCGCGATGCCGCGTACCTCTGAAGACCACGTCCGCTCGAACGACCGCCGCGACGGCGTCGTTCCCTCCTCCTCGGCGCCCCGCCCGCCGCGCGTGCTGAGCATCGCCGGGTCCGACCCGTCGGGCGGCGCCGGCATCCAGGCCGACCTCAAGAGCATCGCCGCGAACGGCGGCTACGGCATGGCCGCGATCACGGCGCTCACGGCGCAGAACACGCTCGGCGTGCGCGGGATCCACGAGCCGCCCGCCGCCTTCCTGGCCGCCCAGCTGGATGCCGTGAGCGACGACGTGGAGATCGACGCCGTCAAGATCGGCATGCTCTTCTCGGCGTCGATCGTGGCCGAGGTCGCGGCATGGCTCGACCGGGCGCGCCCCGGGTTCGTCGTGCTCGACCCCGTGATGGTCGCGACCAGCGGCGATCGCCTCATCGCCGCCGACGCGGAGGACGCCGTGCGCGGGCTGCTCGACCGCGTCGACCTCGTGACCCCCAACGTCCCCGAGCTCGCCGTGCTCTCGCGCTCGGAGCCGGCATCCACCTGGCCCGAGGCGCTCGAGCAGGCGCGCGCGCTGTCGCTCGAGCACGGCGTCGCGGTGCTCGCGAAGGGCGGCCACCTCGCCGGGGACGAGTCGCGCGACGCCCTCGTGGATGCCGCCGGATCGCTCGACCCCGCCGGGCGCCCCAGCACGGTCGAGTTCCCCGGCCCCCGCATCGACACGCGCGCCACGCACGGCACGGGCTGCTCGCTCTCGTCGGCGGTGGCGACCCGCGCGGCGGCGGCCGGACGCGGCGGCGACCTGGTCGCCGGCATCCGCGAGGCGAAGCACTGGCTCACGGAGAGCCTCGAGCACGGCGACGAGCTCGCGGTCGGCTCGGGCGCCGGCCCCGTCTCGCACTTCGCGGGACTGTGGGCCCGCGGCGGTACGACCACGCGGCCATCGGCCCGCGCCGTCGCGGCCGACTGGTGGGCGCGCATCGAGGAGATCCGGCGCGGCATCGACGAGCTCGATTTCATCCGCTCGCTGCGCGACGGCTCGCTCGACGGCGACGCCTTCCGCTGGTACCTCACGCAGGACGCGATCTACCTCGGCGTCTACAGCCGCGCCCTCGCGACCGCGTCGAGCCTCGCGCCGACGCGCGAGCAGCAGGCGTTCTGGGCCACGGGCGCCTTCGGCGCGGTCGCGGCCGAGATCGAGCTGCACGAGCGGTGGATCGAACCGGGCGCCGTGGACCGGACCCCGCCCTCGCGCACGACGCTCGAGTACACGAACCACCTCGTCGCGGCCGGCGCGCACGGCGACTACGCGGTGGCGATCGCCGCGCTGCTGCCCTGCTACTGGCTCTACACCGACATCGGCCGTCGCCTGCTGGCCGTGACCGGCGAGGAGCACCCCTACGCCGACTGGATCTCGACCTACGGCGACCCGGAGTTCGCGGCGGCGACGGACCGGGCGGTCGAGATCGTGACCGAGGTCGCGGCGACCGCCGACGACGAGACTCGCGAACGCATGTTCCGCGCCTTCGAGTGGTCGTCGCGGCACGAACTGTGGTTCTTCGAGGCGCCCGCGCTCGCGGTCGCGGCGACCGCCGAGGGATCGAGCGCGACGTCGTCGCGCACGGAAGCCGACGCGACGGTCGGGGCGCTCGACTAGGCCTGCCCGCGGGCGGCCCGCGGGCAGCGCGCGACGCGCGCCCGCGGTCGCCGGCTCGATCCTCTCGGCGGCCGATTTACCTGCGCCACGAGAATCGGGGGCACTGTGCGCGCGCATTGGTACATCGAGTACATCCACGCAGCGAATCGGAACTCCGCTCGACGACGAAGGGCATCCGTTCCCCGCTGCTCGGTGCACCGCCCATCCGGGCGGTGCACCGAGCAGCGGAAGCGGAGGCGCCCACGGCCTTCCCCACCCCGCAGGAAACTGCCCAAACGGACAGTTCCCGGTGTATCGAGCCCATGCGATTGGCGCAGCGGCCCCCGACGACACGCACGGAACACCCAGGCGCATCGCAGCCGGCTTCGCACACTGGAAGTGCGTCGTGATTCAGCGGGCGAGCGGCCGATCGGCATCGCCGCCCGACGAGCCAGCGAACAACGGGACGGATCGCGGCGCTCACCGCACCGGCCGCGCACGCGCACCCGCGACGGCGGCCTCCTCGAATCGAGAGCGTGCCATGACACGAACATCGCCCATCCGCCTTCCCCGACCCCAGTCGGGCGCCCCTCCCCTCGCCACCGTCGCCTGGTCGATCCCGGCCGTCGCGGTCGCCCTCGCGGCACCCGAGCCGGCATCCGTCTTCGACGTCGCGTCGGACCGCGCGACGGACGCCCGCCGCGCCACGACGATCGGCCGGTTCCGCGAGCGCGCAGGACTCGTCTCGCCCGACTCGATCGCGCTCGGACGTTTCCGCATCGCCTACGCCGAGGGGTTCGAGCGTCGCAGCGAGGAGTGGCGCGGGCACGCCTTCGCACTGACCGTCATGATCGCCTACACGGGCGGCGACCCCTCGTTCACCTTCGAGGGCTGGTCGCTCGCCCCCGGCACCTCCTGGACGGCGAGCTTCGCGCCGACCGGCATCCGTCTCAGCACGATCGCCCGCATCCCCGGCCGTGACCAGGCCGAGATCGACGCGGACGCCCTCGACCTTCGATGCGACGCGCCCCACGTGCGCCCGGGCGTCGACACGATCTCGGTCGAGGCGCGCGCGGTCGACCTCGACGGCCCCTTCCGGATCGAGGGCGTCACCGGCTCGATCCCGCCGTTCAGCGCCGTCGCGGGGCCCGAGACGTCGGCCTAGCGTCCGGACGGCCGGTCGAACGGTGGGGACCCGTCGCCCGCGCCGGCGCGCGGCTCCGACGGCGATCGGCCCCACCGCGCCGTTCCCGCCGAGCGCCGACGCCGAGGGCGTCCGGTTCCTCCCCACCGATCGGCCGGGCCCCTCGGAGCACCAGCTCGCCCGCTCCGTCCCGGCGCCGGGCGATGGGCGGTCGGGCGGAGGCCCCCGTCAGTACCAGGTGCTCAGCCACGGCTCGCGCGGCGTGCGGAACATGCGGTCGACGAGGGCCACGGCATCCGGGTCGGACGCGTCGACGCGACCGGTGCGGGCGAGCACGTCGAGGGAGACTCCGCCCAGGGAGATCGACGAGAGCGCCGCGACGTCGAGGGCGATGCTCGGCGTGCCCGCAGGCGCCTCGTCGACGCGCTCGACGGCGGGGTCGCCGTCGGCGTCGATCTCGAGCAGGTAGCGGCCGGAGGCGAATCCGAGGTCGTCGCGCACGTCGAGGACCGCCCGGCCGGCTGCGCCGTAGCGCCTCGCGCCGAGCGCCCGCGCGACGTCGAGCACGCGAACCCAGTGATGGTCGTACGACTCCGACTTCACGGCGCGGAAGTCGCCCACCATCCAGCGCACGGGCTCGTCGAGCCGCCGCAGGTGCGCCTCGACGGTCGCCACCAGCGGCATCTCGAGCACGAACCGCCACAGCGCCGCGTAGGCGTCGTCGGTCGTCGTGACGAGCGTCTCGACGGTGAGCACGTGCTTGGTGAAGTCGCGCGGCTCGTCGCTCATGCGGTACACGAGCACGCCCGTCGTCTCGCCGTGCTCGTCGCGGTAGGCGACGATGCGCTTCGCCCGCGCCTGCTCGTCGTCGGGCTTGTGCGCGCCGGTGACGCGCTGCCAGAAGCCCTCGAGCGTCGAGACGTCGCCCGGATCGACGGCTCGGGCGAGGTCGTGCAGGCGCTCGAGCTCGCTCGCGCCCACGGCGTGGTCGACGTACTCGAGCGAGCCGGCCGGCCGAGGCCCGGTCCAGGTGATGCGCGAGGTCTCGAAGGTCAGGTCGGTGAGGCCCGCCGCGTTGCCGAAGCCGTAGCGGCCGTAGAGCGTCGACTCGGAGACCGTGAGCATGGCGTAGGGCACGTCCAGGGCGGCGGCCGTCCGCAGCTCGCCCTCGAGGAGCGCGCGGGCGATGCCGAGACCGCGGTGGGTCTGCGCGACCGTCACCGAGCTGATCGCCCAGCCCTCGACGACCGCGGGGCCGGGCACCGTCAGCTCGCCGATCCACGAGCTCACGGTCGCCACGGGCTCCGCTCCGGCGGATGCCGTCTCCGGCCAGACGCCCGTGACGCGCTGCTGCCGGCAGAACTCGCGCGTGCGCTCGAGACGCTCGCGCTCGGGGGCCGGGCCGTGGAAGCCCCGCACGTCGGCCAGGACCCAGGCGTCGAGCGCCGCGTCGTCGCCCGTGTCGACGAGCGCGTAGCGGAGCGACTTCGAGGCGAGGCGCTCTGCGGACGTTTCGTCGATCGGGGCGTTCTTCCAGGTGTCCTGCATTCGCTGCATGCCGCTCACCCTACAGAGACCCGATGTCGCACCGAAGCTGGAATCACGGGTGGATCAGGCATCCTGTGTTCGCTGTCAGCGACCGGACGGTTCGCGGATCGGTCGCCGGAGGCGCGGGGCGCGGCTCCCGACCGCATCCGGGTCGTCGCGGAGCCGGTCAGCGCCCCATGGCGAACTCGCGCCCGGCCATGCCGCGGCGCTCGAGGGCGCGGGCGAGGGGCGCGATGGTGTCGTAGCCGCCCTCCCACATGATGGCCTCGCCGGCCATGTGCCAGGCGTGCTTGACGGCGTCGGCGCGCTCGACGGGGTCGTGCAGTCGGCGCGCGCGCTCGAGGGCGTGGGAGAGGTCGCCGTCCCGCTCGGCGTCGTCCAGCGCCAGTTCGACCGCGACGTCCAGCACCGAGGGCTCGTGGAGCTCGGCCTCGAGGATCTCGGCCGGATCGTAGCCCTCCCGCGAACGCATCTCGCGCTTCATCTCGCGGAGTTCGCGCGCGTGCCGGTGGAACGCCTCGAACGAGGTATCGGCGTGGAAACCAGACGGGGGCACGAGAACTCCAAGACGTGGGGACGTGGACGCGGCGGGGTGCGCAGCCTCCAAGCGTACGCGCTGCCGCTCCGGCGGCCGTCGGAGCGGCGCCGAGGGACCGGAGCCCGGGGCGACGACGGAGGAAGCGAGATCGGGCGCGACGCGTGCGAGCGCTCCGCTTTCCGTGCGGCGACGACGAACGCCGGAGATGCGCGGGCACTGCGCCGAAGCGGGGCGCACCTCCGCGTCATCTCCAGAGTCGGGAGGGCGAGCGCGGGTCGGACCGAACGGCCGGTCCTCGCCTGCGCGCTCAGATCAGCTCGATGCCGTCTCCCGCGCCGATCTCCCCCGCGGTGACGACGCGGACGAAGACGCCGCACACGTCGTCACCCCGGCTCGCGCGCAGCACGGCAGGGACGTCGAAGTCGGACTCCGCGGTCGAGGGGTTGATCGTCGTCGCCCGGCAGCGGGCGATGCCGCCGAGGAACTCCAGCACGGCGGTGCCGACGCGGGCGCGCTCGCCGACGAGGTCGAGCTCGGCCCACGCATCCAGTCCACGGACGTAGAGGTTGCCCCGGAAGCGGCGAGGGTCGGCCCGAGCGAACCAGGCGTCGGCGTCGGCGTCGACCGGCGCTCCCTTCGCGGCGATGTCGTCGACGCTCGCCAGGTTGATCAGCGAGAGCTCGGTGTCCGGGTAGTCCCACAGCCGCGCGCCCGTGCGCACGACGGCAGGGGCGCCCTGCGCGTCGCCGAGCACGTACGCGAGGAGTGCGTCGACGGCAGAGGCGTCGAACCCGCCCTCCCCCTCCGTCTCGTCGAGGCGCATGGTCGCCGTCCGGCCGCCGGGGGCGGTGAGGGCGAGCACGGGACGGTCGCCCTCGGCGTCGTCGAGGGCCGTGCCGATCGTGACCAGGGCGTCGTCCTTGGCGGTGTGGAAGAAGTTGCGGCGCGGCGCCCACCCGTCGAGCGCGCGCCCGCGGTTCATGGCCGGCTTGAGGATCGCGTGCGAGCGGTCCCATCGGATGCCGGAGCCGCGCTCCACGCGCGTGCGCCCCTCGACGGCGACACCGGGCAGGCCCTTGACGGGATAGCGGACGATGCGGTCGATCACGGCGGAGGGGCTCATGCTGCGATTCTGGCGCACGCGCGGAGGCCGGGTCGCCGAGGGCCGGGATGGCGGCGAGTTCGGTGGCGATGAGAGCTGTTTCTCAGCATTCCTGAAAATGGGAACATGAAATCGATGCGTTGACCTCACGAAAAGCTCGCGAGAACCTCACAAGAACCTCACGAGAACCAAACGAAAACCTGACGAATTCACTCGCAAGAGCCGATTTCACGCACAGGGGATCGACCTCATCCCGGCGCGAAAATCAACCAGTGATGACTGGATCATCAAATCTGTATTCGATAGAATCGATGTGTCGCTGGAAATGCCGGTCGGGCGTTCTGGCGCATGAACGAGTGGTCGGAACGCGAGCGAAAGGGGTGCGTCATGGACTTCATCGACGAGCTGTTCACTCCCGCGCCGGCCGGTCCACGGGCTCTCGCCTCTCGCGGGAAGGCCCGTGCGGGTCGTGTCGCTTCCGGGCCGGTTCCCGGGTTCGGGATCGCTCCCGCGATCGGGTCGCTCGAGATCGCTCCGGCCATCGCGGCGGGCGAGCAGGCATCCGCCGACACGGCTCCGTCACCGGCCGAGGATGCCGACGCGCCCGTGCTCGCGCGCTTCCGCGACCTCATCGCCGCACTGGATGCCGAGACCCCGCGCACCGGCCTCGACCTCGCGCTCCGACTCCAGGCGATGCT
>Ga0153918_1000806_pt1 | contig 13723 bp, 17 predicted proteins | sample TSFL002MetaG_FD_104687 | JGI IMG/M metagenome (GOLD analysis project Ga0153918, IMG submission 104687) | Attine ant fungus gardens microbial communities from Florida, USA - TSFL002 MetaG | ecosystem: Host-associated > Fungi > Mycelium > Unclassified | place: USA: Florida, Paynes Creek Historic... | reverse complement strand
TGGCAAAGCATTTCTGGATGCTGAAAGGCGATGGTTGGACATTTTGATCAACCGCCGTTGCAGGGACCTCCTCGGATTGATGAGGCTGAATCTTAAAGTGAAGCCAGGACAGCTGGAAACGTCCGGCCTGGCCGAGCAGACTGATGATTTCTGCAAGCAAATTGCTCTGCTGTTGTCCGGCTTCGATCCCGATTTTGAGGACCCCTACGAATGGCACATCGTAGCGATGGAAACCCAGGAGGGTTGGTCCATTGTTACCGCTGTTGAGGACGGACAATTCGAGGATGAGCATTTGGCCCCTTACTTGTTAGGTCCAGTGGACCGGCTGTAGTAATCAGCCGCCACTGAGCGCCAGGCCATCCAAAGGAGTCGGCAACCGGGAGCTCCGGATGTTGGTTGAGCCTCCGGGTGCTATTACCGCTAGCCAGTTAAGAAAAAGTCAGGCAGATTGCCGAAAATTATTTTTTTCTTGGCTCGCTGAAGAAAAATTGGGTGGCCAACGGTAGAAATTAAGGAATTGCGCCATGCACTCAGCTGGATACGCCTGGCTGCAGGAGTCTCTGCGGCTTTCAGCTTTCCCACTGCGCCGGCCGGCAAAGGTTCAGCCGGTTACTCGCATCCAGGCAATCGGTGAAACCCTTGCGGTACCGCCACACGTAGTGCCAGCCCCAGATGATCTGCTTGGCCACGTGCTATTCGCGCTTAAGCATGAGGGTGTGAATCTTGCGATCCTGGCTCAGGCTTTGCCTCAGATCCCAGCTGAGAGCCTCGAAGCAGAATTGGAAGGGGCTCCCAACGGCATCTACATCCGAAAGGCCTGCTTTCTGAGGGAGGCATTCACCAGGGAGGAGGTACGCCAGCATTCACCAGTCAAGGGTGGATTCGTCCCTCTGTTTGATCCTAAGCAGTACGTGACAATGCCTGGTGAGCGTAACTCTCGCTGGCGGGTTGAGTTCAACGGCCTTGGAACGATTGGGTACTGCGCAACCGTTGAGCGTACTCCGGAGATCGAAGCGCTGCTCGAGCACAACATTCTAGGCCGTGCTCAAGATTTCGTTAAAAACCTCCCCTCAGAAATGATGGACCGTGCTTTGGCATGGGCATACCTGCACGAGACCCAGGATTCTTTCGCGATCGAGAAGGAGTCGCCGAGCGAAGACAAAGCTCGCAAGTTCATCTCGTTGCTCCGCCAGGCTCATGAGCGCATTCCGCTGAGTGAGGAATACCTGGTCCAACTTCAGAATGCGACGATTAGCAGTCCCTACGACATGGCTGCGGCGTTCCGCCATGAGCAGAACCACCTAGCGAGTGGTTTGCAGGGCGCGGCCGGGGTGACATACGTGCCACCGGAGCCGGAGCTGTGCCGGGAGTTGATGGATCAACTTATGGCGTTTGGGAATGACGCACCGGCGCGCATCGACCCGCTGGTAGCCGCAGGAGTCATCTCGTTCGGATTCGTCTTCCTTCACCCTTTCATGGACGGTAACGGGCGACTTTCTCGCTTTCTGATCCACCAGACACTCTGTAGAGCTGGTGCGCTCGAGAACGGGTTGTTGCTTCCTGTATCGGTGGCAATGAAGCGGGAAGAGCGTAAGTACCTGGAGACCTTACAGGCTTTCTCCAAGCCGGCGCGGGAGTTCTGGGACGTTCGATGGTTCGACCAAGGGCAGTTTTCATTCACCTTCACCGGCGATCCTGCAATCTATCGATTCTGGGACGCTACGCCAGGTGTGCACTTCACACTTCTGATGGCGCAGCGTGCCTTGGAGGTGGAGCTTCGCGAAGAAACGGTCTTCCTTGAAAACTATGACACGGTCGTACGCACGGTCAATGAGACGTATGACGTCCGCGGGAGTGACTTGGCAACTCTCGTGATGATGTGCCTCTCGAACAATGGCGTGGGTCGGAAACAGTACGAATACAAGGTTATGCCAGAGGTGCTGGATTACATCGAGCAGGTAGCGCAGGAACTGCTTCGACAGCAAGAGTTGGACAAGCAGGGTGAGGAGGGCGCCGAATAGTTCACGCCCCGGCCAGGCGGCAGCACTAGCTACGGCCACCGGCTAGACGTTTCGGGATGTGCGTTGCGAACCTGACGCTTGCGGACGTATGCGAGCGAAGGTGTTGGCCAGCACCAAGGTCAAGTTCCGCGGAATCTTCGCGCCTCACTGGCATATGCTCAGTGAATCAACATTTATCAGGCCGGCTGCATCTGCTCATGCCGCTTGCGTCAGAGGATTAGAGTCATGGCAGTGAAAAGCAACCAGCTGACCCAGGCAACCGGCATCACCGCTGATCTGGTTTTAGAATTGGGGCGCCACTACAGCGCAAAACAAATGCGCTCAGTCCAGACTGGCTTGACCACTGCAGCGAGCGAACTCCGCTCCCTGACTCGGCATGAAGATCTGCTCGGTCGCTTAGGGGACAGGCTGACGCACGAGCAACGCGAGCTTCTGACCAACGCTGCGAAACTACTTGACTCAATCAAGCACAATGTCGAGCACGCCAAGGAACGAAAGGACCGGGTGGAGAAGGACCTGGCAAAAAAACGCGACATGTGGGAGCGACAAGCTAAGCAGTTGGTAAATACGCATTTCGAAATGCCAATGGAGACCGTGGCCGAACAACTTCGGATTCTGGAGCTGTACCTCGTTGCCCGAGTCGTATTGAGTCAAGCGGTGTACCTTTCTGACCATGCCCAGCTTCGGAAGCAGATGGCTGAGGACCCACCGGCTTGGTCTAATCAGTCAATGGCCCTATGGCGTCAAAGTAGGGTTGGAAGCCTGATGGCCGACTTACGGTCGGCCCTTTGTGATTTCCTGCGATGGGACCTAAACAGTACCCCTGCCAATCGCCTGGCAGAAGTCCAGGCCACCATTGAGGCAAGCCGTACCAAGATCTTGTCTCAGCCACAAGACGTGGAAACCCTACGTATCTGGTCTGATGCACTGACCGGTGCTGCCTTCATTAAGAGCGTGCTACCCACGGCCAGCCCCTAAAAATAACTCTGAGTAAACCTAGGTCCAGAAGGGGTAGGCGCAGCCAGCCCGTCGACAAAGGTTTTGCTGAGGCAGACATTACCAATTCGGCTCGAGGCAACACGCAAAGCTTTTCGAAGCACGGCATGCCAACGTGCTCCGCCAGACGGCTTACTTGAGGGTTCGAGAATTTTATGGCGGACGCAAAACCAGAGTGCTTCCTAGAGTGTGATCTAATTCCGCACCTCTCTAAAAAACAGCACTTGGGTCGTTACACTGTAGAGCTGCCTCACCTACCACATGAGGCATCTCATGGAGCAAAACGCCGATGAGCTCAGTAACTATATTTTGGAAGGAATACACATGCGCATAGTAAAACCATCTCTTGCTCGGATCGCCCTAGCATTGTGCCTGCTGCCTGCAGTTCCCTTCGCATCAGCATTGGTTTCATGGGCGGTGGGCATGAGTAAGTCGGCTGGTGAGCAAGTGGCTGCCTCGTTTGTCATCGCTGCTACGGCAAACCCCTGGACACTGATCATTTTAGCTTTCCCGGGGATCGGTTTCTCAGTTGGTCTAATGCTTCTGCTACTGAAATGCGAAAAGAAGAGAGCTGTATAGCGAGGAATGGCAGAAGTGCCAGCTGACATTGCGTTAGCAAAAAACGCGGGCAGCGTCAGCCTCAGGCCAGTACGACTCAAAGTCGCTTGGGCTGTCACCCAGGCGGGCCCCCGTTTCGATCGGTACGCCTACCGTGCGAAGAATGCTGCGTTCGATGAGTGGCGTCTAAGTCTCAACCCTAAAGACAAGCTGCCGCGGGGCCAATTCTTCAAGGGTAAGACGCCCGGTCCCGTGCGAGCCCTGCTCATCATGGATGAAGGGTGGATGTATGGCAGTTGAGGGAAGACAGGAAGAGACCATGACTGTCAAAGTGGTTGACCTGCTCGTGCGTGCTTGCCTTCATCTTTTGACTGCTCTGATCTGTGCAGGAATTCTTTACCTGTGTTGGCATTTCGTTGGGGCACGGATCCGATTGGACTTTCCCGAGAACACCTTGGGAGGAGCATTGGAGATCCCCGTTCAGTTAGCTTGCACCGCTCTGATGTCGATGTTTTTCGGTCAGATCTTCCTTGCACTAGCACTCGATCTATCAAGGAAGCTCCGCCGTAAACATTTCTGGCAGCGAAAGAATGGCTAAACATCGAATTCACCTCACTCCGGCCGAGGCGGCTGCTAGAGGCTGGCGCTGCCGAACCCACCTCAAGGCCGATCGCTTGATGCAAGGGCCAAGTGCCCGGCCTGCTGGAAGCGTTTGGCAAGGTTGGGGCAGCTACGATGTTTACGAATCGGCCGACTGTGTCCCATGGAAATGGGAGCCTGGCCCGACGCAGCTACGCCGGCAGGCTGTGGCCGCGCGATCCGCGGATCTGCTCGCCACTGCGATACTCATCGACACTGAAACTACAGGCGTAGGCGATGATTCCGAAGTGATTGAAATCGCCATCCTCGACTCCAACGGTTCGACGCTCCTCAATACCCTGGTGCGTCCGACTCAACCGATCCCGGCGGAGGCAACGAGTCTCCACCGTATCACCGATGCAATGGTTGCCAATGCGCCTACCTGGCCCGAGATTGCTCTGCAGTACGAGGCTATCATTGCTGGCCGAACGGTCGTTGCCTACAACGCCCAATTTGATCAGCGCGTTATCTCGCAAACCTATCAGCGGTATGGAATGGATGCCCCGGAGCTGACCACTGCTTGCGCGATGTTGTTATACGCGTCCTGGAATGGTGAGTGGGTAGAGGGACAGCTTGGCTGGCAATGGCGCTGGATCAAGCTGGGTGAGGCAGCCCGCGAATGCGGCGTTCTGGTGGAGGGAGCCCATCGCGCCTTGGCCGATACTCAAATGACCCTGGGTGTCCTCCGGTATCTCCAAAAGCGTTCGAACGGCCGAAAGCCCGGCCGGCCGAATGGTAGAGGGAAATAATCGGCTTGTGCGGTATTTTGGCATCTTAGGCATGGTCACTATGCCCCAACATTGTCACGACAGCCCCCTGAGAGACGGAGCCGATCATGAGACAGTTTTGGCCAGACGGTAGTGTGTCGACGCCGCGCGAGCGAGCGCTGTGGAAAATCAAAACGGACCTTATCTGGTTACGGTGGCATACCGTGGTAGAACGTCTGCCTTTCCGTGAACCGAAAGACCTGGTGCTGCACACGCTGGGGCTAATAGATCTGGCATCCGCACTAAACCTAATAACCGTCGAGGAGGAGGTGAGCTTGCAGGACCTCGCCTACAATGCCTCACAATATGCCCAGCGCCGCGAGTTTTATGGTGCACAGCTTTTACCCGCGCATGATGAGGCCCAGATCAGACGGAATTTTGCAGGTGAGACTGCCCCCGATCATGGCCGCGGTGACACCAGTCGAGGCTAGTAAGCGTTAGGTGACTGTCTAGCTCAACGGCAGCGACTGACAGATGCACGGAGTCGAGCCATGATCTATCTAGTGATGTTTGAAGTCGAGTCCCAGCCGAGTGAACCCGTCCGGGCCTTCACGAGTGAAGCTGCGGCCTGGCAATTTCAGGCGCAGCTGAAGGATTACGACGACACATTTGACGACGTAGATGACGACCCGCAGGCCGAGGCCGATTGGAAGGCTAAGCACCCTGCAGGGCCGAAGTACTTTCTCCCCGATAGCTGGGAGGTTGTACCAGTACCGTTGGATGATGAAGTATCACCTCCCCGCGGCGACTAATCAGTCATTCCATTCCGGTAAAGAGCCTACCTAAAACTGTCGCGGATCTTCGCCGTTCAGGGCCGGGTGAGCGCTTGCAGTTATGGCAGTTAACGCCGCTGCGCGGCTGCCGGCATAGATAGCCTAGGCGCTGATCAGATGCGGACGCCTCGGCAGGTGCACAGATCAATGTCTGCGGGTCACTCATGGTGCAGGGGAGTTAGCTCATCCCGCGTAACCAATCGGCTTTGGAACCCCCCAGGATTTGAAGGCTAGGTTTTGGCTCTGTCGGGTATGGGTTGCCGGGTAAACTGTTGCCTGGCCCATAACCTTTTCGATACCTGAGTCGGATTTCCATGAAGAAGCACCTTCTGCCTTTGCACTGCTGGCGCTCACAGCGCCAAGCCTAGCTGTCGCCGACGAGCCATCTGCCCATCCAGCTCGATCATTGCCTGTCATTGAGCCCGGACCTGGCAAAGAGATTCTGGTGGTATCACTGACAGGGCTCCCCTTCATCGCCAAGCCGGTTGGTACTGAAGGTGTCCTGCAGGCATATGTGAAGAAATGGGGGAGCCTGGTTGGTGGGAGTGGTTCATTCTCGAAAATGGAGAGTGATTTGGTTCAACAGATGGAGGACTGCAGGTGTTCTATCCGCATGCCTGTGCAGAAGGATGATGCAGGGCGTATGCAGCCCAAAGACGGGGTGGCCACGATCGCTTGCGAGCAGCCGGGCGGAAATGTGATCGTCAGCGATGTACCTGGCTTCCTTATTGGTACCGACCGCCAGCTGGGCCTCGTAGATAGTGATGACGAGAAGGGCTTCTTTGTCCCGCAAACCACACTCCATATTCCTCTGGAATAGGCAGGACTCCCTCTCAAAGAATCAGATCAACTCAAGCTGGCAGGTTGAGCCCAGCCCTCACTAAGCGATAGGCCAACAGGCCCGCTGGACCTAAGCGTACGTTGCATATCGACGCAGTCACGTTACGTTGTTGGGCTAAGAGCCCGCCGCTGGGACACGCTGCAACGGCCGGGACTAAATTCCCGGCTAGCTGAAGCTGTTTGTGCTGCAGTATGTTCCACCTGGACGTGTCCTGGCCTCACCCACTTTGCCGCTGAGTGGTCAGCGGCGACCTGGCCGTTATGTTGATCACCTCACTCTCAGAGGATCACGCAATGTCAGCCACCCACTTGAATTATCCGTCCCCGAGCCAGTTGATTGGTGAATTGAGGCAGGGGCTACTGGGTGCACCAGCGCCAGATCGAGCTGAAGCTCTAACGCGTATTGGATCGTTGCTGGAACGACTCAAAGCTCATTCAGATGCTGAAGGCGGCCGAGCTTTGGCTACCGATCCCGCAGCTAGGATCTAGTACGTTTCATCACGCACGGCTGTCATTTTTGGGATCGCCATCCTCTCTCGCCACAGACTCCATGAGCGTCGATCGAATACAAAACCCGCAGCTGAGCGGGTTTTGCTTTTAAGCATCGGCGATCTCAAGGATGGCGCTTATCGCTTGTAGAGAAACACCCGTTGCACGCCGGCAATGATGCCCGGCAGTAGCATGAATGTGGCGCAGAATGAGCAGATGAAGGCAATGACAAGAATGGTGCAAGTCAGTGGCCAAAGCCCATCATTGTGTGTGAAGACACGCTCAGCCAGTTGCAGCAGCTCGACCTTCTGTTCCTCAGAGACCGACCTCTTCGCAATAAAAAACATTTCGACTTTCGCAGCAGCACCATCAGCTAGACGGCTGACATGCAGTAAAAGCGGCGTCAGGATTAGGCTGGGCAGTGAGAAGAGGACGATCAAGGTAATGCGGACCGATGCGGTTACGTCTCGGGAGGCGACATACATCCGCCGGAAATAAGTGAACAATTTAGGCTCCTGGGTCTATAGGGAATCGAAAAATGATTAAAAGAATTCTCTCGGATTTTAACAACCCAAAACCAAGTAACAGAAATCTTGTGCCGCAGTCGATGCTATACAGTAGCTTCAGGTGGTTATAGAGAATTAAAACTGTCGCGGGAGTCGGAGGGCTGCCTCACCGCCTCCTGCGAAGCACGTAGCCCATCGGATGCCCCCCCACCGCGTACCTGGTAATCCGTCGAGTGCGTCTTGATGAAGGCGTACTTCAGCCGCACTCCTTGGCAAAGTACGCGGCGGCCTTCTTTAAGATGTCTCGCTCGCGCAAGCTACGCGACGAGCTCAAACGTGTGACGGAAGAACTCGGCCTGCTGATCATCGTCTTGCTGACGCTGCTCTTGAGGTTTGCTGTAGAGCTTGATCCAGGCGTAAAGGCTGTGAACGGACATCCCCAGGCGCTGGGCGACCTCGTGATTGAACTCTAGTGCGATGAGCACACTGGATTTGAGCCGTCTTTTATTCTGCTAATGTTTTATGAGAGATCCGACGGAGGTACCCCTCCTCGGACTATCAATATAAGCACTGTGATCTCCAACAAGGGGAAGTAGCATGCACGCGCCTTTTCGCCTAGCGGGTGTCATTGTCTTCACCGTGTTGTTGGCTGGATGCGGTTCCTGGCTGCAGGACAAGGTAAAACGGCTCGTCGACGGCGCGTTCCCGCCCGTCGATTACGCATCGGCGCAGGCGGAAGCGGTCCAGCGATCACTGCCGGAGCTTGAGGCCGTGACATCGCCCTCGCTGTTGCTCAACGTGCCGGCGGAGGAACTCGAAAAAGGGTTCGCCGCACAGTTGAAGACGGCAGAAGTAAAAGGCATGACGATCGAGAATGCGAAGATCGAGGCAGGGCCACAGGGCTTCATGCTCTCCGCCGACGTGGGTGGGACGCTCCCCGAGCCCAAGGGTACCTTCAAGGCATCGGTGAAGGGTTGGGTGACGGTCTCGGTCGCCGATAATGTGGCCACGCTCAAACCCGGCCTCTCCTCGGCTACGCTGACCTCGCTGGATCTTGATGGATGGTTCTCTTGGGGCGGCGATGCTGCAGCTTCGGCAATCAACAGTGTGCTGAAGGATTTCATCAGTAACGCCAACTCTCAGATCAAGCCGATCGAGTACAAGATCGATCCGACTCAGGTCGGCCTCAGCCAGCCCATTGAGGTCAAACTGCCTAATGACAGAACAGTCAAGCTGCCAGCAGTCAAGCTCGGGAAAGTCGCTGTTCTCGTATCATCGCTAGGGTTGCACTTCATTGCCGATCTCGAGAATAAGTCGGCAATGACGCCCCCGGCGTCCGACACCTGCGACAAGTACGATTGTTATGCGGAAGCTTTCTGGCTCAAGGCGGACAAGATCAAGCCTGGCCTGAAGCGCGGTACCGGTGGTATCTACCTGGCCGATGCCTTCCTAAGCAAGCTGCTCACACCCGCGTTCCCGCCCATCGAGCTCGCCGACATGCGCCTGGATGCTCTCCAGGATCTTGTACAGGCACTGAACTTCAACGGCCAGGTCGCCATGGGTGCCAGTATCAGCGCCCCGCGCCTGACCAAGGCACTCAAGGAGGGTATGGTCAAGCTGCTTTCGGCCACCCCTGAAGCAATCCTCGGAGAACCCGTAATCGAGTTGGGTGAGCAAACCGTTGTGGTTGAAGTACCTGTCAGTGGCAAGATCGATAGTGCCAAGATCAGCTACAAGGGCAAGATCCGCGCTGGTGGCGTGATCGCGTCGACAGCAGAATCGCTCTACTACCGGGTAGCGCTGGTTGGTCTCCAGCTCGATTCAGTCGAGCACGACGGGGGACCTATCAGCCCGGCGGCGTTCATCGGATCGCTCAATGGTCTCGTGGCGCAGCTTCTGCCGTACATCAACGGTGCTCTCGACAAGCAGCCGATCTCCCTTCAATTGCCCAAGGTCAAACCGGTGTCGGTGGCTACAACGGGCGTCCAGATCACGCCGGCTGAACTGACAATTCCGCCGCCCTCAGGTGTTCTCTTGATTCCCAGGCTCGACAAGAGCGGGCTACGCGTTCTCGTAGTCGAAGGTGTTGGAGTGGCGCAGAACACGGAGTCAGTGATGGACATCAGCGCTGAGCGCGCTATCAGCGGGTCGCTCAAGCCCGAATTCAAGCGCGAAGCTTCCGCGCAATGGTTTGCCACACCTGCGGTGCAGTCCATCGCACCGATCATCACTAGCCGCAGGATAAATGGACCTTTCAGAATCAGTTTCGACGTACCGGTGATTTCTACTCCGACACCTGGGCAGCCAACTCCGCCACCTGCTCCCGCACCAGTGCCTGGCCCTGCTCCAGGGCAGACGCCCGAGGACTATGCCAACATGCTGTTCCAGCAAATGTGGGCAACAGCACTTCCAGAGCAGGCGCAGTGGGTTGAAGGCATGCCCGATATCCGCGCGGCGGCTGCTACAAGCTGGATCGTCGGCACAGTCAACACAATCTTGCAACATAACCAAATTGCCATCGATGTACCGTTTGACAGCGGCATCACCCACTACGATACGGGGAAAATTCGCCTAGCAGGACAATTGGAAGCTAACTGCGCTGCAGAGCGCAACTGCTCTCGGGGTGACTGCCCGTTGGCCTCCTGCAGCACCAACAGCTGCGATTGGAGTTGCCGCCGGCACGGGCCGTTCAATACTTCGTGGGACGATCCTTTCTGTAAGGCGGGTGAAACCGCCTGTAATGTCCGCGCGGAGGCCGAGCGGGGTGCCTGCAATGTTCGTGCGAATGCCGACCAGACAGCCTGCAATGTGGCCGAGGAGGCGAAGCGCGGCGCGTGCAACATTCAGAAGGAGGCCGAAATTCTAGGTTGCAACATTGCAAAGGAAACGGTGGCTGCCATCAAGCAGATCGACGGCATCGGTACTGCCAACGGCGATGTTCGAGCTACCGGTGGAGCCGCCATCCGCTCGCCAATCCTGAAATTCAACCGAGGGGACTCTGTGGTGTCGCTCCAGATGGATGCTTCAGCGAACATCACGATGACCGGAGACATCTACTTTACGCCCTACGATATTGGCCACATCCTAGCGTGCCCATTCAAGGGTAGGGCGGCAATAGAGGTGCATGGTTCTATCCCCATGAGGACCTACACGATCACATCGACGATCAAGGACGGCGGTGCGGGGCAGGATGGCTCGCACCAGCTTCAAATGGAGTTCAACTCGATTCCGGTGAAAGGCTCGCTGTCGCCAGCCCCGGTGGACGCTATCCTCACCCAAAACCCGCAGATATTCCTCACCTGCTCTCCTGTGGTCATGGGGCCGCTGGCGGCAGCCGCGCTCCTTGGCAAGGTTCAGGCTTTCGTCCCGGGCGACATCCTAGGCGCGATTGAGAAGGCGATTCCAGACAATCAGGAGTTGGGCTTCGCCGCGCTCAAGGCGGTCACTGCCGGGCAGATCGATGTTACAGCACCTATCCCGCCTATCCAGGTCACCGTTCCAAAACTTGAGGCCGTGATCCCTGGCGGGAACGTCTCTCTTGAGGGCGTCTGGAAGGATGGAACGTTAATTTTTAGCGGGAGCTGACGACCAGGGTTTCTTGATCTTGGGTATGAACACTCCTTCAACTCGGTGTGAGCTTTTTCGAAAGGATGCGCGCTAGCGGGTTAGAGTCCAAGCGGCGCAATAGGATCAGCTCCTTGATAAGCCATACCCAAGCCTCGGAAATGTGTGCAGGTCGGTCTTGGTGCATGTGGTTGAAAATAAGTTGAGGATCTCACGATGATCATCGATGCCCTGAAGCGCCTGCGCCTATCGGTGAGCGAAGCGTTGTGCATATGCATCTTGTCGTTGCTGACGGTTTTTATGCCATCGGTCAACGCCTCCGAGCCTCTCGAATCCCGGCTGGTGTTCTGGCGAGCTCAGGCATTCAAGTGCAGGGTCCCAGGAAGCGAAATTACCTTCCCTAGTCGTCCGACGGGTAACGAGAGCCAACCATGCGACGACGGCGACATGACGCTCTTCAATGGCCTTTTGTGTGCGGCCGGAGAGGAAGACGGCTGCAAAGCGGTGGCCGATGCGCAAGATCCGAGCACTGGACAATGGTTCCGCTCCCCGCGCATCCGGCTTCATGGCAATGACCGTGGCGGCGCAGACTTTTCTCCCGATATGGCGTTGGGCGTTGAACTCTACTTGGTGAAGACCGGCGACACTGAACGAGCCTGGAAGTGGCTAATGTGGCTGCACGAGCATGTACCGTGCACCTTCGATAACCCCTTTGGAGATAGCTGCTGGCTTGAGGGTATTCCACGATTTTGCGTTCAAAAGGGCTGCGAGATCCGACACGGGGATGCAGCAAGCCTCGCCTTGACAGTCGACTACCTGCAAACCAATTACGGTATGCAGGCTCTGCCGCATGGACGCCTTCGTGGACATCTGGGTAGCTTTTCCGGGTATGGTCCCGGCATAGCGGAGATCGATGCAAAGGTCAACAAGCCCGGCTACTCGCAGCACCTAGTGGGCGTGACGATCCTTTTGATGCGTAATGCGGGGCTGCTCGATGATCGAATCAACAATGCGGCTAACACCCTCTCAGCACGAAACCCGAAAAACGCGTTTTTCACGTACCTAAGTCGTGGCAGCATTGACGGAGAAGCTTTGTCGCAGACCCTAACGCTTTGCCCGGCAGTTGATCGCCTACCGACACCCCCCCTTCACCAGTGGCAATGGGAGCGTGACGATGCCAACGAAGCATGGCGGAACTCCTGTTATTGGGATTGCATCTTTATGGCGAAACTCTTGGGGGCCTACTGAGCAGACTTGAACGCTGTGGTCTTCTACGATCCAGACTTAACTCCTGGACTCGAGCTGCGCAAGGCTTTGGACGCGGTGGCGGCGTGGAATTGGCAGTCATAGTCGAGAACGAGGAGCTGGGGCAGTACGACCAGAGCGACAGCATCATTCCAGTCGTTGCCGTCCATGGACAAAGTCCCGAGGCCCGTGCCGTGGATGCTTCGATAGCCATCCTAACTCAGCGTCACCTAGCCGAAGTGTCGGCGAGAGCCCAGCGATTCGCTGAACCCGTAAGCGTTCTTGAGATCCCCGCGCTGCTGGCGCAAATCAAGGCCGCGATGAAGAGATGTAAAATTGAAGACAGCACTGATGTCCGACTTCATCTCGCCGCCTCAATCAAAGCCCATGCCCTTGTGCAAATTGCCCTGGGTACCTAAAGCGTTTTGTAGCGGCGTTAACCAAGCCTGCTAAGCCCGTTGATCGTAAGTGACGCCAAGTCCTGGTTGGTGATCCCTTTGGCTCGCCCGCGGATTTCCCCGCCGGGGGACCACTTGAGGTGATCTCCCATACTCAGGTATGCGATGACCTTCCGGGTTCACCGACCACGTTTATCTCCGCCCTCATTTCTGGGCCTGTCCCGTCCGTTGTCACGGGACAGGCCCATTCCTACTCGACGCAGCGCCCTTCCTCTAGAAGGGGTGCTGGCCCCTGGTTGCCTCGAGCTTTACGCAACATCCTAATTCGAGCTCCGGAGACGCCTGCGAGTTTTGAGATCACATTGTTCGGAATGACACCGAAGAGATGCACAAAACGCTCGGCACGCGACACCCGCTGATAGGGGTCAATGCCCAAGAACTGCCGGCGCGCTTCAATAAATGCCTCCGGTACACCTACCACACGGCTAATCTTCGCGGTCGACATGGTTCCCAGGAGCGATTCGTAGCCCAAGCCAGGCCCGTGAAAGTCTTCGATGGCCACCGGCTCGGGCGCGCCGGGGAGGGGAGGCGCAGTTGGTAGGCCGAGCTCCACGCGCACCTGCTCAACGTCCTCTACGTCCAGGCCCCAGGCCGTTGCGATCTCATGATCGGGAACCAATCCCAGGGCTGCCTGGTACGGCCTGGCTGGCGGTGCGATCGGGCAAAGCTCGGCCAACTCCGCGGCCCTGGGCTTGCGAGCAATGCCCCGGGCTTTCCGATACGCGCGGACGCTCGGTACCGATACGCCGCACTGGTCAGCGATGAATTGGTCTGACTTGATGCCGAAGAGGTGAGCGAAAGGTTCGATGGCCAGGTCGACCGAATAGGCCTCAATTTTGAACAGCACACGTCGCCGGCGGATGCTTT
>Ga0153918_1000805_pt1 | contig 13738 bp, 12 predicted proteins | sample TSFL002MetaG_FD_104687 | JGI IMG/M metagenome (GOLD analysis project Ga0153918, IMG submission 104687) | Attine ant fungus gardens microbial communities from Florida, USA - TSFL002 MetaG | ecosystem: Host-associated > Fungi > Mycelium > Unclassified | place: USA: Florida, Paynes Creek Historic... | reverse complement strand
TACCGTGAACGGCGCGTTCGACGGCAACCGTGCCCCGGCCACGCCGGCGTACAACGTCAACCTCGGCGCGGAATGGGACGTGCCTGGGGCGAACGGGTTGACGCTGACGGCGCGGGGCATTCACTCCAGCTCGCAGTACCTGGACCAGAACAACAGCAAGCAGATCGACGGCTGGGAGCGCTTCGACCTGGGCGCGCGCTATGCCTTCAAGGTCGATGCCACCGAGGTCACCTTGCGCGCCAGTGTCGAGAACGTGATGGATGAGCGTTACTGGGCTTCGGCGGGGGCGTCGGATGACAGTGAGCCGGGGCTGACGCTGTCCACGCCGCGCACCTACCTGCTCTCTGCCACCCTCGGTTTCTGAACGCGTGCGCAGCAGTTACCTGCTCAAGGCAGGCCGTTGCGCCCATGGGCAAGGTAGCCAGGCCGCTGGCTCAGGCGTTCGTAATAGTCACTCACGGCGGGCAGTTGGGGATGATCGATCGGTGTGGCGAACCAGCGCTGCACCGACAGGCCGATGGGGATGTCGGCCAGGGTGAAGTGCTCGCCAGCGACGAACGCGCCGGTCGCAGCCAGTTGCCGATCGAGGATGCCCATATAGCGCGCCCACTCTGCGCAACCGGCAGCCAGCGCCTGGGTATCCTGATGCGCAGGCGAGTGGCGCACCCGCGACATGAATGGGTAGCTCCACGCCCGGTTCAGGTCCGAGGCCTGCCAGTCGATCCACTGGTCGATGCGCGCCCGTGCCTGCGCTTCGCTTGGGTAGCAGGCCGCATCGCCATAGCGGTTGGCCAGGTAGCGGATGATGCTGTTGGATTCCCACAGCGTGAAATCGCCGTCCTGGATCACCGGGACCATGGCGTTGGGGTTGAGGGTGAGGAATTCGGGCGCATCGGTAGGCCGGAAGCCGTTGCCCCAGTCTTCGCGGGTGAAGGGGATGCTGAATTCGGCGCAGGCCCACAGCACCTTGCGCACGTTGATCGATGAGGCCCTGCCCAGTATCCGTAACATAGCTTCGTCCTTGATGAGGGGGAGTGCTGATCGTCAACGACGGCATTGCTTGGGTCAAGCTGGATCTGAAGCAGACATTCACGTGCGGCTCTGGCAAGGTGGAACGCCGATCACGTCAGGCTTGAATCGCCATGGATGCCTTCTACCTCATCGCCCTCGGTGCCATCGTCGCCGGTTTCGTCCAGGGCCTTTCCGGCTTTGCCTTCGGCATGGTCGCGATGTCGTTCTGGGCCTGGGGCCTGGAACCACGGCTGGCGGCGTCGCTGACCGTGTTCGGCAGCCTCACCGGCCAGCTGATCGCCGTGTTCAGCGTGCGACGCGGCTTCAGCTGGGCGCTGTTGTGGCCATTCGTGCTCGGCGGCCTGGCCGGTATCCCGCTGGGGGTGTGGGTATTGCCGTACCTGGACATGCTCTGGTTCAAGGCGGTGTTCGGCACCTTGCTGGTGCTGTGGTGCCCGCTGATGCTGCTGGCGCCGCGCCTGCCACGGCTGCCGGGCAACCGCCTGGCCGATGGTGCGGTGGGCCTGGTGGGCGGGGCGCTCGGCGGAATCGGTGGTTTTACCGGCACAGTGCCTACACTGTGGTGTACCTTGCGCGGCTTCGAGCGTGATACCCAGCGTGCGGTGATCCAGAACTTCAACCTGTCGATGCTGCTGGTGACCCTGCTCATCTACCTGGGCACCGGCGTGGTGACCCGCGACATGCTGCCCGCGTTCGCGGTGGTGCTGCTGGCCATGGCGCTGCCGGCGCTGCTGGGCACGCGGGTGTACCTGGGGATCAGCGAACTGGCGTTTCGCCGGGTGGTGCTGGGGTTGTTGACCGCCTCGGGAGTGGCCATGCTCATGGCATCGCTGCCGCAATTGTTGAGCCGTTGAGTGCTTGCCTGGCGGCACTGAACTTGGCACCCTTTGCGCCGCTTCGATCTTCCGTGCCGTAACAGAAGGAACCGCACCGTTGAGTTGGGACAAAGCCGGCAAACGCCTGGTCGCCATGCTGCTTGGCCTGATGGTCATCCTGGTGGCTTATATGCTGCTCAAGCCCCAGTCACGGCTCGAGGCGACCTTGACTTACGCTTACCTGACCTATCCCAGCCAGTTCAGCGAGCGCATCAGCAGGGCCAACGCGCAGCTCAAGTACGAGGCGTTGCAGCCACGCATCAATACCATCAGCGACGGCGCGTTGAACCCGTATCAGGTCGACAAGCTGATCGAACTGGCCCAGGCACCTTATGCGCAGCTGTTCGCCAAACCCTTCGAAGCCGGGTTGGTCGACCACCGTACTGGCTTGCTCATCGACCTGCACACCCGTGGCGACAGTGATGTGCGTGAGGTGAAGATCCGGCTGCCGGCCAAGGGCCTGGTGCAGGTACGCGATGGGGCGGGTAACGACACCCTGTACGAGGCGGCGACGGCGCAGGTAGAGATACCTGCCATCAAGAAGGGCAGCGAGTGCCGGGTCTGGGTGTATTTCGATGCCGACTACGCACAGATTCGCCAGGGTGGCATCGGTGTCAGTTTTGCTGGTGGCCAGGCCAATGTGCGGGTCTACCGCGAATTCACTGGGTTCCCGGCGCTGGTGGCACGCTACAGCCGCGAGTTGGTGGGGGTGCTCGCGGCATTGATGCTCTGCGTGCTGGGGATGGGGTACGCCTGCCTGGCCCGGCGGCGGAATGTGGTTTGAAGGGATCGTCTTTGCTCTTGTAATGCCTGTGAGATCGAGCGCACACGGCGCTCGGTCTCACAGGCGCCAAGACTCTTCGATCCGGATCATCCACCGATCACGCCGGAACCATGGCAAAGCCCACGCCAAAGCGGTTCCAGGCGTTGATGGTGGCGATGGCCAAGGTCAGGTTGGCCACCTCGGCCGGTTCGAAGTGCTGCTGCAGCGCTTCGTATTCCGCTTGCGGGGCGCCACGCTCGGGCAGACGGGTCAGGCATTCCACCCAGGCCAGCGCGGCCCGTTCACGCGGGGTGAAATAGTTGGTTTCCTGCCAGGCGCACAGGGTCTGCAAGCGCGCCTCGGTCTCGCCGGCCTTGCGCGCATCATTGGCATGCATGTTCACGCAGTAGGCGCAGCCGTTGATCTGCGAAGCCCGCAGGCGCACCAGCTCCAGCAGTGAGCTTTCCAGGCCACTCTTGGCCAGGGCCTGTTCCAGGCCGACCATGGCCTTGTAGGCTTCCGGCGCGTGTTTGGCCCATTCGATACGGTTGTGCATGGCGTGCTCCAGGGATGCGTTGTGGACATGGCGCTACCTTAGCGCCGGGCGGTGCCTGGCCCGATAGCCAATCGCGCGCTTTGCCGGGAGGCCAATCGGGCCATTAAGGTGGCCACTGACCTGCATCCAATCTCTTCATTTCTTCCCTGCCCGCCTGGACAGGATAATGGCCGGGTCTTGCCTGGGAGTTTCGATACGTGATGAGAGGGGCGTTGAACCTGTTGCTGGTGATCTTGCTGGCACTGAACCTGAGACCGATCCTGACCAGTATCGGCCCGTTGCTCGAGCCGATGCGCGCCAGCACCGGGCTGGGCTACCAACAGGCGGCATTGCTGACGGCGTTGCCGGTACTGTGCATGGGCCTGGTGCCGTTGTTGCAGCCCTGGCTGCGGCGCTGGGTCAGCGAACATGGCGGCATGCTCGCCGGCCTTGGCGCCATTGCCCTGGCCTGCCTGTGGCGGCTGCAACTGGACAGCGCCTGGGCGCTGATCGCCAGCGCGGTACTGGCCGGGTTGGGCGTGGCGGTGGTGCAGGGCATGATGCCGGGCTTGGTCAATCGCTGGTTCCCCGGCCGCCTGGCCGGGACCATGGGCCTGTACTCGGCGGCGCTGATGTGTGGCGGCGGCCTGGCTGCGGTGCTCGGCCCGCCTCTCAGCGGGCACTTCGGCCGCTGGCAGGCCGGGCTGGGCTTGTGGGCGATCCCGGCGCTGCTGGCGGTGCTGGCCTGGGCCGTGCTGCGGCCCCGGGCACACGCACCGAAGCTGGCCGGCGCCGCTGGCGGGCACTGGTTCGGCACGCGGCGGGCCTGGCTGCTGGCGCTGTACTTCGGCCTGATCAATGGCGGCTATACCAGCATGGTCGCCTGGCTACCGGCCTACCACCTGGAGCACGGTGGCACGGCGCAGGGCGGTGGCGGCCTGGTCGGCCTGATGACCGTTTTCCAGGTGTGTGGTGCCCTGGGCCTGCCGCTGTTGCTGCGCGGCGTTGCCGACCGGCGCCCGGGCTTGTGGCTGGCACTGTCGATCCAGCTGGCGGGCTTCCTTGGCTTGCTGCTGGCACCGACGCTGGCCATGGGCCTGTGGGTAGCGCTGATCGGCTTTGGCTTGGGCGCTTGCTTCAGCCTGAGCCTGACCTTGACCCTGGAGCACCTCAAGACGCCCGCTGAAGCCGGCAGCCTGGCGGCCTTCGTGCAGGGCATCGGCTTCATCATCACCGGCATCATCCCGTACATCACCGGTTGGTTGCGTGATGTCAGCGGTGATTTCCAGGCATCGTGGACGCTGCTGACCGTCACCGTGCTGGCGATGCTGCTGGTGACCGCCTGTTTCGCCCCACGCGGCTATGCCGCGGCCATCGCCCGGCCGCGTCAGGCTGGCGAGGCGGCGGTCAGCTGAGACGTTGCAGGGTATCGCGGACCCGGTCCAGTGCCGGGTCGATATCCAGCAGCTCGATGGCGCCGAAACCCAGCAGCAACCCTTGGCGCACGGGCGCTTCGCTGAAGAACGGCGCCAGCGAGTACAGGCCCACTTCGACCTTGCGGGCGAGGTTGGCCAGCAATTCGACATCCACCCCGGGCCGCGCCAGCGCGCTCAGGTGGAACCCTGCGGTGGCGGGCACGGCGCTGAACCAGGGCGCCAGGTCGCCGTCCAGCCGCGCCAGGATGCGTTCGCGGCGGCCGCTGTAGATGTCATGGCAGCGGCGGATATGCTTGTTCAGATGGCCCTCGCCAATGAACCGGGCCAGCGCCCACTGCAGCAAGGTCGGGCTGTGCCAGTCGCTCAGGTGCTTGGCCACGCAGGCGGCGCTGAGCACTGCCGGGGGCAGCACCGCGTAACCCAGGCGCAGCTCCGGCAGCAAGGTCTTGGAAAAGGTCCCGACATACGCCACCAGCCCTTGCCGGTCGAGGCGCTGCAGCGCATCGGCGGCCTGGCCCTGGTAGCGGAATTCGCAGTCGTAATCGTCCTCGATGATCAACGCACCCAGCTCGGCGGCCCGCGCCAGCAGGGCATGGCGGCGGGCCTCGCTCATCGGCATGCCGAGCGGAAACTGGTGCGAAGGCGTCACATAGATCAGCCGGGTGCCCTCGGCGATGTGAGAAACGCACAGTCCCTCATCGTCCACCGGCACCGATTGCAGCTTCGCCCCCAGGGCCAGGAACAGCTGGCGTGCGGGCGGGTAGCCGGGGTCTTCCATGGCGACCTGGCAGCCGGGCTCGACCAGTACCCGGGCGATCAGGTCCAGGGCCTGTTGGGCGCCATTGCACACCAGTACATCGGCCCCACTGCACTGCACGCCACGGGCGTAGGCGATATGGTGGGCGATGGCCTCGCGCAGTTCCGGCAAGCCTTGGGCGGCAAACTGCCGTTCGGGGTGTCGCTGGCTGCGGCGCAGGGCGTAGTTCAGGCAGCTGCGCCACTGGTCGAAGGGGAACTGCGCCTTGTTCGAGGCACCGCCGATGAAGTCATAGCGCGACGGGGCTTCCTGGCTGCGCCTGGCGAGGACCGTGGCGCGTTGCTGCCAGCGCTCCAGGGAGGCAGCAGCGGCCAGGGGCACGGTGGAGGATTCAGGGGGGCGCAGCGGCTGGCGCGGGGTGATGAAGGTGCCGCGGCCAACCACGCCGCTGAGCAGGTTGTCGTAGGTCAACCGCGAATAGGCCTCGGCCACGGTCTTGCGCGACACGCCCAGTTGCTCGGCCAGCAGGCGGGTCGGCGGCAGTTGCGTGCCGGCGGCCAGGTGGCCGCTGTCGATGCCGGCGCGCAGTTGCTGGTAGAGCTGGTCGGCCAGGCCTTTGCGGCCGTCCAGGCGGATATGCAGTTCCATGGTCGCTGCCCCAAGCACGAGAGTGCTGAGGATAGCGGATCAGAACCGTGCGGTGCTCACCGTGATGTAGCCCTTGTCGTTGAGGTCGATGTGTATCACCGTCTGATCCGCCGACGCCTTGCGCTTCTGCTTGATGCGCACGCCCTTGACGCCAATGGCGCGCATCCGGTGATGGATGGCTCGCCCGCTGGGATCGAAGAAGATCTCGCTGGCCAGCAGTTCGATGCGCTCGACCAGTTGCCGGGTGTACTCGTCGGTTGCACAAAAGAACAGCACGCCTGACAGGTGCGGGTCGTCGTCCGGGTTGTTGACGTCGTGGGCCAGCAGCTCGCGCAGGGCACTGCGCAGTTCGGCCTGGGTGCGGGAATCGGGGTGCATGCGCAGTGTCCTCTGGGGCGAAGACGTCGATCATGTTTTGACCGACCCACGGGCGGCAAGTAAGGCACTTCGGAATGCACTGTGGGAATTTTCTGTGAATACCCAGCAGGTGAAAATGCCGACCCGCAGTCGCGCACCCCGCACTGCGCAGCGGGTGGGCATTTCCACAAAGGTTGCTACTGCTGAACCTCCTGCTTGAACTTCAAGCGCCACCCATGCAGCAACGGCTCGGTATACCCGGCAGGTTGCTCACGCCCCTTGAACACCAGTTCCCGCGCCGCCCGGAATGCATGCGAGCCAGCGAAATTCCCGGCCATTGGCCGGTACGCCGGATCCCCGGCATTCTGCTGGTCCACCACCTTGGCCATGCGCTGCAAGGTCGCCTCGACCTGGTCACTGCCAACCACCCCATGGTGCAGCCAGTTGGCGATGTGCTGGGCCGAGATGCGCAGGGTGGCACGGTCTTCCATCAGCCCCACGTCGTGGATGTCCGGCACCTTCGAGCAGCCGACGCCTTGCTCCACCCAGCGCACCACGTAACCCAGTATGCCCTGGCAGTTGTTGTCCAGCTCGGCCTGGATCTCCTCGGCGTTCCAAGGCCGGTCCGGGCTGACCGGGATGCTCAGCAGGTCATGCAGCAGCTGTTCGCGCTCGGCGCTCAGTTCGACGCGCTCCAGTCGAGCCTGCACAGCCGGCACGTCCACCTGGTGATAATGCAGCGCATGCAAGGTCGCGGCAGTGGGTGAGGGCACCCAGGCGGTGTTGGCGCCGGCGCGGGGCTGGGCGACCTTCTGCTCGAGCATGGCCGCCATCAGGTCGGGCATGGCCCACATGCCCTTGCCGATCTGCGCCTTGCCGCGCAGGCCGCAGGCCAGGCCGACCAGCACGTTGCTGCGTTCGTAGGCCTGGATCCAGGCGCTGCCTTTCATGTCGCCCTTGCGCAGCATGGCGCCGGCTTCCATGGCGCTGTGCATCTCGTCGCCGGTGCGGTCGAGGAACCCGGTGTTGATGAACACTACCCGCGCTGCTGCGCTGGCGATGCAGGCCGCGAGGTTGACGCTGGTGCGCCGCTCTTCGTCCATGATGCCCATCTTCAAGGTGTGCCGGGGCAGGCCCAGCAGGTCCTCGACACGGCCGAACAGTTGGTCGGCGAAGGCCACTTCGGCCGGGCCATGCATCTTCGGCTTGACGATGTACAGGCTGCCTTCGCGGGAGTTGCCGCGACGCTTGAGGTCGTGCAGGCCGATCAGGCTGGTGACCACGGCGTCAAGGATGCCCTCGGGGATCTCCCGGCCATCGCCGTCGTGGATCGCCGGGCTGGTCATCAGGTGGCCGACGTTGCGGATGAACAGCAGCGAGCGGCCGGGCAGGGTCAGTGGCTGGCCATCCGCACCCCGATATTCGCGGTCCTTGGCCAGCGTGCGGGTGAAGGTGTTGCCACCCTTGCTGACCTGCTCGCTGAGGTCGCCCTTCATCAGCCCCAGCCAGTTGCGGTAGACATTCACCTTGTCCTCGGCATCCACCGCCGCCACCGAGTCCTCGCAGTCGATGATGGTGGTCAACGCCGCTTCGATGAGGATGTCCTTGACCCCGGCATGGTCGACTTTGCCGATGGTGCTGGCTGGGTCGATCTGGATTTCGACATGCAGGCGATGGTGTTGCAGCAGGATGGCCGTTGGCTGGCCGGGTTCGCCTTGATAGCCGCGCAGTTGCGCAGGCTCCGCGAGGCTGACCTGGCGGCCATCACGCAAGGTCACCGACAGCTTGCCCTGATCGACCGCGTAGGCTTGGGCGTCGGTGTGGGAAGCGCCTGCGAGCGGTGCCGAGCGGTCGAGAAATTCCCGGCCGAAAGCAATCACCTTGGCGCCGCGCACCGGGTTGTAGCCCTGGCCGCGCCCGGCGCCGTCACGGTCGGGGATGGCGTCGGTGCCGTACAGGGCGTCATACAGCGAGCCCCAACGGGCGTTGGCGGCGTTCAGCGCGTAGCGGGCATTGCTCAGCGGCACTACCAGTTGCGGGCCGGCCTGCTCGGCGATCTCACGGTCAACCTGGGTGGTGCTGACCCGCACCGGTTGCAAGGTGTCGACCAGGTAGCCGATGCGGCGCAGGAACGCCTGGTAGGCAGCCATGTCACGGATCGGGCCCGGGTGCTGGCGGTGCCAGCTGTCCAGTTCGTGCTGCAGGCGCTCGCGTTCGGCGAGCAGCTCGCGGTTGCGTGGGGCGAGGTCGTGGACCAGGGTGCTGAAGCCTTGCCAGAAGCTGGCGGCGTCGATGCCGGTGCCAGGCAGCACTTCATCCTCGATGAAGCGCTGCAGGGTCGGGGCGACCTTGAGGGGGTGGGTCATTGTCTTCTCGCTTGGGTTCAGGTTTCAGAAAATGTGCCGCTTGTGCCGGCCTCTCGCGGCTGAAGCCGCTCCTACAGGTACCGGGCAGTTTTCACAGGGCTGCTACGCCCGCCTTGGCTACTTCGGCGTCTTGCTCGGGCTTGACCCCGGACACGCCGACGGCGCCCACCACCTGGCCGTCGACCAGCACGGGCACGCCGCCTTCCAGGCTGGTCAGCAGTGGCGCGGTGACAAAGGCGGTACGCCCGCCATTGACCATCTGCTCGAAGTCGCGGGTTTCCTTGCGTCCCAGGGCGGCACTGCGGGCCTTTTCCATGGCGATGTAGGCACTCGACGGGGCACAGCCGTCCATACGCTCCAGGGCCAGCGGGTGGCCGCCGTCGTCGACCACGGCGATGGTCACCTTCCACTGTTGCGCCTGGGCTTGCTGGCGGGCGGCGGCGAGCAGGCGGCTCACTTCCGCCTGGCCGATCACGGGTTTGCTATGCATGGCTGTTCTCCTGGCTCAAGGCTGCTTCGACGATTTCGATCCAGTGCCGCACCGGCGTGCGTCCGGCCCCGTCGAGGTGGGTCTGGCAGCCGATGTTGGCGGTGGCGATGACCTGTGGTTTGCCGCTTTCCAGCGCGTTCAGGCGGTTGTCGCGCAATTGCCGCGACAGCGCCGGCTGGGTCAGCGAGTAGGTGCCGGCCGAGCCGCAGCACAGGTGGCCGTCCGGCACTGCGGTAAGGGTGAAGCCCAGGCGCGTCAGCAGGCTTTCGACCTGGCCGCCGAGCTTGAGTGCATGTTGCAGGGTGCAAGGGCAATGGAAGGCCAGGCGCTGGTCGGCGCACAGGCCGAGTTGTTCGACCGGTTCGTCGCGCAGCACTTCGACCAGGTCCCGCGACAAGGCACTGACCCGTGCAGCCTTGGTGGCGTAACGCGGGTCGTGTGCCAGCAGGTGACCGTAGTCACGCACGAAGGCACCGCAGCCACTGGCGGTCTGCACGATGGCTTCGGCGCCGGCCTCGATGGCCGGCCACCAGGCATCGATGTTGCGCCGGGCGCGCTCCAGGCCTTGCTCCTGGGCATTGAGGTGGTAGTCCACCGCACCGCAGCAGCCGGCTTCAACCGCCGGCTCCACGCTGATCCCCAGGCGGTCCAGCAGGCGTGCGGTGGCGGCGTTGGTGTTGGGCGACAAGGCGGCCTGCACGCAACCTTCGAGCAGCAGGATGCGCCGCGCGTGGCGGGGCACGGGCCGTCCGCCGGGGGGCGTCACCTGGGCCGGCAGCTTGCTCTTCAGTTCGGCCGGCAGCAACGGGCGCAGCGCCTGGCCCGTGCGCGTCAGGGCCTTGAACAGCGCCGGGCGTGGCACCACTGCGCGCAGGCCCTGGCGCAGCAGGCGCTGGCCGAGCGGGCGCGGCACCTGCTGCTCGACCACGGCGCGGCCGATGTCCAGCAGGTCGTGGTACTTGACCCCCGACGGGCAGGTGGTTTCGCAGTTGCGGCAGCTCAGGCAACGGTCCAGGTGCAGTTGCGTGCTGGCGGTGACCGGCGCGCCTTCGAGCACCTGCTTGATCAGGTAGATACGCCCCCGTGGCCCGTCCAGTTCGTCGCCGAGCAACTGGTAGGTCGGGCAGGTGGCCGTGCAGAAACCGCAGTGCACGCAGGTGCGCAGAATGCTTTCGGCTTCCTCGCCGCGGGGCAGGCGCTTGGCGCTTTCGCTCAGGTTGGTTTGCATGGGCGTGGCCTCACAGGTCCGGGTATAGGCGGCCAGGGTTGAATACGCCCTGGGGATCGAGTTGCTGCTTGAGCGCGAGGTGATAGCGCATCAGCGCCGCTGGCAGCGGCGCGCTGCTGTCGTCGCCGGGGGCATAGAGGGTGGCGTGGCCGCCGGCCTTGGCCGCTTGTTCGCGGATCAACTGCACCGGTGCCGCCGACTTCAGCCAGCGTTGCGCGCCGCCCCAGTCGATGAGCTGCTGCCCCGGCAAGTCGAGTTCGCCGCTGGCGGTCGGGACCGACAGCCGCCACAGCGGCGCCGGGTCGCAGAAGAAGGCCAGGCGCTGTTCGCGCAGGTCGCTCCAGAAGCGGCTGTCGAGCACTTCGCCGCCCAGGCGCTGGCGGGCCGACTGGACCGAGCCTTCACCCCCTTCCAGGCGCAGGTGCAGTGCTTCGCCATCGTGGCAGGCGGCGCTGATCGGCAGCGGCTGCTGGCCCCATTCGGCCAGTTCGGCCAAGGCCTGGTGGCGGTCCATCGGCAGGCGCAGGCTGAGGCATTGGCGTGGGCGTGGCAGTACCTTCAGCGACACTTCGGTCAACACCCCGAGGCAGCCAAAGCTGCCGGCCATCAGTCGCGAGACGTCATAGCCGGCAACGTTCTTCATCACTTCGCCACCAAAACGCAGCAGCTTGCCGTGCCCGGTGATGACCCGTGTGCCGAGTACGTAGTCACGTACCGACCCGGCCCATGGCCGGCGCGGCCCGGACAACCCGGCCGCGACCATGCCCCCCAGGGTCGCCCCGGCGCCCAGGTGCGGCGGTTCGCAGGGCAGCATTTGCCCGGCCTCGTGCAGCGCCGCCTCGATCTCCAGCAACGGCGTGCCGGCCCGGGCGGTGAGCACCAGCTCGGTCGGGTCGTAGCTGACGATGCCCCGGTGGTTGCGGGTATCGAGGATTTCGCCGGCCACCGGGCGGCCGAGCATGACCTTGCTGTTGCCACCCTGGATGCGCAGCGGCGTGCCCTGGTTGAGGGCCTGGTTGACCTGTTCGAGCAGGTCCGGGCTCATGTCGCGGTCCATGCTCATCAGAAGCGCTCCAGTTCGGGGAAGGGCAATTGCCCGTGGTGCACGTGCAGCGCGCCAAACTCGGCGCAGCGGTGCAGGGTGGGGATGTTCTTGCCCGGGTTGAGCAGCCCTTGCGGGTCGAATGCCGCCTTGACGGCATGGAACAGGGTGATTTCGTCGCTGTTGAACTGCGCGCACATCTGGTTGATCTTCTCGCGGCCCACGCCGTGCTCGCCGGTGATGCTGCCGCCCACCGCCACGCACAGTTCGAGGATCCGCCCGCCGATGGCCTCGGCGCGTTCCAGCTCGCCAGGCAGGTTGGCATCGAACAGGATCAGCGGGTGCATGTTGCCATCGCCGGCGTGGAACACGTTGGCCACGCGCAGGCCATATTCCTCGCTCAGTTCACTGATGCCCTTGAGCACCCGAGGCAGCTCGCGGCGCGGGATGGTGCCGTCCATGCAGTAGTAGTCCGGGGAAATCCGCCCCACCGCCGGGAAGGCATTCTTGCGCCCGGCCCAGAAGCGCACACGCTCGGCTTCGTCGCAGGCCAGGCGCACTTCACGGGCACCGGCTTGCTTGAGCACGTCGGCCACCCGCTCGCAGTCATCCTGGACATCGGCTTCGACACCATCCAGCTCGCACAAGAGGATGGCGGCCGCGTCCACCGGGTAGCCGGCATGGATGAAATCCTCGGCGGCGCGGATCGCCAGGTTGTCCATCATCTCCAGGCCACCGGGGATGATGCCGGCGGCGATGATCTCGGCCACGGCGCGGCCGGCGTCTTCGACACTATCGAAGCTGGCCAGCAGCACCCGCGCCACCTGGGGTTTGGGCAGCAGCTTGACGGTCACTTCGGTAACGATGCCGAGCATGCCCTCGGAACCGGTGAACAGCGCCAGCAGGTCGAAGCCCTGGCTATCGAGGGCGTCGCTGCCCAAGGTCAGGCGTTCGCCCTCGACGGTGAGGATTTCGACCTTGAGCAGGTTGTGCACGGTCAGGCCGTACTTCAGGCAGTGCACGCCACCGGCGTTTTCGGCGACGTTGCCGCCGATCGAACAGGCGATTTGCGAAGATGGGTCGGGAGCGTAGTACAGGCCATGGGGTGCGGCCGCCTGGGAAATGGCCAGGTTGCGTACACCGGGCTGCACCCGGGCAAAGCGCCCTTGCGGGTTGACTTCGAGAATGCGGTTGAAGCGTGCCATCACCAGCAGGATGCCCTTGGCCAGCGGCAGCGCACCGCCCGACAGGCCGGTACCGGCGCCGCGCGCCACCACCGGCACGCCACGCAGGTGACAGAGCCTGAGCAAGGTCTGCACCTGTTCCAGGCGTTCGGGCAGCACCACCAGCAGCGGCACGGTGCGGTAGGCCGAGAGGCCGTCGCATTCATAGGGCTTGAGATCTTCCGCGCGGTGCAGGATTTCCAGATCGGGGAGGGCATCGCGCAATGCCTGTAGCAGCGCGGGCTGATCCACGGCGGGCAGCGCGCCGTCGACACGTTCGTCGTAGAGGATGTTCATGAGGCTCACTCAGCGGCAATTTTTGTTGTTGTGGGCAAACCGGACGCTTTGCAGCCTGCGCGTTTGGCCGGGAGCGGTCGAGGGCGCAGCGCACTGGTCCTACCAGTTTTTCCGTTCGGGGCTGGTTATCCATGCCTTCCAACGGCAAGATTGGTGTCGTTGGATGGCAGTGGTCCTACCAGTTGGAGTGTGCCCATGGGAATGGAAGGCAAAGCCAAGGTCGCAGACCAGGTGGCCGAGCGGGTGGAGCGGCTGATCGTCGAAGGTGTGCTCAAGGTCGGCCAGGCCTTGCCATCGGAGCGGCGCCTGGTGGAAAAGCTCGGATGCTCGCGGTCGGCATTGCGTGAGGGCCTGCGCATCTTGCGTGGGCGCGGCATCATCGATACCGAGCAGGGCCGCGGTTCGTTCGTTGCCGACCTCGCCGGGCAGGCCGGGGCCACACCGTTGATGCACCTGTTCAGCTCACAGCCGCGCACGCTGTTCGACCTGCTGGAAGTGCGCGCCTTGCTGGAGGCCGAGTCGGCACGCCTGGCGGCCTTGCGCGCTACCGATGTCGACCGCGTGCTGATCCGCAGGCGCTATGAAGACATGCTCGATGCCCATGCGGCTGCCGAAGCGCTCGACGCCCGCGAACATGCCCGGCGTGACCATGCCTTCCACCGTGCGATCAGCGAGGCGTCACACAATCC
>Ga0153918_1000803_pt1 | contig 13757 bp, 10 predicted proteins | sample TSFL002MetaG_FD_104687 | JGI IMG/M metagenome (GOLD analysis project Ga0153918, IMG submission 104687) | Attine ant fungus gardens microbial communities from Florida, USA - TSFL002 MetaG | ecosystem: Host-associated > Fungi > Mycelium > Unclassified | place: USA: Florida, Paynes Creek Historic... | reverse complement strand
CGGTAAAGGTGCCATCGCCACCAATCACCACCAGGCCTTCAATACCCTTAGCTTTAAGATTTTGATATGCTTCTTCCATGCCTTCATCTTTATGGAAATCAAGGCAACGGGCTGTTTTTAATATGGTGCCGCCCAGGTTCAGAATGTTACTTACCGAGCGGGCCTGCATCTGCTCCATATCATTATTTATCATGCCCTGATAGCCCTGGCGTATGCCATAAACCTCTAAACCATGATGAATTGCGGTGCGTACTACTGCGCGGATACACGCATTCATGCCGGGTGCATCACCTCCTGAAGTAAGTACAGCTATTTTAGAAATCTTAGGCATAATGAGATGTAATTGATGATGCGAAGATAGTGTGTAAAAATTACACTATAATAATTTTGTTTATTTTTTTACATTTCTCATTTTAGCGTATATTTAACACCTATACTAAATCTTTAAAGGCTTTGGAATTACAACTACCTAAATTTGAATCGGTATTTTCAATCGACTGTGTGATATTTGGCTTTGAGGGCGGTGAGCTTAAGATTTTGTTGATTGAGCGTAACGAAGATCCGTTTAAAGATTGGAAGGCGCTGCCTGGTTATATTGTTAAGCAGGATGAAAGCCTGGACGATGCCGCTGAACGTATTCTTTACGAGCTGACCGGTCTTCGCGACTTGCACATGGAACAGTTTCACACCTTTGGTGATGTTGATCGTCATCCGCAGGGGCGCGTAATTACCGTAGCTTATTATGCGCTGTTGCGTCTTAACGGACAAAAAGAGCTGCGCCCGGTATCGCAAATTGCAAAAAAGGCTTTCTGGCACCCGGTTAATGATCTGCCTAAACTGGGCTTTGACCATACCGAGATCTTTAAAACGGGCTTTAATAAAATCCGTCGCCGCCTAAGTTATCAGCCTATAGCTTTTGAATTACTGCCCGAAAAATTTACACTTACTCAACTGCAGCAGCTTTACGAGGCTATTCTGAATAAGAAACTGGATAAACGTAACTTCCGTAAAAAGATGTTAAGCTACGGCTTCCTGAAAGAGTTGGACGAGAAGCAAAAAGGAGTATCATACCGCGCTGCAAAGCTTTATAAGTTTGACAGGAGGAAGTATGCCAAGATCTTCCAGAATGACCTGAGTCCGGATAAATAAACCTCTTCTAAACCCTCTCTAAAAGAGAGGGCAGAAAATATCAAATATACAAAATACAGGTCATGCCGAACTTGTTTCGGCACCCCATATGCTAAGGTAATCCGCATGTTTTAACCATCCTGTAAGGTGTCGAAGCAAGTTAGGGATGACGTAGGTAAAATCCGTAAGTCTTAAAAATTCGTTAGATCTTAGTGCACAATCTTTATCTGATACTTGGCCAGCAATCCTGCAATCTCTGAGGCTGAAAAACTTGCCTGCCTGATATTATTCAACTCGGGATCAATAATAAAATTTACGGCTGATGAAAGATCGGCTTTTGATAAAATTGTTTCCCGGAAAACGGCTCCGGCTAGGTCGCTACCACTAAAGTTGGCTTGGGTAAGGTTAGTTTGCGTAAAATTGGTTTCTTTTAGGCTGCAATTAATAAAATTGGCTTTGCTTATTTTTTTACCAAAAAACGAGCAGTAATCCAGTATACAACTATCAAAGCCGACGTTGAATAAGCCATCCTTTGCATCGCTGAAGATAACGCCCAGCATTTTGCAGTTTTTAAACCGAACATCATTAAACGTAGCGCTGCTGATTTGCATCATAGATAGGTTGCAGTTTTCAAACCGGCAATCAACCAGTGTTTTTCCTGAAAAACTGACCCCGGTCAGATCGCAATTTTTAAATACACAATCCTGAAACTCATTGCAGATGATAAGGGGTGAAGATAGCGTGACGTTTTCGATCACCAGATCATACAATTCCTTTTCTGTTTGTAGCTCATTTAAACCGGCCATAGGGCGAAGATAGGATTATCGGCAACAAAAAAGCGATGTCTTTTATCAAGACATCGCCTGGATTGTATGTAAAAAAATGGGTTGAGCTTAGGCTTTGGTCGCTGCAGCTTCCAGGTGATATTTCACCAGGTTGTCTATTGGTGAGCGGATGATGTTACCTAGTGGCATGCCGTTTTCTTCAACTACCTCTGCCAGGATGTTTCTGAAGTTGTAACCTACTGAGCCAATGCAATTGAAGGTATATTTTTGATAGTCAGGATAGTGGGTCACCAGGTTTTTAAAGAAATCCTGAAACGCAGTGCGCACCAGGTTGCGTGAATACTCCAGGTGCACATTGTTATCATAAACAAACTTGGCAAAACTGGCACAAAAGCGGTTGGCCAAAGGTTTGGTGTAAACTTCTTCGTTTACATCATCCGGAGTAAGGTGATATGTTTCCCAGAACAATTCGCGCACTACCTCTGGCATATAGCCACGCAGGTAATCTATCAGCAGTTTTTTACCGATATAACAACCGCTTCCCTCATCACCCAAAATATAAGCGCCTGAATCTATATTTTGGATAATGTTTTTGCCATCATATAAACAGGTGTTGGTACCGGTGCCCAAAATAGCAGCAAACCCTGGACTGGTGCCCAGCACCGCCCTGGCTGCTGCCAGTAAATCATGACCAACATTTACCTGCGCTTTACTGAAAACCACCTGCATAGCGTCAGCTACCAACTGGCGTTTCTCATCTGTAGAACAGCCCGCGCCGTAGTAATTTACCTCGGTAATCTGGTCAAGCGCCAGATCGGCAGGCAAGTGTTCACGCAGTGAATTGATGATATATTCTTTGCTTACAAAGTACGGGTTATAGCCTTCTGTATTGAAGTTTTCCTTCTTTCCCTCGTTGTTCACCAGGCACCAATTGGTTTTGGTTGAGCCGCCATCTGCAATAATGATCATTGATTAGCTTTTTAATAAAGGCTAAAAGTATGATTTTACTTATTGTAAAAGAAACACTTTGAAATATTTTAAAATATTTCTTTTCTTGTCAAAATGACGTTTAAAGGCGGTTTTTTGTAGGGGAGGTAAGTTTTTAAATGGTCTGTTTATTCTGTTTATCAAATAGATTAGCTTGATAATTTTTACCATAAAAACTCTGTTGGTAATGGCGGGCATGTTAGTGTCGCTGTTTGCCTATCCGCAAATTACAATTAACGCTGTAGTTAAAGGGTATAGAAGCAAAATCATTGCCTTCGAACCACACTGTACTGATTTTAAAGTTCTTAGCTGAATGCTAACTACAATCTTTACAAATTATATAATTTCAATAGTTTTAAATTGTAATATCATTGATAGTTGTTTATGAAAGACTTTAAAGCATATCCATTAAAAGAAATTAGTTTAATAAATGCCAACACAATTGTTTTAAGATTCTATCTCACATTTGCAGATTGGGACATATCAAATGACATATTCGAAATCGAAATTATTGGAGAAGGCATTGATAAATATATCAATAAGCTTAACACATTGATTGGGATCGCAATTTCTGTAGAAGAAGAAGAAAATGGAATATTAACCTTATGGGAAGGTGAATACGAACATGAGCGTTGTACTGATACGTTAATCCCATTTGAATCTTACCAAGAAAGATTTGTGCCAAAGTCGGTTGATGAATGGAAGCAACAATATTTGTCTTTAGTAGATTACTATTATAATTGCAGAAGAAAGCATGGCATTTAAATTTAATGTTGGTTTATGCTATCAGTAATCTTTTTTAAGAAGATTGCTTTTAGCTAAATGCTTGTAGATAGTATTCAAAACCATTATAAAGAAATATAGCCAGATACATTGTATCCAGCTACACCTTGTGATCCCGTTTGGATTCGAACCAAAGACCTACTGCTTAGAAGGCAGTTGCTCTATCCAGCTGAGCTACGGGACCATCGCGAATTTTTTCGCGGTGCAAATATGCTAATTTCGGGTGATAAACACAAATGAGTGGATTGAAGTACTCGTGTTTATTTAAATATTGGTCATTTTTGCTTGTTAACTAGCTATTTACCGAAAGTAAAATAAACCGTGGCACGGAATACCAGGATATGATCGTTGCCAACATAGCCAGCTGTGCTTGGATATTTTTGATCTTTAAAGCCTAAATACCATATGTTAGGCATAAAGTGGATGTTAGGAATCGTGGTGAAGTCTAAACCTGCAGTAATAAACTTTTCTTTAAAGCTGGGATTATACGAGCCATAATTAGTGTTTATGGTATAAGTATCGGTGCGTATATAGTTGGTGGAAGGATTGTAATCATCCCAGCGGGCAAAGTAGCCTAGTTTGCCTTTAATAATTGAACCACGCACCCATAATGATATGCCGTTTACAATAGCGTTGGTTACGGTTTTTGTAGTGGTATCTGTTACACCGTTGGTGAGTTTTTGGGTGTAGGCTTCAACACCGCCAGAAAATACCGGACTTACGTATGCAACAAACAGTTTAAACATGTTATGCGACTGACCAGGGACAGTATTAGTTTCTGCAGCTGTTTTCAAATAATCAGCATAAAAATCGATATACAGGTGTTTATTAAAAAATTTACCCCAAATATCACCATAAACTATTTTGTAAAAGCCAGTATTGTCATTAGCAGCCGAAAGCAAATTGGCCTGGCTGCTATTTCCAACCATAAACACGTAACCAAAGGTCTTTGCAGGATTGAAAGTGCCTTGCAGGGCTAAACCTAAATCAAATGAGTTGTTTCTATGGAAATCCGTTATGGTTCTTTCAATGGAACGATAGCCCCAGGCGGTTTCTGAAAGGCTGGTTGGCGCATTTGTAGCACTGCCCGGAAGATCTTTTACCGCGGGCTCGTTAAGTGCAAAGCTAGGGGTCCCCATTTCTCCAATAACCAAGTCTGTACCCGGCCAAAGGTCACGAACACGGAGGTTAAAGTTCTTGATCCAAAAAGCCATTTTGTTGTTTACCAGGTTATCACCGTTTTGTATAGATGTGGTGCCATTTACGCCGGTATTGGCCGTTGGCTCAGAAGCTAATAATACTTCAGCCCTATACTTTGAAGTGATATCATAGTCATATCCCAGGTACAAACGACGGAATTGGAAAGCGTTGCGATAAGCTGGAACTCCGTTGTAGTTGTTTTCAGTACCACGATTGGCTTTATCGGCATGAGCGTCATAATATAAATCGCCAAAGCCGTAGCCCCAAAGCCGTCTCAGTGGCTTCCATGTGGTGTCGGCGTTTGTTTTGGATTCAGATTTTTTAGTTTCTGCAGCACCAATAATAATTGAATCTTTTTTAGAAATACTTTTTAGAAGTGTTGCAGATGCCGGTACGGTTTGGGCGCTGGCCGCAGCAATCATTAAGCACACGGGGGCAAATGCGCTAAATAGTTTGGTAAACATTATCCGAAATTTCAGGCAATGTTAAAACAATGTTAACAAAATGATAAATAAAATTTAAAATAAGTATTTCCTTAACAGGTGCTTTATGTTATATTCTTGTTATTAATCAGGGTTTTAGCTTGTTTGGCAGGCCGGTTTGGATTGTCTACTGAAAATTACGTCCCTTATAAAATACTTCTGTAACCGGATGTTCACGTTTTGGTGATGAAGAAATAGTTTCATTGCTGGATGCTTGTTGCACAGCCGGAAATTCATGCTGCCGTGCGGTAAGCTGACTGAGCATGTTATTCATATTGTAACATTTATGAACCACTACGTGTATTACTTCGCCTTCTTTTTGCAGCTTGCCTTCTACCAATAGCAGTTTGGCCTGCAATATTTCGCGTTTGTATTGGTCAAACACCTTTTGCCATACTACCAGGTTAGCAAAACCGGATTCATCTTTTATGGTGATGAAAAGCACGCCTTTGGCTGTTCCGGGCCGCTGTCTAACGGTAATCATACCTGCCAGTTTTACCGGGGTGCCATCTTTCATTTCAGTGATGTGGCCGGTAGGGGTAACCTTAAGTTGATTTAGTTCATAGCGCAAAAAACTAACCGGATGCGCCTTGAGCGACAGGCTGGTTGAAGCAATATCTTCCACCACATGTTCAGACTGTGCCATTAATGGCAGACTAATTTGTCCCTCCAACTGCGTTTCTGAAGGCTGATCTTTAAATATGGCAATAGGTGCATCAGCCAGCGCAGCAATTTCCCACAATGCCTGCCGGCGATCAAGCCCGATGGAGCGGAAGGCATCGGCATCGGCCAGTTTTTGCAGGGTTGTTTGGGATATACCGGTGGCTGTCATCTGCGCAATGGTTTGATAGGGTGTGTTGGCAATCAGCAGTGCCATAACATCAGGTTGCAAACCTTTTACCAGCCGGAACCCTAATCTTAACGAGCAATAGTTTTTAAGTTCCATATCAGGCGCTTGTCCGTTAAGCGGCGCCTCCAGCGTATGATCCCATTGCGAGTAGTTTATATCCACCGGCAAAACATTAACACCATGGTTTCGGGCGTCATCCACAATCTCGGCGGGTTGATAAAATCCCATCGGCTGACTGTTTAACAGCGATGCCGCAAATACATCCGGGCAAAAACATTTTAACCATGATGATATGTACACCAAATGCGCAAACGCAGCGGCATGGCTCTCCGGAAAACCATAACTACCAAAGCCTTCCAGTTGCTTGAAAATGCGCTGGGCAAAATCCTCTTCATAACCCTTTTTCATCATACCGCTCACCAGCTTTTCCCTGAACTTAGTAACCATACCGTGCGATTTAAATGATGCCATACTCCGCCGCAGATGATCGGCCTCGGCATGGGTAAACCCGGCAGCGGTAATGGCAATTTGCATTGCTTGCTCCTGAAAGAGCGGTACTCCTTTGGTGCGACTTAATATGGGGATTAGTTCCGGGTTGGGATATTCTTCATTTTCTTTGCCATCGCGTCTGCGCAAATAGGGATGCACCATATCTCCCTGAATTGGGCCGGGGCGAACAATGGCCACTTCTATAACCAAATCATAAAATACTTTTGGTTTAAGGCGTGGCAGCATAGACATCTGCGCGCGGCTTTCTATCTGGAAAACACCCAGCGTATCTGCCTTGCAAATCATATCATACACTCTTGAATCATCCTGTGGCACGTTCTCTAACGTGTATTGTATGCCATAGTACTGATTGATTAAATCAAATCCCTTACGGATGCAGGTAAGCATACCCAGCGCCAGCACATCTACTTTTAAAATTTTCAGATCTTCCAGATCATCTTTGTTCCATTCCAGTTGGGTGCGGCCTTCCATGCGGGCATTCATCACCGGACAAATGTCTGCCAGTTTGCAGCGCGTAATTACAAAGCCGCCCGAGTGTTGCCCTAATTGACGTGGAAAGCCACGCAGTTGTTCGGTTAACTGCAGCGTTTTAAGCAACAAAGGTTCTTTGGGGTTGAGGCCTTGCTCTGTAATTCGTTCTTCATCAAATGCATCTTCATGGAAATCGCGGATTGCTCCTGAAAGGCGTTTAATGGTGTCTACCGATAGTCCCATGGCCTTGCCTACATCCCTGATGGCACCTTTATGACGCAGCTCGGTTACTGTAGCTACAATGGCAGCATGTTCACGACCATATTCCTCAAAGATCCATTGGATGATCTCTTCCCTGCGCTCGTGCTCAAAATCCACATCCACATCGGGCCATTCATCACGAGCGTCTGACATAAAGCGCGAGAACAGCAGCGTAGTTTTATCAGGATTAACCGGCGTAATACCCAAACAAAAACAAACAGTAGAATTGGCTGCCGAGCCTCGTCCCTGAAATAAGATTTTTAGGTCCTCGGCTTTTTGGGTGTATTCATAAATGCGCAGAAAGTAAGGTGCCAGCTTGCGTTTGGCAAAAAACGCCAATTCATACTCAATCTGATCTTTTATTTTTTGCGGAATGTTGCCTTTAAATAGCCGCTTGGCACCTGCCCAGGTGTGGGTGGACAGATGCTCATCAGCAGAACGCCCATCGCGACTAATAAACTCCGGCTCGAGGTATTGCAGCGTATCTAACGAGAAAGTGCAGGCATCAGCAATCTCCAGTGTGCGCTCAATGGCTTGGGGGTAGTGGGCAAACAGGCGTTGCAGTTCTTCAACGGGTTTCAGGTAACGTTCGGCATTGGCATGGAGTTTAAAACCGGCAGTGTTGATAGTGCATTTTTCTTTTACGCAGGTTTCAACATCCTGCAATTCGCGGCGTTCGGCATTGTGGTAATGCACGTCGTTAGTGGCCACCATAGGTATGCCAGTGGCGTTGATGCGATATAAACGTTTAGCATCATCGCCGTTATAAGTTCTGCTGGCGGCAATGTACAGCGGTTGATGGATGTTGTCCTGATATACCTTTAGGGCTAGTTTAAAATCATCATCAAAATCAAAGTCTTCATTCAACTCTCCCGGCGGAACGATGATGAAAATGACCCCTTCCTGATGCTCAAAAACATCAGCCTGATAAAGCAGGCACTTGCCTTTCTCTGTGCGCAGGTTGCCTTTACTCAGTAGCGCACACAAACGCCCCCAGGCGGTAATATTTGTAGGATAGGCCAGCAGCGAGGGGCCATCGGCCAGGTCTAACCGGCAGGCGGGGATAGTAGTAAAAGCTATTTCTGGCTCATCCCTTTCCCTTAATTGCTTGTTGATGTTGGCCACGGCCATATGCGCGCGCACAACCCCAGCTACGGTGTTGCGGTCGGTAATGGCAATTTTATGGTAGCCCAGTTCTATGGCATGCTCCACCAACTCTTCCGGGTGCGATGCGCCCAGCAGAAATGAAAAATTGCTTGTTACCTGTAATTCGCTGTAGCTCATGCAAAATAACCGTGTAAATACCAATTGTTAGGCTCGCTGCCATTGTAGTGTCCCTCGCGGAACAGCCAGTAACGGCAGCCCTGTGTGTCTTCAACTATAAAATAATCGCGATGCTTGCCCCCTTCCAGCCACCACTCGCGCTCTATACGTTCGGGGCCGTCGGCTTTTTTAATGTCATGTCGTTGCCCCTTGTGAACGAACAGGATAGGTGGATAGTCAGGCACCGGGGCCGTCACCATAATTTTTTCAGGCCGATTTAACAGCAGGGTAGGTCGGCGTTTATCTGTGCGCCAACTGGTGGACGGTTGTTCGCCCAGTGTTTGTGCGGGTCGGATAGACCGCTCCGGCCAGTGATGCTCCTGAGGCAGATAGCGTTTTATTACATCTGCGCCAAGTTTTACGGTAATACGATCCAGTAACTCGGCCAGGACGTTGGCTTTCAGGTTGGTGCCGTCGAGTGTCCAAAGCGATTCTTGTTCCTCGGTCACGTCATCCACCCGGGGTGCTTCCAGGGTAAATAGTTCGATACCTAAATCAGGTTCAATATGTTGAATGTGCAGTTCAAACAGTTTAAAAAGGTGATGAATCCTGCCCGATGCCCGGTTGGTGCCAATTTGTAACTGCTGCATTTTACCATCAATACGATAAACTTTTAATATACCCGTGCGCAGGCCTTTGCCCTCTTTATTAAGCCGGACGCATAGCATCTCTAACAGTTTTTGAATAGCGATTTCTATCCCTGTGGCTGTTCTAATGGGTTCCAAACAGGGCAGGCGCACCTGGAAAGGCTCAGGTTGTTTGATAGAGCGTAGTGGTTCATCCACCAGTCCAACAGCCTGATCAATCCGCAACAGCAACTCATCCTTAAAGCGGCGGCGCAGTACTGAGCGGTGCATGCCGATAAACTCCCCAACGGTGCGAAAGCCCAGCTTTTGCATCAATTCAATATTTTCGATGTTTAAGCGTAAGGCTGATGGCGGCAATTGCAATAAAGCTGCCCGCTGTTGCCCCGGTGGAATGATAGGCTTAACCCGGCCATATCTTGACACGGCCCAGGCGGCGCCAACGGTATCGGCAATAGCGCCGCGGGCATCATAACCTTTGCTGCGTAGTTTATTGATAATCTCTTTAAAATAATCCCGCTCATTGCCCCAAAGGTGTGCGCAACCTGCTATGTCTAGTATCAATCCCTCGGGTAGATCAATCGCCACAATAGGGGTATAGCGCAGGCACCAGAGGCCCAGGGCCTTGAGCAATTTTTGATTTTGATTAGGGATGTCATCCAGCATTTTCAATCCGTTTACCATAGCCCGGGCGTCGGCAGCTACATAGCCGGGTTTGATGCCGTATTGGCCGGCCAGCGGGTTAACTGCTGTTACTACCAATCGCCCATGATCTTTAGTGGTCAGTACAAAAGGCTTGTCGGCTAACTCTGGCTGCTGCAAAGTGCGCCGGTCGGTCAGCAGGTGCCGGAACCAGATAGATAAATAACGCCCGGCCATATCATCCTGCTTTTAATGCGGTTAACGGATGGTGATCTGTTGCATCAGCAACAACGGCACGAGCAACAGGCACAAAACCACCCTTTTTCCACTCCAGCAGCCAGTTGCCCGTGTGCCCGTTCTTTACTTTAAGCAGCGATACATTGAAACAAGTATAACCCACACCCGGTAAATCCATTTGCCTGCTGGGTGCAGCGCAAATTTGCCAGCGGGCAATGCAGGCGGTAGTGCTCATTTTACGCTGATTGCTGCGTAAAATAAACCCTGTTACCCGGCTTTGTTCAACCGCCAGTTGTAAACGGCGCGATTGCATGAAGGTTAACTCGCCAACCTCTGCAATAACGGCGGCCAGGCCTTCGCATTTCAGTGCTTCTTCTGCGGCCCAGAGTACATCACGGTCGCGTTGCAGGTAGGTAAAAATGAGGCGATGCGGTTGTATACCAAAAGCGCTAAGCGCCGCAGGGAACACTTGGTTGCTCTTGCTGATCCAGATGCAGGTGCCATCGTTCTGCATCAGCGTAGCCAGCAGGCCGGAAATAAAGCCGTTGGTGGCCGCCATTTGTCCGGCATCAAAAGTCAAAAACTCATGCAAATTACCACAGGGGAATGCACCATTAGGGAAAGCATCCTCCACCGGCCCCAGACCAATACGCCCTGCGCCCGCAGTTTTTTGCGGGGCATAACCTTCCTGCCGCAGGATGTCCTGACGCAGGCGGGCGATGATATGTTGTCTGGCGGTGTTCATGATAACTCACCCCAACCCCTCTCCAAAGGAGAGGGGCTTTTTATGGGCATATTTATATAGGTAGTTAATTACATTGGATGTGAAACTGTTGTCATCCCTCTCTTGGTCGGGATCACAGCTATTTCGGACGACCGTTTCTTAATGATCAGTTTAAATGTGCCCGATGAGGAAACGGGTAGTAAAGCTGCTGCAGATGCCGGGCAAGCTTATCCGATACAACCTTTTCAATCCCTGAGCCAAGGCGACTGATCTCGGTATTGGTAAACGCCGTTCGGCAGGTTTCTATAATGCCCGTTATGGCCATGCTGCCTGGTGTTTGTGTTTGTGTAATGTGCCAGCCGCTGGGTTGTCGCACCAGTATAAAGTTCTTTTGTCCGGCATCAGCAGTGAAACTTACCTGGAAAGCCAAGGCATCTATAAACTGCTGGCAGTCAGGAAAAACATCGGTTACGTGCACACTAACCTCCCGGTTGCCAAGCACTACTTGCATATCAAAGCAAATCATGGTACAAACATTTACTAAGGCAAATATAATGCTAAAATAATTAGTAAAACAAATAAAATTAGCATTATATTTTAGATGGGGAGGCAATGGCATTAAGCTAATAGGTTTGTCATGCTGATTTCTATGACAAAGCCGAAAGGCCAATTCTCAGAGATGCTTCGTTCCTCAGTATGACATCAATATTTTATCTTACAAATCCATATTTAACCCGTAACTTATTTATCAATCGTAGGAGAATGGATTTTAGCTTGCCAGGATTAATAAATATTATTCATATTTGCGCCATCCATCTCCATTTATTAAATCTGAAGACACTAAGATGCCGTTAAAGCGAGTTATTGCCTGCGCGTTGTTTATGCTTTGTTTAAGCATAGCATTATTGCCCGTTGCAATAGCTCAGCCCAGATATAGTTTAAAACACTATACCACCAGCGATGGCCTGCTGCATGACCGGATATCATGCATCCTGAAAGATAAGGAAGGCTTTATATGGCTGGGCACCTGGGATGGCCTGAATCGTTTTGACGGACACACCTTTGTAGCCTATAAAGGCATGCCAGGCGACAGCTCGAGCCTGGAAAACAATAAGATCAGGATCATTGCCGAAGATGCTATTGGTTACCTGTGGATAAAGGCTTACGACAATAAGATCTATCGGTTCAATAAAAAGACCGAACGCTTTCTTCCTATCCAGGGTGCTCAGGTGGCTAAAAATATTCAAAAAACACTGATAGAAAGCATTTCGCCGCTTACTGATGGCGATACCTGGCTGCTCTCGCTCAAGCAGGGGGCGTTATGTGCTTCTGGTAGCAAAACAGAGAATGGGATGCCCGTCATCACCATTTTTAATAAAAAGCAGAAAGGCGCGCAGCATTTGCCGGACGATCATATCAATTGCCTGTATGAAGATCAAACCAAACAAGTGTGGCTGGGCACGGCCGCCGGCATATGCTGTTTGAAAAAAACATCAAATGGAGCGTATGCGTCTTTAAGCTTGCCATCAAGCTATAAAAACTTGTCGTTCACAACTATTAAACAGTATGGTGATGTGGTTTATATGGGTACCCAACAGGGTAAGGTAATTACCTATAACCTGAAAAGCAGGCGAATGGATGTGATTGATCTGGCACCCGGAACGCTCATTAATGCCTTGTTGTATGATGGCAAAGGCTTGCTTTATGCAGCCACATCTGGCAAAGGTTTGGTAGAATATAATGTTCACACACATGCTGTTGCGTTTAGATCGCCGACTGAAAATATCTTATTAAAGATCTACCGGGACAGTTACGGCTTGCTTTGGCTGCAGCCACGAAAAGGGATCCTGAAATATGATCCGGCTACAAAAGTCGCCAAACTCTTTACGCAGAAAAAAGACGCAGAGGCGCTTACCATTCACACTACCTACCAGGTTTTTGAGGATACATATAACACGCTTTGGGTGTGTATGGTAGAGGGTGGCTTTGGTTACTATAATCGTGCAGCCGATAGGGTAGAATATTTTCATGATGAGCCGGGCTCACCCGATCAGAAGTTCTCAAACGTGGTGACGGTTATTTACCATGATCCTGCCGGGGTGCTTTGGTTTAGCGGGTATGACAGGGGGATTAATAAGGTAGTACTGCTGCCCGATGTATTTAAACAACAGCTTATCAGCAGCACGGCCTATACCAAAACAGATAATGAGGTGCGGGCGCTGTGCGAAGATCATGCAGGCCGTTTGTGGGTGGGCAATAAATCTGGCGATGTCTACATTTATAAGAACGATGTTAAACTGGGCGAGCCATTAGCTGCTTATGCGAAGCAAAACTTAAAGGCCTACTGCATTTATGAAACCCGCGACCATACCATATGGATAGGTACCAAAGGGCAGGGACTTATCAGGGCGGTGCCTTTGGCTGATGATGGTTTGCATTATCGCATTACCCAATACCTGCATAATACCAATGATGCTAACTCGGTAAGCAACAATAGCATTTATACCATTCTGGAAGATCATAAAGGCCGCATGTGGCTGGGAACCTTTGGAGGGGGACTGAACCTGGTGCAACGCGATGGCGACAAGTTGACCTTTACCAACCCACGCAATGCTTTTGCCGGGTATGAAGCGGCCAGGGCAAACGGTATCAGGTATTTGCAGGAAGACCCTAAAGGAAACATCTGGATTGCCAGCACCAACGGATTGCTGGTTTTTAATCCGGCCGATGGGGTTAAAACATTCAAATACAAGCGTTATACCAAACAACCGGGCGATAGTACCTCTTTGG
>Ga0153918_1000802_pt1 | contig 13764 bp, 10 predicted proteins | sample TSFL002MetaG_FD_104687 | JGI IMG/M metagenome (GOLD analysis project Ga0153918, IMG submission 104687) | Attine ant fungus gardens microbial communities from Florida, USA - TSFL002 MetaG | ecosystem: Host-associated > Fungi > Mycelium > Unclassified | place: USA: Florida, Paynes Creek Historic... | reverse complement strand
GTGAACATGGGGCTGCGGTCGAAACCGCTGCGGATGATCTCGTGCGTGCGCGCATTGGTGTGCGTGATCCAGCACGGCACCTGGCGCGGATGCATGGCCGTGCTGCCCATGAAGCTGAACACGGGCACATGGCCTTCGTTCACGCCCCCCGGCATGCCGTCGCCCGGCTGCTCCTCGCACTGGCTGAAGTCGATGCTGCGGCCGTCGATACGCGGGGGCGTGCCGGTCTTCAGGCGCCCTTGCGGCAGCTTCAGTTCCTTGAGGCGTCCGGACAGGCTCACGGCCGGCGGGTCGCCGGCGCGTCCGGCCGCATAGTTGTTCAGGCCCACATGGATCTTGCCGTCGAGGAAGGTTCCCGCCGTCAGCACCACGGTGCGCGACCGGAAGCGGATGCCTACCTGGGTGACGGCGCCGACTACGCGGTCGCCCTCCACCATCAGGTCGTCCACGGCCTGCTGGAACAGCCACAGATTGGGCTGGTTCTCCAGCATGTCGCGGATCGCGGCCTTGTAGAGAATGCGGTCGGCCTGGGCGCGCGTGGCGCGCACGGCCGGGCCCTTGGAGCTGTTGAGGATGCGGAACTGGATGCCGCCCTTGTCGGTGGCCAGCGCCATGGCGCCCCCCAGCGCATCCACTTCCTTGACCAGATGGCCCTTGCCGATACCGCCGATGGAAGGATTGCAGCTCATCTGGCCCAGGGTCTCGATGTTGTGGCTCAGCAGCAAGGTTTTGCAGCCCATACGCGCAGCAGCCAGCGCGGCCTCGGTGCCGGCGTGGCCGCCACCGACCACGATCACATCAAATTCCTGTGGGTACAACATGTTCTTGACTCTCCGGGCCATGCCCGGCCCTTGGCCCCGGCACGGAGCACCCATGCTCCTGCTCTCATGGCGGGCCGCCTCCTGTGTCTTGAACGGGGAGCCCTGCGGGGGAACCCGTAATTTTCCCACCATTGCGCGAACAATGCCTTGCATGGGGTTGCCCCGGTGCGCATCGCCGCCGGCCGCAAGCGCGTTTCACGTGAAACAACGCGCCGCCCCGCCCCTCTCCAAAGCAGGAAAGCTGCGCCCCGGCTGTGCTGCAATGCGGGCATGAAGATACTCATTTTTGCGGGCAGCACCCGCCGGGATTCCTACAACCGCAAGCTGGCCCATGCGGCCGCCGGCATCGCGCGCGAGTTGGGTGCCACGCCCACCGTGCTGGAGCTGTCGGATTACGACATTCCGCTGTACAACGCCGACCTGGAGGCCGAGGGTACGCCGTCCGACGTGATCCGCTTCAAGCAGCAGCTGCATGCGCATCCGGCCTGGCTGATCTGCAGCCCCGAGTACAACGGCAGCTACCCTGCCCTGCTCAAGAACGCGCTGGACTGGGCGTCGAGCCCTGTCAAGGCCGATCCGCAATGGTCGGACGGCGTGCTGCCCTTCCGCGGCAAGGTGGTGGGCATGGCCAGCGCCTCGCCCGGCAGCATGGGCGGACTGCGCGCGCAGTCCCATCTGGCCCCCTTGCTGCTCAACCTCGAGTGCTGGGTGGCACCGCGCAGCCATGCGGTCAGCCTGGCCTCGGAAGCCTTCGATTCAGCGGGCAACCTGCAGCGCCTGCAGAACCGGCAGGGCATGCAGGCCCTGGTGGAGCAGATCCTGTGGGCCGCCGGGCGCCTGGCCTGAAACCCGGCTGCAACCAGCCCACCGTCCGGCCATGCCGGCGCATGCCCATGTGCAGATGCCGGCATAGGCCGACACAGGCCCGCAGTAGCCCCTGCATGCAGATGGCATGCATACGGTTTAGCATGCCTGCTTGTCTTTTTACCTGAATGGAAGCCACTCGCTATGAAGCTTTATTACAGCCCGGGCGCCTGCTCCCTGTCCCCGCATATCGTGCTGCATGAAGCGGGCCTGCCGTACGAGGCCATCCTGGCCAGCACCAAGAGCCACAAGCTGCAGGACGGGACGGACTACTACACCATCAATCCGCTGGGCTACGTGCCCTTTCTGGTGCTGGACAACGGCGACACCCTGCATGAAGGTCCGGCCATCGTCCAGTACCTCGCGGACCAGGTGCCAGAGAAGAACCTGGCGCCTGCCAACGGCACCATGGCCCGCTACCACCTGCAGGAGTGGCTGAACTTCATCAGCACCGAGCTGCACAAGGGCTTCGGTCCCCTGTTCAACCCGGCCACGCCCGAAGACTACAAGCCCGCCGTGCGCGAGCGCGTGCTTGGCCGCCTGCAATGGGTGGACGGCGAGCTGGCCAACAAGACCTATCTGATGGGCGACCAGTTCACCGTGGCCGATGCCTATCTGTTCACCGTCACGGGCTGGGCGCAGTTCGTGGGCGTGGACATCTCCGGCCTGTCCAACATCCTCGCCTACCGCGAGCGCGTGCTGGCACGCCCCGCCGTCCAGGCCGCCATGAAGGCCGAAGGCCTGCTCAAGTAAGCCGTTCCCGGCGCAACGCCCTACAGGCATATCGGCCCGGAACGATCCCGCGTTCCGGGCTTTTGTTTTTTCAGGAGCCCGTGATGACCTCTTTGTTCGACCCCGTCCGCGCCGGTGCGCTGGAGCTGCCCAACCGCATCGCCATGGCGCCGCTCACGCGCAACCGTGCGCCGCATGCCGTGCCCACCGACCTCATGGCCACCTACTACAGCCAGCGCGCCAGCGCCGGCCTGCTGATCAGCGAAGGCACGGCCATCAGCCACCAGGGCCAGGGCTATGCCGACGTGCCGGGCCTGTACAGCGAAGAGCAGCTCCAGGCCTGGAAAAAGGTGACGGCCGCCGTCCACGGCCAGGGAGGACGCATCGTCACCCAGCTGTGGCATGTGGGCCGGATCTCCCATACCCTGCTGCAGCCCGACAACCTGGCACCGGTAGGCCCCTCCGCCATCACCGCCCGGTCCAAGACCTATGTGATCGACGAGGGCAGCGGCCAGGGCCATTTCGTGCCGGTTTCCGCGCCGCGTGCCCTGCGCCAGGAAGAGCTGCCAGGCATCGTGCACGGCTTTGCCGCCGCCGCGCGGGCTGCCGTGGAGGATGCGGGCTTCGACGGCGTGGAGCTGCACGGCGCCAACGGCTATCTGCTGGACCAGTTCCTCAAGACCGGTGCCAACGAGCGTACCGACGACTACGGCGGCAGCATCGAGAACCGCTGCCGGCTGGTGCTGGAATGCGTGCGCGCCGTGGCCGATGCCGTGGGCGGCGGCAAGGTCGGCATCCGGCTCTCGCCCGTGACACCGGCCAACGACATCGTGGATGCCGACCCCCAGCCGCTGTTCGAGTATCTGGTGCGGCAGATGGCTTCGCTGGGCCTGGCCTATATCCACATCATCGAAGGCTCGACCGGCGGACCGCGCGAACTCGAGGACCGGCCGTTCGATTACGCCGCGCTCAAGAACGCCTATCGCAAGGCCGGCGGCCAGGGCGCCTGGATGGTCAACAACGGCTACGACCGGGCCATGGCCATGCAGGCCGTGGAAAGCGGATACGCCGACGTGGTGGCCTTCGGCAAGGCCTTCATTTCCAACCCCGACCTGGTCAGGCGCCTGCGCAATGATCTGCCGCTGAACGCCTGGGACTCCAAGCTGTTCTATGGCGGCGGCGCCAGGGGCTATACCGACTACCCCATGGCCGGATGATTCACGTGAAACAAGGCATATGGCGCCTGCAGCCTTGAAGGGGCAAGCGCCAGCAGCTATGTTTTCAGTAGCTGCAAGATAAAAAAGCCCGGCAGCATCGTCGCTGCCGGGCTTTTTGCTGGCCGGTGGCCGGTCAGGCGTTTTCCAGCAGTTGCGGCTCCTGATTTGCGGGCGCGGCAATCGCAATGCGCACGGCGCTGCGGGCCGGCGCCAGGCCCGGATGGCGCGCGGGCTGCAGCGCCTGCATGCCGCCTGCCACGCGGAACTGGCTGACCACCTGCGCCAGCCGCGACGCCTGCTCGCGCAGGGACTCGGCCGCGGCGGCCGACTCCTCCACCAGCGCGGCATTCTGCTGCGTCATGCGGTCGATGTCGCCCACGGCCTGGTTGACTTGGCCAATGCCCAGCGACTGTTCGCTGGAGGCGGCCGTGATCTCGCCGATGATGTCGCCCACGCGCTGCACGCTGTCCACGATGGCCTGCATGGTCTTGCCCGCGTCCTCCACCTGGCGCACGCCCACATCCACGGCTTGCACGCTGGTGTTGATCAGGCCCTTGATCTCGCTGGCGGCCTGGGCCGACCGCTGGGCCAGGCTGCGCACCTCGCCCGCCACCACGGCGAAGCCGCGGCCCTGCTCGCCTGCGCGGGCTGCCTCCACGGCCGCATTCAGGGCCAGGATGTTGGTCTGGAAGGCGATGGAGTCGATCAGGCCGATGATGTCGCCGATCTTGCGGCTCGACGCCGAGATCTCCTGCATGCTGACCACGGCCTGGTTCACGATCTGGCCGCCCTGCTTGGCCGTGCCCGAGGCCGAGGAAGCCAGCTGGTTGGCCAGCTGGGACGACGATGCCGTCTGCTGCACCGTGGCCGTGAGCTGGGACAGCGAAGCCACCGTCTCCTGCACATTGCTGGCCGTCTGCTCGGTGCGCGCCGACAGGTCCTGGTTGCCGGTCGCGATCTCCTGGCTGGCCGTGGCGATATTGCCGCTGGCGTCGCGCACCTGCGTGACCATGGCACTCAGCCCCTGCTGCATCTGCTCCAGCGCGTGCTGCAGCTCGGCCAGCTCGTCGCGGCCCGAGACTTGCACCTGTTGCGACAGGTCGCCGCTGGCGATGGTCAGCGCCATCTGGCGTGCCTCAACGAGCGGCGTGCAGATCGAGCGCATGTTCAGCAGCGTCAGCGGCACCACCACCACCAGCGTCAGCACCACGGCACCGATGAACATCCAGCGCGTCTGCTCGGCCACATCGCGCTCGGCGGCGGCCAGCGCATCGGACTGCTCGCGCAGCAGCTGGTTCAGCTGCTGCATCAGCTTCTCGGCTTCCGCCACTTCGGCCAGGGCCTTGCCGCTCATGCGGTTGGCCGTGGTGGCCGAGTCGTAGCCGCCGGCCTCCAGCTGGCGCGCCACATGCTCGAAGGATTTGCGGTAGTTGTCGATGCGCGTGATGATGCCCTTGGCCACCGCATCGTCCTGCGCGTTGTCGTCGCTCGTGAAGTGGCCCAGCACCGCCTTGGCCTTCTCCATGGACTCGGCCCACTGGTTGTAGGCCTTGCGCACTTCCTCGGCGCGCTCGTACTGGATGATCATGTCCTTCTCGTGCGCGCGTATCGCGCCCAGCTGCGTGCGCAGTTCGGCCATGTAGCCCATCTTGACGTACGAGTTGTCCAAAAACTCCTGGCTCATGCTCTGGATGCGGAACATGCCCAGCATGCCCGCACTGCCCAACAAGCCCAGCAGCACCATCACCACGCCAATCGCGCCCAGCATGCGCGTGCGTATGGAGAAGCGCCGCATCATTTCCAACATGTTCATCTGTCTACCTCTGATCCTTTGAATCCAACCGCGCGTTTTACATCAGAAAACACAAATTGTTTCAGTTTGTCAAAAAACCGCGACTTTTCCATGACGGGAAATGCTTATCTCCAACACTCCCGGCCGCAGAAAACGCCAAATCCCGGCTGTTTGTCCTGCATCAACCCCGTCCCGGGAATTGGCTTGCCCGGCGCTTGACCTTGCCATGGTGTTAGGGTTGATCATCCAAGCCATGGAGCCGCATCCCGCGGCCTGCCATCCACAAGGAGTGATCAGATGCAACATGTTTTCGAAGTCCAGGGCATGACCTGCGGCCATTGCGAACGCGCCGTGACCCAGGCGGTGCAGGGCGTGGACGCCGCGGCCCAGGTGAAGATCGACCGGTCCGCCCACCGCGTCGAGGTGCAAAGCGATGCCCCGCGCGAAGCGCTGAGCGCGGCCATCGCCGAAGAGGGATACAAGGTTACGCCCTGAGCCGCCGACGCGGCTTCGCCCAAGGAGGACGACGCCTTCGGCTAGGCGCCCCCACCGCGGGGCGGCTCTTGCTCGGCGTCTCTGGCTTGGGCCCCATCCGGCATCACGATTCACACAGGGAAAACCACCATGCTTACCTCTTCACATTGGCCCGTCCCCATCGGCGAAGCCGCGCGGCGCGCGGGCGTGTCGGCGCGCATGGTGCGCCATTACGAATCGCTGGGGCTTCTTCCGCCCGTGCACCGCACCGACAGCGGTTACCGCCAGTACACCGAGGCTGACGTGCATGCGCTGCGCTTCATCCGCCGCGGCCGGGACCTGGGTTTTTCCATGGAAGAAATCGGCACGCTGCTGGGCCTGTGGCAGGACCAGGACCGCGCCAGCAGCCAGGTCAAGGCCATCGCCCAGCGCCATATCGCGGCCCTGGCCGAGCGCATTGCCGCCATGCAGTCCATGCAGCGCACGCTGCAGACCCTGGCCCACTGCTGCCATGGCGACGACCGGCCGGAATGCCCCATCCTCGACGACCTGGCCAGCGCCGATACGCCGCTGGATGCCCCCGCTGCGGCGACCCCGGCCCCGCGCGGACGCGGCAAGCGCGCCGCCGCCCGCGCCTGACAGCCGGACAGACCACGGCGGTTTCACGTGAAACCCGGCTCCCGCCGGCGGACTGGCTCGGCCGTGACAGCCGCTCACGATTGCTGTGCTGCACAATGGACCCGGAACGACGCCCGGCAAAGCACCGGGCCGCACTTTTCCGCCTCGCACGGCCCTTCTTCAGGAGACACAGCGCATGAGCACCCGAGACATCTTCGTCGTCAGCACCGCCCGCACGGCCATCGGCACCTTCGGCGGCAGCCTCAAGGACGTTCCCAATACCCAGCTGGCCACCACCGTGGTCAAGGCCGCCATCGCGCGTGCCGGCATCGCCGCCGACGCCGTCGGCCATGTGGTCATGGGCAATGTGATCCCCACCGACACGCGCGACGCCTACCTCTCGCGCGTGGCAGCCATCGATGCGGGCTGCCCTATCGAGACACCGGCCTTCAACGTCAACCGCCTGTGCGGCTCGGGCCTGCAGGCCATCGTCTCGGCGGCCCAGGCCATCGCCCTGGGCGATTGCGACGTGGCCATCGGTGCCGGCTCCGAATCCATGAGCCGCGGCCCCTACTTCGACCAGGCCTCGCGCTGGGGCGCGCGCATGGGCGACGCCAAGAGCATCGACTACATGCTGGGCATACTGCACGACCCCTGGCAGAAGATGCACATGGGCATCACGGCCGAGAATGTGGCCGAACGCTACAAGATCAGCCGCGACATGCAGGATGAGCTGGCCGTGATCAGCCAGCAGCGCGCCGCCGCGGCCATCGAGGCCGGCCGCTTCAAGGAACAGATCGTCCCCGTGGAGATCGCCACGCGCAAGGGCACGGTGCTGTTCGACACCGACGAGCATGTGCGCGGCAACACCACGCTCGAAACCCTGGCCGGCATGAAGCCTGCGTTCAGGAAGGAAGGCGGCACGGTGACGGCCGGCAATGCCTCGGGCATCAACGACGGCGCAGCGGCCGTGCTGCTGGCCGCCGGCGACCGCGTGGGCGCGCTGGGCCTCAAGCCGCTGGCGCGCCTGGTCGGCTATGCCCACGCCGGCGTGGAGCCGGCCTACATGGGCATAGGCCCGGTTCCGGCCACGCAGAAGGTGCTGCAGCGCACCGGACTGAAGATCGACGACATGGACGTCATCGAAGCCAACGAAGCCTTTGCCGCCCAGGCCTGCGCCGTCATCCAGCAGCTGGGCCTGGATCCGGCCAAGGTCAATCCCAACGGCTCGGGCATCTCGCTGGGCCATCCGGTGGGCGCCACGGGCGCCATCATCACCACCAAGGCCATTGCCGAGCTGCAGCGCACGGGCGGCCGCTATGCGCTGGTGACCATGTGCATCGGCGGCGGCCAGGGCATTGCCGCCATCTTCGAGCGCGTCTGATCGATCGGTTGAACGCTCCATCAGCAAAGGCCTGCCGGCTCATGCCGGACAGGCCTTTGTTTTTGATAGCGGCTGGCGCCTGTTAGCAAACAATCTCAGTATTCATAAAGCACCAGATCGTTTGCCGGCAAGCGTCAACAGCTTCGATTTACATAGCGCAATACCGTTCAGAACGGCGCTTCCTCGGGCGCCGTGTCCACAGGCGCTGCAGCGGGCCCGGTCAGGGCCACCCTGCCTGCCCCCTTGCCGGCCTGCGCCAGGCGCACAGGCAGCGTTTCAGATGCCTGCGCGCGGTCCTGCAAGGCGGCAGGCAGACCAGCGCCCAAGCCCGTGCGCCCTTCCCCGCCCAGCGCCTCGATCAGATCCGGAATCAGGCGCGACAGCTCGCCCGTGGCAATGGCCACATCGGTATCGAAGCCGCCATCGTCCCGGGACTGCCCGTCCATCACCGCGTCGAGCAGCGCGATCTTCTTGATCTGCAGGCCCTCCGTGAGCACAAAGCTCACGCGGTCGTCCCAGGTCATGGCCAGCTTGGTCGGCAGCTTGCCGTGCTCGATGTGCTGGCGCACCTCGTCGATGTCGAGCGGATGGCGCGCATAGCGCACCACGGCCTTGGATTCATCCGCGGCCTTGAGCTCGCACTCGCGGTCCACGCTGAAGCCGGCCGGCGGTTCCTGCGTCATCAGCCAGTGCGCCATGGCCGCCTGCGGGCTGGTCTGGGTATCGACCAGGGCCAGCGCGAAGCCCGGCAGGCCTTCCACCAGCAGGCTCACCACCTCGTCGGCACGCGCCTGGCTGCCGGTATCCAGCACCAGCGTGCGGGCCTGCGGATCGATCCACACCCACATGCTGCCCTGCTTGGTGAAGGCCATGGGCAGCAGGTCCAGCTTGGCCTCGTCCTTGAGTTCCTTCTTTTCCTTCTTGCCGGGCTTGCGGCCTTCGGTTTTCTCGATGTGTTCGGCCTTCTCGTTGACCTTGCGGTTGAGCACGCTGGCCGGCAGCATCTTAGCCTCGGTCATGAAGCGCAGCACCCACTGGCCCGCCACGCTCTCGGCCAGCGGCCCGTGCTGCTCGCCGCGCGGCGGCACCCAGCCGGCGCTGCGCTCCTGGGTTGCGCCGCACTCGGCAAACGGCGTCTTGCTCAACGCCTCTTCCAGCACCTGCAGATCGCTTTGCCATCCTTCGGCAATGCGATAAACAATCATGTTTTTGAACATCAAAAACCTTTTCGACTCATCGGCCGGCCGCCCTCTCGGCGCCCCGGACCGGACACAAAACACGGGCATGCGCCCAACGTCCACAGCGGCCATTGTGCGCAGCAACTAAAGAACCCGTTCGTAATACTTTACAGACCGGCTGCAAAACCACACGCCGCAGAAACATGGGCACCCCACACTTCAGTCATCCGCTGCCGGATGCCCACACTGGAGCAACACCGAGCGGCCCTTCATCCACTTCGCAAGAAAGGAACCCGGCATGACCCGCTTTCACAAGACGCTCACCAGCGCAGCCATCGCCTCCGCCCTGCTCGCCTCGCTGAGCCTGCCCAGTTTCGCCCAGACCACGGCGCCCGCAGCCCCCGCCGCGGCAACCGCCCAGGCAGCGCCCCAGCACAAGCATGGCCAGGGCAATATGGAAGACAGGCGCGCCGAACGCATGGAGCGCATGCAGCAGCGCATCGCCAAGCTCAAGGCCGACCTGAAGCTGACCCCGGCCCAGGAATCCGCCTGGAACATCTACGCCGCCGCCATGAAGCCCGGCGAACGCCCTGCCCGCATGGACCGCGAAGCCTTTGCCAAGCTCACGACTCCCCAGCGCATCGACAAGATGCGTGAAATGCGCGAACACCGCAATGCCGAGATGGATCGCCGCGCGCAAGCCACCAAGGCCTTCTATGCCCAGCTGACGGCCGAGCAGCAAAAGACCTTCGATGCCGAAACCCTGCGCATGCACCATGGCCCCCGCCCGCACCATGGACCGCATGGCGGCAAGCCCGGCCACGAACGCCCGGCTGCACCGGCATCGGCTCCTGCCGCCCAATAAGCACAGCTGCGCTGAACGCCAAAGCCCCCGGCCTGCACAGGCCGGGGGCTTTTTTGCTGCTGCAGCTTGCCCCCGCCTCTTCCCCGGGGCTTCCAGGATTCAGCTTTTGCTGACTGCGGTCCCCTGCCCCTGCCGACATCTCCAGCAGGATTTATTACTACAGTGATATACACAGCTTGCCAGAAACCGGCGTTGCCGCAGCGCCATCCCAATCCATCGGGCAGACTGCGAAGTTCACGTCATTTAAGGGGCAGTTACCATGCAAAAACGAAAATTTCACGGGGGATATGCGATTGCCGTGCTGGCAATGCTGGCCAGCACAGGCAGTTTTGCACAGAACATACCGGGTAGTTCACAAAACAATCCCGGCATGTACCTGCAGTACGGCGCGGCGGAGCATGGCACGGACAGCTGGACCCTGGGCGCCACCATTCCCTGGAGCCAGTGGAGCTACCGCCTGGGCGGCGGCCTGGTCACCGGCTACTGGGACATCTGGGGCAGCCACTGGTCCGCCAGATACGAAGGCAGCAACCGCTCGACCTGGGTCCTCGGCGCCAAGCCCACGCTGCGCTGGCGCCCCGACCAGGGCCAGTCCCCCTGGTTTGCGGAGGCCGGCATAGGCGTGAGCTACGCCACCAACCGCCGCTACATCACCGACCACAAGGAATTCTCCACGCGCTTCAACTTTGCCACCCATATCGGTGTGGGCTATCTGTTCGGCGAGCAACTGAGGAACGAGGTCAGCCTGCGCCTCGAGCATCTTTCCAACGCAGGCATCAAGGAACCCAATCCGGGAGAGAACTTTCTGCAGCTGCGCTATGTGCGCCATTTCTAGGCCGCCGACTTCGGCCGCCGGGCCGGCCTAGGCAGGCAGGCCACTTCCATACCAGCCACCCGCGACAGGGTGGCTTTTTTTGTCCGCAAGCACCTGTGGAAAAACGTGGTGATAAAAAACATGGATCTTTGACGTTTTCCACAAGCCGTGGCCGTCGCCCCAAGTTGTACCCAAAACGAGGACAGCGGCAACAGGCCTTCAGACACATGTTTAACGTCAACACAAGTTATTGATTTTTAATATGTTTTAACACTTATCAACACTTAAGTGGATCACTTACTATTACTACTAATTAAAAAACTAAGTCTAGAAATAACAACCAAGGACGCATTTTTCACAGCCATTCCGCTGCATTGAATAAAAAAAAGCGTTCTCCAGATCACTGGAAAACGCCCGCATGCATGGACACAGACAGCGCCATGCAGGTGTAGAAGAACCTTTTCAATCCTTGTTCACTATAAAAAAGTAAGCTAAAAACTTTTATTTTTCAATGGATTCATGGAGATACCTATAAAAATTCCTTGTCGTGGAAAACTGTGGACAAGTGCGCAAGAAATTTTCACTTGTGCACAGAAAGAACCATTCAGCCAGACTTGTTCATTCCAGCAGGACAGCGGCAAAGCATGTCCATACACATCGTTATCCTCGAGGAATTTCCTTGATTTTTATATATTTTTTCAAGTTATCAACAGCCTGGAGCGACCTTTACTACTACGACTATTTTTTTATAAAACTTCCAAAGAACAACCGGGGCCAAGTTCGGTCTTCCTTATTTTTCCGGATCGGCATGAGGGTGTCCTGCTGCGTTTGTCGACATGAACTGCGGAAAAAATCCGGCTCCAGCGGAATACACGTGCCGCTGCAGGGAAAAGTGGCGTAAGATGCGCGGCTCGCTCTTCCAGAGCTGGGGATAAATGCAGCTGGTAAAGCGTTTGAAAGGTAATTTATCCACAGAATGTTCTACACACCTGTGTGTAAGCAGGACTATTAGTGGAGGCCTGTCGGCTGCCTCTGCATCCCGCAGTCCCGGGAAAAATCATTCAAAAAATTTCAATGGCTTTTCAACGCCTGGCAAGCGAGGGCGGCTGCCGGGCTCTGCATGAGGAGGCCGCAAGGAAATCGATCCAGCAAACCGCTGTTTTTGCTGGTTTTTTATTCACGGAGAGCGGCCTCAAGCAGGCCGGACGGATGTTCGCCTGCCGCGGCAAGGAGGCAGCAGTACGGCGGACTGTCTTCTGGCAACGAACCGTCCGAAACAGAACCGGTTCAGCAGAGCACGGGCATGCAGCGGAGGCGAAAACGGTGCAACAAAAGCCCATTGGTCCGGCCGACCGGATTGGGCAATGTTTTCCACAACCCGGCCCGCCGGAAGTGGCCAACTGTGGCGCTGTGTCCCGCTCGGCAGGGCTTAGCGCACGGCCTGGCGCTGAAGGGTGAAGGGCGGCAGGCCCTTGATCAGCTGCTGGCCGTAGCTGGTGGCCACCAGGCGTCGGTCATAGCAGTAGACATGGGCACGGTCTTCCTCCGTGCGTATGGCGCGGCCCACCCACTGGGCCAGCCGTATGGCAGTGGCGGGCACCACCAGCTCGTTGAAGGGGTTGCGGCCGCTGCTGCGCAGCCATTCGGCCCGCGCTTCGCCCACGGGATCGTCGGGCGGGGCGAACGGCAGCTTGGTGATGAACAGGGATTCGCACAGCGCCCCGGGCAGGTCCAGGCCTTCGCCAAAGGACTGCATGCCGAAGATGATGGAAGGCTCCCCGAGCGCGACGGCGTCGCGGTGGCGGGCCAGCAGCGTGGGGCGGGGCAGGGCGGTCTGCACCAGCACCTGCGAGCGCATGGCGGTGGACAAGGCATCTACCGCCTGGCGCATCTGCTCCCTGGAGGTGAACAAGACCAGCGCACCCGCCTGTACGCGGCTCAGATCGGTCAATAGCGCCTCGACCATCTCTTCGGTGAAGCGGGCGGCCTCTCGCGGGTCTGCGGCCGTCTCGCGGGCCACCAGAGTGCCTTGGCGGGCATAGTCGAAGGGGCTGGGGACCTCCAGCGTGGTCACCGAGGCATCGCCGGCCAAGCCGGACTCGCGCAGGAAGAAGTCGAATTGTCCACAGCTGGTCAGTGTGGCCGATGTCAGCACCGCACCGCGCACCTGCGACCACAGATGCTGGCGCAGGGTGGCTCCGGGCTGTATCGGACTGGCATGGGCCCTGACCACTATGTACTCGCCATCTGTCTCCAACGTGAACCATTTTGCGTTGGGGATGGTTTTTCTGTCGTCATCTTCAGGAGCTTGCTGCAGCAGCAACTGCGTGGTGTCGAAGATGGATTCCAGCCGGGGCGCCAGTGCGCCAACCTGTGCATAGATGGTGGAAAGCCTGCGGGATTCTTCGGGCTTGTCCTTGATTTCGGCTCTCAGCGCCTTGGACACCGCGCGCAGAGCGTCCAGGAAGCGGTCCGCATGATGGGCGATCAGGCCCAGGGGCTCCAGCAGGTCCTCGGGCAGCACGCCGCGGGGAACGCGCACGCGGGCCGGGCCGTAGCTGTCCTTCTGGGACTTCAGGGCGTCCCCATAGTGCGCCATCACCAGGCGGGCCAGTTCCTGCAGCTGCTGGCGCAGCTGGCCGGCATGTTGGGGCACGTCGGCCAGTTCCTCCATCTCGGCTACCGTGTTCACGCGCAGGGCGCGGCTGGCCAGCTTGTCGATCCAGGTGAGGCGGCTCAGGTCCATCTCGCCCGCGAACTGGTCCAGGGCCGTGGAGGGCAGGTGGTGGGCCTCATCGAGCACCAGAAGGCAGTTGTCCAGCTCCGGCAGCAACTTGGAGCCCAGGGAGGACAGCAGCAGATCGTGGTTGGCCACGATGACCTGGGCGGCCACAAGGTCCTTGCGGCGCTCGTAGTAGACGCATTGGCTGAATGCCGGGCAGTGCTTGCCCGTGCACGAGGCCGATTCCGCGGCCACGGGACTCCAGGCCTCGGCTTCGGGCGGC
>Ga0153918_1000801_pt1 | contig 13767 bp, 9 predicted proteins | sample TSFL002MetaG_FD_104687 | JGI IMG/M metagenome (GOLD analysis project Ga0153918, IMG submission 104687) | Attine ant fungus gardens microbial communities from Florida, USA - TSFL002 MetaG | ecosystem: Host-associated > Fungi > Mycelium > Unclassified | place: USA: Florida, Paynes Creek Historic... | reverse complement strand
TATTTCGGCCCGGCGCTGAAAACGCACTGGGGGCTGGAGGATCCGTCCGATGTCGTAGGTGACGAAGCGTCGGTCGACGCTGCATTCCACGCCACACTGGCCCGCATCGAAGCACGCTGCCAGGCCTTCTTTGCACTGCCTTTCGCTCACCTCGACCGTGAGCAGCTCAAGCGTGAGCTGGATCGCATCGGTACGCTTTGAGCAGGCGTCTCATGGCCGGGCAACTGTCTGATCTCGACCTCGCGCTACTCGTCATGCCACCAGCGACAAACTACTCCAGCGAACACAACCCGTGAACGCGGGCCAGCACAGCCTTGGCCTTGTCCAGCGCCATACGCGCCCGCTGCTCACCACTGACACCCTGCTCCAGCAACTGCCGGGTGGGGATTTCCAGGCTCAATGGCAGCGTCGCCGGCAAGCCACGCAACAGCCCGACCAGGTCGGCGTCGCCCTCCCCTGGGAAGCGCCGTTCGTTGCGCGCCTGGCGCAGGATCTCGTCCATCTCGGCCGGCACCGGGCCGGCGACGTCGCACAACTGGGCATAGCGCATGCGCTGCGCCGGTAGCGTCGCCAAGTCGTCCAGCGAGGAACGTGAGCGGTTGAAGTGGAAGGCATCGACCAGCACGCAGCCATTGGCCCGCTCGGCATTGGCCACGACGCGCATGGCCTGGCGCAGGTCGCGCACGTCGGTCCATGGCATGAACTCCAGGTGCGGGTGGATACCATAGCCGGCGGCCAGATCGCAGAGTTCGGCAAAGCGCGCGGTAAGGCGCGCTTCATCCGGATCGTTGCCGGCCACCAGCAGCTCGGTGCCGCCCAGTTCGGCGCCGACCGCCAGGATCGGTTCGAAATCGGCCACGCACGTGTCAGCCTTGAGGCGGAGGATTTCCAGGTCGAGCACCTTGATGCCGGTGTCGCGCAGGCGCGCCTGGGTCTGCCGGCGCAGGGTGGGGTCAGCCACCAGCGGGAAGTGCTGTTCCTGCTCGGTAGCCGGCACCAGGCGCAGGCCGACATGGCTGTAACCGGCGCGGGCGGCGGCTTCCACCATGTCTGGCGGCGACAGTTCGAGCACCGTCAGGGCGGCGAGGGAAAAGATTCGGTCGGTCATGTCATTCACCAAAAGTCGAGAAATCAGGCGATCCGTTCGGGCGCGCAGGCCCGGCCCGTTTCGGCGGCCTGGCGGATCGCTTCGATCAGGGCCAGGGTACGGCCAGCGTCGGCTGCATCGATCAATGGCGCTTCAGTGCCCTGGACGACGCGGATGAAGTGTTGCAGTTGCAAGGTCAACGCCTCGCCTGCGGGGATGGCCTCCTCGCTCTGCAGTAACGGTGTATGCCAGCCGGAACCGGCCTCAGCGTAGTGCCAGCGCTTGAGCTGCGGAATGCTCAGCGCCCCCTGGGTGCCCGCCAGCAGGTAGCAGGGCTGACCGTCCTGGCGCGGGTAGATCGGGCTCTCACCGGAATCCAGCTCCCAGCTCCACGGCGCAGCGACCGCGTCGGAGCCGGTCAGGCTACCCAGTGCGCCGTTGGCGAACTGCAACAGCACCGCCGCGCTGTCTTCGTTGGCGAAGCCACGCACGTCGTTGCGGGTGAATGCCTGCACCTGCACCACTTCGCCGCACAGGTGGCGCAGCAGGTCGAGGTCGTGAATCAGGTTGGTGAGCACAAAGCCCGCCCCCGGCTCGCGGCGCCAAGGTGTCTCGAAGTAGCTGTCGGGCTTCTGCAGCTGCCACAACGCGGTGACGTTGATCAGCCGGCCCAGTTTGCCATCGGCGATGACCTGGTGGGCCCTGGCGATCAGCGGGTTATGGCGCCGATGATGGCCGACCAGCACCGGCACGCCACGACGGCGCGAGGCCTCGACCAACGTACGCACTTCATCCAGGTGCACGCCCACTGGTTTTTCCAGCAGCACCGGTACGCCAGCCTCGACGCAATCCAGGGCGGTGGCGACGTGCAAGTTGTTGGGGTTGGCGACGATCACCGCATCGGGGCGGGCCTGGTCAAGCATCTGCCGGTGATCGGCAAAGCAGGGTACCCCGCATTCTGCGGCAAACGCCCCGGCCTGCGGGCCCGGGTCGGCCACGGCACACAGCTGGGCTTGCGGCAGCCTGCGCAGATGCTGGTAATGCTGGCGGCCCATGATGCCGGCACCGATCAGGGCGATGCGTAGGGGTGCGTTCAACGTGCTGTCCTCTTGTCGTTATTGTGCTGCCGAATGTGAAACAAAGTTCCAGAATCGACATTTGCACAATGTAGAACGACGTTCAGCTTTCCGGAACACGCTTACCCACAGACCGTTCGATTACCGACCAGAATCGCCCCTCAGGCAAACAGTTCGCTCGCCCGGCTGGCCGCTGACAGCTCCTGCGCCGCCGCCAGCAGCAGTGGCGCCAGTTCTGCCAGACGGGTTTGCGCCAGGCGGGCGCTGGGGCCGGCAACGCTGAGCACGCCAATGACCTCGTCGCTTTGCGGGCGTCGCACTACGGCGGCAAGGGCCGATGTGCCGATGGCCGAGGTCTGCTCCACCCAGGCATAGCCGCGCTCGCGGGCGCGGTGCAGGTAGGCCAGCAGGTCATCAGTGGAGCGCGGCGCGTTGGGGCCGAACTGGGCGGGATCGGCAATGCCTTGGCGCAACACCATCTGCAGCGCTTCCTCATCGCTCAGGCTGGCCAGCCAGGCATGCCCGGAGGCGGTGTAGAACAGGGGCGCGTCACGCCCCATGTCGGGGTCGTAGCGCAAACCGGAACGGGCGCCCTGAGACTTGGCGATCCAGGTCTGGCGATGGCCTTCGATCACCCCCAGGCGCACCAGCTCGCCGCTGTCTTGGGCCAGGCGATCGAGAATGGGCTGAATGATGTCCGCACCGCTGCTGGACAGGTAGCGAAAGCCCATCGCCACCAGCTTGGCGGACAATTGATAGCGGCTGTTGTCGCGGTTCTGGCGCACGTAGCCCAGGCGCACCAGTTCGGTAAGCATGCGGTGGGCCGCGCTCTTGGGAATGTCCAGGCGCTCGGCCAGGGTTTGCAGCGGCAAGCCGTGCGGCTCGCCGGTAAGGCTTTCTACAAGACTGAAGGCGCGTTCGATCTGACTACCAGCCATGACACGTATTCCTGCGAAGTTTTTCGATTCTTGAAGATGATTCCATGCCGCCGACAGCCAGCGCAGCCTGCGCGAATTGAAGTGTCCGGTTATCGACCAGTTATTGCCACCCGGCCTTGCAGTGCTACGACCTGCAAAGGAACATTGTGGAACCATGTTCCAATAATAATACAGGAGATACCGCAATGCCCGCCGAACCCTTCCCAAGCGACTGCGACGTACTGGTCATAGGCTCCGGCGCGGCCGGCCTGGCAGCGGCAGTCACCGCCGCCTGGCACGGGCAGAAGGTCATCCTGGTAGAAAAAGACCCGGTGCTCGGCGGTGCCACCGCCTGGTCCGGTGGCTGGGCCTGGGTGCCGCGCAACCCGCTGGCCCGGCGCGCCGGGATCATCGAGGACATCGAGCAGCCGCGCACCTACCTGCGCCACGAACTGGGCAGCCACTACGATGCCGAGCGCGTCGACGCCTTCCTCGAAGCCTGCCCGCACATGGTCGCCTTCTTCGAACAGCACACAGCCCTGCAGTTCGCCGACGGCAATGGCATCCCCGACATGCACGGCGACACGCCCGGCGCCGCGCTCGGTGGCCACCAGGTGATTGCCGCGCCTTACGATGCCCGCCAGCTGGGCGCGCTGCTGCCGCGCCTGCGCAAGACCCTGCGCGAAACCTCGTTCATGGGCATGCCGATCATGGCCGGTGCCGACCTTGCCGCCTTCCTCACCATGACCCGCTCGCCGCGCGCCTTGCTGCATGTGTGCAAACGCTTCGCCTGCCACCTTTACCACCTGGCCCGCCATGGCCGGGCGATGCACTTGGTCAACGGGGTGGCGCTGGTGGCACGACTGGCAAAGTCGGCGGACGACTTGGGCGTGCGGATGATCGAGTCGACCGCAGCCCAGGGCCTGCTGATGGAGGACGGCAAGGTGCTGGGGGCTTTGGTTGCCACCGCGCAAGGCGAGCGGGCGATCCGTGCCAAGGCCGTGGTGCTGGCGGCAGGCGGCTTCCCCAACGATACGGCCAGGCGCCGGCAGCTGTTCCCGCGCGATGCCAGCGGCCACGACAACCTCGCCCTGCCCCCGCAGTCCTGCTCCGGCGATGGCCTGCGCCTGGGTGAGTCGGCCGGTGGCGTGGTGGCCACCGACCTCAAGTCGCCGGTGGCCTGGGCGCCGGTGTCGAAAGTGCCGCACCGCGACGGCAGCGTCGGCCACTTCCCGCATATCATCGAACGCGGCAAGCCGGGCATCATCGGGGTGCTCGCCAACGGCAAGCGCTTCGTCAACGAGGCACACGGCTATTACGACTATGTATCGGCCATGGTTGCCGCCGTGCCGCAGGGCCAGGAAGTCTGCTCATGGCTGATCTGCGACCACCGCTTCCTGCGCCGCTACGGTCTCGGCCATGCGCGCCCGGCGCCCCTGCCAGCAGGGCCGCATCTACGCAGCGGCTACCTGAAACGCGGCACCACCTTGGCGCAACTGGCCCAGGCTTGCGGCATCGACCCCGCAGGGCTGGCCGCCACGGTCGCCGAATTCAACCGGCATGCGCGCCAAGGCCAGGACCCGGCCTTCGGCCGTGGCTCGACGCCGTTCAACCGCAAACAGGGCGACCCGTTGCACAAGGGGCCGAACCCCTGCGTGGCGCCTATCGAGCACGGGCCGTTCTACGCGGTGAAGGTACAACCTGGCTGCTTCGGCACCTTCGCCGGCCTGCGCACCGACGGCCACGCCCGCGTGCTGAACGACGCCGGCCAGCCAATCAGCGGCCTGTATGCGGCCGGGACCGACATGGCCAGCGTGTTCGGCGGCTGGTACCCGTCTGGCGGCATCAACCTCGGGCCGGCGCTGACCTTCGGCTATGTCGCCGCGCGGCATATCAGCGGCGTCACGGCGTACGAATAACGGCAGCGATTGGCAAACCATGGACATTGGCGGGGTTTGCCACTCAAACTGAGCCGGTGCCAAAAAGAGTGCCCACCGACCTTACCCGAGGAGGACGACTGCCTTTGAACAAGAATACCGAGCACTCACGCGGCTGGCTGGCCAGCAAACTGCTTGCCGATGGCCAGGAACCGGACCCGCGTTTCACCCTGGCCAACGAGCGCACCTTCCTGGCCTGGATCAGGACCGCGCTGGCACTGCTGGCCAGCGGCATCGCCGTGGACATGTTCACGGCCGAAATCTTCAGCGCCGGCACCCGTCGCCTGCTGGCAGTGGCATTGATCAGCCTGGCCTTGCTCCTGAGCTTGCCGGCCTTCGTCCGCTGGCTCAATGTGGAGCGGGCGATGCGCCAGAAGCGCCCGCTGCCGTTCCCGCTGATCGCCCCGGCGCTGTCGATTGGTGTGTCACTGGTAATGGCGTTCTTTGCCTACGCGGTGTTCTTCCATGCCTGACCCACGACTCGCCAACGTCGATGAGGGCTTGCAGCCAGAGCGCACGCTGTTGGCATGGCGCCGGACCATCCTGGCGATGGTCGTGTGCAGTTGTTTCTTCCTGCGCTGGGTGCCGCACCATCGCTGGCTGGCGGTGACGCCGGCGGTGCTTTGCCTGCTGGCAGCCGGCGCCGCCTGGCTGCGCTTGCGGCGCAGCTACCTGCGTAATGTGTCTGGCCTGCAGGCCGAGACCATTGCCTCTGGCATCGCCGTGAATTTGTTGCTGGCGGTATGCGTTACCGCCCTGTGCGCCGTCGAGCTGGCCGCGATCCTGGCCTGGTGAGTCAGCGCACCCTAGAACTGCGCCAGCCAGTACGTCACATCCACCTCGTCGATCTGGTCCTCACGCAGGAAGCGCGCGGCATATTCGTTATGCACACCGCTGCTCAAGAACAGCCGTAGCAGCTGCCCATCGATGTGGTTGTCGCGGGCCATGGCGACCAGGATCTTCACCGACTCCGTCAAGCTCTTCGCCGCCTTGTACGGCCTGTCCGCCGCCGTCAGCGCCTCGAAGATATCGGCAATGGCCATCACCCGCTCGGCAATGCTCAGGTCATCCTTGCCCAGCCGCCGCGGGTAGCCGCCGCCATCCATCTTCTCGTGGTGGTTGCCGGCGATATCCGGCACCCGCCGCAGCTGGCGGGGGAACGGCAGCGCCGTCAACATGATGATGGTCTGCACGATATGTTCGTTGATCTTGAAGCGCTCTTCATCGTTGAGCGTGCCACGGCGGATCGACAGGTTGTACAGCTCGCCGTGGTTGCTGGCATTGGCCGGCAGGCGCATGTCAAAGCCCCAGACATTGCGCGGGTCGTCCTTGGCCACTGGCGGCTTGCGCGCGCCCCAAGGCACCTGGTGGTCAGGCCGATCGGCCAGCAACGATTCAACCACCGGCAACGGCGCGGGCGTGGCACCTGCATGGCGCTGCGCCTCCTCGTGGGAAATGCCCAGACGGTTGTCGAAATGCCGCAGCCAGCGGCGCTGGCCGATACGCTGCAGGCGCTCGACGTCTTCATCCTGCATGAATTCGCCACCGATATTGGCCTTGGCGACGAAGGCGAAGTCGTCCTGCAGTACGGCACGGCATTGCGCCAGGGTTCGTTGCAGCACTGCTTTGTCCTCGCCCGCCGCCAGGCCTTGCCAATAGGCCAGTTCGGCGTCGCGCCAGAGCACCTCGAAGCGCGTGCGGACTTCATGGATGCGGTTGTACAGGGTCTCCAGCTTGGTTGCCTTGTCCACCACGTATTCAGGGCTGGTGACCTTGCCGCAATCGTGCAGCCAGGCGGCAATGCGGAATTCGTAGCGCTCGGCCTCGCTCATGCTGAAGTCAGCGTAGGGGCCACTGTCGGCCTGCATGGCCTTGTCCAGCAGCATCTGCGCCAACTGTGGCACCCGCTCGCAATGGCCACCGGTATAAGGGCTCTTGGCATCGATGGCGTCAGCCAGCAGCTTGATCATCGCGTCCAGCAGGCGCTTCTGGGCTTCGACCAGCTGGCGCGTCTCGATGGCCACGGCAGCGGTACCGGACAGCTCCTCGACGAAGCGGCGGAACGGCGCGCCGACTGCGGCGGGCGTTTGCTGCAATTCGAGAACAAGAATACCTAGCAGCTCATGACCACGGTCCTTGAGCACCAGCGCCAGGCTGCGCCCGCCCAGCCCCAGGGCCTGGGTCACCGTCGCGGCCAGGTCACGGTGCTCGGCTTCGCCAACCGCAAGCGCCTCAGGGTAGTCACTGCCCCGGCAAGCGGCCGCCAGGCGCAGGTGGGCGTGCTCTTCATCGAACAGGTACACCGCGCCCGCACTGACCCCGGCGGCGTCCACCAGATGGCTCAACACACCATCGAGCATGCGTTCCAGCTGGCTCTCCCGGCTCAGCGTCAGGGTGATTGCCTGGAAGCTGCGGATGGTGCCGGACATGCGGCTGAGCACCCGGCTCAGCTCCTTTACCTCGGACACCCGCGATGCCACCCCTACTTCGCGGCTGAAATCGAAATCGGCCAGGCCGCGCACCTGTTCGGCCAGCTGATGCAACGGGCGCCCGATACGCTGGCCAAGCAAGCCGCCCAGCAGCAGCAACACGGCCATCAGCATGGCCGTCCACAGCATCTGCCGGAACAGCACCTCGCGTGCGCTTGCCAGCAACTCCTGCGCCGGCACGGCAATCAGCACCTGCAAGTCTTGCCCGGCCAGGTTGGTCAGCTGCACGCGCATGCCGTACCACGTGGCGCCGTCTACCTCGTACACCTCGGGTCGGGTGCCTTGGGGCAAACGGTTGTAGACCTGCTGCAAGCTGGGGATGCCCAGTTCGGCCACCCGCGACAGGCGCACCGCTTCGCCGTCATGCACGATGACCCGCTGCAAATCCGGGTAGGCGACGACGCTGCCTTGGTCATCGATCACGGCGATCTCGGTACCGCGGGTCATGCGCAGGTCGCGGGTCTCGTTGGCCAGGTCATCGACCGAGACATCCATGCCGATGACCGACGCGCCATCGACGCTGCGCTGGGCCATGGTCATGCCGATTTCGCGGGTGGTGAAGAACACGTAGGGCCGGGTCAGCACTGTGCTGGCCTGCGCCGAGGCGTCGGCGAACCACGGCCGCGTGCGTGGATCATAGTGATAGTCCGGCATGGCCTGGCGTTTGAGCAGAGTCAGCGCCGGGTCATAGAAGCGCCACTCGCCTACCCTCGTTCCGCCCTCGCCCAGGCTGACACTTTGAACCAGGAAGCGGCTGCCGGGCGGCGCAGCAAAGCGCTCCAGCATCTGTGGGTCGCGCAAGCGGCGCACCAGCAGGAACTCGCCACTGGGGTAGCCGACATAAGCGGCGCTGAGCATCTTGTTGGCTTTCAGGCTCTCGACCAGTTGCGGCAGCCGCTCCAGGCGCTGGTCCAGGCTGACGGCAGCCGGGTTGAAGGCCAGCAGGCGGATGCTGCTCTGCGCCGGGTCGACCAGGCGCCGGGCACGTTCGTCGATGGTCTTGCCAACCTGCTGCGCGGCATCGCCGGCGGCGGCCACCAGGGCCTGGCTGATACCGTGATAGCCCTGCCAGGCCAGGCCAGCGCCAAGCAGCAGCATGCCCAGCATGATGGCCATCGCCACCAGCAGTTGCAGGGGAACACCGCGACCGGCGTTGCTCATGGCTGGCTGCTCCATGAACGCCCGATGCACACCCTGTTCGCCCACAGGCGACCTGCCGACCCGGCAGCACGACCCAGCAACACGCAGACCATCCGCGGCATTCCTTGTGTGGCGACTTCAACAGTGTAATCAGTCGAGACGAACATGCCGGGCGGACGTAGCACGCTGGCAGCTAGGCATGCGCGATAGTGGCACGGCGCCATAACCGAATTCAATATTCAGGCATGCCCGGGTTTGCCATTCTGGAGCGGCCTTACCCGGGTACCGGACCGCTCGGAAAGGGCTGCGCAGCGGACCCTGCAATCGTAAATAAAGAAGAAATTACTGAAGACAACTGCTGCAAGCGATTTGTTTGTCACCCACTTACTGCTCGAAATATGTAGCTTTTAAACATGCAGTTTCACACAACAGAAAACTTACTCTTCAGGTAACTTTTCCTACAACATTTTAGGACGCAGAAAGTTTCACAACGAAGTGATTCCTCGATAGTGTTTTGACCTGAGCATAGTTTCACAGGCTGACTCCGAATACCAATCAGAGTTGCAAACGAGGACTTTTCATGGGCTTCAGTCAAAACGTTGCCAACTTGATCGCCGAAACCGACTTTCTCCTCACCCCTTGCAAAGCCTGCCAGCGCCAGGGCCTGCCCATCCTCCCCCTACGCCACGCCGTGGTCCCCGATACCCGACCCGGCAGCGACCCCGCCACGCAAACCCGGAGGGGCCTGCGCACGTTGCGCAGTGGTTACCTCTACGTGCTGCTCGACCAGCGTATCTGGCACGCCTACGAGGTTACCGCGCAAGGCCACCTGCGCCGCATCAACCCCTACGAGCCCAATCCGGGCCCACCAGCGTCGCTGCCCGAGCGCTGCATGCATGAGGACCACGACATCCCCTCGTCCTTCCTCAACATCGACACTGGCACCTATGGCTCGGCCTGGCTGGCGTTCTCCAGTGATCCCTGGCCGGTCAGCGTGCTGCAGGCTTACAAGAGCGGCAAGTACCCTGCGCATCGCTTCGAGGGCCTGGACCTGATCCAGGCGCGCAACAACCCCGAGCTGCTGGGCCTGGCCATGACCCCGGACACCCTCCAGGTTGACCGTCAGGTATTCGAATATGCCCAGCAACTGAACGGCCCGTTCGACAGCGCCCATGGTTTTCACAGTCGGTTCCTGCGCAGAACCGCCCTGCGCGGGTACCTGGTCAACGCCATGGCCCGGCACCAGTTGGAAAATGGCGTACTCGCGGTCGTGCTCGACGACACCGTCGGCCTGATCCAGGAGTACAACCACCAGCGCCTGAACTGGGTGGTCAAGCGCCAGGCCTGGCGCGAAGACCCGCTGCGCGCCTATCAACTGCAGACGTCGCAGATTCTGCAGATCATTCGCGCTACCCAGCGTGAATGGGCGGCGCAGAAAGTCTTCACATTCGAGGCCCAGACCGGCGACGGGCCGCCAGTGTTCACCGATCCCGAAACACAGCGCAAACCCGTGGTCGAAATGCTCCAGCAAGAGAGCGACGAAAAGCTCGAGGGTCGCTATGACGAACCCCGGCGTGCGGCTTTCCAGGCCGAATACGATCAGGAAGAAGCCCGGTTCCAGGCCTACATCGACCGGCATGCCGGCACCTACGCAAAACTCTGTGAAAGCGCGGCCTTCGCGCTCATCGAGCGGCACGATTACGATGGAAGGGACCGTGAATCGGGTATCGCCTACAGCAAGACCATCGCGACCTGCCTCACCGGCGGCATCACCGAGGCGCCTACCGACCGCGCCGAACCATCCCCTCCAACTCCAGGCACCAGCGAAGCGCTGTGGCTGAAGTGGTTGCAAGACCCGAACAGCCCACCGTACCGCGCGTTGATGCTACGTGATGCCCCGCTGACGGCAGCGCTGCTGCCTAGCTTCTCGCCGACCGAACCGACCAACTGGAACGACAGCGAAAAGCTCTACAACGCCCTGAGCAAACTCATCGCCAGTGATGACATCGGCTTGAGGATGCGTGATTCGCTGAAGCAGGCCATCACCGAACTGCAGGGCTCGGTCAATGCCGCCAGCCAACGCCTGCAAGGACTGCTCGACCCAGGCATCCAGCAGGCCGTGCGGCACCTGAACAGTGCCTGCCAGCGGGTCTACAACGGCGTGCACCTGATCGAGTTGCAGGTACAGATGAAGCTGGGCGAATACTACGCCTTGCAGAGTGCGCACCTCCGAGAAATGCAGAACAGCGCCAGTCAGAAACTGGCCGAGGCGCGGGCCGAGATGATGCCGTCTCTCGACGAACTGAAAGCGGGCGTGCAGAACGAAGCGCGCAAGGTCAAACCGATCATCCAGACCGGCCTGCTGAGCCTGGCCGTACTCGATCCGAAAGTGGCGCACACCGTGATCCAGGTCAGCGTCTGGATCGAGGGTACGGCGTATGAGCTGCATGAACGATTGGCCAGTGAGTTGAAGCTCAATGTCAATCAGCTGAATGATGCCGCGAAGATGGCATTGGTAGACATCACGGTCGCGGCGGGAACGCTGGAACTGGATGCGTGGAAGACGCTTAATGGCATGAAAATCAGTGCTGGGCAGGCTTCACAGTTGGTACGTGACAGTTTTACGGGACTGCGAGGAACGGGAAAAAGCTGGGAGTTGTTGCTTTCCATGGGCGGGCTGTATTTATTGAACGATAGTCTTGGCAAGAACTTGCAAAAAGCCGAAGAAGCGATGGGGCCTAAAGCCGGTGAAGCCATGCTGGCGCTGTATGGGGCCAAGCTTGGAATTATCGGCGGCGGTATAGAGATGGTTGGGCTTTTGATGCCGCGCAAGGCGAGCACAAACAGTCGAACGTCTATTGGCCATAGCATTGCCAGAATTGGCGGTGTACTTAATGCCGCAGCAGGTATTTTTGAGGCTGCGCAGGCATTGACTGCGTACGGCCGTGCTGAAAAAACCGGAGATAAAGCGGCTGCCAGGCATTATGCCCTCGCTTCACTGGCTAGCTTAGTTACCGCTGGGGCAGGCGCCTTAGGAGTGGTCAATCCACTGACTCTAAAAGCCATAGGAGTCGCCATCATATCAAGCTTGGCTGCATATATATTCAACAGGATAGCCGAGAAAAACGAGTCTACCGCATTGGAGTTATGGGCTCGCCGTTGTTATTTCGGCCATGCTGATGAAACACCTCGCACACACTGGAATTCTCCAAACCACGCAGACATAGCGCTTGCAGTGCTAAACGCAGCGACACTGGGTGCAACGGGCGGACTGAGGTTTGACACCGTCATTGCAAGCGAACTCAGCAACTCCAAAATTGGAGTACCCATTGACCTGCAGAGTTTCTTGAGATTCCAGATAACACTCCCCAATTTCAACAGTTCATCCGCTGGCTATCAATGGGCAGTCCTGATCCACGGACACGGCGACGGTACCCCTCCCCATTACACTGGTGGCGAAGTTGTCGCATCACAAGAACACTTCCCTCCAGCACTTACGCCCACTGCCTCAAAGAAGATTTCGCTAAATCCCTCAAAATCGACAAACAAAGCCGATTACAAACTCGAAAGTTTGAAAATAATAGAGAGCCATCAGCCTCTCCAACCCAGAGCCAACCAATCGATAAAAACCTTTACCGGGCAAATCGAACTAACTCAAGACACAGGCAGGCACAACATCCTGTCAGCCTCCTTGACTATTACTTACTGGCCGGACCGAAGCATCCCTGAGGCCTATGCCGAGCTCGCGCTCCAGGAGAATAAATAATGGATAATCCTGATCGAGGCTTGGGCTGGAAGTACGATCTACCCGTCCCTAATGCCGAAGCGGCCATTGACCCTAGAGTTAACAAGCCACCCCGCGATTTGACCGACATGAATGAAAACTACCTCGAGCTATCCCGAGTCACCTTAAAAGTAAGAGGTTGTTGGATTATCTTAGGCGTCGCGACATCAATTATGGCCCTATACTTCACAATCAGTTATTTCAGCCACTTCCCGCTCAAGCTAAATTCAGCAGGTCTCGAAGAGCTCTCTTGGTATATTTTCTTTCACGCCTGTATCTTCTGCCTCCTCACGCCTTACATCCGAATGGATCTTGGTTTCCCTCGAAATGAGCCTATCCGTTTTAATAGGCAACGCCGCAAGATCTACTTCCATCAGTACAGATTCAACCTCCTGAACCCATTTGGAAAAAAAAGCTGGGGCGTGATACCGGTGGCTTATGACTGGGATGACCTCACTCTCGAGGCCTACCGAATTTATGCCCCCATGGGTAATGGTGGGCTTAAGGAAGAAGTGAAGATCTCGATCTGCAAACCCGGCACTAACGAAGTAATCGACCGCCTGTTCTTTACCGACGATATAGAGGAAGGCGAGCAATACTGGGCTATCGTCAGGCTTTTCATGCAACAGGGCCCCGAAGCAATTCCCGACTTCCTCCATCCCTCCAGTAACAAGGATGAGACCCCGAGCCCGAACACTGAGGGAAGAATAGTTTTCCGTAACCCATTTGACCGCCTGGCCCCCGAGGTCAATTGGCCCGCCGAAATGGACCTGGAATCCCGCACCGCCCCCGCTCAAGCAGATCAACTCTGACCTCCCTCACGCGTCGGGGGCCACAATGGCCGAAACCCTTGGCCTCCCCGCCCCTACCCGCTAAAATCCCCCGCGGGTGCTAGCTGCAAGGTGCAGTGATGCAGGTTAAAGAACAGTGCAGGTCGGGCCGCCTGCAGGGGTTCTTGTGCCTATGCAAAAAACCAAATTGACCCGCGCCCAGCGCCTGGCCCAGCGGGCATTCGCCAATTTCGAGCGTTTCCTGCACATCGAAGCGGTCAGCGGCATCGTCCTGCTGGTCACCGCCGTCGCAGCGCTGATCTGGGCCAACTCCCCGGCCGCTGCCAGCTATGACGCCCTTTGGCACACGCCGATCAGCTTCGGGATCGGTTCGCTGAGCTTCTCGCAGTCGCTGCACTTCTGGATCAACGATGGCCTGATGACCATCTTCTTCCTGGTGGTGGGCATGGAGATCCGCCGCGAAATCCACGAAGGCGCGCTGTCCAGCCTGCGCCAGGCCACCTTGCCGATGGCCGCTGCGGTGGGTGGCGTTGCCGTCCCCGCGCT
>Ga0153918_1000792_pt1 | contig 13827 bp, 9 predicted proteins | sample TSFL002MetaG_FD_104687 | JGI IMG/M metagenome (GOLD analysis project Ga0153918, IMG submission 104687) | Attine ant fungus gardens microbial communities from Florida, USA - TSFL002 MetaG | ecosystem: Host-associated > Fungi > Mycelium > Unclassified | place: USA: Florida, Paynes Creek Historic... | reverse complement strand
AGTCTACATCTCGCGCCTTCGGCTACGCCGAAGGGGTGCTGCGCACCCTGGCCCTCCAGACGCCTGCGTTCGGCCTCCTGAAGTCGCATTCGGCGTTTGCTGAACTACCGCGCGCTTAGAAGCCAAAGCAAGAGCAAGAGCAAGAGCAAGAGCAAGAGCTGAACGATGGGCTTCGTTGACGGGATGGCAACAGTTGACCACCCGCCACCCCCCGCGTAGCCTTGCGACTTCGAGGTTCTTCGGCACTGCCGAAGCTAAGACGGGAACGCGGTACAAGCCGCGGCTGCCCCCGCAACTGTAGGCACCGACAATGGGGCGACACAGCCACTGCGCCAACGTGCGGGAAGGCGTCACCCCGCCAGCTGCTTGATGAGCTGGAACGGTGCAAGCCAGGAGACCTGCCTCGAGACGATTTCGACTTTCAACCGGGCGGGGTGATCCGGTGGCGAATGAGCCCGGCCGGCCTGGCCTGCGGCTTTCGTCCCGTGTGCCCGCACCAACCTGCCAAGGGCAACGCGACATGAAAACACTGGCCAAGCTCCCCGTCACCATCGTTACCGGCTTTCTCGGCTCGGGCAAGACCACCTTGCTCCGCCACATGCTCGACAACGCCCAAGGCCGCCGCATCGCGGTCATCGTCAACGAATTCGGCGAGCTTGGCATCGACGGCGAAATCCTCAAGCAATGCAGCATCGGCTGCACCGAGGAAGAAGCCAGCGGCCGCGTCTATGAACTCGCCAACGGCTGCCTGTGCTGCACCGTGCAGGAAGAATTCTTCCCGGTGATGCGCGAACTGGTCGCACGCCGCGGCGACCTCGATCACATCCTCATCGAAACCAGCGGCCTGGCACTGCCCAAGCCCTTGGTGCAAGCCTTCCAGTGGCCGGAAATCCGCAACGCCTGCACCGTCGATGCGGTCATCACCGTGGTCGACAGCCCGGCCGTGGCCGCCGGCACCTTCGCCGCCTACCCCGAGCAGGTCGACGCGCAACGCAAGCTTGATCCCAACCTTGATCACGAATCGCCACTGCACGAGCTGTTCGCCGACCAGCTGGCCAGTGCCGACCTGGTGGTGCTGAACAAGGCTGACCTGATCGACGCCGAAGGCCTGGCCAAGGTGCGTGCCGAAGTGGCCGAGGAGCTGCCGCCAGCCGTCAAGGTAATCGAAGCCAGCAGCGGCAGGCTGCCACTGGAAGTGCTGTTGGGCGTAGGTGCCGAGTCCGAGGCGCACATCGATGGCCGTCGCACCCACCACGACGCCCACCATGACGGCGATGACCATGACGATCACGACCACGATGCCTTTGACTCGATCTCCATCGACCTGCCCGAAGCTGACGAAAGCCTGCTGCTCGATGCCCTGACCCAACTGGTGGTGGAGTTCGGCATCCTGCGTGCCAAAGGCTTCGCGGCCATCCCCGGCAAGCCGATGCGCCTGCTGGTACAGGGCGTCGGTACCCGTTTCGACAAGCACTTCGACCGCGCATGGCGTGCTGACGAACCACGCATCACCCGCCTGGTGCTGATTGGTCAGGACCTTGATGCCCCGCAACTGGAAGCGCGCCTGCGCCAGGCCCTGGGCGCCTGACCCATGCACCTGCTGCGGACCCAGCCCGGCGGCTTCGTGCCGGACGACAGCATCGCCGACCTCGGCCAGACGCCCGCCGACCTGGTCATCCTCTGCAGCGGCGATTCGCACCTGGCATTGCTTGCCGAAACCGCCGAGCAACTGCCGGACGATTTCCCCAGCCTGCGCCTGGCCAACCCGATGCAGGTGCAGAACCATGCCTCGGTCGACTTGTATGTCGACGAGGTCCTGCGCCATGCCAAGGTGATCCTGGTGTCGCTGCACGGTGGCGTCGGCTATTGGCGCTACGGCGTCGAGCAGCTGGTCGAACTGGCAACCCGGGGCGTGCAACTGATCCTGGTCCCCGGCGATGATCGCCCGGACCCGGAGCTGACCGGCCTCGGCACGGTCACCGGCGAGCCGGCCGAACGCCTCTGGCACTACTTGCGCCAGGGCGGCAAGCGCAATGCCCTCAACCTGTTCAACTGCCTGGCCAACCAGTGGCTGGGGCGTGACTACCGTTGGGACGAACCGCAGCCTTTGCCGCGCACTTCGGTGTATCACCCGCGCCTGGCCGGCGCGCAGCTCGAAGACTGGTACAGCCACTGGAACAGCGAGTATCCGGTGGCACCGCTGCTGTTCTATCGTTCTCACCTGCAGGCTGCCAACACCACATTCATTGACGTGTTCTGCGAGCGCTTGCAGGCCGCCGGCCTCAACCCGCTGCCCATCGCGGTGGCCAGCCTCAAGGAAAGTGCCTGCCTGGAGCAGGTCGAAGCCTGGCTGGACGAAGTGGATGCCGAGGTGTTGATCAACACCACCGGTTTTGCCCTCTCCAGCCCGGAACGGCCCAACCTGCGTCCGTTTCGTCGTGATATCCCGGTGTTGCAGGCCATCTGTGCGCAGGACAACCAGCCCGGCTGGGAGGCCAGCGAGCAGGGCCTGGGTGCCCGCGACCTGGCCATGCACATCGCCTTGCCGGAACTGGACGGGCGCATCATCACCCGACCGGTCAGTTTCAAGGACATGGCCTGGCGCAGCGAGCGCAGCCAGTCCGATGTGGTCTGTTACCGTGCGCACCCCGAGCGCATGGACTTTGTCGCCGAGCTGGCACGGCGTTGGGTCGAACTGGCGCGCCTGCCCAATGGGCAAAAGCGCGTGGCCCTGGTGCTGGCCAACTACCCGACCCGCGATGGCCGCATCGGCAATGGCGTCGGCCTGGATACCCCGGCTGCCGCCCTCAACATCCTCAAGGCACTGCAGGCTGAGGGCTATCCGCTTGCAGAGCTGCCAGGTAGCGGCACGCAACTGATTCATCAGCTGCTGGGCGGGGTGACCAACGACTTTGAACACCTCGACCAACGCCCGTGCGCCCAGAGCCTGAGCCTGGCCGACTACCACGCGGCCTTCGCACGCCTGCCAGAAGCCAATCGCCAGGCCGTGCTGGAGCGCTGGGGGCCGCCCGAGCAAGACCCGATGTACCGCGCTGGCCGCCTGATGGTCGCCGGCCTGCGCTTTGGCCTGACCTTTGTCGGTATCCAGCCAGCGCGCGGTTACCAGGTCGACCCCAGCGCGGTGTACCACGACCCGGACCTGGTGCCACCGCATGGTTACCTGGCGTTTCACTTCTGGTTGCGTCATGCCTTCGCTGCCGATGCGGTGATCCACGTCGGCAAGCACGGCAACCTGGAGTGGCTGCCCGGCAAGGGTGTCGGCCTGTCCGCACACTGCTGGCCGGACGCGCTGCTCGGCCCGCTGCCCAATATCTACCCGTTCATCGTCAACGACCCGGGCGAAGGTGCCCAGGCCAAGCGCCGGACCCAGGCGGTGATCATCGATCACCTGATGCCGCCGCTGACCCGCGCCGAAACCTACGGCCCGCTGCGTCATCTGGAGCAACTGGCGGACGAATTCTACGAAGCCCAGCTGCTCGACCCACGGCGTGCACGAGAGCTGCAGCGCGACATTCTAGAGCTGGTCAAGGCCAACCACATCGACCGTGAGTTGCAACTGGAGGGCCAGCTGGACGATGCCGCGGTATGGTTGCCGCGCCTGGATACCTACCTGTGCGACCTCAAGGAATCGCAGATCCGCGACGGCCTGCATGTATTCGGTCAGTCGCCGCAGGCGCGCCTGCGCCTCGATACCTTGCTGGCTTTGCTGCGCGTGGAGCGGGGCGACGGTCGCGGTGGCAATGCCAGCTTGCTGCGAACCTTGGCCAAGGCCCTGACGCTGGGCTTCGATCCCCTCGACTGCGACCTTGGCGAGCCCTGGTCAGGGCCACGCCCGGCGATGCTGCAGGCCGTGCAAGCGGGCGCCTGGCGCACTGCTGGCGATACCCGCGAGCGCCTTGAGTTGTTTGCGCTGCGCATCATCGAACAGGCGCTGGAAGGGCCGGCGCAACTGCCCGAGCAACCGCAATGGCAGCCGGTGCACGACGTGCTGGACGCCCTGCGCGAGCAGGTCGCTCCGGATCTGGATGCGTGCGGGGCCGCAGAAATCAATGGGTTGCTTGCCGCGCTGGCCGGGCGTTTCGTGCCGGCCGGCCCCAGCGGTGCACCCAGCCGCGGCCGCCTGGATGTACTGCCCACCGGGCGTAACTTCTACACCGTCGATGTGCGCAACCTGCCCACCACCACCGCCTGGCGCCTGGGGTTCGCCTCGGCCAACCTGATCCTCGAACGGCACCTGCAGGACCATGGCGACCATCTGCGCCAGCTGGGCTTGTCGGTGTGGGGCACGGCGACCATGCGCACCGGTGGCGACGACATCGCCCAGGCCATGGCGTTGATGGGGGTGCGCCCGGTGTGGGCTACCGGCAGCCAGCGCGTCGACGACTTCGAGATCCTGCCACTGAGCCTGCTCGACCGCCCACGGGTGGACGTGACGCTGCGCGTCTCGGGCTTCTTCCGCGATGCCTTCGGCAACCTGATCCGCCTGTTCGATGCTGCGGTGCAGGCAGTGGCGGCACTGGACGAGCCGGACGACCTCAACCCCCTGGCCGCACGGGTGCGCAACGAACGCGCCAGCCTGCAGGCGCAGGGCGTGGATGCCGAACAGGCGGCGCGCCAGGCGGGATGGCGGGTGTTCGGGGCCAAACCAGGCGCCTACGGTGCCGGCGTGCAGAACGCCATCGACGGCCGCCTGTGGCACAGCCGTGAAGACCTCGCCGAGGTATACCTCAATCACGGTGGCTATGCCTACGGTGGCCGCGATGAAGGCACCCCGGCGCGCGCCCAGTTCGCCCGGCGCCTGAGCCAGGTGCAGGCGGTGTTGCAGAACCAGGACAACCACGAACACGACCTGCTTGATTCCAACGATTACTATCAGTTCCAGGGCGGCATGCTGGCCGCGTCGGAGACGTTGTCCGGTGGAGCAGTGGCCAGTTATCACGGCGATCACAGCCAGGTCGACCGGCCGCGGATCCGTACCTTGAAGGAAGAGCTGAACCGCGTGATCCGTGCCCGTGCCCTGAACCCGAAGTGGATCGACGGGGCGATACGCCATGGTTACAAGGGTGCGTTCGAGCTGGCCGCGACCGTCGACAACCTGTTCGCCTTCGACGCCACCACGCACCTGATCGATGACCATCATTACCAGTCGCTGGCCGATGCCTACGTGCTCGACCCGGCGACCCGCGACTTCATGCGCGAGCACAACCCCGAGGCGCTGCGCGACCTCACCGAACGCTTGCTGGAAGCCCAGCAACGCGGGCTCTGGGAAGCCCCCGGTGACTATCGCGAGGCCCTTGAGGAACAGTTGCTCGATGGCGAGGAACAGCCTTGAAATGAGTGAACCCGTGCAATTCCCACTGGCAGCCGTGGTCGGCGCCGAGGACCTCAAACTGGCCCTGTGCCTCACTGCCATCGACCCGAAGATCGGCGGCGTGCTCATCGAAGGCCCGCGCGGCATGGCCAAGAGTACCTTGGCTCGCGGCCTGGCCGACCTGCTGGGCGAGGGCCCGTTCGTGACCTTGCCGTTGGGCGCAAGTGAAGAGCGTTTGATCGGGACGCTGGACCTGGATGCTGCACTTGGCCAGGGCAAGGCGCAGTTCAGCCCTGGTGTGCTGGCCCACGCCGATGGTGGCGTGTTGTATGTCGATGAAGTCAACCTGCTGCCGGATACCCTGGTCGACGTGCTGCTGGATGTGGCTGCCAGTGGTACCAACCGCATCGAACGCGATGGTATTTCCCATCGGCACAATGCCCGTTTCGTGCTGATCGGCACCATGAACCCCGAGGAAGGTGAGTTGCGCCCGCAACTGCTCGACCGCTTCGGCCTCAATGTGGCGCTCGATGGCCTGCCGGCTCCAGAGGCACGCCAGCAGATCATTCGTCGGCGGCTGGCTTTCGACAGCGACCCGCAAGCATTCTGCGAGCAGTGGGCCAGTGCCCAGGCGCAACTGCGCGAGCGCTGCCAGGCGGCGCGCCAGGGGCTGGCGGCGATTGCCCTGGACGATCAGGCCCTGGCCTGGATCACCGAGCGTTGTTTCGCCGCCGGCGTTGATGGCCTGCGTGCCGACCTGGTCTGGCTGCGTGCTGCCCGTGCGCATTGTGCCTGGCGCGGTGGGCAGGCGATCGAGGAGGGGGATGTCGATGCCGTGGCCGAATTCGCCTTGCGCCATCGCCGGCGCACGCCGGCCGAGGTGCCAGCCTCTGCGCCGCCCGGTGCAGCGGATGGCCGCGACAGGCAGGGCGAGGGTGGCCAGGGCGATTGGGGCGCACTGCCGGCGCAACCGGTGAGCAGCGGCGCACGGCGAGAGGTGCCGAACTGGGCAAAAAAGCCCTGAGCATCCGCCAACCGGGTTTGAAGGTGGCGGATGCCATGCCCCGTGCCGGAAAACTGCCAGGTGCCAGCCGCGGCCGCAGCCGTGCAGCCTCCTCTGGCCGGGTGGCCTGGCTGCCGACCTTGCTCAAGGGCCGCCCGAGGTTGCGCCAGGACCTTTGCTGGCAGCAGCGCCAGGCGCAGGCCAATGAACTGTGGCTGGTGATCGTCGATGCATCGGCTTCCACCCGGCGCCACCAGGCATTGGCACAGTGCAAAGGCCTGCTGGCCGCGTTGTTCGACCAGGCCTATCGGCAACGCGCCCGTCTTGCGCTGCTCACCGCCAGCGGTGGCGCGCCGCGGTGGCAGCGTCATGGCCTGAAGGCGTCGGCAAGCCTGCAGCCTTGGCTGCAGGCCCTCGGGGCTGGCGGCGGCACGCCTTTGATCGCAGCGCTCGATCAGGCCAGGCGCTGGTTGCAGGCCCGGCACAAAGCCCATCCCCACGAGTTGCAGCGCTGCCTGGTATTCACCGATGGGCGCCTGCAGCGCTGCAGTGGCGTGCAGCCCATGCCGTGCGCAACGGTGCTGATTGACATCGAATTGGCGCCAGTGCGCCTTGGCCGGGCACACCAGTTGGCCACGCAGTTACAAGCCGTCTATCAGCATCTTGAGCAATTCAAGGTAAAGCAGTGAATAAGGCGGGACGGGGAGGGCGCGACACTATGTCGCAATAAGAAAGTTGCCTGACAGGCCATCGCCAAGTTGCGCAAGTGCGTGCCGGGCACGCACTTGCAGAGGCGCAACGCGATTATTTGGGCATTGACCAAGGTTGCAGGTCGTAACCTTTGCGGGACAGTTCGGCGCGGACTTCCTCGATCAGGCTGGCCCACTGTGCAGGGTCCGAATAGATACGCGACGATACTTGCTTGCTGCCGATACGGGTGCTGGTCCGGTCGATCACCGCAAGGCTCAGTTCGCCTGTACCGTTGGGCGCATCCCAGGCAACGCACTGGAAGGGTTCGAATGCGTGGTCGGCAATCAGCAGTGCCTCGTTGACACGGAGCGGTGCATTCATGGTTCGGTCTCTCTATGGTCCCAAACAGCGAAATTAGGTCCGCGTAACTGCTACGTCGCTTCAGGTGTTATCGCGATCCGCAGCGCGGGGTTACTCGTACTGATGCTCCAAGTTAGGGGTGGAGTCACACAGCGCATGTAAATTTTTTGCCGGTTACATATTTTTTGTTTCCCGGCGCCGCTGTGACGCCAATGAATATGAAAAATTCCCGAGCCGGTTGGGCGGGTCAGAATCCGGCAGACAAACGGTCGTGGGCAGCGTCAAGTTCGTTGCTACTGTTAATTCGGCGCCGCAACTTACTGTTTTAACGAAAAAAACCAACAATTGGCGCCAAGGAACGGTCATGCACGAGACTGCCGCCCTGCGTCGCTTGCTCATCGTCGACCCCTGCGATGATTGTCACCGTCTGCTGCCTGGCCTGGAGAGTGCCGGCTGGGAGGTTCACAGCTGTGGCCTGGATCAGGCCCTGGAGCACCGTTGCGATATCGGCGTGTTGCGCCTGCAGGCCTCGCACTTGCGGCATCCGGACGCGGTCAAGGACATGATCAAGCGCAGCAACACCGAGTGGATTGCCGTGCTCAACGCCGAGCAGTTGCGCATGCAGAACGTCGGTGATTTTGTCTGCGAATGGTTCTTCGATTTTCACACCTTGCCGTTCGATTACTCCCGCGTGCTGGTGACATTGGGGCGAGCATTCGGCATGGCCCGCCTGCGTGGCAAGGGCACCGTGAGGGTAGATGGGCTGGAGCATGAACTGCTCGGCGACAGCCGGCCGATCCTGGAGTTGCGCAAATTGCTCGGCAAGTTGGCGCCTACCGAATCGCCTGTGCTGATCCGCGGCGAGAGCGGCACCGGCAAGGAGCTGGTGGCGCGGACACTGCATCGGCAATCACAGCGCAGCGAAATGCCGTTCATTGCCATCAACTGCGGGGCGATCCCTGAAAACCTGATCCAGTCCGAGTTGTTCGGGCACGAGAAAGGGGCCTTTACCGGTGCCCATCAACGCAAGGTCGGGCGGATCGAGGCAGCCCATGGTGGCACCTTGTTCCTCGATGAAATCGGCGACCTACCCCTGGAGCTGCAGGCCAACTTGCTGCGTTTTCTGCAGGAAAAACACATCGAGCGGGTAGGTGGAAGCCAGCCGATACCGGTCGACGTGCGGGTACTGGCGGCAACCCACGTTGACCTGGAAAAGGCCATCGAACAAGGGCGCTTTCGTGAAGACCTCTACTACCGGCTCAACGTGTTGCAAGTGGTGACAGCGCCGCTGCGTGACCGGCATGGCGACCTGTCGATGCTGGCCAATCATTTTTCGCACTTCTACAGCCTGGAAACGGGCCGCAGGCCCCGCTCATTCAGCGACCATGCGCTGGCAGCGATGGGGCGCCACAACTGGCCGGGCAATGTCCGTGAACTGGCCAACCGGGTCAGGCGCGGGCTGGTGCTCGCCGAAGGGCGCCAGATCGAGGCCCAGGACCTTGGCCTGCAGGGCCTGGAGCAGGAAGAGCAGCCGCTGGGCACGCTGGAAGACTACAAGCACCGGGCCGAGCGCCAGGCGCTGTGCGATGTGCTGGACCGGCACAGCAATAACATGAGCATTGCAGCGAAGGTGCTTGGTGTATCACGGCCGACGTTCTACCGGCTGCTGCACAAGCACCAGATTCGTTGATCAGCTGGATTGGGCGATATGCCCGTCAGACAAGTCTTCCAGCGGCTCTTCCTCGCCAGGTAGCGCAGTGATCACGCTGAAGTCACTGATCTCGACCTCGCCGCCGCCGTAGCCGAGCAGGTGGAAGGAAAACGCCTTGCGCATCGTCGGGTTATCGAACCCGAACTCGATTTCCAGGGGTTCGTCGGCCGTCACCCGGATCTCTTCGGGCAACCCCAGCGGCACATCCTGTTCCAACTCCTTGGCCTTGAGCTGAATATAGGCCGCGTGCTGCCGGTCCAGCGAACGCACCTTGACCCGCACGCGGGTGTGCGAGCCTTCGGGCATTTCCAGGTACTGCGCGCCGATCAGGTTGTCAGCCCAGTCGTCGCGTATGCGCGCCTGCAATTGAATGGCGGACGGGCCGCCGAACTGATAACGCAGGTTGAGCGGCGTCTGCAGAAGCGACTGGTCGAGCACCCCGGCCAACGCGCCAATCTGTATACCCAGGGTGCTGTCGCCAGGGCCGAGGTAGCGGGCCTTGTCTGCGATGAAGCCTGGGCTGTCATAGCGGCGGCAACGCTGCTGGAAATCGCACTCGGTGAAGACGCCCTTGCCATCGTGGTAGCGCAGCATGCCGTTGGTGTAGGAAATCATCTCCCGGCCACTGTCGTAATCGCGGTACAGCGAGCGCCCGCCAAGGGCGACCGGGATCGGCAGGGCAAAGTAGTCGAGCAGGGACGTGGCCAGGTCAACGTGGCCGTAGGTGCCGCTCTTGATGCGCGGCAATTGTGCGTGCTCGGGCGCCAGGGTCAGATTGAACCCCCAGGACGAGGCCAGGCGTACGCCATCGATTCCGTGGGACTCGTCCGAGGTAATCACCACCAGCGTGTCCTCGAGCACGCCCTGGCGTTCGAGGTTGTCGAGGAAGGCGCCGAGCGCATCATCGAGGTAGGCGACCGCCGCCTGCTTGGCGGTGTCGAAGCGCTGCAGGTAGTCATCGGGTGCAGAGTAGGGCTGGTGAGTCCCTACGGTCAGCAGGGTGAGCATCCATGGGCGGTCTTGCTGTCGCAGCTGGCCAACATAGTCCAGGGCGCCTTCAAAGAAGGCACGATCATCCTTGCCCCACGGGAACTCCAGGTAATTGTCGTTGCTGAACCACTCCAGGCCGTGCACCGAGTCGAAGCCGACATGCGGCATGATCCGGTCCTTGGCCATGAAGCGCAGGCCCGCGCCCTGCAGGTAGTGGGTGGTGAAGCCGGCCTGGCGCAGCTGTGCTGGCAGGCAGGCCTGGTTGCGCTGCTGCTGGGTGAGCAGTTCGACCCCCTTCGGTGTGCCGTTGGCCAGCTTGTCATAGTCGCCACACAGCATCGCGTACAAGCCGCGGATGGTCTGGTGCGTATGCAACACGTAGTCCGGGGTGTTCATGCCCCGTTCCGCCCAGTGGCTGAGCTTGGGCATCAGGTCTTCATCGAAGCGGCTGTGCAGGGCCTGGCGGTTGGGGCGCACATAAGCGCCGGGGATGCCTTCGAGGGTGATCACCAGGAGGTTGCGGGCACGACCTGGTGCTGCCAGCAGCTTTTGCCCGCTCAGGTCATGCTGGGTCAGGCCGGCACTGGGCAACGGCGTGACGGTGGGAGCCCGACCGGCCCAATGCTGGGCGTGACGCTCCAGGTCGCCGACGGCCGCAGACAGCAGTTGATGAGCAAGCGTGTACTGGCGCCACTGGTCAGCGTCACTGGGTGCCAGGTGCTGGCTGCCCCAGTGTGCAGCGAACAACAGCGCCGGGATGGCCCAGGCCTTGCGCGAGAGCTTCGCACCCGGCTGCCTGCGGCTGCGCCAGGCGCTCCCCAGCCAGACCAGCAGGCCGCCCGCGAGCAACAGGGGCAGCCAGGCATGGGCCAGACCGCCGCCGGTGGAGTTTTCCATGAATTGCGGGTCGAACAGATAGCTCAGGTCGGCACTGGTCGGCAGCCTGCCCACGGCGCTGACCAACTCGGCCGAAGCGACCCACAGCGCGGCCCAGGCCAGCAGCACCGGCAGCGCCAGCCACCACGCGCGGCGCTGTAACAGCAGCACCAGCAGACTGCCTAGCGCCAGGTCCGACAGATAGCCATACGGGCTGGACCAGCCCAGCAGGGCGCGCACGACCAGGGGAATCACCAGCACCAGTGTTGCCAGGGCGAGCAGCCGGGTGCGTGGTGGGCCTTGCAGGTTTTTCACGAAACTTTCCTTTTTGCCATGAAATCGTCACACATTTGTGCGCGATGATAACAGGCCGATTCCCGGAAAGCCTTTGGCTACAAGGTTGGTAACCAATTGGGGCGCGATGCGCCCCGGATGTCAGAAGTAATACGGGAACTTCAGGCTAAAGGAAAAATCCGGTGCATCGTCTGTCAGACCAATCGACAAGTTCGGCACGATCGTCAGGTTGTTGGAGGCAGCAAAGGTCAGGCCGACGTTGAAGTTGGCGGCGTTATAGTCGCTGTTGGTGATCGATTGCCAATCGCCGCCATCGGGCTTGATCTTGCTCTTGCGGGCGAACTGATCGGTGACCGAGAACGACATACTCATCTTCTCGTTGAGGGCAAAGGCAATACCCCCACCGATCTGCCAGGAATCGCCGAGTTTCACATCGCCCGGCACCTTGGTGTTCACCTGCGGACTGATGTCGCTGAACGAGTCCTGCATGTTGTAGGTGTACGACAGGCTGCCGAACAGCACGGCAGGGTCGAAGGTCTTCACCAGCGACACGCCCGGGGTGATGGCCCACACACCGTTGCCGGTCGGCAGGTCCTCTGGCACCGCCAGGTTATCGTTGCCCGCTACCTGTTGCAGCTTGATGCCGTACGGGTCTTTGCCGGTTGGCGCCTTCACGCGCAGGGTGGCAACGGCATCCGGCCAGGTATCCGACTCGTCAAGGAACTTGTAGGCGATACCGAAGTTGACGTCGCCGATGGTCGGGTCACGGGTAACCGATGCGTCGGAGGTGGTGCCGGCGGCGCCGCCTGCCCCCCCGGAGGAATAGGTGGAGTCGCGGTAGACGATGGGCACGTTGATGTCGAACTGCCAACGCTGGTCGACGTTGTAGCGTGCCGTCAGGTCCAGGGTCCAGTTGTCCGCCTTGATGCGGTCGATGTTGATGTTGCCGAGGAAGATCGAGTCCAGTGCCAGAAACCCGTTGAGCACCAGGGCGCGGGTATCGTAGTGGGTGTAGGTCAGCCCGGTTTCGACGCTGAACTTGCCGCCACCGAAGAAGCCGCTGGCCTCGTCATACAGGTTGGACACGCTTTGCGCCGGTTCCGAATTGTCCTGCAGCGACTGCCCATAAGAGGCGCCACTGCTGCCTGGCGTACCCGTGGCCACGGTCTGGCCGCCTTTCACGCCCTCTGCGGGGGACCTGGTCAGGCGCTTTGGTTGCGGCTGGGCGGGGGCTTCCTCGACCTGCTTGAGCCGCTGTTCCAGCACCATCAATGCGTTCTGTTGGGCTTCGTAGCGCTGTTTCAGCGCAATCAGTTCCTGTTTGAGTGCTTCGACCTGAGGGTCGGTTGCCGCCTGTAGCAGAGTGGCCGGGGCCATTGTGGTAAAACAAACGAGAGCTCTGAACGTCGACAAACGGTGCATGGATTAGCCGTCCCTTCTGACTACTTACGATGAGACTTGAGCGTAGATCAGTATCCGAGATTGCGAATGCCTTTAAGCTGCTCAAGATTGGCGCCCACGGAACCGGCCATCGGTGCACTGTCGCGCAGCACGACATTGAGTGAAGTCAGGTTGCTGACCCGGTTGCTGGCACCGAGCAGGGTGGTGTTCTGCATCAGCCCACCTTGGCCCAGGCTTTGTAGCGAGTTGCCCTGGTTGCCATTGGCGACGATATTCATCTGCACGCCACTTCCCGTCGACGACACGCTCAATGTGCCAGCGCCATTGCTGCCGACCAGCGTGGCGCCTGCAGCCAGGGCCTGGCCTTGCGGTTGACTGGCTGGCGCTTGGTTGCCTTTGGTGACATTGATGTCGACATTGTTGTTGGCTGCGTTGAAGTCACCGGCAGCACGTACCACCTGGGTCACCCCTTGGGTCGTGTTGAGGCCGCTGCCACCGCTGACGGTACCGGTGCCGGTGCTGGTGTGCGCGTTGCCAGTGCCTTTTTCATCGATCATCGAGACGTAGAACTGAGGCTTGATGGTCGACTGCTGCACCTGCATCGCCGAGGTTGCGCCAATCACTTCGCCATTGGCGTTCTGCCAGGTGCTGGTCATGACGATGCCAAAACTCACGATCCGCCCTGGCATCACATAGCGGCCACGCAGGTTGGCCAGCTCCTGGTCCTTCAATTCGATCGGTTTGAACGTCTCTGCATGGGTTGGCAGGCTGGCAGCCAGGCAAACCACTGCCAGCCAGAGGGAAGTCTTCATGGGTTCTCCCTGAGCGTCTTGCCCTGCGTCATAGAAAAGGTCGTTAGAAGAAGTCGCTTTGAATGAAACCAAAGTCCATCAACTCTGCATCCGGCACCGGCGTGAAATTGCTGATGCGGTTCTTGGCGCTCAGCGGCAGCGGTGGGTCGAGCAGGATGTTGTTCTTGTCATAGCCCTTGCCGATCACGGCGAAGATGATGCCGTTCCAGCCTTTGACGAAGTCGTCGAGCTTGAAGCGCTTGTGGCCCAGCACCGGGTCACCGATATACACCCAGCCTCTGTCGACCTTCTGCATCACCACGAAGTGCTTGTAGCCGCGGATGTCCATCAGCACCACCACCGGGATGCGGATGCTGTT
>Ga0153918_1000789_pt1 | contig 13841 bp, 10 predicted proteins | sample TSFL002MetaG_FD_104687 | JGI IMG/M metagenome (GOLD analysis project Ga0153918, IMG submission 104687) | Attine ant fungus gardens microbial communities from Florida, USA - TSFL002 MetaG | ecosystem: Host-associated > Fungi > Mycelium > Unclassified | place: USA: Florida, Paynes Creek Historic... | reverse complement strand
TGTCAAGCTCAGCGTATGTCAGCGAACCGCCTGAAAATCGAATGGCCAGCCGCTCCGGTGTGAAAGCTGCCTGTCGCTCAAACAGCCCATGCAGGGTGAAAGCTTTAGGCGAAACAGCTTCCGTCTTGTTAAACTCATACAACAATTTTTGCTTTTCTCTTGTATTCGTCATATCTAATTCTCTTATAAAGCTGTGCGGATGTTGAAGGGCGTTTTCCAGTATGGTAAGCAGATGAGATTGTATTCGTTTAATATCCTCAAGAGAAAACAAGGTATTTTGATAGTCGAAATTTAATTGAATGGTTCCATTGTCTATCCGTTCTTGTATTTGAACTGAAAGCTCGTTCGCGGTGTATCCGCTGAAGTAAAGCGCTGTTTCATAGTCAAAATCATCTGCATTATGCCACTGAAGTGGCTGATACTGCATAGATATACCGATAAGGTTGTGTAAATCCTTCTGTTCATTTCTTAATTCATTTACAAGCAAATTATAAGGAAACCGTTGATGACGCATAACAGAAAGCTGTTCCCTGCCTATTGTGCGGACAAAGGAAAGAAAATCTGTGTCAGGATCAACCGTTATTCTGATTGGAAGAGAACTAACGAACATGCCGAGCATTTCTTTTTCAGCCTTTGACCCTCTGTTGCCATAGTAGGTGCCAATGGCAAGATCTTTTTTAGAAGTGATTCGGCTGATGCATATGTAAAATGAAGCCATAAATAAGGAAATGATATTGATCTTGTGTTCTTCGCAGAAGATTCGAATCGTTTGCTCTAGATCAGGTGAAAGAATGATGGTGTCTCTGGATGCAGATGTGCTCTGTTTTTGTAAGGACGTCTGGTCGGCTAACGAGTGGTATTCCAACGGGTGCTCAAAGGTTTGCGTCCAAAATAAACGGTCCTTTGCAAACCGCGGAGATTGTAGATATTGACTCTCTTTTTCGATGTAACTCAAGTAAGAAGGTTCCGGCTGATCAGGTAAAGGATCTTTCTTTTTCATTTTTTGATAAAGATCTATAATTTGATTTCCCATCACATTTAAAGAGATTCCATCCATTATGATATGATGGAATTTCGCAAATAGCCAAACTTCATGAGAGTCAATTCTAAGGAGGTAAAATTGATAAAGAGGCGAGTTGAACAGTTTAAATGGAATGCTCGCTTGATCCTGAATCCATTGCTCTATTTCTATCATTTCAACATTTGAAAAATCAATTATTCTAAGTGGATAATATTTATATTCAGTAAGGTGCAATCGCGGCTCAAGCTCTTCTCCTTCTAACAGCTGAAATCTAATGGCGTCGTTGCGGGAGATGGAATGATTCAGCGCTCCCTCTAGAGTATCAAGCTTAATATTGCCTTTGAATTTCACACAGGCTGTGAGATTGCAAATGCTGGTATCTGGCTCCAGCAGTTCGGTAAACCACACTCTCCTTTGGGCATGGGTTAAAGAATAAGTATGTTCGCTCAACGGATTCCCTCCAGTTCTCATAATAAGAGGATAAGAAAAAGTAGAAAAAAGCAGAAAAATGTCAATAAAAGAAATTATATGACTATATAATCCATATATGCACTATATTAACGGATATTTTTTAAAGTACAATAAAAAACATTAAATTTTTATAACATTTTTTTGAATATAGTATTATTTCTTTATTTTTCGTTTCTTTTTTTATCAAATTTCCGGATATAAAGTGATAAAAGTATTGTTTTACATAAGGTCTTATACACTACTTTTTAATCGAACTAATTTTCTTTTGTGCATCATTCTTCTAATTGTTGGAAGGTTCGACAAAGCGTTATTACAGACATAAAAAAACCTGTTTTCTCTTGGAAAACAGGTCTGCCGCTATTATTGATTTGCCAAAATGACAGCGATTTGATCCTCAATATCTTTTCCATCCTCTTCATCAATCAATCCATTTAGAAGAATAGAGAAAACAAGTTTTTTTCCGCTCTTTGTTTCTGCGTACCCCGATAGAGAGCTTACCGTACTGAGCGATCCGGTTTTTGCTCTTACTTTTCCTTGTGCAGGAGTGTCTTTCATGCGGTTTCTCAGCGTTCCGCCCACCATTCTGTCAGGATTGCCCGCAACAGGTAAAGAATTTAGATAAGCCGCGAACCAACTCTGATCCTGAATGTCATATAACAGCTGTGAAAGTTGATCTGAGGATACAGCATCAATATGTGAGATTCCTGATCCGTCCCTTAAGACGAGTGATTTAGAATCAACACCAAATTCCGGAAGCGTACTGTTTAACACTTCGAGCCCCTTTTCCCAGCTCCCTTCTCCTTTTTTCACTTTCCCCATCTCTTTTACGAGCACTTCGGCATGTCCGTTATTACTTAATTTCATGAACGGCACAAAAAGTTTCGATAAAGGCATTGAGCGATGAGAGAGCAGCACATCTGAAGAACTAGGTGCTTCACCCGTCTTGATGTCCCCTTTCACAGTAATACCTTGTTTTTTTAGTGACTGCTTAAATAAATCTAAGGCATATCCGGCAGGCTCCCAGACAGAAATCCATTCCTTTGTCTTGTTTGCGTCAACCGGTACGCTCCCTTCAATTGTAATCGTGTTTGTTCCATGCTCTCTTTCGATTGTGAGGTCTTTCTCTGAACCGGCAGCAGTCGTTTCAGCATCGTTCTTTATCGTTATATAATCGGTTTTCGGAGAGACAGACACGGCAGGCTCTTCCCCTTCTTTTTGATTTGGGGTGACCTCAACAATCACAGTGCCTGCATCATAGTCTTCATTCGGAGACGCTGTTAGAGCGGAGATTGGCGCGCCATAATATGTGTATTCATCGCTCCAAGGCATATCAGGTGATAATCGCATATCATCATGCCACGTATCATCACCGATCAGATTGCCTTTAATTACTTTTACGCCGGAATGTTTCAATTTCTCAGCCATTTTGTCATAATCAGATGGTAAAAGTGTCGGATCGCCTTTCCCTTTCAAATAAAGGTTACCATTCAGCTTTTTCCCTTTCAGTGTTCCATCCGTCCGGACCTCGGTTGTAAAAGAATAGTTCTCGCCAAGGACAGAAAGTGCCGCGGCCGCTGTCAAAAGCTTTAGAGAAGAGGCAGGCCTCATTCGGGTGTCTCCTGAATGTTCATATAGAACAGCACCTGTTTCCGCAGAGCGAACGGTGATGCCGGCCATTGCGCCTTCGAGGGCAGGATGATCAGCTAAAATCTTATCGATCTGCTCGGAAAGTGCATCTTGTTTTTCAGCGGCAAGCGCAGCCTGATGCATATAAGGCACCGAAGCAACGACGAAAAGCAGTAAAACAGCAACATAAAGCTTTATGCTTTTTTTCATTAATTTCCCCGCCTCTCTGCGCTTCATCATTGGCTATTGATGATTCAGTTCAATGGTGATACTGCTTTTAGCTGTCGTTTCTTCTCCCGGCTCCAGCACTTGTAAACCAGTGAGTGACGAAGGTAAATCAAGATTCACAGCGTTTGTCACCCATGTGTAAGGCTCAGGGCATAAATACCCTTGTTTTCCGTCCGCATTGTATACAACCCAATGTTTAAACTGTTCATCTGCCTTATAAATAATGCTGATATGTGCATGCTGATGATAAATGACTGCCTGGTTTTCTCCGCCCCTCTTCTGATAAGAAGATAAAAAGACATCATCCAGCTGCTTGTGGCGCAAATCCATTCCTTCATGCAAAGCTTCTTTATTCGGTACATCCATCAGTTTCCCGGTCGGCAGCAGGCGTTCATCCAACTCCCATTGCTGATCTGCTGTCAGGGAGAATAACGAGCTTTCTGCCGGAAACACAAATGTAGTATGATAACCAATTCCCCAAGGAAACGCTTCCTTTCCTTTGTTCATGACCGTCGCATGTTTAAATAGGGTATTCCCCTTGATCGTGTATGTCATCCGAACGACGGCATGATGAGGAAATTGATTCTGCACATGGGGAAGCTCAGAAAGATCAATTTCTGTTTCAACAATCACTCCTTCATCAGTTTTCTTCGTGGTCACGACATTCCACTTTTCATGGTAAAGAAACCCATGAAGATGGTTGTGTTTATCCTTCTCGTTGATATCAAAATGATACGTTCTGCCCCGGAAACTGAATGTACCGTCACTTATGCGGTTAGGCGGGAACAGGATTGGAATGCCATACAATGTTGGTGTGTCGTGAAAACTTTCTGCTGTTTCCGGTTCACGCAAAAGCTGGACATTTGTTGTTTTGTCCACGAGAGAAATGACGTTGCTCCCCCACTCAGGGACAACAATCATTTCTAGATGTTCGTTGCCCGCTTTGATGGCCGGCGTTCCCAAATACGTGATTTTCTCAATAAAGTTTGCCATGTTTACTCAACCTCTCCTTGATTCATTGCTAGTATAAGAATTCAATGTACTGTGCCATATTTCCTCCATTTTATATTTTCCCCTATCAAATAAAAAAACACCGTTCAAACTTATGAACGGTGTGATTCGGAGGCTATTGGATGAGACGTGTGATTTGTTTCTTTTTCCAGACGAATTGATAATACCCATAAATCAACAGCAAGCTGACGGCAAACGCAGCTGGATAACCAACCCAGACGCCGAGTATTTCAAGCTTTGTATAGTGAGAAAGGACGAAAGCGACAGGCACCTCTACTCCCCAGATTGCAAAAATACTGATGACGGTCGGCCATAAAACCGTTCCGCTTGCCCGCATCGTTGCAGAAATAATTTGGGCATTTCCAAACAGCAAATAGCTCCACAGTGTAATCATCAAAAGACGGTGCGCAATGTAAAGCGTCTCTTGCTCGGTTAAAAATAACGATAAAATCTGGTGTGAAAAAACATAGATCAGAATGATCAGTACGCCGCCAATGATATAATTCAGCCAAATCCCAACGCGAATGACCTGCTTTAAGCGGTCAAACTCGTTTGCTCCGATCGATTGCGCAGCGAAAATAGAAACCGCAATACCAAGGCTGACGGCCGGCATCTGTACATAGCTGGCCACCTGGTTGACCACTCCGTATGCAGCTGTTGCATTAGAGCCGTAATGATTGACGAATGAAATAACCGCTATCTCTGATAATGAGACAAGAATCATATTGATGCTTGCTGGGACCCCAAGACGCAGCAGGAGAACCAGCAGTTCCTTATCCATTTTCAAATAACGACGCACTGTTTTATCAAATTGCAGCGGGTGTTTTCGCTTTCGTAAATACACCATTAACACGAGAAAAGTCGCAATCGTGGAAATGACAGTTGCATATGCCGAGCCGTATATGCCCAGTTTCGGAAAACCAAACATGCCAAGGATTAAAACAGGCAAAAGCGCGATGTTGATGACCGTGCTCACAATCAGCGTATAAAACGGTGTCTTGGAATCTCCTGTTCCGCGCAAAAAGGTAGTATATGCAAAATATAAAAACATAAACGGCATAGCATAAAATAAAATACGTGCATAGTTAGCGCTGACATGAATGACATTTTCAGGTGTTCCCATTAAACGAAGGATATCCAGGGTGAAAATACTGCCGATAACGGCTAACACAACGCCTAATAAAAATGTAAACGTGAGTGTCGTCCCGACAACAGCCTTTAGCCGTTCCTCATTTTTCGCTCCGTAAGCTTGTCCGATCAGAATCGAACTTCCTGAACCGATCCCAATTGTAAATGAGATTAAAAGAAAAAATAACGGGAAAAAGGATGATACAGCTGCCACTGCATCAACACCGAGCCATCTGCCTACAGCCATCATCCCGACTAGCTGGCCGACTGATTGCAGCACATTGCTCAGCAGAAGCGGCACCAAAAAGAGTGACATCGACCGCCAAACTGATGGTTTGCTTTTCTTTTGAGTTACAAGAGGTTCTTGTGATGTTTCCATATTAAAGGACTCCTTTATTTGAAATCGTTTTTAAACATGTCCTCATTTTTTACAAAAACAGGATATGCAACATGTTATTATTCATCACTGCACATATGAAACCCTTCCCGATTCTTCTAATTTTACACATCTTTTTAGCTTATGAAGAATAAACTAGCAAGTAATGGCGTATTTTTTGTGAGTAAAAGAATAAAAAATAATTTATGCAAAAGTATTGTAATCTATCCGTAATTATTGTAACATTTGTAACATAAGAGAAAGAGATTTTGAAGGAGAGAGCGATAATGAAAAAATGTCTTCTATTTCTAACAACCATTGCACTTATTCTGTCATTAAGCACAAATGCATTTGCGAAAAATACATCAGGCGATTTATCACAAAAACAAGCATTACAGTTGGCATTATCCGCTAGAGAACATTTTTGGAACACCATGAGCGGCCACAATCCGAAGGTGAAAAAAGCAGTTTGCCCATCAGGCACATTCGAGTATCAAAATCTTCAATATGTATACATGTGCAGTGATCTAGGCACTAAAGCAAAAGCGGTGAATTATTTAACTCCTATTTTTACAAAAACAGCAATCGAAAAAGGCTTTAAAGATTATCATTTCACTGTTTCAAAAGGAAAACTTGCTGTTCCAATCGGTGACGGAGACAATCTTTTGAATTGGAAAAAATCAACTGCTAAACTGATCTCTAAAAAAGGCAGCACAATCACATACGAATTTACCGTCCCTACATTAGACGGATCCCCTTCTGCAAAACGGAAAGTGACATTTGTGAAAGAAAATAAAAAATGGAAAGTCAATCAATTTGACGCAGTTATATAAGAATAACGCCCGGTATAAGCGGGCGTTTTTTATTTGGTCTGCATAAAGAAAGACAACAGGCGAAAAGTGCCTGTTGTCTTTTTGTGAATATAACGCTCTAGGAGAGATTCGAACTCCCGACCTGCAGTTTAGGAAACTGCTGCACTATCCGCTGTGCTACTAGAGCTTTTGGTATTTATATAGTAGCTCTGATGATCAATATTTTCAAGCGATTTGTATTAAAGCCCTCCAAAAACCTTATATGCGGCTCTTGTCGTATCTTCATCAATACCGATATACCGCATTGTAATGGATGGTGATGAATGATTCAGTATTCTCTGCAGCTCGGCGATGTCTTTCGTTCGCTGATAAAAATGATAGCCAAACGTTTTCCGGAGTGTATGCGTCCCTATCTCCTCAAGTCCGCACGCCGCAGCGGCCTCTCTTAAAATTCTGTAGGCCTGTATGCGGGAAATCGGCTTCCTGGTCCGCACTGATTTAAAAAGATATTCGTTTTCCTTCATGTCTTTCGTATACTCGTATATTTCCTGTTTCAGCGATTCTAAAATAAGAATCTTTCTTTTCTTTTTCGTTTTGCTTTCAGTCGCCCATAAATGATCTTTATTTTGAACGTCCTTCACTTGCAGCGGCAGAATATCAGAAATGCGGAGCGCGCTGTTGATGCCGAAAATAAACAGAAAATAATCCCGCTTGTTTTTGTTAAGCAAATACTGTTTGACTTCTTGGATTTTCTCTAGACTGCGAATCGGCTGTACAATATGCATCAAAAAACTCCTTAAAAACCGTTATGTAACATTTTGAGGTTTATGTTACTATTATAGCTGAAAAACGTTGAATGTCAAAGTGCGGCGGCGTTTATGTAACATAATATACATAGTGTTACATAAGCTTTTAAAAAAGCTTCTTCCAACCTTCACCCTATAAAATAAGCTTTAAAGCCTCTTATAAAGCTTTTAACCTCTTGGATACTTATCCCCCTACTAATCATCAAAAAACCTCTTAAAACGAAATCTGACACTCCTAATTTTCTAGAGCTTCCGCAAAAATATACAAAAAAAGACACAATTTCAAATTGTGTCCTAATCCTCATCCTTTACATCAATATCTTCCGGGATTGGTTCATTTAATATTTCCTGCACAAGTGCTTTGTAATTCTCCAGCTGTTCGAGATGCGTTTTGAACTGCTCTTTATAAATCAAAAATTGCTCTCCGTCATGAACGGCTCTGATTTTCCCTTCGAGCACCAAGCTTTTAATATAATCCTCTGAAAGATTTGTATATTCTGCTGTTTCTTCAATCGTTAAATACATATAGCAGTCCCTTCTTAATCCGTATGCTGATTCTAATATAGCACATGGCTCATATCAATATAATCAATTTTGCACAGAAAAACGGCTTTATGTACTATATAATATACCATTTGTCACTTGTGAAAACGCTGTAATTTTTTTACGCTAAGATTGTAACAATACAGCTTCATATAGGAGGGAGAACATGAAAAGAACGTGGAACGTCTGTTTAACAGCTCTGCTTAGTGTTCTGTTAGTCGCTGGAAGTGTCCCTTTTCACGCGGAAGCTAAAAAACCGCCCAAAAGCTACGATGAGTACAAACAAGTAGATGTTGGAAAAGACGGCATGGTTGCGACCGCACATCCTCTTGCTTCTGAAATCGGTGCTGATGTGCTGAAAAAAGGAGGAAATGCTATTGACGCAGCGGTTGCCATTCAATTTGCACTCAATGTAACAGAGCCGATGATGTCAGGTATTGGCGGCGGCGGTTTTATGATGGTGTATGACGGAAAAACGAAGGATACAACGATAATCGACAGCCGTGAGCGTGCCCCAGCAGGCGCAACTCCTGATATGTTTCTGGACGAAAACGGCAAAGCAATTCCTTTCTCTGAACGTGTAACAAAAGGTACTGCCGTTGGTGTTCCAGGCACTCTGAAAGGGCTGGAAGAAGCCTTGGATAAATGGGGAACCCGTTCGATGAAGCAATTAATTACCCCTTCTATTAAACTCGCTGAAAAAGGCTTTCCGATTGATTCAGTGTTGGCAGATGCCATTTCTGATTATCAGGAAAAACTTTCACGGACTGCCGCAAAAGATGTATTTTTACCAAATGGCGAACCGCTTAAAGAAGGAGATACCCTTATTCAAAAGGATTTGGCTAAAACATTTAAGCTTATTCGCTCCAAAGGCACTGACGCTTTTTATAAAGGAAAATTCGCCAAGACGCTTTCTGACACTGTCCAGGATTTCGGCGGATCAATGACAGAAAAAGATTTAGAAAATTACGACATTACAATTGATGAACCGATTTGGGGAGACTATCAAGGCTATCAAATCGCTACTACTCCTCCTCCAAGCTCCGGCGGTATTTTCTTATTGCAAATGCTAAAAATCCTTGATGATTTTAACCTTTCACAATACGATGTCCGCTCATGGGAAAAATATCAGCTGCTTGCTGAAACGATGCATTTGTCATATGCCGACCGTGCGTCTTACGCAGGTGATCCCGAATTTGTAAATGTTCCTCTCAAAGGCCTGCTTCACCCCGATTATATCAAAGAACGCCAGCAATTAATCAACCTAGATCAAGTGAATAAAAAACCGAAAGCCGGTGACCCTTGGAAATACCAAGAAGGATCAGCAAACTATAAACAAGTTGAACAGCCGAAAGACAAAGTAGAAGGCCAAACAACCCACTTTACAGTTGCTGATCGATGGGGAAATGTTGTTTCTTACACAACAACAATCGAACAGCTATTCGGAACGGGTATTATGGTCCCTGATTACGGTGTTATTTTAAACAATGAATTAACGGATTTTGATGCGATACCAGGCGGAGCTAACGAAGTACAGCCAAACAAACGGCCTTTAAGCAGCATGACCCCGACGATTTTATTTAAGGATGACAAGCCTGTCCTCACGGTTGGATCTCCTGGCGGGGCCACAATTATTTCATCCGTTTTGCAAACCATTCTCTACCACATTGAATATGGTATGGAATTAAAAGCAGCTGTTGAAGAGCCGAGAATTTATACAAACAGCATGAGCTCTTACCGTTACGAAGACGGAGTTCCTAAAGATGTCCTCAGCAAGCTAAACGGGATGGGCCACAAATTTGGCACAAGTCCGGTGGATATTGGAAACGTGCAAAGCATATCGATCGACCATGAAAACGGCACCTTTAAAGGTGTAGCTGATTCAAGCAGAAACGGCGCGGCGATCGGCATTAATTTAAAACGTAAATAAATTAAAAAACTGTACTCGCTTCAAATGAGTACAGTTTTTTCATGCAGATCTTTAATAACAACGGGCATTGCTGATGCTCTGTATCCCTGATTGCAATCCAAAATGACAGAATGATGACTGCTTCTTTGACAAACGTCTTTATTCTGCTAATGCACGTCTATCTTCATCTTTTCATTTCGTTTATCTCATCAAGAAATGTCTGAAACGCACTCGTAATAAAAAAGTCTTTCCTGTATATAAAGACGATCTCTAAGTCTTGATATGCTGGTGGCAGCTGATGAACCCATACATTTGTACGATGCTCGGAGCAGTCAACAGCGGACTTTGGGAGCAGCGCCGTACCCATCCCGGCGGAAACACCTTTTATAATAGCCTCCAATGTGCCAAACTCTATGATTTTTTGATTGTGTATGTCTGCTTCCTCTAGTAATCTTTTGACCCTGTCACGATGAGAACAGCCAGCCCCAAAAAAGAGCATCGGCTGCTGAAGCATGTCTTCTGCCGTCCCTTCTCGTGATGAAATCAAAACTAATTCATCATGGGAGACATGGAGTTGTCTAACTGCAGCGTGCTCAACCGGCCCATATACAAAAGCGCCATCAACTTTATGATCAAGAACCTGTTGAATCAAATGATGCGTATCAGCTGTGTTCACTGATAAATCCACTTCAGGAAAACGCCTGAGGAAGGATGCTGCATGCTCAGGCAGATGCGTTACCGCCGTCGTTTCCAGTGATCCGATCCGCAAAGGCCCTTTTGGTTGCCTGCTCATTCGGGTCGATTTTTCAGCTTGGTCTAACAGCGATAATACTTGATCTGCATATTGTAAAAGATTTTCTCCTGCAGCAGTCAGCTTCATCCCCCGATTCGTTCGATGAAAAAGCCTGATATTCAAATCTTCCTCAAGCTTATGCACTCTGGCTGTCACATTCGACTGAACATAATTCAGCATTTGGGCTGCTTTCGTTATGCTTCCTTCGCGGGCAACAGCCTGAAAAATTTTTAAATCTCCGCTTTCCACGCGCTCTCACCTGCTTGCTATGATGAAAAGTGATATTGGCTATCATATTTGTTCATTTTACTCGAAGAAAACCGCTATGTAAAATATGTAAAGATATGAAAATACAATTCAATGAGGAGGCAGACAGCATGAAAGCTGTAATTCACAACGGAAAAGCCGGCCTTCTGGGGTTATCAGTTCAGGACGTTCCATCAACAAAGCCTGGATACGGAGAGGTAAAGGTTAAATTAAAATCTGCAGGCCTGAATCATCGTGACTTGTTTCTTATGAAAAACAAATCTGAACAAGATCCTCACATGATACTGGGTTCTGACGGCGCGGGTATCATCGAAGAGATTGGTGAAGGCGTGAAAAATGTTACTGTTCAGACAGAAGTAGTCATTTTCCCGACATTGAACTGGGATTTGACAGAAAATGTTCCACCTGTACCTGAGATTCTGGGAGGTCCTTCGGACGGAACACTTGCTGAATATGTGATCATTCCTTCACAAAATGCAATCAAAAAACCTGCTTATTTATCTTGGGAAGAAGCGGGCGTTCTACCTTTATCCGCTTTAACCGCATATCGGGCTCTGTTTACAAAGGGGCAATTAAAAAAAGGCGAGCATCTATTGATACCCGGCATCGGCAGCGGTGTGGCAACCTACGCTTTATTTATGGCTAAGGCGATTGGGGCAACAGTAAGCGTGACCTCCCGCAGTGAGGAGAAAAGAAAAAAGGCGCTGAAATTAGGTGCTGATTACGCATTTGACAGCTACAGCAATTGGGATGAGCAGTTGCAGGGAAAAAAGGCGGATGTTGTTCTTGACAGCATAGGACCTGCCCTCTTTTCGGAATACTTCCGCCATGTAAAACCAAATGGCCGTATTGTCAGCTTTGGGGCAAGCTCAGGGGATAATCTCAGTTTTCCGGTGCGTTCTCTATTCTTTCCTCAGGTCAATGTCTTAGGAACCTCGATGGGAAGCGGTGAGGAATTTCAAGCTATGCTCGCTTTCATTGACAAACATAAGCTGCGGCCCGTAATTGACCGGATATATCCTTTAGAAAAAGCATGTGAAGCATATAAAAGAATGCAGGAAGGCAGACAATTTGGAAACATCGGGATCGTAATGGAATAAAAAAAGAAACCGGCTGGCAGCCAGACCGGTTTCTCTTATATGATAATCCCCTTTATTTACGGAAGAACTGAACTCCCCATCAAATATCGATCCACTTCCCGCGCCACTTCACGGCCTTCATTAATCGCCCATACGATTAAGCTTTGGCCTCTTCTTGCATCCCCTGCGGCGAATACACCATCGATATTTGTTTGATAATCCCCATATGCTGCACTGATTTTGTTATTTACTGAATCAACACCGAACTGTTTCAACAGCGGCTGTTCTGTGCCTTCAAAGCCGATAGCGATAAAGACAAGCTGAGCAGGCCATACTTTTTCCGTTCCAGGCAGCTCGCGGAACTCGTATTTACCATGCTCATTTTTCACTTTTTCCATTTGGATGGTATGAAGCTCTTTCAGCTTTCCGTTTTTATCCGCGACCATTTTTGTCGTTTGAATGGAGTATTCTCTCGGATCTCTTCCGAATTTTGCTTCTGCTTCCTCGTATGCATATTCAAGCGTAAAGACGTGTGGCTGTTCAGGCCACATATTGTCATTCGTGCGGGCTGGCGGAAGTTTCGGGTGTTTGCCGAATTGGTGCACGCTTTTGGCTTTTTGACGCAGAGCGGTAGCCACACAGTCAGCTCCTGTATCTCCGCCTCCGATTACGATGACATCTTTCCCTTTGGCATCAATGAATTGCTTGTCTTTAAAATTAGAATCTAAATAGCTTTTTGTTGCAAGTGTGAGGTAGTCCATTGCGTAATGGACTCCTTTTGAGTCGCGTCCTTCAATTAAGAGGTCCCGCTGTTTTTGAGCGCCTGTGCATAAGATCACAGCATCAAATTGCTCCTTTAGCTCATCAGCTGTAATGTCAACACCGATTTCTGTGTTCGTGACAAAATCAATTCCCTCTTGCGTCAGCAATTTAATTCGGCGTTCTACAATGCCCTTCTCAAGCTTCATGTTTGGAATGCCGTATGTTAAAAGGCCGCCCGCTCTGTCTGAGCGCTCAAAAACAGTGACAGAATGCCCCGCTTGATTCAGCTGGTCAGCACTCGCCAGTCCGGCTGGGCCCGACCCGACGATAGCAACTTTTTTGCCTGTTCGTTTTTTTGGAATTCTAGGTTGAATCCAGCCGTTCTCAAATCCTTTATCGATAATGGTCCGCTCGATGTTTTTAATTGATACGGCCGGGTCTGAAATCGCTAAAGTGCATGATCCTTCACAAGGAGCGGGACATACCCGCCCTGTGAATTCAGGAAAGTTGTTTGTTTTCAACAGACGTTCCAATGCTTCCTTCCATCTGCCCCGGTAGACAAGATCATTCCATTCAGGAATTAAGTTGTAAATCGGACAGCCGGATGTAAATCCGTTAATGTCCGCACCGATCTGGCAAAACGGTGTACCGCAATCCATACACCGCGCCCCTTGCCGTTTCGATGCTTCTTCTGAAAAAGGAGCAGAATATTCTTTCCAATCCTTTAAGCGAGTGAGAGGGTCCCGCTCCGCAGGTTTTTCTCGTTTGATCTCCATAAATCCAGTTGGTTTCCCCATGTTCCTCTCCCCTTCCTTACTGTACTACCGCTTGTTTTTGTCCCGATGCTGCTGTATTCTGCTTTGGCTTCGTGTTGGCCTCAAAAGCGAACATGATGGCTTCTTCATCTGATAAACCTGCAGCTTTTTGCTCTTCGATGCTTGCGAGCATTTGTTTATAGTTTTTCGGAATGACTTTGACGAATTTTTTCACACTGTCTTCCCATTGATCT
>Ga0153918_1000788_pt1 | contig 13856 bp, 8 predicted proteins | sample TSFL002MetaG_FD_104687 | JGI IMG/M metagenome (GOLD analysis project Ga0153918, IMG submission 104687) | Attine ant fungus gardens microbial communities from Florida, USA - TSFL002 MetaG | ecosystem: Host-associated > Fungi > Mycelium > Unclassified | place: USA: Florida, Paynes Creek Historic... | reverse complement strand
TAAAACCACCGTTATTGCACTTCGCGAAATCGAAGAAGGTCTGATCAACAACCAGATCCTCGACGTGCGTGAGCGCCAGGAGCAGCAAGAGCAGGAAGCCGCAGAACTGCAGGCCGTAACCGCCATTGCTGAAGGTCGTCGTTAATTAAACCTGCGGGTCGCCCTTGTATCTGTTTGAAAGCCTGAATCAGCTGATTCAACACTACCTGCCGGAAGACCAAATTAAGCGTCTCCAGCAGGCGTATCTCGTTGCACGTGACGCTCACGAGGGCCAGACACGTTCAAGCGGTGAACCCTATATCACGCACCCGGTAGCGGTGGCCTGTATTCTGGCCGAGATGAAACTCGACTATGAAACGCTGATGGCCGCGCTGCTGCATGACGTGATCGAAGATACCCCCGCTACCTACCAGGATATGGAACAGCTGTTTGGCAAAAGCGTTGCCGAACTGGTGGAAGGGGTGTCTAAGCTTGATAAGCTGAAATTCCGCGACAAGAAAGAGGCGCAAGCCGAAAACTTCCGCAAGATGATTATGGCGATGGTGCAGGATATCCGCGTCATACTCATCAAACTCGCTGACCGTACCCACAACATGCGCACGCTGGGCTCACTCCGCCCGGACAAACGTCGCCGCATTGCCCGTGAAACCCTCGAAATCTATAGCCCGCTGGCGCACCGTTTAGGTATCCATCACATTAAAACCGAGCTGGAAGAGCTGGGTTTTGAAGCGTTGTACCCAAACCGCTATCGCGTGATTAAAGAGGTGGTGAAAGCCGCACGCGGTAACCGTAAAGAGATGATTCAAAAAATCCTCTCTGAAATTGAAGGGCGTTTACAGGAAGCGGGAATTCCGTGCCGCGTCAGCGGTCGCGAAAAGCATCTGTACTCCATCTACTGCAAAATGGTGCTCAAAGAGCAGCGTTTTCACTCGATCATGGACATCTACGCGTTCCGCGTCATCGTGCATGATGCCGATACCTGCTATCGCGTACTGGGCCAGATGCACAGCCTCTACAAACCTCGTCCTGGTCGCGTCAAAGACTACATCGCCATTCCAAAAGCGAACGGCTATCAATCTTTGCATACCTCAATGATCGGCCCTCATGGCGTTCCTGTTGAAGTGCAGATCCGCACCGAAGACATGGACCAGATGGCAGAAATGGGTGTCGCGGCACACTGGGCGTATAAAGAGCACGGCGGTGAAAGTAGCACCACTGCACAGATCCGCGCGCAACGCTGGATGCAGAGCCTGCTCGAACTGCAACAGAGCGCTGGTAGCTCGTTTGAATTTATCGAGAGCGTTAAATCCGATCTCTTCCCGGATGAGATTTACGTTTTCACACCAGAGGGGCGCATTGTCGAGCTGCCTGCTGGTGCAACACCGGTCGACTTCGCTTACGCAGTACATACCGATATCGGTCATGCCTGTGTTGGCGCACGTGTCGACAGACAGCCTTACCCGCTGTCTCAGCCGCTTTCAAGTGGTCAGACGGTGGAAATTATCACCGCGCCGGGCGCACGTCCGAATGCGGCATGGCTGAACTTTGTCGTCAGCTCCAAAGCACGCGCCAAAATTCGCCAGTTGCTGAAAAACCTCAAACGCGATGATTCGGTAAGCCTTGGCCGTCGTCTGCTCAACCACGCGTTGGGTGGCAGCCGTAAGCTTGCGGAGATCCCGAAAGAGAACATCCAGCGCGAGCTGGAGCGCATGAAGCTTGCGTCACTTGATGACCTGCTGGCAGAAATCGGCCTCGGCAACGCCATGAGCGTAGTCGTTGCGAAAAACCTGCAACAGGGTGATGCCTCTGCTGCGCCATCCACCACGCAAGGCCACGGTCACTTGCCGATCAAAGGCGCGGACGGGGTGCTTATCACCTTCGCCAAATGCTGCCGACCGATCCCGGGCGATCCGATTATTGCGCACGTCAGCCCGGGCAAAGGCCTGGTTATCCATCACGAATCCTGCCGTAACATCCGTGGCTACCAGAAAGAGCCAGAGAAGTTCATGGCGGTCGAGTGGGATAAAGAGACAGCGCAGGAATTTATCACCGAAATTAAGGTGGATATGTTCAACCATCAGGGTGCACTGGCTAACCTGACGGCGGCAATCAACACGGCCTCTTCAAATATTCAGAGCCTGAATACCGAAGAAAAAGATGGTCGTGTTTATAGCGCCTTTATCCGCCTGACGGCCCGTGACCGCGTGCATCTGGCAAACATTATGCGCAAAATCCGCGTGATGCCGGACGTGATTAAAGTCACCCGAAACAGAAACTAGTTTTATGAATGCACAACGTTATGCACGTATCTGCGAGATGCTCGCCAGGCGCCAACCGGACCTGACGGTCTGCATGGAGCAGGTCCATAAACCTCATAACGTCTCTGCGATTGTCCGTACCGCCGACGCCGTGGGCGTGCATGAAGTGCACGCCGTCTGGCCGGGTTCCCGGATGCGCAACATGGTATCTGCAGCGGCAGGCAGCAACAGCTGGGTATCAGTGAAAAACCATCAGACCATCGGCGAAGCCGTTTCGCACCTGAAAGGGCGCGGGATGCAGGTCCTTGCCACCAACCTGTCCGATAAAGCCGTCGACTTCCGCGAAATAGATTACACCCGCCCGACCTGCATTCTGATGGGTCAGGAGAAAACTGGGATCTCGCAAGAAGCGCTGGATCTGGCGGATCAGGACATCATCCCGATGATCGGCATGGTGCAATCGCTAAACGTCTCCGTGGCGTCTGCGCTCATTCTTTATGAAGCGCAACGCCAGCGTCAGAACGCCGGGATGTACAAACGCAGCAACAGCATGTTGCCGGAAGATGAACAGCAACGCCTGCTGTTTGAAGGCGGCTATCCGGTACTGGCCCGCGTGGCGAAACAGAAAAAATTACCGTACCCCCACGTCAACGCGCAGGGCGAAATCGAAGCCGATGCCGAGTGGTGGTCCACCATGCAGTACGCAGGATAACCCATGAAAGGCCGCCTGCTGGATGCCATTCCGCTCAATACGCTGACAGGCGTGGGTGCGGCGCAAAGCAGCAAACTGGCGAAAATTGGCCTGCACACCGTGCAGGATCTCCTGCTTCACCTCCCCCTGCGTTACGAAGACCGCACCCAGCTGTATAAAATTGGCGATCTCCTTCCCGCGATTTACGCCACGGTTGAAGGTGAAGTACTGAACTGCAACATCACTTTCGGCGGTCGCCGGATGATGACCTGCCAGATAAGCGATGGCTCCGGTATCCTCACCATGCGCTTTTTCAACTTCAGCGCAGCAATGAAAAACAGCCTGGCCACTGGCCGTCGTGTGCTCGCGTACGGGGAAGCCAAACGTGGTAAATATGGCGCGGAGATGATCCACCCTGAATACCGTGTGCATGGCGATCTCAGCACGCCGGAGCTACAGGAAACGCTCACCCCGGTTTACCCGACCACCGAAGGCATCAAACAAGCCACGTTGCGTAAGCTCACCGATCAGGCATTGGAATTGCTCGATACCTGCGCCATAGCCGAACTGCTGCCGCCTGAGCTGGCGCAGGGGATGATGAGCCTCCCGCAAGCGCTGCATACGCTGCATCGCCCACCTCCGTCGCTACAACTCAGTGATTTAGAAAGCGGCCAGCATCCGGCACAGCGGCGGCTTATCCTTGAAGAATTACTGGCGCATAACCTGAGTATGCTGGCACTGCGGGCGGGCGCGCAGCGCTTCCACGCTCAGCCATTAAGCGCCCGTGATGATTTAAAAGATAAGCTGCTGGCATCGCTGCCGTTTAAACCGACAGGCGCACAGGCGCGCGTTGTCGCCGAGATTGAACGTGATATGGCGCTCGATGTGCCAATGATGCGTCTGGTTCAGGGTGACGTGGGTTCCGGTAAAACGCTGGTTGCTGCACTGGCTGCCCTGCGTGCGATTGCCCACGGCAAACAGGTGGCGCTGATGGCGCCTACCGAGCTTCTTGCAGAGCAACACGCAAACAACTTCCGCAACTGGTTTGCCCCGCTTGGCGTTGAAGTCGGCTGGCTCGCCGGTAAACAAAAGGGCAAAGCGCGCCTTGCGCAACAGGACGCGATTGCCAGCGGTGAAGTGCAGATGATTGTGGGCACACACGCCATCTTCCAGGAGCAAGTGCAGTTTAATGGCCTGGCCCTGGTGATCATCGATGAACAACATCGTTTTGGTGTGCATCAGCGTCTGGCGCTGTGGGAAAAGGGTCTTCAGCAGGGCTTCCATCCGCATCAGCTGATCATGACCGCAACACCAATCCCCCGCACCCTGGCGATGACCGCCTACGCCGATCTGGATACGTCCACTATCGACGAGCTGCCGCCAGGCCGTACGCCGGTCACCACGGTTGCCATCCCGGACACGCGCCGCAGCGATATCATCGACCGCGTACGCAACGCCTGTACTCAGGAAGGCCGCCAGGCGTACTGGGTCTGCACGCTGATTGAAGAGTCAGAACTGCTTGAAGCACAAGCGGCAGAGGCAACGTGGGAAGAACTGAAACTAGCCCTGCCAGAGCTGAACGTGGGCCTGGTTCACGGCCGCATGAAGCCCGCCGAAAAACAGGCGGTAATGCAGTCATTCAAACAGGGTGATTTGCATTTGCTGATTGCCACCACGGTCATCGAAGTGGGCGTGGATGTTCCGAACTCCAGCCTGATGATCATTGAAAACCCGGAACGTCTTGGCCTTGCGCAACTCCACCAGCTGCGTGGCCGCGTCGGGCGCGGAGCCGTGGCTTCCCACTGCGTATTGCTCTATAAAGCCCCGCTTTCGAAAACGGCACAAATGCGTTTACAGGTATTACGCGACAGCAACGATGGCTTCGTGATTGCGCAAAAAGATCTGGAGATCCGCGGCCCGGGCGAATTGCTGGGCACCCGTCAGACGGGGAACGCCGAATTCAAAGTGGCCGATCTGCTGCGCGATCAGGCCATGATCCCCGAAGTTCAGCGCCTTGCCCGCCATATTCATGAACGCTACCCGGACCAGGCAAAAGCGCTTATTGAACGCTGGATGCCTGAAACCGAGCGCTATTCCAACGCCTGATATCAGGCAAACATTGGCAGCATCAGGTACAGCTTGATCACCAGCGCGTTGACGATATCAATAAAGAACGCCCCGACCATCGGAACCACCAGAAATGCCATATGAGAAGGCCCGAATCGCTCGGTGATCGCCTGCATGTTGGCGATAGCGGTGGGTGTCGCTCCCAGACCAAACCCGCAATGCCCCGCAGCCAGCACCGCTGCATCGTAGTTTTTACCCATCATGCGCCAGGTGACAAACATGGCATACAGGGCCATAAATATGGCCTGGACCGCCAGAATGGCGACCATCGGCAGCGCCAGAGAAGCCAGTTCCCACAGCTTGAGGCTCATCAGCGCCATCGCGAGGAACAGCGACAGGCAGACGTTGCCAAGCACCGAGACCGCGCGTTCGAACACACGGTAGAAGCCCATTGCAGCCAGACCGTTACTCAGCACCACCCCGACAAACAGCACGCACACAAAGGTCGGCAGTTCAAACGCCGAACCCGCCAGCCATTGCGCAACCACTTTCCCCACGGTCAGGCAGATGGCAATCATCGCAATGGTTTCAATCAGCACCAGCGAGGTGATACTGCGCCCGACATCCGGCTTTTCAAACGCCGTAGGCACCAGTTCATCGTCCGGTCTGCCGTCTGGCGTTGTGGAGTGTTTCACCAGATAGCGCGCCACCGGGCCGCCAATCAACCCGCCCAGTACCAGGCCGAAGGTTGCGCAGGCCATTGCCACTTCCGTTGCGTTTTCAAAACCGTAACGCTCAATGAACAGCTTGCTCCACGCGGCACCGGTGCCATGTCCACCAGACAACGTAATTGACCCTGCCAGCAGCCCCATCAGCGGATCCAGCCCCAGCAACGTCGCCATGCCGATACCGATGGCGTTTTGCATCAATAACAGCCCAACCACCACAATCAGAAACACGCCCAGCACTTTACCGCCCGAACGCAGGCTCGCCAGGTTGGCATTCAGGCCGATGGTGGCAAAGAAAGCCAGCATCAGGGGGTCTTTCAGGGACATATCAAAATCGATTTCCCAGCCCATGCTTTTTTTCAGCACCAGCAGGGCCAGCGCCACCAGTAAACCACCGGCAACGGGTTCAGGAATGGTGTACTTCTTGAGAAGGGAAACACTGTGTACCAGTTTACGGCCAAGCAGTAAGACCAGCGTTGCGGCAACAAGGGTCGACAACGTATCGAGGTGAATCATAGAAGGCTCCTTATTCTGCGCGTATTCCATCCATACGCGGCGTTATCCTGGCTGGTTTGCGCTCGTCATGAGCCACCAGCGCAAAAAGTGTAATTTTTTTTCCTGATGGGGTGTAGAAAAGGTGCTCGCAGCGGCAGATTTTCTTATCTTTTTTTGCTGGCAATCGTTTGCTTTTACCAACTGGTCAGATAAAATGCCCGCTTTTCCACCGTGGGATTGCTGCCGATGTCCGTTAACACCATAGAGTCTCCTGATGCGCAACCGATTGCGCAGTCACGAAACAGTGAATTGATCTACCGCCTTGAAGATCGCCCACCGTTGCCTCAAACCTTGTTCGCCGCCTGTCAGCATTTACTGGCGATGTTTGTTGCGGTGATCACGCCGGCTCTGCTGATTTGCCAGGCGCTTGGTTTACCGGCTCAGGACACACAACACATCATCAGCATGTCCCTGTTCGCCTCTGGCGTGGCCTCGATTATTCAGATTAAAGCGTGGGGTCCGGTGGGATCGGGTTTGCTGTCGATTCAGGGCACCAGTTTTAACTTTGTGGCACCGCTGATTATGGGCGGCACAGCGCTGAAAACCGGTGGTGCGGATGTCCCGACCATGATGGCGGCGCTGTTCGGCACACTGATGCTGGCAAGCTGCACGGAAATGGTTATCTCCCGCGTACTGCACCTGGCGCGCCGCGTGATTACCCCGCTGGTATCCGGCGTGGTGGTGATGATTATCGGCCTGTCTCTGATTCAGGTTGGCCTGACTTCCATCGGCGGCGGTTATGGCGCAATGGCCGACCACACCTTCGGCGCACCGAAAAACCTGCTGCTGGCAGGCGTTGTGCTGGCGATCATTATTCTGCTTAACCGTCAGCGTAACCCTTACCTGCGTGTCGCGTCACTGGTGATCGCCATGGCGGCCGGTTACCTGCTGGCATGGGCTCTGGGAATGCTGCCGGAAAATACTGCGCCAGCCAGCAGTGCATTCATCACCATCCCGACCCCACTGTACTACGGCCTGGGCATTGACTGGAGTCTGCTGGTGCCACTGATGCTGGTCTTTATGATCACCTCGCTGGAAACCATCGGTGATATTACTGCCACGTCTGATGTCTCTGAGCAGCCGGTTTCTGGCCCGCTGTACATGAAACGCCTGAAAGGCGGCGTGCTGGCAAACGGCCTGAACTCGTTTGTCTCTGCAGTGTTTAACACCTTCCCTAACTCCTGCTTCGGCCAGAATAACGGCGTGATCCAGCTGACCGGCGTTGCCAGTCGTTACGTTGGTTTTGTGGTGGCGCTGATGCTGATCGTACTCGGTCTGTTCCCGGCGGTGAGTGGTTTTGTGCAGCACATTCCTGAACCCGTGCTTGGCGGCGCAACGCTGGTAATGTTCGGGACTATCGCCGCATCGGGCGTGCGCATTGTCTCGCGCGAGCCGCTGAACCGCCGCGCGATCATGATTATCGCGCTGTCTCTGGCTGTCGGCCTGGGCGTGTCTCAGCAGCCGCTGATCCTGCAGTTCGCCCCGGACTGGCTGAAAAACCTGCTCTCTTCCGGCATCGCGGCTGGCGGTATTACGGCCATCGTACTGAACCTCGTTTTCCCGCCTGAAAAAAATTGATCGCCATCACGGCAGGCAGTCAATGCCTGCCGTGACATCTAATTACACCATTCCCGCCTTGAGCATTGCGCATAAATCGTGCATAACTCCTTTATGTGCGTTTCGCGGGATGGAAGACCATGAAATTTATTGGAAAGCTGCTTGTTTATCTTCTGATAGCCCTGTTAATTGTGGTTCTGGCGTTCTATTTCCTGCTCCAGACTCGCTGGGGTGCGTCTGAGGTCAGTAGCTGGGTCACGGTCAATACCGATTACGAACTCAGTTTCGACCAGATGGATCACCGCTTCTCGTCACCTTCCCACATCATTCTGGAAAACATCACCTTTGGCCGCGACGGTAAACCCGCCACACTGGTTGCGAAAAAAGTGGATATCGGTTTAAGCAGCCGCCAGATAACCGATCCGCTGCACATGGATACCATCACGCTGTATGACGGAACGCTGAATCTCTCTCCGCAAACAGCACCTCTGCCCTTCCAGGCAGACCGCTTGCAGCTAAACAACATGGCTTTTAACAGCCCAAATACTGACTGGGATCTGAGTGCGCAGAAAGTGACAGGCGGCGTGAGCCCGTGGCAGCCAGAAGCAGGCAACGTGTTGGGTAAAAACGCGCAGATCCAGATGAGCGCAGGTTCACTCACCCTGAATGGCGTGCCAGCCAGTAACGTGCTGATCCAGGGGCAGCTCAACGGTAAAGAGGTAGTTCTGAACACCATTGGCGCGGATATGGCGCGCGGCTCGCTCACCGGCTCTGCCCTGCGTAACGCCGATGGCAGCTGGATTATCGACTCCATGCGCCTGAATGACATCCGCCTGCAAAGCGATAAATCACTGATGGATTTCTTTGCCCCTGTTACCACGCTGCCTTCCTTGCAGATTGGCCGATTAGAGGTGACCGATGCCCGCCTGCAAGGCCCGGACTGGGCAGTGACCGATCTCGATTTAAGCTTGCGCAACCTGACCCTGAGCAAAGGCGACTGGCAAAGCCAGGATGGGCGGTTATCGATGAACGCCAGTGAGTTTATCTATGGCTCTGTACATCTGTTCGACCCGATCCTGAATGCAGAATTCGCCCCGCAGGGCATTGCGCTGCGCCAGTTTACTTCTCGCTGGGAGGGCGGCATGGTGCGTACTTCCGGCAACTGGCAGCGCGACGGCAAATCGCTGGTGCTGGACGATGCCGCCATTGCCGGGCTGGAATACACCCTGCCGCAGAACTGGAAAACCCTGTGGATGGACTCGCTGCCTGAATGGCTGAGCAGCGTGACGCTGAAAAAATTCGGCCTGAGCCGCAACCTGGTGATTGATATCGATCCGGCTTTCCCGTGGCAAGTCACCTCTCTTGACGGCTACGGCGCGAACCTGCAACTGGCAAAAGACCGCCAGTGGGGCGTGTGGAGTGGCAGCGCAACGCTGAATGGCGCAGCGGCGACCTTTAACCGCGTGGACGTGCGACGCCCGTCGCTCACGCTGAATGCCAACGCATCGACGGTTAACATCAGCGAGCTGAGCGCCTTTACCGAGAAAGGTATTCTTGAAGCCACCGCGACGGTTTCACAGCTGCCGCCACGGCAAACCACAGTCAGCCTGAACGGGCGAGGCGTGCCGCTGAACGTGATCGAACACTGGGGCTGGCCAGCACTGCCGATTGCGGGGGATGGCAATGTGCAGTTGACCGCCAGCGGTAGCGTGCAGGACAAGGCCCCGCTGAAGCCGACCGTTAACGGGAAGCTGAATGCGGTGAATATGGATAAGCAGCAGGTGCAGCAAACAATGGCCGGTGGGGTGGTATCGACGGTTCAGGCGGCGCAATAAATAAGCCGGGTGGCGGCTACGCCTTACCCGGCCTACGGTATAGTGCTTTTGTAGGCCCGGTAAGGCGTAGCGCCACCGGGCATTGTTTAAACACTCAAAGGTGAATCACCACCTCATTCCCCTCGGCTTTCACTACCACGCCCCACTCGCTACCCGCATGTGAACCGCCCTTCACGCCGCTCACCTGCTGCACGTTGCGCAGGCAGACGGACCAGTTTCGCGCTTCACCTTCACCTTTGATGGTCACCGTGCCGCCGCTGCGTGTGGCCTTCAGCGTAAACACCACCGAGCCATTTGCCGCAGGCACTTCGCTGACTGCCGTTGCACCATCGCCCAGGTTAAACAGCTGGAAGGTAGTGCCCTCGTTCCACGCGTAGTCTGGCTTCTGGTTGTTGTTACCCAGCGCCAGCAGGGTGTTATCGCGCACATACACCGGCAGGCTGCGGAAGTCGTGCTGCTGTTTATGCCAGCGGCTGCCCTGGATTTCATCGTTGTGCCACAGGTGTGTCCAGCGTCCTTCCGGCAGATAAAACTGCACATCACCCGCTTCGGAGAACACCGGCGCAACCATCATGGAATCACCGAGCATGTACTGGCGGTCGAGATAATCACACGCCGGATCGTCCGGGAATTCCAGCATCATCGCCCGCAGCATCGGGGTGCCCAGCTCACGCGCCAGCGCAGCTTGACGATATAAATACGGCATCAACTGGCATTTCAGCTGGGTGAAGTGGCGCACCACGTCGCAGGACTCGTCATCGTACGCCCACGGCACACGGTAGGATTTGCTGCCATGCAGGCGGCTATGGCTGGAGAACAGCCCAAACGCGCACCAGCGTTTGTAGACGTGCGCCGGGGCCGTATTTTCGAACCCGCCAATATCGTGGCTCCAGAAACCAAAGCCAGACAGACCAATCGATAACCCACCGCGCAGGCTTTCTGCCATCGATTCATAGTTGGCGTAGCAATCACCGCCCCAGTGCACCGGGAACTGTTGCGCCCCCACAGAAGCGGAACGGGCAAACAGCACCGCCTCTTCTTCACCGACGGTTTCTTTCAGTACGTTCCACACCAGTTCGTTATAGATATAGGCGTAATGGTTGTGCATTTTCTGCGGATCCGAGCCATCGAACCACTGCACATCGGTCGGGATACGTTCACCGAAATCGGTTTTGAAGCAATCCACGCCAATATCCACCAGGCCTTTCAGCTTGTCGGCGTACCATTTGCAGGCTTCCGGGTTGGTGAAGTCATAAATCGCCAGGCCTGGCTGCCATTTGTCCCACTGCCATACAGAGCCATCCGGGCGTTTAAGCAGATAACCTTTCTCTTTCAGTTCGTTAAACACCGGCGATTTCTGGCCAATGTACGGGTTGATCCACACGCAGACTTTGAGCCCTTTTTCTTTCAGGCGGCGGATCATCCCTTTCGGGTCAGGGAAGGTCACCGGGTCCCACTCGAAATCACACCACTGGAAGGCTTTCATCCAGAAGCAGTCGAAATGGAAAACGTGCAGCGGCAGGTCGCGCTCGGCCATACCGTCGATGAAGCTGTTTACCGTGGCTTCGTCATAGTTGGTGGTGAACGAGGTGGTCAGCCACAGGCCGAAAGACCATGCCGGCGGCAGCGCCGGACGCCCGGTGAACTGCGTATAGCGGTTTAATACTGCTTTCGGCGTCGGGCCGTCGATCACGAAATATTCCAGATGCTCGCCTTCAACGCTGAACTGCACTTTGGAGACTTTCTCAGAGCCGATTTCAAACGACACGTTCTCCGGGTGATTCACCAGCACGCCGTAGCCGCGGTTGGTGAGGTAGAACGGGATATTTTTATACGACTGTTCGGTACTGGTGCCGCCGTCGCGGTTCCAGGTTTCGACCGTCTGGCCATTGCGCACCAGCGCGGTAAAACGCTCGCCCAGCCCGTAGACCGTTTCGCCCACGCCCAGATCCAGACGTTCGAAGAGATAGTTGCGATCGGTGTTGCTGTCCTGCACGTAGCCGTTGTTTTTCAGCTGGCTGCCGGTAATACGCTGGCCATTGCGCAGGAAATCCAGCGCCCAGAACTCACCCTTAGTGACGCGCACGCTGAGGTTACCGCTTTTCAGCTCAGCAAATTCCGCATTGTTTTCAATCTCTACCTTTACGTCTTTCAGTACGTTCAGCGGATAATGCGGGCCGTTGTCCAGCGCCCCCTGGAAGTGCTCAATGCGCACCCCGACAATCCCTTCCTGTGGCGCGAACAGACGAACCGTAAACATCAGGGTATCGAGCTGCCAGGTACGCTCGCGCACATCGCGCGGCGCAACGTAGACCACCAGGTCGTTGCCCTGTTGTTCCACATCGAATACCTGCACCGGGTAAGTGACATTCAGGCCCGGTTGAATGAGCCAGTTTCCATCACTGATTTTCATCTTATCGTCCTCTTAGTTCTGTAATTCTTTGCTGACCGGCAGGTTCTCAAACTCCTGCTGGTTGCGGCGCGCGCCCTGCGCCAGCTCGCCCATGATTTTGGTCAGGAATGGCGTTTTCAGCGTGTAATAACGTTTGGCGATGATGGCGCTCAGCACATAGCACACCGCCGGTGCCAGCGTGAATAGGCCAACAATAATGCTGATGGTCGCGCTGTTTTGCGTTTTGGCTGCGGCATCGTAGCCACCGCCTGCCAGCATCCAGCCAATCATTGCCCCACCCAGCGCCAGGCCGAGTTTCAGCACGAACAGCGTGCCCGCAAAGCTGATGCCGGTAAGGCGTTTGCCGTTAGTCCATTCGCCGTAGTCGACGGTGTCAGACATCATCACCCACTGGATTGGCGTGACCAGCTGGTGCAGCACGCCGATCACAAAGATGAAGGCGAACATCAAAATCGTGGCGTGGAACGGCACGAAGAACATCGCCACGCTGACCACCGCCAGGGCGGCGTTGGTCCACCAGAAGATGCTGACTTTGCATTTCCAGTCGGTGAGCGGTTTGGCGAGCGCGGAGCCAATCAGGTTGCCGACGCAATAGGTGGTGAGGAACGCGACGAAAATTTCCGGCGAGCCCATGATCCAGGTGCAGTAGTACATCATCGCCCCACCACGCACGCAGACGGCAAGGATGTTGAGGATGGTGAGCACACCAACGATACGCCACTGGTCGTTGTTCCAGATATCGCGCAGGTCTTCACGCATGGAGGTGGTGCTTGGCGGCACCTGGATGCGCTCTTTGGTGGTGAAGAAGCAGAACGCCAGCATCAGGAACGCGACCACCGACAGAACGGCAATCCCGCCCTGGAATCCAAAAGCTTTGTCTTCGCCGCCAATCAGATTCACCAGCGGCATCATCAGCACGGTGGAAAGCATTCCACCCGCCGTCGCCAGGACAAAGCGCCAGGATTGCAGGGAGATACGTTGTGTTGGGTCGTTGGTGATAACCCCGCCCAGCGCGCAGTAAGGGATGTTGACCACGGTGTAGAGCAGGGTCAGCAAGGTGTACGTGACGGCAGCGTAAATCAGTTTCCCGTTATGGCTGAGATCCGGCGTGGTGTACGCCAGCACGCAGACGATGCCAAACGGGATGGCGCCAAACAGTATCCACGGCCGGAACTTGCCCCAGCGGCTGCGGGTGCGGTCGGCAATCAGGCCCATGCACGGATCGGAGATCGCATCCAGCGCACGCGCCAGCAGGAACATCGTCCCGACAAACCCGGCAGGAATGCCGAAGATATCGGTGTAGAAAAACATCATGTACAGCATGACGTTATCAAAAATGATGTGGCTGGCGGCGTCACCCATGCCGTACCCAATCTTCTCTTTTACTGACAGAACTTCACTCATCTTTTTTTATCCTTCACGCTGTAAGAGGCGCTGAGACCGGTTTCAGATGTTGTAAACCATTGGTGAAGGGGCGGGTATTGTGATTTCTGGTTAGCAGGTTATGTTTCTTCTTTTTTGTGATCGCGATAAAAGTTGATGAGCACAAAGTGCTAACGTGAGGATTTTCTTAGGAATTAACTGAAATGGCTTAATGCAGGTCAAAAGAGACGTGAAAAAAGTGTGTCGGGGTATGTGGTAAATGCCTGAAAGTAGCTATAATGCGCCCCGCCTCCATGTAGCAATGCAGGCGCGGAAGATCGTCATCTCCGGTGAGGTGGCTGGACTTCAAATCCAGTTGGGGACGCCAGC
>Ga0153918_1000787_pt1 | contig 13859 bp, 16 predicted proteins | sample TSFL002MetaG_FD_104687 | JGI IMG/M metagenome (GOLD analysis project Ga0153918, IMG submission 104687) | Attine ant fungus gardens microbial communities from Florida, USA - TSFL002 MetaG | ecosystem: Host-associated > Fungi > Mycelium > Unclassified | place: USA: Florida, Paynes Creek Historic... | reverse complement strand
TATTTGGTGCTACCAGGATATCGCAGGTAGAAGTTCCCATTACCTTGCTCAGGTAGTAAGGCTCAATTTGGCCGCCTACAGCGCCCATGTGTGCGTCGAACGCGCCAACACCCACTTTAACGTCGGCGCTCAGGCCCAGGCGTTGAGCCCATTCAGTACTTAGGCTACCGGCTGAAACGTCAGAAGTGTAAGTGTCTTTATACAGACGGTCGGTAATACCGTCCAGCAGCGGATCAAGCGCTTTGAAGAAATCATTTGGAGGCAGACCGCCAAACTCGGCAGCCCATAGTGCTTTGTGACCGGCAGAGCAACGTCCGCGCAGAATGTCTTTAGCATCAGTACCGCCGGTAAGCAGGAACGGAATCCAATCGCAGTGCTCAACCCATGAGTGGCAGGCTGCGCGTACTTTCTCGTCTACACGCAGTACGTGTAATAACTTGGCCCAAAACCATTCAGACGAGTAGATGCCGCCTACATATTGCAGGTAATTGGTATCGTATTTAGCAGCATGAGCGTTGATCTCTGCAGCTTCGGCAATTGAAGTGTGGTCTTTCCACAGTACGAACATGGCGTTCGGGTTCTCAGCAAATTCAGGCAATAAGGCCAGAGGCACGCCTTGTGCGTTTACCGCAACAGGGGTAGAGCCGGTGGTATCAACCGAGATAGCGCGCACAGCAGCAGCCACTTCGGCACCTGCTTTGGCAACGCAATCTTTAATGGTGGTTTCCAGGCCGTCAATGTAATCTTGCGGGTGCTGGCGGAACTGATTTGCCGGAGCATCGCAGTATAAACCTTGCTGCCAGCGGCGATAATAGTAAACTGAGGTGGCTAACTCTTTGCCGGTAGCGGCATCAACAATAACAGAGCGTACCGAATCGGAGCCATAATCTACTCCAATTACGTAATTTTTCAGGTTCGACATTGATTATAATTAATTGTTAAATTAACACTTAATTTTTCGGGAAATCAAAATAAATTTTTGTTAAGGGGGAAGCCTTCGGCAAAGACCGCTGGTTAGTTGATCAGAGGTTAGGCATTTTTAGTAGAAATTAGCGTATTCGCTGTTGCAAGGAGCACAGGAATAAGTGTGTGGGTGACGAAGCAACGGCATAGGGGATAAGGGGCGGAAAATACTACTCAAACACCACGGTCTCTTTTACTTTCAATATTTCCATTTTATCGCCCACTGATATCATCCCTTCGCCAATATGTGTAAGGTTCTGCCCGAAGTAAATCTTGTTCATTCTGCGGCGAAACCCTGCCAATGTTTTTAGCGGTTCTTTATAACGCTCGGCAGTATCTTGATCAATGCCTGGTACCGGACAGCGGGCGCAAAGTTTTACGCCATAGAAGTGAATATTGTTGATACTGAAATGTGCCAGCTCGTCCTCGGCAAATGACTCGCCACCAGTGAACACGATGTTGGGTCGAAAGCGATTCATCGGGATATTATGACCAACACGGTTGCTCAAATCATCCAGCGAGGCCTGCCCGATCAGCAGGAAAGGATAGGCGTCCGCAAAGGAGGTGATCATGCCGGGCTGGGCATATTTAAGGTCGGTCTGGCGTTGCGAGTCGTCAGGCATATAAACCAGGCGGCAGTTGATGCCCAGCTTTTGAGTAAACCATCCGTTCGCAGCTTCACTTACGTATTGACCGGTGACGCTATCATCCCAAACAGTAAACATATCGCATGTTGCCGTTTCTGGCTGAAATGGGATGAGGAATGATGATTGATCTGGGGTATAAATGATGCTGATGCCGTCTTTATTCAACATCGGTTTGAAAAGCGCCATCTGCAGCAGCTCACGTTGTGATAGAAAGCGGTTATTGTCGTCAACCAGCATCCAACGGCGGTCATGCTCCAGGCCGCGGTCTGTTACCCGGGCGCTGTTGAGCGCTATGCCTCCTAATGATTTTATGGGATAAATGAAAAGCTGACTGACGCGTAACATCATGTTAAGTTAAAAATTATAAAGTTAAAAAGACATTAAATAGCATACCGCAGGCTTTTATGTTACCCATTCCTATAGGTTTTAATGGCCGGCCAGGGTGATTTTACCCTTTTTATATTTTTATAGTTAAAAACTTGCTGAAATTCAGGATTTAACAGTAATTTTATATCTGCGATCTAATACCTAAAACAATGACCCCCGAACAAAAAATGCGTCGTGCGATCGAGCGTCAAAATGCCTCGCTGATGATTGCTTATCTGATTGCACTGCTATGCACTTTTTTGGTGATGGCACTTATCTAAGATTGTTAATAATAGCTTAACTTTAAGAAGCGAACCGAAATAAAAAAGCCCTCGTTTTCACGAAGGCTTTTTTTATGCTTGGCGGTATATTATACCGAGAAACTCTCGCCGCAACCGCAGGTGCGTGATGCATTGGGGTTATGGAAATTGAAACCCTTGCCGTTTAGTCCGTCGCTAAAATCAAGCTCGGTGCCGGCCAGGTATAAAAATGATTTCATATCCAGAGCCAAACGTACGCCGTGATCTTCAAAAAACTGATCGCCTTTGCGCTCCTCGTTATCAAAATCGAGGTTGTATGACAAGCCCGAACAGCCGCCGCCCTTTACAGACACGCGCAAGAAATATGAACTATCCAGCCCGGCATCCTGCATCAGGTGGTCAATTTTATCTTTTGCTTTATCGGTTACTGTTACCATCTTTTTAGATTTGAGATTTGAGACGCGAGATTTGAGATAAATTCATTCCTCACTTCTAAACCAGTTGATGTTCAATATCAAGATATGGGATGTTTTACATCTCATACCTCATATCTCACATCTAAAAAATTAATGATGCGATTTCTCTACTTCAATCGGTTCTAAGCCATTTTTAACGCGGTAATCGTTAATAGCGGCTTTGATGGCGTCTTCTGCCAATACCGAGCAGTGAATTTTTACCGGTGGCAGGGCCAGCTCTTCAACGATATCCATGTTGTCGATGGTCATGGCCTCGTCAATGCTTTTGCCTTTCAACCACTCTGTTGCCAGCGATGATGACGCGATGGCAGACCCGCAACCAAAGGTTTTGAATTTTGCATCGGTGATCACGTTGTTCTCGTCAACCTGAATTTGCAGGCGCATTACGTCGCCGCACTCAGGAGCGCCCACTAAACCGGTACCTACGGCACTGCTGCCTTTATCTAAAGTACCCACGTTACGCGGATTGGTGTAGTGGTCAATTACTTTATCTGAATAAGCCATTTCTTTATTATTTAAGTCGGGGGTTACCCGATATGTTAGTACAAAAATTGTTCCTTTATTCCGGATTTCGGATTTTCGATTTCGGAATTATTTTATTTGAGTTTTTTTAAATTTATTCTCAAATCCGAAATCCCACATCCGCAAATCCCAAATCAAATTAGTGCTCCGCCCACTCAATAGTGCTCAGGTCGATGCCGTCTTTGAACATCTCCCACAGTGGCGACAGGTCACGCAGGTGGTTAACCGCTTTGCGGGTTACCTCAATGGCGTAATCAACTTCCTCATCGGTAGTGAAACGACCCAGGCCGAAACGGATTGAAGAGTGTGCCAGATCGTCAGACAAGCCTAAGCTTTTCAGTACGTATGATGGCTCCAACGAAGCTGAAGTACAGGCTGAACCTGATGATACGGCCAGATCTTTCATGGCCATCATCAAACCTTCACCCTCTACATATTTGAAAGAGATGTTGGCTACGTGCGGCAAACGGTGCTCTACGTTACCATTTACATAGCTTTCTTCCAGTTTGGTCAGCTCGGTCTGCAGTTTATCGCGCAGGGTAGAAAGGCGTTTTGCTTCGGTTTCCATCTCCTGGCCGCAAAGCTCGCAGGCTTTACCTAAGCCAACAATACCCGGTACGTTCAGGGTGCCAGAACGCATACCGCGCTCATGACCGCCACCGTCCATCTGGGCAGTAACTTTAACACGTGGTCCTTTACGGCGTACGTACAGTGCACCTACACCTTTAGGGCCGTATATTTTATGAGCCGACATGGCCAGCAGGTCAATGCCGTCTGCATTTACATCAACAGGAATTTTGCCTACTGCCTGGGTTGCGTCTGTCATAAACAGGGCACCGTGTTTGTGGGCAATGGCAGCAATTTCTTTTACTGGCTGGATTACACCAATCTCGTTGTTACCATACATGATAGATACCAGGATGGTCTCGGGAGTCATGGCTGCTTCCAGTTCGGCAAGATCAACCAGGCCGTCTTCTTTTACATTTAAGTAAGTAACGCGGCCCCCCATTTTTTCTACGTGTTTGCAAGCATCCAGTACGGCTTTATGCTCGGTAACAGCAGTAATGATGTGGTTGCCTTTTTCCTTATACATCTCAAACACACCTTTGATGGCAAGGTTATCACTCTCGGTAGCACCAGAGGTAAAGATGATCTCTTTCTCGGTAGCACCAATCAGTTTAGCCACTTGCTCGCGGGCGTAATCAACAGCTTCTTCGGCCACCCAGCCAAAAGCATGGTTGCGGCTGGCCGCGTTACCAAACTTGTTGGTAAAGTAAGGCAGCATAGCTTCCAATACCCGTGGATCCATCGGGGTGGTTGCGTTATTATCTAAATAGATAGGAAAGTCCATAGCAGTATTTTGAATTACAAAGATAAGCAAACTTTTAGTTTTAAATCAGGCTTTGTAGCTTAGGCAGTCATTAATTTGCAATTTTTGTCTATGAAAAAGGTAGAGCATATCGGTATAGCCGTAAGCAGCATTGAAAGCGCCGGAAAGATCTGGAAAACCTTGCTTAACACTGACATATATAAAATAGAAGAGGTGCTGACCGAGGGTGTAAAAACGGCCTTCCTGCAAAGCGGCCCCAATAAAATTGAGCTTTTGGAAGCCACAACGCCCGACAGCCCGATAGCCAAATTCATCGAGAAAAAAGGTGAAGGCATTCACCATATAGCTTTTGATGTAGACGATATTGAAGCCGAAATGGCCCGCCTGAAAGCCGAAGGTTTTGTGTTGCTGAACGATGTTCCTAAACGCGGGGCTGATGGAAAAATGGTTTGTTTTGTGCACCCGAAAGAAGTGGGGGGAGTGTTGGTGGAGTTGTGTATGGAGAAAAATGGGTAATTAATATTATTTTGACCCAAACTTTATCAAGTGTTATGAATATAGCTATAGTAATTGGAGTAAGTAATTATTTAAATCCCAAAGACAACCTTCCTGGGTCAAAAAATGATGCGGAAACTATTTTTTTTATATTAAAAAAAACTCAAAAATTCGAAGAGATCTTATACATAAATAATGATCAAAACAGCGCATCAACCAAGGTACTAATCACGAATTTTATTTCAAGTTATAAAGGTAAAGATGTTGATGAATTCTTTTTTTATTATTCTGGTCATGGCGAATTTGTAAACAGTGAGTTTTACTATATTTTGTCAGATTTTGATGCAAAAAAAAGAAATCAAACATCTTTACAGAATAAGGAAGTTGATGACTTAATAAAAACGCTAACTCCGTCAATTGTTATAAAGGTTATCGATGCCTGCCAATCAGGAACGTTTTATATAAAGGAAATCGGAATCTTATCAAAATATTTAGCGGAGAGTCAAAATGGATTCAAAAAGTGCTATTTCTTAAATTCTTCTTTAAATTCTCAGGCTTCCTATGCTAGTGATCAAATAAGTTTTTTTACAGCGAGTTTTGTTAATGCAATTAAAGAGCATAAATCGGATGAGATCAGATATAAAGATATTATCGATATTATTTCAGATGAATTCTCAAATAACCAAGAGCAAACCCCTCTTTTTGTTATTCAAGCAGATTTAACGGAGAAATTCTGTTTTATTAACAAAGAACTTAAGTCCTACTTACTAACAGCTAATAATACGAATGAGAAAGAACCAGAAGAAAGTAAGTCCTTATCTCTTCAAGATTTGATAAAAATAGACGCTGAGAGTTATGCTACCAAGGAAGAGGTGATAGTGTTACTTAACAAATTGCAGTCTACATTGGACTCGATTAGGCTAAATGAAATACTAGAAACGTTATATACGGTACGCGTTTCTTTTTGGGATGATAACGGTAATATTCCTGACAAATATACTATTGAACGATGGTTGAATAATAATGACCATGATTATTTTGTCCAGCCAATTTACGAAGATAATTACGATGATTATGTCGGAGAGTTCAAGGATCTTGTTGGGTTTGATTTAAATATGGAGGTTCCGTTTAAATCTGTGTCAATTGATCTTGTTTCCAATTATCCTAATATTTCGAGTTACCGTTCAGATATACTGTACTTTATTTCCAAAAAGAATATTCGATTCTTCTATTTTACAACAAACTTTATAGATAAAAACTGGGACGAAAAAGATCTTAATTACAAGTCAATAAAATGGTTTACGACGGAATACATTATTGGAAAGGAAGCTGATGTAATATATGGTTTGGAAAAGATTTTAGATAGCATACAAAATCAAATAATCGGCGACTTGGAGGAGAAATTTAAACCAGAAGGAGATGAAGATGAACTTCCATTTTAATTCTTTATTAATAGATTTATAAACAATATATTCACCTCTAAACCCGATAGGAGCGGAAACCCCGGAGCAACGCGAGGAGTTGCAGCGGATAGCGGGGCTACAGTTACCGAAGAATTACTGCCCGTTCGTTTTTAAAAGAATCTTGGTGTCTTCGTGAAATACTCTGTGAACTTTGTTGTTAGACCTAGTCACCTTGTATAATCGCTTCGATAAGGTCCCTCTTGCGCGCCTCCGCACAATTCCTGCGCTTGCTCATCGGGATGACACGGGGGAGAACGTTTGAAAAAAAATCCTGTCAATCTTATAAATGCGTTTAATCCTGGTTCTAAATATTTTTAATTTTAACTTTTTAATTTTGATTTATTAAACTATCTTTGCCCCTCTTTTGATAAGGAAGTATATAATAAAATGAAAAAAGACCTGCATCCAAAAAGCTATAGATTAGTTGTTTTTAAAGATATGTCTAACGACTATGCTTTCTTGACTAAATCATGCATCGAGACCCGCGAATCAGTTAAATGGGAAGACGGTAACGAATACCCATTAGTAAAACTGGAGATCTCTCACACATCTCACCCGTTCTATACCGGTAAGATGAAACTGGTAGATACTGCCGGCCGTATCGATAAATTCCGTACCCGTTACAACAAAAAGTAATTTTTGCTTTTTAAAATATTTGAAAGTCTCCCGCCACAATCGGGGGACTTTTTTATTTTTGCCGCATGGCTGTCATCCTTTTTGACGATAATACTTATCAGCAACTGCTCCCATTAACATTTACCCGCCCGCTGGCCAACCTGCGCGTAGGTATCCTCACCATTGCCGAGAAATGGGGCAAACACCTGTCACAAGATTTTTCGTACCACACCCGCAATTATTTACAGGGCAAGTTCCCTATTCATATTACTACCGATAACCTGTTTATCAACGGCGCCGTTTGTCCTGATGATAGTTTGCTGGATGATATCAGCAAGCTGCCGCTGGGCCATGCCTTGCGTTATCAGGGGCAGCTGGTTGCCGTTCGCCTGGGGGAGGCCGATGCAAAAAGCTTTGATCATACTGCTGCGTACACCGCCACGGAGGTGAGTCGGCTGCCGGTCATCATCCGTTATCCTGAATATATTTTCCGTTTTAACGATATCGAGCTGCGGAAAGACTTTAACCTGCTTACTAAAGGGCGGGAGAGTGCACAGATCAGCAGCACGAACACCATCATCGGCACAGACTTTTTTGCCGAAGAAGGTGCCATTGCCGATTGCTCAAACTTTAATACTACCCGCGGACCGATCTATCTGGCCGCCAATAGTGAGGTTTGGGAAGGTGTGAGCATTCGCGGTGCATTTGCCTTGTGCGAGCACTCATCAGTAAAAATGGGGGCAAAGATCTACGGAGCTACCACTATCGGGCCATACAGCCGTGTTGGGGGCGAGATCAATAACTCAGTGCTTTGGGGCTATTCTAACAAAGGGCACGATGGTTATCTGGGCAATGCCGTATTGGGCGAATGGTGCAATATGGGTGCCGACAGCAACAACTCCAATCTGAAAAACAATTATGGCGAGGTAAAGCTGTGGGATTATACCAATAAGCACCTGCGCAAAACCGGCTTGCAGTTTTGCGGGTTAATTATGGCCGATCATTCTAAATGCGGCATCAATACCATGTTTAATACCGGCACCGTTGTAGGTGTAGGCTGTAATATTTTCGGTGGCGGTTTCCCTCCAAACTTTATCCCTGACTTTAGCTGGGGCGGCGCAGAGGGGCTGGAAGAATATCGCCTGGATAAAATGCTGGAAACCACGACCCGCGTATTCGAACGTCGTGACGGCAGAGACTTTGACGAGAACGAGCAGGGGATACTGCAGGCAGTGTATGAATTAACACGTTAGTGAGTGGTTGATTGAGTTGATTAGTGAGTAGTTAACCCAATCAACATTTGCTGAATAAAAACTCAATCAACTAATCAACATAATAAACTCAATCAACTTATAATAAAATGAGAAAGAAAATAGTAGCCGGAAACTGGAAGATGAACATGGATTATAACGAGGGTTTAGCCCTGTTCTCTGAAGTGGTTAACATGGTTAACGATGAAGCGACCGGCCATCAGCAGGCAGTAGTTTGCAGTCCGTTTATACACCTGCACAGCCTGGTGCAAATGGCAAAAGGTTATACTAAAATAGCAATAGGTGCGCAAAACGCCCACCAGGAAGAAAAAGGCGCCTATACCGGCGAGATCTCCGCCAAGATGATCCGTTCTACCGGTGCTGAATATGTAATTCTGGGCCACTCAGAGCGTCGTCAGTATTTTGGCGAGAGCAACGAGTTACTGGCTAAAAAAACGGATATAGCATTGGCTAACGGCCTGAAACCAATTTTCTGCATTGGCGAAACGCTGGACGAGCGTAACAACGGCACTTATTTCGATGTAATTAAAACTCAATTGGCAGAAGGCTTGTTCCACTTGGACGAGCAGCATTTCGGTCAGACGGTGATTGCTTACGAGCCTGTTTGGGCCATTGGTACCGGCGTTACTGCAACGTCTGACCAGGCGCAGGAGATCCACGCTTTCATCCGTCAGGAGATTGCCGGCAAATACGGTCAGCAGGTTGCTGATGCTACCACCATTTTATATGGTGGCAGCTGCAACCCTAAAAATGCAGCCGAACTGTTTGCTCAGCCTGATATTGATGGTGGTCTTATTGGTGGTGCGTCATTAAAATCGCGCGACTTTACAGATATTGTTAAGACGTTTAATTAATTTTTTAAGTGAGTGGTGAATAGTGAGTAGTGAATGGTTATAAAAGGTTCGGAAGTTGCAAGTCATCTTCCGGACCTTTCGAACTTTTCTGACTTGCGGACTTTCAATGCATGAAAAAACTAATCATGGTGATATTGCCGCCGGTGGTGGTGTTTTTGCTGATCGATGCGATTATCAAATATGCCCTGCACTACCGTTATCCCGAGGCGGGTATCTCCACCATTGGCGATGGTACCATCAATGGATTAATCACTTATTATCAAACTTTCAAGCCCGTTCTATTTGTTATTGCACTACTCACGCAAGCCACCATTGCCCTGTTCATCTGGAAACGGATAGCGTGGTTCCCTAAAACGGCTTTTTGGCGGATAGTGGGTTTAATACTGCTTTGTGCAGTGCTATCTATCGGTCTGAGCTATGTAATCTGGGATCATGCTACCGGTGTTGGCCGGTTTATTCATACCTGCTGGTTTATGGCCGCTGTGCAAACAGGTTACTGGCTGATTGATTTTGCTTTGCTGAGGCTGATAGATTATAAATCGTTTGCCCGCCGGTCTTCTAAAGGAGTAGAAACGGAGCATACAGGCGCCACACAATCTTAATTTTATAAAGTCTCGAATCTCTTATCTTACGTCTCAAATCTCCAAAATGAACTACACCGAACTGATATTTACCATCAATAATGCCGAAGGCTATGAGCGCGATTTGCTGATAGATGCCCTGGGAGGTATTGATTTTGATACTTTTGAAGAAACCGAGCAAGGTTTTAAGGCCTACATCCCACAAGCCAGCTTTAATAAAGCTGTGCTGGATGAAGTTTTATCTGCCTATCGCGAGATGTTTGATTTTAGCTACGAGACCAACCTGATCCCTCAAAAAAACTGGAACCAGGAGTGGGAAAGTAACTTTGAGCCGATACAAATTGGCGACCAGGTTTGGGTGCGCGCTACTTTCCACGAGGCCCGCCCTGATTTTCCGTATGAGATTGTGATCGACCCGAAAATGGCTTTCGGCACCGGTCATCACCAAACCACAGCCATGATGATGGAGCTGATGCTGGCTGCTGATTTTAAAGGCAAAAAAGTGCTGGATATGGGTTGCGGCACCGGCATCCTGGCTATATTGGCCGAGAAGCTAGGCGCTACAGATTTGATGGCGATAGATTATGATCCGGTATGTTATGAAAGCACGATCGAGAACGCTGCCCTGAATCATGCCAGTCATACTAAAGCCCTCTGCGGATCAAAAGAGGTTATCCCTAACGAGCAATACGATATCATCCTGGCCAACATCAACCGCAATATTTTGATAGACCAGATGGATCGCTATGCCGAAGTTTTAAAACCAGGCGGCGAAATCTATTTCAGCGGGTTCTACGAAGAGCCGGATTTGCAGATCATCAAGGATGAAGCCGGTAAATATGGCTTAAAATATATCACCCATCTGAAAAATAAAGAGTGGGTGGCGGCAAGGTTTGTGAAGTGATAGTATGATTACTTTAGAATTGCTTGAGCTTTACGATAAGTATAAAGGTTCTGATGATTGGGTGGGACGAGTAAATGAAAAGAAAGATCAGAGGCTTTTAGAAACACACATTAAAGACTGGCAACTGATAGCTAGTTTTTTGCAGGACTTAGAGATGATAAAGAACAAACTAGTTTCCTCATCTTATGAAGTTTTAGTGCGAAAGAAGATTGAAGAATCTGTTTCTGACCGGATGGTTATAGAACGCCTTTACAGAATGGTTCTATAGTAATCGTAAGTTTGAAACAGCAATGCCAAAAAGGGTGTCATGTTGAGCCTGTCGAAACACGTGCGGTGGCCTTAGTCGCTTTGCTAATCCCCACCCGCGCCCTTCGACAAGCTCAGGGTGACACCCTTCGCTTTTATTGTCTCTAATGACAAGTTTGACGTGTTTAAACACAAAACTAAACACCACACAAAAAGCTGTAAATTATCAGTAACTTTAATGATGTTATTGCCCTGACAATAGCCCAACCAGTTATAGCTATTTTTGTATTGACTATTTGATCTTATTGGTCAGATGGTAATTTAACCTAACAGCGCTATGAAGACTTATCTTGTACCTGTCGACTTTTCGGAAGCTGGCTTCAACGCCGCCGAATTTGCTGCCGACCTGAGTCATCAAACTAATGTGGAAGACATTATTTTGATGAACGCCTATTATATTTCTCCCTATGAGACGCTGTTCCCTGATCCTAATATGATGATGCTGCGCGAAGAGGAGATTGAAGCCAACGCTGCCGAACGCATTAGTAATCTGGAAACGTTAAAGAAACGATTGAGCAGCAGAGTGCGCGAAGGCGTGCGATTACATGTCAAGCTAAATCGCAGTCACCTGCTGCGGGCGGTGGTAGACAGGGTACTGCACGATAATGTGGACCTTGTAATTATTGGTACAAAAGGTAACAGCAGCGGCGAAGATGAAGGCATTGGCAGCCATGTAATCAAGATCTCTAAAGCATGCCCGGTACCAGTGTTGGTAGTGCCTCCTTGTTATCGATATGAAAAGATGGAAAGCGCCGTTATTGCCTGCGATTTTAAAAAGGTATCCGAAAACATGCCTGCAGAACTGCTGCACAAACTGCTGGGCAAGCAGCCTATTAAATTAACCGTAGTACATGTAGACCCGGCAGATCGTCACAAAAATGCTGATCCTCAGCTGCTGGCCGAAGAAAGTGCCCTGCACGGTATGCTTAAAGTTTATCATCCTAAATACCACTACATCAACTCAGAAAATGTAATTAAAGGGATACTTGATTTTGCGGCCCTCAACCACTCGCAGGTAGTTATTGCGTTGCCGCATCGTTATAGTTTTTTGCAATCTATCTTGCATAGCAGCATTTCCAGTCAGCTGGCATCCAGTGCTTCGATACCGGTATTGTTGTTGAAGTGATAGGTCATAACCCGCCCAACCCTTCCCAAAGGCATAGAATTTAAAAATATAATGTAGAGCCACATAATTGTGGCTCTTTTAGTATTAGATAACCACGTCATTACGAGGTACGAAGCAATGACGTGGTTTTTTAAAGGCCTGCCCGAAGGGGAGGATTATTCATAAAAAAAATTCTTATAGTCTTTCATGGTGCCTTCATTGTTTAAAAAGGACCTGTTTCAATTTTTTTCGTTTATTTGCGCCACTATATCTGTCAATTATAAATGAAGGTACATTTTATAGCCGTGGGCGGCAGTGCTATGCACAACCTGGCTATTGCGCTGCATAATAAAGGTTTTGAGGTTACGGGGTCTGATGATGTGCTGTTTGAGCCGTCGCGTTCACGTTTGGCTAAATATGATATTCTGCCTGAACAGGAGGGCTGGTACCCTGAAAAAATCACCACCGATCTGGATGCAGTGATTTTAGGTATGCATGCCCGTATTGACAATCCTGAGCTGTTGAAGGCGCAGGAACTGGGCCTGAAGATCTACTCTTATCCTGAATACATCTACGAGCAATCTAAAGATAAACTGCGCGTGGTAATTGGCGGCAGCCATGGCAAAACCACCATTACCTCAATTATTCTGCACGTATTGCAGGAAGTGGGTAAAGATTTTGATTACCTGGTTGGCGCACAATTGGCCGGTTTTGAAACCATGGTGAAACTAACCAACGAGGCGCCTATTATTGTAATTGAGGGCGATGAGTACCTGGCTTCGCCGATTGACAGGCGGCCGAAGTTTCATTTGTATCAGGCCAACATCGGCGTCATCAGCGGTATTGCATGGGATCATATCAACGTGTTCCCTACGTTTGACAGCTATACAGAGCAATTCAGAATTTTCATTCAGACCATCTGCCCGAAAGGTAAGTTGATTTGGTGCGAGCAGGATGAAGTGCTGCGCGATGTAGTGGCACAGGATCAATCGGGTATAGAAAAAATAGCTTATGACTTGCCGGATCACCGTATAGAAGATGGTGTCACTGTAATTCAATATAACGGCCAGGAGTATCCTTTAGCGGTGTTTGGTCAGCACAATTTGCTTAATATAGAAGCGGCACGCAACGTTTGCAAACAGTTAGGCATCACCGCTGCCGATTTTTACCAGGCAGTAACCACCTTTAAAGGCGCTGCCCGCAGGCTGGAGCTTCTGGCTAAGAACAAACATACCGTAGTTTACAAAGATTTTGCCCACTCGCCGTCAAAACTAAGCGCTACTATCCAGGCGGTAAAAACCCAGTTCCCGGAAAGAAAATTAGTAGCCTGCATAGAGCTCCATACATTTAGTAGCTTGAATAAGGACTTTCTAAGTCAGTATGCCGGTACTATGGATGAGGCCGATGAGCCTATAGTATTTATTCATAACAAAACCTTTGAACAGAAAAAGATGCAACCTTATGGTGCAGATGCTGTCCAGGCTGCTTTTGACAATAAAGGTTTACAATTTTTTAACGATCCTGCGCATTTGTTAGTATATTTAAAGAAACAGAGCTGGCGCGATAAGAATTTGCTGATGATGAGCTCTGGAAATTTCGGAGGATTGGATTTAAATGCCCTTTCTGTCGAAATAACCAACTAAATCGATTATTAATTAATTTTTTTGAAAATAAAAAATTAATCGTAACTTTATTAACTAT
>Ga0153918_1000786_pt1 | contig 13867 bp, 4 predicted proteins | sample TSFL002MetaG_FD_104687 | JGI IMG/M metagenome (GOLD analysis project Ga0153918, IMG submission 104687) | Attine ant fungus gardens microbial communities from Florida, USA - TSFL002 MetaG | ecosystem: Host-associated > Fungi > Mycelium > Unclassified | place: USA: Florida, Paynes Creek Historic... | reverse complement strand
TTAATGATAACAATACATTTAATCTGGCAGGTGCCTTGAGCTGCGGTGCCCATTCAATTGGCGGAAGGATCCTGACCGCAGGTGGATGGTCCGATATCAAGACTTTAGCGATCACCACCTGTACAGCGCCGACGTCAGTAATCCTTGACGGGCCGTTGTCGATCAAAGAGGGAGATACACAAAAATACAGTGTCATCGCCCATTATGCTAACGGCACCGTGAACGACGTTACCAATTTATATACGCTGGATTGTCCGGCAGGAACATTCGACGAAGTAGGTGAGCTGTCCATACCTACCAATAATACCGGGAACGACGACCGGGAATCACTCATCACCGCAACACCATCACAAACGGGCTATCCGACGTTGAAACAAACGGTGCATATCATTGATACGACCCAGCCACTAGCCGTTCAGATACCAGGCCCGACGACGGTGGCTAAGGGAACTGATAACACCTATCAGGTCATGGCGACCTATGCGGGGAACGGTACGATTGATATGACCAGCCATTATGTGTTCTCTGCAGCGGTGGGTACTTTCACCGGGAACGTTTATCACGCGCCTTCCGGCGCCGATACCAATGATACCATTACCATCAGTAAAGACGGCGTTGTCGCCGGCACGCTGACCATTACAGTCAGAGACAGCCTGATCGGCATTCAGCTCAATGGCCCGACAGCAATAAACGAAGGAGAAGCAGGGACGCTTACCGTAACTGGTATCGACCTGAACGGAAACACGGTCAATCTGACCGGCCTTTACGCTTTTACCACGACGATCGGGCAGTTGGCTTATGATGCGGTTAATCAGGTTGAAACGTTGACCATTCCTGAAAACAGCACGGTGGGGGATTCAACAAATGCGACGGTCACTGCTGCACGGTCAGGTTATCCGTCTTTACAGAAAGCAATTCAGATCAATGATACCACGCAAATACCGGGCGTTCTGGTGATCGACTTCTTTACAGACGCTTCGTTGAATCTGATCGGCTATATTGACGATGAAAGTGTTGACTTCAACCACGAGGCAGCTTATACCGGTCAAAACTTTATACCGACATCCGCCATAGAGGAACCTGCTGATGCGCTGATACTGGCGTCGGATCTGGCCACCTCCCCGGCAAGCAGCCTAAGATGGCGGTTTGAGTTCAATATCGCGCAATTGGTCAGCTCATACCCCGCAAATTCCGGCTTCACATTTTATATCAAGGGACGAGGATCAGCTGACGGCAGCGTGAACGGTGCTATGAGTCTGAAAACATTTGGTGTGAAAATGAAAATGAATGGTTCACCGGGTTCTTACATGCCGAGTACCGACAATATTACACAGATCAGCAGCCAAAACTTTACCACGCATGTGAGCTCCGGTGCGGATAACACTTTTACAGAGCAATATCTATTGTATGTGCTGCAGATACATTATGATGTGCAGAGTAAGAATGTAACACTAACGCCGGTAAGTGCTCCTTTTCCTTAAAGATAGGCGCATACGATCCATACCATTGTAAAGTACTTTATTAAAAAGCCTTCAAAATTCATATTATGGCAGATAACTCAGGAAACTTTGTTTCAAAGTTTGTCCCACAGTCATATTTCTTTACTGATCCGGCAGCGATCACGCAAACGGCCGATCAGGCATTCGGGCCGGTTTCGGAAGATGAATACCGGGTAACGGCTAAATTTAGCCTAAGTGCCGAAAGCATGGCTTATGCAATTTGCACCGGCATTGCATTTATACAGCCGCAAACGGGAAACGCTGACCGGGTAAACCTGATCCTGCGCCCTTTTAAACAGCCGATTCAAGGATTCGATATTAAGTATTTTATCTATCGTGGGTTAAAGAAAAGTGATTTTTTTGACAGCAACGGTGCTGTTTTACAGCAGGCTAGCAATACTTCAGATTTTATAAACCAAGTCAATCAGGACTTTGCCGATTACTACGGCTTCGCGTTTCCGGCAGACCCTATATCAACGTTTTTGGCCAGGTATATTGGTTTTGACCCGACCAACCAGAACGATAGCGCGCTGATCGACGACTATTTTTTTAAGCAGGCTGTTGTTGCAGAGGATGGCAGCGAAACGGCCAATCTTGATTTTGAATTACCCCTGATACAGGCCGGAGCGACCCTGGCTAATTTTGCAGCTGGGGAATGCGGGATGGATGTAGTGATCAGTTGGGGGGATTATAAGCTGCCGCAACCTAATGATGAATTTGTGTTTGACCTGGCTTATGCGCGGGCTGCGGAAAAGATGATCAATGTGGCCGCAGAGACCGACGCGTTTAAGAAAAAACAGATCCGGGAGCAGATCTACCAATTTCTTGACCCGGCCGCCTATTTCGGATTCCATGCTAATGAAGGAGGGCTAGTAAAGCTCAATAACGGGAATGATGAATCGGTAAAAAAAGGAGAACAGATATATACGGATTTGCTCAGCAATTTTCATACAAAGAATAATATCTACCTGTATATTCAGAGCGATCGTACACGGTCTTATAATTTTTATGGCAATTATAATATAAATGACGACGATACCAACTCATTAAAGTTAGGTGTCACGGAGGCTTCATTAACCGAGCGCACCTATGAAGAATTAGGCTGGCCATTGATTATTGATGCTTCTGCGCAAGCGCATGGCGAAACAAGTAATAAACTGTATCTGCAACTGGTAACAGACAATAATGCTAATACGATACTTTACGGCCAGATTGCGGTAATTGATAATGCACAGAGTAACAATTTTTGCGGGCCGGATGATTTAAGAACAAGTGATGACCAATCATCTATTTCTTTCTCAAAAACTGTAATTCTGTCTAATCCGGCGGCAACATCGGGTAACAATAAATTGAATATTGCTACTTTTTGTATTATCATATATCATGGTTGCACCTACAATTATGTTTCGGGAGAAGAGGTTGATGATACTGGTGCTACAGTAAACATGCTGAATACCCCCAATTTCTTCGATGATGTATTTGGGAATATCACAGTTTCATCAGTATTGAAGAACAATGAAAATTCTGATTACAGCGAGCTACGTTTTGCGAAACCTGATATAATCAATCATTTTTTTAACCAGGTACAGCATGGCGTATCTGCCGTGGAGTGGGCTTTGATAAATGATACAATTGATACGGGGTTGAGTGATTTACCACAGCTCCGCAGGATAACTTATTCGACACAAAATATAGACGTGTTAACAGATGCTACTTCTGTGACCAAGGCGTTAACAAATAGTACAATCGCACCCTCTTCTCAATCAAAAGCGATCAATTCAGATAAAACGTATTCGCTGCCAGATCCATTTTATTATGATTTATTGCCGTTTACAGATGACGGGCAGGTAATTAACGGGGTCCAAATAAGCTCAAAAGACGATACTGTACCCAATAAAATTGTTTTAGGATTGACCGCCTCCGAAAACGATTCCATCAAAAACCTGATGACCGGTGATCTGCAAAATCCAAGGTTGTTTTTGATTGATCTTTTTGAGAATGGGAACGATCTTATTTCACCGGAAGGTGTCAGCTATCAGAAATATAAAGTGGCTGTGATCGCTGAAAAAGATGGTGTGTTAAAAATGTATGCGCCTACAGAAGACGTGTTAATTTATTCAACAGACCGGAATTATCATTTTTCTGCAGGCTACAGTAAATATATGCCAAGCTTAGCTTATACCTCACCATACATCATTGTTAATCCGACTCTATAATGGCTACCGCAATTTTAAAAACAGACGGAACTGCAGTTAATATTGATGATTTACAATCACCAATTTTTGACCTTGATGGGTTTTTGATAAGGTTTTTAGGGGATATGTCTATTTTTAATAAGCCCCCATCTACATTTGTGCCGATCAGATACCACCAACAAGCCGAATTCAGGATCGAACATAGAGATCGGGCCGGATTGGAAGGCTATTACGAAGAGTCGCAGTTTTTAAGATATTTGGATGGCACAATTACGATAGACCAAGTACTTACTACCTATCAGTATCCCTTTTTTCTTAAAAATGCAAAAATAGGCGATGTTATAACAGTGAGCCGGATGTACTATGGCGTGCCCTATGAATACTACTATAAAACAAAAAAATACACATTTAATATTGAAGCGGCCGTTACCGGCAACCAGCCCAAGAAATATAAAGACCCGGTTTTTAACAATTATAAAATTATCGACTATGAGATAGCCGTTCCGAATGGTGCCACTTCTGCCGAAACCGATCATGATGAAAATAATTCTGATTTCGGCGGCTCTTTTTACTGGAAGAATTTCGGGAACGTAGTTAACGCATGGACCATCAGCGATCTGAGCAAACAACAAATAAAAAAGTTAGCTACCGCCATTTCATTAAGGATAAACTATATAATTAAAGAAATTATCCCGCTGATACTCAACCCGGCAGATTTGGGAGAAGTTGAGGCATTGGCCAATAGCATTAATTATGATCCGGATTCGCTTGGCAGCGACCTGAAGAAAGCTATATTTTTCCTTTTGCGTTCATGGGGTTATTTTTATCAGCCAAACAGTACGTTGCCCCAGCGCAATACTTTCGACCCTGTATTTTCTTTAACTCCTGATTACGACGAGTACAGTATATACTATTTTGGGTTGGTGGAGTTTTATAACACTTGTTACACACAACAAAAAGAGTTAGCTGAAAAGGATGATGATGAAAAACTTGATCTTTTAATAAAGCTTTTACCGGCAGCCAGTATAAGTCTCTTCCCATTTACGGTATTGCGCTATTTTTTAGCAAGCAAATGCTTGTATAAAGTGATCAGCAGTAGCGATCAGGAGTTTATTATAAAAATTACCGCCGGCATCACTTTAGCAGACACTGATGTTTTTCTGGACTTTTTACTAGAAAAGCAAAACGGCATAACAACCAATTTTGAAACACTTTACACGTTGTTGAGCGATAATATACTATCCAGGATGGTGATCCCAAGCTGGATAGTAACAGCGCAAACCTATCGCAAATGCTTTGTATATACAGTGTATAACAGATGGCTGGAGTCAAAATATAATTTCAATTTTATTCCTTCTGATGTAAGTCCGGTTTTTGGAAATATTAATCCCGGCGCTTATTTTATTGTTAACCCCGATCAGTTTGTTTTACAAAATGTTTTAACATTTACAAACAAAGACAATAATACCGGAAGTATCCCTATTAATACGGATGTTAAATTCAGCTCAAATTTTGACGGATCAAAACTCCAGGTTAATGCAGTAACCACAACTACAAAGTTTTATGAAAGCGAAGATTCATTTGTAGGTATCCCTAGTACCGAGGAAAAACCTTTTGGTAAATTTCATTTGTATCAGCCCGTTTCTCTGGTTGGCTTTCAGGCCAATGCCGAGTTTTCCATCCCACAGAAAACCACTATTCCTGCATTTTTATTTCATTATGTAGAGGAGTATGGCCGGTTTTCTGATTTTGATGCCAAAATAGCCTTGGGCATAAACTTAAGCATAGATATATTATTGGCCTACTTTACTGGTGGCGATAGCCTGCTGGAAGACTTGAGCTACCTGCAGCGGTTTTCAAAAATTGGACAAGCTTTAAGAAACACTTTGCCTGCCACAGAAGCTGTTGAACTTTGGCGCGGACTGTCCGAAGGTAGCCAGGTTTTTAGTTTGGCGGCCGGCTCCGTTGTGAACTTTCAAAACTACCTGATAGCTACCGAGAATAACCCTGCGAAACGGGTAGTATTGGAGAAAGTACAACGGCTATTTTTAAGCCTCCTTTTATTGTCGGCAACAACTGCCGCAGTAACTGGCGCCCAGGCAGTAAAAACGGCAACTGAAATATTGGACCTGCTACCTACAGTGCCTTCAGGTACTTTATCAGATGATATGATCGGCCTGCTAACTCGCATTAAGGGCGACGGGCCAGTAACAACGGCGTTGTTTGAAAATGAACTTAGCAATCTTGTTTTAAAGGAAAGTAATAGCATATACCCTAAATTTATTCCATTCACACAACAACAAAAACTCGCCTTTAGAGAAGCTTTCCAGGATTTAGATCAAAAAGCGTGGAATGCGATGAATAAAATTGGGGCCAAACCTGTCGACAATTGGCTTACTCTTTATAATCTGGGTATAGATGAAGCATCCAAACTCACTGTTATTACTAAACAGAAAAGAGTGCAGGCATTTATAAGGTATTATGCCGAGCCAGATTTAGAACTATATCTGAAGCAGTTAAATTTCGATCAAAGAATTGCGTTTTTAGATGATTTTGGTGAAGCGGATGATATTTTCTTTACACGATTAACACAAGAACCTCGAGTAATCTCGAAATGGGGGGAAGCTAACGGCGCAATAAGAGCCTTTGCAAAGACTGATCGTTTTACCTGGATAGAAAATACTATATACGACATTCGTTATTCTGAAATCTATATTGGTGAAGTAATGCAACCTGCTTTACCTGATAGCTATATTTTAGAAAATTATGGGAATATAGGGATTACTTTAAGAAACATAGGGGATGATGTTGCTGAAACTCATCTTAACGGAGGGGATAAGATAAAACAAAAGGTGGTCACCGCAGTATTTGTCGATACTAAAACGGGGGCAATATCTGAAGTATTTACTAATTATACTAAAACTGAACGTCAGACTGGTAACGCTTTCGAAAACTGGCTTAAAAATGATCTTCATCCTAATATTCGAGAGCGCTATGAACAAGCACTGGAAAGATACACCGATAAGACACTAAAGTCCAATTATACCAATGGCGATATCAACCGTGCTGGAGCCGTTGGGTATCATGCAGAGTTTCGTAGTTTAAATGACCTAGCAATCAAAAGATGGGGAAATGTTAAGATCTCAGAGGCGGAATTTGATAGTTGGTTAAGGGACGACGTTTTGGGATATGTTCGCGATATTAAGCCTAACAAAGAGGCTAATATAATCAAAAAACCTTGTATAAATTGCTATTATTTTGTTCAGCCAGCTAAGGTAATGAGAAGATAAATAAATAAATAAAACGATGTTAATAATAAATTGGAGTGACCCGGAAATTGATAAAGTAGGGGTAGATATCGGTGGTGGTCCGATATATCATTATCAAGGACTACCATTTACTGGAATTTTACAAGAGAGTTTTCCAGATGGGACTTTAAATTCAGAAGTACAATGCGTAAATGGCTATCCGGAAGGTGTTGAGCGGGAATATTATCCAAATGGACAGCTTCGGGAAGAGTCCTACATAAAGTACAATTTGCCTTATGGCATTATGAAAGAATGGGATGAAAACGGTAATCTGATAAATGAATATGATTGGGGCCCTGAGCCTATGGGATAGATTATGATCTTAGCATTAGATGTTCATTACAAAGAACAAATAGCAAAAGCGGTAGGCTGCTTGTTTGATTGGGATGACGATGTCCCGAAGGAGATCGTGGCCGTGGCTGTGAATGGGGTGGAAGACTACGTTCCGGGCGAGTTTTACAGAAGAGAACTGCCATGCTTAATAGAAGTAATAGCACAGGTTAAGCTGGAAAACATAGAAGCTATTGTAATAGACGGTTACGTTTACATTGATAATGAAATGGCCCCTGGCCTGGGCGGCAGATTGTACGAAATATTGGAAAGGAAAGTACCTGTTATAGGGGTCGCCAAAACATCGTTTTTAAGAAATAAAGCCACGGTTACAGAAATCAAACGAGGAGAAAGTGAGAACTCATTATATATATCATCAATAGGTATCGATCTGAATTTAGCTGCATCACTGATAAAACGGATGAAAGGAAATTACAGGATGCCGACAATTTTAAAAATTCTGGACGCAAAGACTAAAGAAGCTTAACAAATAATTAAATCCTATGCCTACTTCATTACCAACAATAGCCAAGCGTTACTACCCGAAACTATCGGAAGTAATAACCGTACAGGATTTGCCAGAGTTCCTATCGTTTGTTGAGCATGGGCTGGACGGTCTGTTGGACCATATTTACTATAAAAACCTGCAGTTTTCCAAAAGCAAAAATGGAGATTCGGCATTTTATAGTTTAGATATTGTTTCTAAAAAGATCAGTATCGCCTTGCCCTTTGATTTGGCGCTGGTGCTAAACCCGGACGAGGATGGTGACAACAATATATCCTCCTTTCCCGTCAGCTTGCAATATCAGTGGGGAATATTGGCGTTCCTAAGAATATTTAATAACGTAGGCTTTTCATTTGACCCCGAGGCTTTTTATGAACTGGGGCTACAGATATTCAGGATTTCTGAAGACCAGGTTTTAGCCCATACGCTCAATTATTTTGTGGGTACGGCAGGAACCAGCCTAAATAAATATCAGCAGGTAGTTGACGATATTAATGCATTATACCCCAACGCTGATTTGGCTATCCCAACTGGACAGGAGCCAAGTGTTGCATCGATTGTTGCGCTGATTAAGCAAAATGTGCAAATTCCGGTATCTGTGTCAGCATTGATGTTTGGGTTGTATATCGCAGATGCCGATCTCGATACTACTAAACAGCGGCTGCAACAGTTCTACAATTTGATCGTACCTCAGGGGATCGAAGCTTACGTCAGGGATTTAATAATACCTAAAGCTAAAGTAACTTTAACCTTAAGTGCAGGTATTGAATTTCCTCCAAATGTGCTTCGACCTGTTAAGGCGGATGGTTCACCTATTGAAGATGGCAGCAGATCGATTTTTCAATTCGCGGAAGCAACACTTTATGTTGATACGCAAACCGGCATCAGGTATGATGCAGAATTGATCGGATCGCTTATTCCTACTTACAATAGGATTGGTAATACTAACTTAATCGTAACATTTGAGAAAGCCCACTTAGATCTTAGTAGCGTTACGAATATACCAGAGGCCACCGCTGCCGGATATGCCCCGGACTTTGTTGGTTTGTATGTCAAACAAGCCGGCATAAAAATTTTAAATTTTGGAAATGAAACCGGAGAGACTGTTGCTATTTACGGGAATGATCTGCTGATCGGTACCGGTGGTCTGTCAGGTACCATAGCCGTTGAAGCTGGTAAGGTCTTAAGCCGGCAATTCGGCAACTTTTTGATCGAACTGGACAAATTCGGTATTACCTTCCGTCAAAACTCTATTACCAAATGCGATATCAGCGGTATGGTGACTATAGCCCGTTTTACCGATGGCGATCAGTCAGCAACTCCGATCAAGATAGCTGTTGAGGTGATGTTTAAGGATGCCGGTGACTGGACCGTCACTGCCAAAGCATTAAATCCATATCCGACCATATACTGGCCAAATGTGTTCAATTTCCAGCTGCGCAGTCTGGAACTTGGGGAGCAAAACGGACACTTCTTTGTTGAAGTGGCCGGAACCTTAAATTTCACAGCAGACATCCCTGTTCTGGGTGATATTTTGCCCAAAGGACTGGAGATTAATAAGCTCGTGATTTGGGACGACGGACATATCGAGTTCTCAGGCGGATTTATTCAGGTGCCTAAATCATTCACACTTTCAGTTGGGCCAGTCCATATGGAGGTGTCACATGTGAGTATCTCGCCATATCATAGAACACACAACGGGATCGATCGTCAGTACCTCTGCGTCGGTTTTGATGGGATGATCAATACAGGTATTGCCGGATTGAATGCGGGTGGTAACGGTATGAAATACTACTTCACCACAGACGATAATGGAACAGATAAGCAATTTGATCAGTTTTACAGTATCGACGGCATCTCTATAGACATGGTATTACCCGAAGGCTCCTCGGATGATGATGCTAATTTTATCTTGCATGGCACGGTGAAAATTAAACAACCGGATCAAAATACGCCGAATGGATCGCCCATGGCTACGGAATATTCGGGAAACGTCTCTTTTGCGATGCCACAGATCGGTATTGGTGGAAGCGCCGGATTAAGTCTGTCTCCTTCGATCCCTGCGTTTCTGGTAGACGTTGATCTCGAGTTCTCCACACCGATCCCTGTGTGGGGAGCATTGGGTATCTACGGTTTCAGGGCTTTATTTGGTCAGCATTATATTGCTTCCAAATCTGCTCCGGGGTTGAATCCGCCTTTGGATCCGGATACGGCAACCTGGTGGGATTATTACAAGGCCAAAGGTCCCGTAGTTAAAAAGCAAGGAATCCAGGTAGATAAATTCGAAGAGAAGCCAGGTTTTACATTAGGAGCTGGTGTAACGCTGGGCACCACCTATGATTCCGGGTTTACTTTCTCCGCTAAAGTCTTTTTGTTCCTTGGACTGCCAAATCTTCTGGTCATAGACGGACAAGCAGGAATTCTGCGGTCGAGGCTTGCGCTGGATGATCAGAAGGATCCGCCATTCGCTGTCGCTATTATCTTGGGTGACAGTTCTTTTGAGACTTCGCTTAAGGTCAATTATGATATTCCTGATGGTGGATCTATCTTCTCACTGACAGGGGAGATGGATCTCCGGTTTGATTCGAAGAACGCTTCAGCCTGGTATATTAACCTGGGCAAGGACCAACCGGACAGCGCGCGTATCCAAGCTTCAATCCTTTCGTTCGTACATGGCTACGCGTACCTGATGATCTCTTCGCAGGGCATCAAAGCCGGCGCGGGTGCGAGTTTCGGGTTTGATGTCAATGCGGGGATTGTCGCCGCCGGCTTCAATGTCAGTATTGATCTGGCCGGTCACCTGAGCTTTAAGCCGTTCCAGGTCGGTGGATCAATTATCATGCGGGGTTCGGCCTATGTCAAAATATTGGTAGTCAAACTCAGTATCGGTGTTGAGATCGGACTGGTGGTGGAAGCGCCCAAACCCAGAAATATTGTTGGCTATATTGAGGTTAGTGTTAAAATTATCTTCAAAAGGATCAGCGCCCGGGTTGCTGTACGGTTCGGTCCGAGCGATAACAGTAACGCTGCATTGCAGCAGCCGATCACGATTTTGTCTGTTCCCGACGCAAATGCCGGTTATTTACCTGCAACGGCAAGAAACATACAGACTGGTGATACCTTTACCCTGAACTTTGTTAAAGGAGACACCGGTCAGCTCGGATATATTCCGGCACCCGGTGATCCGCACTGGCAATATAATTTCCTGGTCGATGCAGATGCAGGGATGGTTACGGTTCCTCTCGACACCTTTATCGATTTCGAATTGCTTAAACCGGTTAAGCCAGGCACCTTCCTTGGTGGTGTGGGCACGCAGGCGGCCGTCGGTTTTACCGAATTGCTGCCACCTCAGAAAGGTTTAAGTGACCAGGTTACCCACACCTATGAGCTGACGAGCCTTGAAATCCTGGTTTGGAAAGCAGACGGGGCAGTGGGGCAGTGGGTGCCGTACAATATCTATGAAGCGGTTACTGCGCTCGTAGAAAACAATAACAACGGTGCTCAAGTTGACCTGACAACGCTGAAACCGGGTTACTGGCAGCAGGTAGATAAAAATACGTATAACAAGTTCAGGTTGTTGTCACAGGACATGTTCAGCTATGTCGGCAATGTTCAGAGCAGCCTGCCCAGCTTGGATGGCAGGAACTATGCTCCGGGCGACGTATTTTGTTATGATAAAATTACGAGAACCATTTTTGTAGACTGGAAATCATCCAGCATAGGCGATAGTTATCCGCAAGGAACGACGCAATATTACGATGGCATTACTTTCACCATCAACGGAGTCGAGGCAACCGTTCAAACTGATGCTGCCTTCGGCCAGACTGCCCTGCAATTGGACGGTGCTTATGGTACCATGGCGATCAGACTGTCACAGCCGGTTTCTTATGCCGCCCTGAATTTTGGCCCTAACCAACATGCGATGAGTGTTGTATTTATGCAGACCTCTTTTATTCCGGGCTTCATGAATACATTCAATATAGGGGTTACGCCTGTCAGCACCGTAGCCGTTGCGGCCGGCCAATCCACTAGCTTCGTGGAATACAAAGACAACCCAAAGCTCATTGATCAGATCTGGATCTATCTGGATGGCAGAACATCGTCGGATTTTAATGGGGACTTTGTCATAGGAGGTCATGTTGAATTGCCGGCACTGTTCACTAACGACTGGCTGACAGTCAACAACCGCAGTATTGAGTTCGAGCGCGCACTGACCAATGTAGCGATTTACAATACCTCGCTTTCAGCTGGCCAGGTGACCGGAGTGAGCAACATCCCGCCGGCCGCAAAGCTGGCCCAGTGGGCAATGGATACTAATGTTGACAATGGTCACAATTTTTCCGGCTACGTAACCGGCAGCCCGGATTTGTTCGTCGGTTTCATGGCAGAGCAGTCAGGTACATTTAATTCACACAATATATACACTTTCTCATCAGCAAGCGACGCACTGACCATTCCGTTTAGTACCGCTTTAAAGGTAGAGGAGGGAAGTTTTGCATTTGAAGCGACCGTGAAATTTGATCCGTTTGTTACCGGTGTTTGTACGCTTTGGTCAAAACTCGCACCCGACACGCCGCTATCATTAAAAAAGGGCTTTACGTTACACCTGAGCCAGCAAGCGCAAGATGCCAACGCCGCCTATGATAACCTGAGCGACCTGCCGCAATTCAGCGTATGGTTCACTTGTTATAGTGGAAATGACGTCTGGAGCGTGGAAGCGAAAGGTGTTTATTCAATGATTTGCGATGGCGCTCATATTGCCGCAGTCCAGTATAAAAACATCATCGTATCAGTTGACCGGGTAACAGAAAAGATCACCATCTATATCGATCGTTTGCTTTCCGTAACCGTTGATATACCGGCAGCGCTGGCACCGTTCGATCAGCAGCGCATAACAACGTTCTTAGACGGGATCGCTTATGAGATACCTGGTATTACACCACATGTAAGCCAAGAAGAGGGGACAGCGCAGCTCATCAACGAGGTCCAGATACTAAGTGACACGCTGAATAAGACAATTCAGCCGATATGGCGACCGAACAGCACCTATGCGATCAGGGTGCGTACGCACGATACCGTCAATGGCGCTCCTGCAAATCGGGGCAACGAGACCGTTTTCGGATTCAGAACAGCAGGGCCTATCGGGCATTTCCATCAATTCAGCGCTGACTATCAAAAACTGGTACAACAGGATCTGACCGGACAGTATAAATTGGCCGACCTTCGTGCCTATATCGATTTTGACAGATCGTATCCGGATGCACAAGGACGATATGGCCTGAGTAAACCTGTCTTTACCAGTAATCCCCAGATCAGGTTATTGTATACGCAATCCTATATCAATGCCATGTTCGCTGACTGGGATGGCTATCAAGGTTTAACACCGGTTAAATCCAGTCTTGAGGTGGCATTGATGGATTCATCCGGTCAGATCAATCTGCCGCAATTGATCTGGCATGACGTTACGCCGGTAACCATTACAAGGGATAACTATAAAATGCTGCCGCCAAGTCAGCAACAGCTCTTCCTTTTAAACGCATCAGTAAGCAATAGTTGTAATCCAATGCCTTCCATCGTGAAGCATCTGCGTCAGGGACGTTATGAATTCCCTGATCTATTGCCTGGGAAATTATATACTGCTTTGTTTACATCCGTATATCAACCGGAAGGCACGGACGAACAACGGGCGGAGGTGTTCAGGTACAGTTTTAAAACATCATTGTACGCAAGTTTTGCTGATCAGGTTAACAGCATGGTATTAGACGCTACTGCTAAAACCTATGCGGTGTCCAGCGTTGCCGTTAATTTCAGTCAGACAGCGGTGCAAGATCTGAAGAAGCTCATTAACGATGACCCTTCCGATGATCCGGCCAGCGTACTGCGTTATGCTGTAAAATTTGATCGTTTGCTTTATGGAGGCTTTGCCCTTACGAAACTGGAACCGGTAAACGGTACAAGCGTGAGACTCATCGTTAACACGAGTACTGATGACCCACAAAATCCGAAACTGATGGCCCTATTGATTTCTTC
>Ga0153918_1000785_pt1 | contig 13874 bp, 12 predicted proteins | sample TSFL002MetaG_FD_104687 | JGI IMG/M metagenome (GOLD analysis project Ga0153918, IMG submission 104687) | Attine ant fungus gardens microbial communities from Florida, USA - TSFL002 MetaG | ecosystem: Host-associated > Fungi > Mycelium > Unclassified | place: USA: Florida, Paynes Creek Historic... | reverse complement strand
TGTAAACACTATTGTAACGGTATACATCGACCAGTTATATCAATCAAACATCGAACCTCCAAGGACCAGCCATTCGGAATACAAGAACCCTTGTTACACAAGTAGCGAATGACATCGGGATCTAAGATTGATAGAAAAACACATGTGACGTGACAACGGCATTTGTTCTCCTCATCCATTCCTGACAGGCATACCGAAGTTTTTCCCACTGCATATGCTTTAATTTATTGCATCACTCTACAGGTCCTTATCTCTCCACCCCGATATGTACCACCCTTCCAATGGCTCCGTCCCACAATTCATCTCTGAACGTCGTGAAGAGCAGCGGTGGGATGGGACAGCACGACTACTCAGCATGGATAGCCTGCCCATGCCTAGTGGCTGTAGCGAGAAGCAATCGATTGTGTACCGCCTAGTTGACCATGTGCGAGCTGTGCTCATAAACGTGCGTCGACTAGCAGGACAGTTTTGGCAGGCGCAATCAAACAAGTCTGCTATCGATGGCTCTAAGTTACCAACAATGCGAGAATCTGGGTTCTCGACGCCTGTGTTCGTTCTACTCTGTATCCTCTGGTACACCACCTCTGCTCTCTCGTCTAACACTGGCAAAGTAATATTAAGCCAGTTCCGCTATCCAATCACCTTGACTTTTATCCAATTCGGCTTTGTGGCAGGATATTGTCTACTTTTCATGACACCCTTTATCCGATTCTCGAAACTACGAAAGCCTACCAAGACCATCGTCCAGAATACCTTCCCAATGGGCCTATTTCAGGTAGGAGGACACATGTTTTCCAGCATGGCCATCTCTCGCATCCATGTTAGCACCGTACATACCATCAAGGTCAGTTTTGATGTGTCATTTTTCAAATGTGATTGAATTTCTATGACAGGCCCTTTCGCCCCTATTCACTGTTGCCGCCTACGCTCTCTTGTTTGGCGTCAGCTATTCGTCGAAGATCTATCTGTCACTGCTTCCGTTGACCATCGGTGTCATGTTGGCCTGCTCGTTTGACGTCGCGTCAGATGTGATCGGCTTACTTTGTGCTTTTGGATCGGCGCTTGTGTTCGTCAGTTCGAACATTTTCTTCAAGAAGATTGTGCCGTCCAACTCAAGCGAGCACCTGGCGAGCACCTCCCATAAGCTAGACAAACTCAACCTTCTCCTCTATTCTTCGGGCATGGCTTTTTTGCTCATGGTCCCGTTATGGCTTTACTACGACCTTCCCCTTCTTCTAGTCACCTATACGAACCCAGACCATATATTTCATCCTAAGCAAGGACATACAGCTCCACATTCTGTGACATATTACTTTTTCTTGAATGGGACAGTTCATTTTGCCCAGAACATTATTGCCTTCATCATTCTTTCATCGACATCACCAGTCACTTACTCTATTGCATCCCTTGTCAAGCGGGTGGCCGTCATTTGCATTGCCATTGTATGGTTTAATCAGACCGTTCACCCTCTTCAGGCAATTGGTATCGCGTTGACGTTTACGGGCCTTTACATGTACAACAATGCCAAAGCCGATGTGGAAAAGGGGGAGAAGAAGATGTCAAGGGTACAAGCGGCCCGAGACCTGATATTACCAACGACCAAGTCGGAATCACGAGAACTTTCAGGCACAGATACCCCTCCTACCGAATTTGCTTTGTCCGACATACGATTGGATTCAGTGCCAAATGAGTTGACGGGTCCGAGATCCAGGAGAATGTCGGTTCTGTCTTCAGGAGCAGCCTTACATCATGCCGGAAAACAACATTACAGACCAACTCTAGCTCCTCCAACTCTCAATCCGAGTTGTCATGCGGCACCAGAACGGCACCCGGTCAGGCCGCTCAAGAAAGAATCTATATCGCTTCGCATTGTCCCCGTCGATTCGTATCCGTCGCCTCCTCCTTCTTTAGATTCACCTACATCGCATTCTATACCATTTTCCAACAATTTTCTGCGTATACATGAGCTGGGACAACGTGTGGGACCTGTGACGGCATAAATGAAAAACCCGCCTTTACGGCAGAGAAGGATCTTACATATTATTTTCCTTTTTTTATGAGCCCTTGATCATTTATACCATAGAACAACGATTAGTGCATCTATGATGTACTTGTGCGTAATGTCGGACTGTCTTTGTGACTGTCTTTGTGCTAGTTTATCAAGACGTTAGTTCAGCACTTCTGTGTTTCAATTATGGACAAATACATTTAGACAGCACTTTGGATATCTACCCCAAGATCTTCAATTCAGAAATCGCTCATTGCATTTTTCGAGAATTTACTCTAGGCTATCGATATTGGCTCCAAGAACAATACTAAAAGCCAGATCATTAGATAACACTACATCTTGTGAGCTTGCCAGTTATCCTTCAGGTTTTATATGAGTGGTAATATATGGAGTGTTAGAGATACTCGCAGCCTCAACTATACTATACTAGAGGTGTAGGATCCTGTATCAAGTACAATGTCACATACATGTCACATCACATCTTTTCGCACGCTGTGCCGAGACCGTTCGCGAACGGGCATACCGACATCCTCAAGAATCCTCAAGCAATCGCAAGGTCAAAATGGTCAGTATAACTGTATGCCGTGTTATTCCAGAGTTCCCATATGCTTTCATGAGCCAGACTCATTGCTGGTTTTGCTGGATGCATACCGAAACTTGTGGATGATACACACAATTCAACCCTCGGTGTAAGATAACTGATTCTTTCGTGTCTTGTTAGGCTCGGGGACCCAAAAAACACTTGAAGCGCCTAGCAGCACCCTCATCATGGATGTTGGATAAGTTGAGCGGAACCTACGTATGTGTCATGTTTTTATTAGAATTTCAAGTCCAGCATTTACAGTTTGTCATTTTTCTTGATATAGGCTCCTCGTCCTTCTCCTGGTCCCCACAAACTCCGCGAATGTCTTCCCCTCACAGTCTTCCTTCGTAACAGGCTAAAATATGCTTTGACGGGTCGTGAAGTTCTCGCAATTGTAAAGCAGCGTTTGATCAAAATCGATGGCAAAGTCCGTACCGATCCTACCTACCCAACTGGTTTCATGGGTTAGTCTTTCTTGGAAATACATTGAACTGTTCCGGCGCAAGTCTGATTCTGATTCTTTTCATAGATGTCATCTCCATTGAGAAGTCTGGGGAACACTTCCGTCTCCTTTACGACGTCAAGGGTCGTTTCACCATCCACCGCATTACACCTGAGGAAGCCAGCTACAAACTCCTCAAGGTTCGCCAAGTTGCTGTTGGTAACCGCGGTGTCCCTCACATCGTCACTCACGACGGCCGAACAATCCGTTATCCTGATCCTCTGATCCGTGTCAATGACACTGTCAAGTTTGATCTTGAACAAAACAAGATTGTCGATTTCGTTCCATTTGACACTGGAAATATTGTCATGGTCACTGGTGGTCGCAACATGGGTCGTGCCGGTGTTATCACACATCGTGAGAGACACATTGGTGGCTTTGATATCGTGCATGTCAAGGATTCGCTCGACAGGTCTTTCGCTACTCAGTATGTCTTGTTTGGTTCATAATTCCTTGCATTATTCGCTGATAAGGCGCAAGAATATCCAATATTTTTGTGATTGGTGAAGGAATCAAGCCTTGGGTCTCATTGCCCAAGGGTAAGGGTCTCAAGCTTACCATCTCCGAGGAACGTGATATCAGGAGGAAGCGTGCGCAACAGGAGTAGTTTCTCAATTTATGTCCTGTATGCCTAATTCCATGACATGAAAATCCATATGCGGCCCAAGAGCATGTCTAATAATGCCCTAAACAGATGTCCTTGCATGCGCTCTCTGTATTAGTCAATGCATGACCTTCTTAGCTGTGCCAAAGCCACTACCATGGTGTGCTATTGATCTGGAAGCAAAGGCAATCTTATGTGAAGAATAGAGGAGTAGCTTGATAAGTAATATCAACCAACCATCATCAATTGTGGTGGTGATTTGGTTTGGTGTGCAAGGAATGGGAAGCATTACAGATTGACGAGGGATTTTCTTTCCCTTCAACGGTCGTTCGTTACGGCAACATAGAACCAACAATAAGCCTACCAGGCTAGCGTTAGCTTGAGATTCTTGCACTTGGGATCTTCAGACAATGAAGCGATCTACTAATGAAGGGAATATTTGCGGTGCCTGAGTAGAATCTCAAGTGAGGGGGACACTGTATTATCTCTATCAACTGTCTTCCAGGAAGCAAGCCAAAAGGACTGATAACATCGTGAACCAACACCAAGATTACAACCTTGAAATGCCTATAAGGTAAAAACAATGAATTGACCTCATTTCCGTCAAGTGGCGGGGAGGTTGAATCTATCTACTTGAATTTGTACACGGAGAAAATTATGACGAAATAGGGAACGAGGTAGTGATAATATCAATGCGGTTTTTCATTCTTCCTCACACACACGCAAGGGACACTAGAGATTCTTATTCACACTGAACCCCCCAAAGTCATTGGAGGCCCTTCCACGAAAAAAAAAGATGGAAAAGTAGCCATACATTCTCTACCAGTAATCCTCATGGCGCGGCGTCACCATAAAGTCAACACTACATTTCTTTCTCTCTATTTCCCACTGATGAACCCATTTCGACATCTTCCTTCTCGAATGTTCACTACCCACATTCACCGTCGCCACCATCTTGGTCCAATTGAGAGACATGGCGAAACACGTAAGCTCGTAGAAGGAAGAGTGTTCCGAGTAAGGGACACCATAGACTTGAATAGACGAGGAGGATTTCCGAGACGGATGGAGGTCGGTGTAGGTAAAGTCTTTTTTGTGAACCGTTCGTGTGAGTATACTGGTCACGCTCGGTGTCAGGTCTGTCCCAGCAGGTTGCGCATATCTTTTTTGAAAGAACATGCGCAAAATGATTTTCCACACACGGGCTTTTTAATATATCACTCACGTCCATCCAGTAGGCCTAAACCCAATGGCTTTGGTAAATACACCTTTGAATTGGTCCATATAGATCTTGAGTCGATCCGTCGTGATCGTGCCGAGAGGAACGAGATGAACGGTCGCTGCAAGTGGGTCTGCAGTGAGCATGGTTTCCAATTCCTTGTCATCTTCGCAGCACAGTATCGCAGTTTTGCGAGGGTCGCAATAGACTTTGCTTTCCAGGGCGCGTGCGACAGCTTTCACGATGCGCTCTTTTCCAATTGAATATGTTCTATAATCGTTTTTGGGTATTTGTCAACTGCTCGACCTTAATAATCTAATACCTACCCGATAACCACGAGCGTATTTTTCCCTTTGGCCGAACAAGAACTTAATGATGGTAGAGAAGGCAGCCAGGATTTCATGACAGTCAACGTCGCAGGCTCCCCATTCAAAAGCCTACGAGAGAGCTCGGCACAAGCTGATATGACAAGCGATTGAGCAGGAAAAGTATACTAGTTGTTTTTTTCGAGAAATCATCGAGTCGGTAAACATGCTGAGGTGGGGTAAAGAGTTTCACAGCTCACCTTGGGATCGAGGTAAGTCGTATCGAGATAGACATGATCAATTTTCTTGCCCTTGATAGCCGGATGCATGACATGCCGAGGTGATGCTCGAAAATCACCACAGTGCAGATATCGAAAGATTCTTGAAGATCCAACGTAGGGAGATCGGAATGTGCTATCGCCAGCATTGACAGTTTGTCTTCCCTCAAATAAAAAGAGACATGATCCTGGGCAGTGATTTGCTTCTATAAGAGTGACTTGTACTCCGTTGGTGTCAGGTATGATCGTTGGAGTGTCCATCGGAAGCGGTCGGACCCATTTCTTGTCTACAGAAAGCATGTGGATGATGAGATTTGCAGTGCTTTGAGAACAATATATGAGTCCAGATTTCCAGCTGGTAGAAAGATTAGTGTAGTGATCTGAGTGGGCATGTCTTGATTGTGTTCATAGTCAGATGTTTGATGAAAACAAGAGAGGTGAAAGAAGACACGAACGAGAGAAAGTAGGCTGTAACACCCGGGATGGTACCATAGCGAAAAGCATCGACAGAGATGGGCATGCCCTGTAGTACCTTGTAGAAAGGAGCCTTTCTCCGGCCTCGATTGGATTTGACGTGATTGAACGACTTATCCTCGTAGGTTGTTGCCTCTTTCCATGCCTCGTTCTCCTTGAAGGAGGACATGAGGACAGAGAAAGCATCGCTTTTGATAGATCGCCTTGTGCTTGCGGATGGGGCCTTGGAACTATCGGCTGATTGATGTGAGCTTCTAGCCTTAGGACAGCTGTCAATGTGGACTTCAACTTCCTGCTCGAGTTGTCATTGCGATATAGGATTTCAGGCACGATGAATGAATGACGAACCGGAGACTGCCGTCTATCGAATTTCTTCTCACAACAAGGACAGACAGTGTTAAGAAAAACCTCACGTTCTTCAACAAATTCAATATCGTCATCGTCATCGCTGATGTCTCCATTTTTGTCATTCTCATCATCCCCCATCAACCAATCTTCCATGAGATCTCCAATCTGTACATTACCTTCTTTTACTTGTTTCTCGAGAACCTGTGAGGGAGAGTTATATTCGGTGGCTATTCGGAAAACTGAAGTCGATGTATCTCTTGACTCTGAGGGGCTGGGCAGACTTCCAGGAGATCCAAACAAGACAGGATTTACAGAGGCTCCTTCAGACAAAAGGTGAGGTTTCCCAAAAGTACAAGTCGAACTGTTGGTGGTGGTAGTGATGGTACTTGAAGTTGCAAGAAGACTTGGGCCCAAAACCTGAGTCTCCGATATAGTCTCATCCGCTGCAGAAGCACGACGTCCCGAAATCTTATCTGCATCTACGTCCATCGAAACGCCTTGGCCAGCACGTCTTTGCTTTTCAATGACGCCAGTGCATGTAGCTGGCACTTGAAGCTCATCATTATCTGAATCAATGACGATGATTTCTGGATTGTTGCAGGTCGATGGTTTGTATCTGAGTCGAGGTTTAAGAAGCTTTGGGTTTCGTGAACGATCATGTTTTTTTTCTGCAAGTGGTTTCTTGTAGAAGAAGAAGCGGTCGAGGGTGAGGGTTCTACCCCCGTCATGTTTGGAATCTCTTTGTCTAGGCATAAAAATAGAAAAATTGAACAAATCAAAAACAGAACTGGTAAGATCCCCGCCAGTGTGTGGGGGGTGGAAAAGTCAATTATTAAGCAGCCAAAATGGAATCTGACACATCGAAACCCGGAAACTAAACAGGATTTTTTGCAGAAAATGTCGGGCATACGATAAGAACAGAGTTCCAAAGGTAGCTGGGGTTCAAGGAGCGTGTACGGTTCTATTCGACTAAGTTTGTCGACAGCCAAACCAATGGACTCCACGCGAGGACTGCTGTCAACTGATCAACCAGTCTTGCGACATCGGCAACATGTTGCTGCCTCCCTCTCAGGAACTTTAAGCTGCTTGTTCAACTTGTCTTCTACTTTGTCTAAGTGTCTAACTGAATGTGCATCTAGTCAGTCTGTCCACATAACTTTCTCTAAAGCTCTGGAATCACAGTGGCTCACCATCACGGTACAGTATCTTGATTACTGTCATGTCGACGCCCGCTTCAAGTCCAATTGTAGATTGTCAACTTTGAATAACTGGAATGCGTAGATCAAAATTGAACCGAACAATCTCACGAGAAATGGTGTTGGGATATTGACTGAATTGGGGAAGACCGCCAGCGGGGTAACTGACCATTAACTAGCACCCACACATTATCCTGAAGCAGTCAAGATGGGTTGCATCACACGTGTTCACTTTCTTGAGGCTGTCGACAGAGTTATACTTCTTTTTCTTGTTTCGACGCCAATAATATCTCTGATCGATCTTCGAGTCTCCAAAGGAATTTCATGGACATAATGAAATGCGTTACAAAGTATGAGCATCCTAGCATGGCAGTTCAAATGAAATCAAATGCCAGCAAATTTCCTGGAATGATGTGAATGCTGGTAGAGGGCTCAAAAGCTGAACGTGTACGTATGCATTCATCTGGAGTGGGTTCGTGACTGAATCGTTGGCTCCAGCCAAGCACATCCTTGTTCACGCTCAGGTGGACGTAATCAAGATGATTTGGATGGTGAGGACAAGATAGTTTGGGATTGCTGGTATAATCTTTTGAGAGTAAGATGTGGCCGTAATCACCTATAATAAAAATTCTTTCCACCAAACTTCACATATCCTACATGACTGCACTAGTGAATCAAACTGGAACATGACTTGTTGTGATAAAATTCTTATCGTTGTCCCATGATCCTACACTGACATGATTGGGTTTGTGCCACCCTCATGCTCAGGTGTTCTTTTTATAACGAGTGGCAGGGACCTAGAGTGATAGACAACACTCAGGATCGTGAAACGAGACTGAGGTGCACAAAAAGTCAACCAACTACAAAAATAGATTATGTAATCTGTGAGATGGAAAAATGAACTATGTCCGAAAAGGCATAACCACAACAGTTCTATAGCATGTGGACAGTTGAGAAATCAGTTGATGCTAATAACCATTCCATATAAAACACAACATACAGAATTCCCCCATGAACTGCCCCTCTGGCTTCAAATCCGAAAAATTTTACATGGTCATGTACCTTACTTTCGATTTCAGACTCGCAGGCGGTATTCTTCTTATAAGGTTAACCAAGCTTTGCACTCCATACGAGAGTGGCAAGGAGCCTACGACTGAGATTTCCAGAATTGAGTCTTTGGAAACTGCTTCTGAACGTAGCTTCAAGTAGAGTCGATTGAAAACTTCCTAACAGATTAAGATATGACCAGGGCAGTACAGATCTTCAGTACTGCTCACCTAATTAATAGATTGACTTCGATTGCTAGGTCTTTCGTAGAGAATGGATGAATTTATACAAAAATCAGATATGAACCAGACAGTAGATATTCATGCGCCACTTCTATCAACTACCTCAGAGTAATTTCCATCGAAAATGGCTTCCACTACATGACATCACCAAATGCAAGCATATCATGGTAGTTATCATCCCATTTCGCACTATGCTTGTATTGCAGTGGGGAGCAGGCCTTCTATAGGAAAGATCCTACTACAATACACGACTATGCTACATCAATGACTTTGATAGATTCTGTAGGCACTGGTGCAATGTGATTATCTTACCTTGTTTTGTATGGGATATAAATACTGTTGGAGTGTTGTGATCTGGTTGAAGGTTCAAGAACCTTCTAGAGTTTTCCCTAGTATATAAGTTTAGTAGTTCGTCGTATATATTCACTGGTTTGCAAAGGAATAAACTCTATTCCAAGCCAAACCAACGTGCGACTCTGTTTTTGCGACACCTTATCACACATTCATTGGTATCACATACGAACGATAGAAAATTTGTAATGATCTAGCTTCATTTGGAGATGATGTGTGGATTTGACCTGTCAAGGGAGAATTTACTCTGGAAAATTGCCAGGCGCATTTCGCTAGATCATCTGGAATTGATATCTGCCACGACCATTCTAGTATTGGATTTTCCTAACGATCCAGATTTGGAGTGTGATTATCCGTGACCGGCTAAATTCACCCTGAAAATGGGATAGCACTGATCTCCTCCAAGATAGACCTGTCACCATGTGATTTGGTTCGAACCTATTGGGTTTGAGAGTAACTCATGACTACAGGTAGGATACTACGTCATTGGAATCTGAGATTCCCGGATATTTTTTTGCTTGGCACGTAGCACTACAATGTAAACTCCGCCCAGCTTGTGCATAATTTCACGAACAGACAAACGACATGTCCAATCTCATTGTTTGACTTTCAACATCCACCTACCCCCTTCACTTTACGTCCCCAACCTATCTCTCCCCTGCCACTAAATTCAATTCTCATAGTACAATTCCCTGTGTCTTAGCACTTCTGCTTGTTGCAGAACATAATCGCTGACCACAAAAACAACAAACGCGTAGTAGGCTTTGGTATCCGTGCACCGGAAAGTACCGTCACCGAGATTTATAACCCACCAAGAACACACTACTTTCCCAAAATGCCCTTTTGCAAATTTTTTTCTCGTTTGTTCCGTTCTCTTTCCACTAAAGCTAAGCCACCGGTTGGCGTGCGTTGGCCCGAAGAACCTCTGGACCTTCCTGCAGATCGTCATGGCGGATTCTACAATGCATCCCTCGGAACCATTCTCAATTCCAGATACAGGGTCGTTCGCAAGCTTGGGTGGGGTCAACATGCGAATGTTTGGCTTGCTCTTGACGTCAAGTAATCAAATCACTTGTTCCTTCTTTTCATGGACATCTATCTGACATCCAAAAACAGAAAATCTGAATTCTTTGCGATCAAAATACTGACAGCATATGCCACAAACGCGCAATCGCGCGTGGTCGAAGAACTTGGGATACTTCGACATATCACACAGCAGGCAAGGACATCAGATCATCCGGGACGCAGTCACGTGGTGACTTTGCAAGATAGCTTCGAACTCGAAAGTGCTCATGGTCGTCATCTTTGCCTTACTCATCAAGCGTTGGGGGTTTTCCCAGCTCTCTTCCAACACGGCAAGAAATTACCTCTTCCACTTGTAAAACATGTAACGAGGCAATTGCTTGAGGCTCTTGATTTTCTGCACAGCCAATGTCGCGTAATCCATACAGGTGAAGACATTCCAGCATTTTTGTTCTAGTTATTGATTGCAAGAAAGACATCAAACCTGATAACATTCTGATCTCCCGGGATAATATCGACGAACTCTATAAGTGTGACGATTTATCTCCTGTTGTGCCCACAGATAGTCAATTACTACCGGAAAACGCTATCTTGTCTAATCCGTTGACTGTATTCACACCTACGGAGCTCACTAACCTGAGTGAGGTGGTGCCGAAATTCGATGTCCTGCTGACCGATTATGGTACAGGTAAATGCGTAACTTAGGAACAATGAAAAATGTATCTTATGTGCTTGCAGCCGCGTTCGCAGATGGATATCACGCTGCTTTAATCCAGCCTTATGCTCTACGTGCCCCTGAGGTTATACTTGGCGGTGAGTGGGGGGCCAGTACTGACGTATGGAACTTGGGGTGTCTTGTATGCGGTTCTTTGTATTATATCCATCAAACATTGAAGTCGGACCTGTTACAGATATTTGAGTTGTTGACGGGGAGATGGCTATTCGTCCCACGAGTAGGAGATACATGGACTGCAGAGCAATATCATCTTGCGCACATGCCGGGAGTGGTCGGAGAAAATTTTGATTTGTCATATTACAAGCAGGCGAAGCGATTTCACGACTATTTTTCAGAAAATGAAGGTCCGTGAAGTGAATCAGCTCCTCATCTGGTGCGATACTCATATACAAGCTAGGACGATTGTATATTCGGGCCAAAGGCGTGGTAAGTTTACAACTCGCTCTCAAGCGATACGGTGTAATAAGCGATGATGATGTTGATGGAACTATCCTCGTCGAGTTTCTTCGTTCAATGTTACGGTTGAAGCCATCCGATAGGGCAACTGCAGGCGAGCTTCTCAGTCATAAATGGCTTAGCTCATGATTTTATAGAGCTCAATAAATGAGTTCTATAATCAGATGGCCTCAGGAAAAGTTGGTACACAAATTCTGATTATACCAGGTACCATATAGTACCCTAATTCAATTGATCTCATTTTCTCAATTGGACCGAATTCAGTCAACTGAGTATGACACGCACATCTAATGTAAAATGTTTGGTGTATTCCTGCTAGCATACAATGATTGATCTGTTTGTATCATGTGTAAGCATCAGGACCAAGTCCGCTGGTTTTGCTCACCCAGGATTGCAACCATGTGAATGAAAGCACATGACGATATTTATCTAAAAATCACTGTAGCGTACATGGTCGGTCAATAAAATAGCTTATTCCCACCTGTTCTGCAGAGCGGAGATAACAGCGTATCAGGTGGTCATATTTATCAGCACTCTGGACAGGTGAATTCTTTTCTCAAAAAAAATTATTTTTTTTTTGATTGTCTCTCCTCATTCACGAATACATCCAGGAAACAAAAAACCCTTCCTTCTCCCAAGAGTAGCACTTCAACCCTCTCGGATCCCACTCGTCACTTTTGAACAACGACTTGTATTGTTATCCGGATATATCCCCTTCTTTCTGGTTCCTTTGATCATGCTTTTGGACATGGCGAGCCGAGTTTACAAGCTTGTATTAAAGGGCTTGAAGACGGAAGCCGACAAGTGGGAATAATCAAAAATCAAAATCAAAAAAAAGTCCAACATCGATATCCATCGTCACTGCCCTTTTTTTTTGGGTTTCTCCTTCCTTCTCAAATTTGGAAACGCGGTATCAGGAGCGTTGTTTTCATTTTCGTTTTGGAAACAATGACACGGATGAAATGAAAACCTGGATCGGGGAGAGGAGAAATGTCTAGGATTCTGTATCCAGGACGAGATTCATCATCATCATCATCATCATCATCATCATCATCAAGTGAGAGTCGAAATTGTTCAAGATAAAGATTCTTCAGTATCTACCAAAGGGCTTTCAGATGACGTTCGTTTTCTTTTTGGAATTTGTGAGAGATGAGGATGACATTTTTTGGAATGTTTATGGTTCAATAAAGCCACAACAGCGTGTTGTTGTTTCGGGAGTGTAGGCTGTTGTGAGATACGACCGTTCGGTTAGCTTATCGAGATGTAAAATTTATATACGGATGAGTCCCACTAGAACATCGACTCGGTGATGTTCCGAGAGCTAATCCATAAAAGCCTTTTCATTGTAAGATCGCCTGTTCTGTAAAATTTTTTCCTGCAATGACTTTCAAAAAGTTCACAACACATATGTAGAGTTCAAAACGTAAGCCAAGTATGATCACAGGTACCTGGAATATTCTAAGAAAAAGTTGTCTCTCTCTTCAGCACGTGACATTTATCTACTCAAAACCCCCTCTGTGTGGTTGGTCAATAAAATGGCATATTCCCGCCTCTTTTGTGGAACGGAGATAGCGGTTGCTGTATCAGGTGGCCACATTTATGTTTTGAACTCTACGTACGTGGTGTGAACTCTTTACGTCATTACAAGGAAAAAAAAAACGGGAAATTTGCAGAACAGGCGATGTCATTTCACAGTGTTGGACAGCGCGAGATGGTTGTTCGAAAGAAGCCAAAACGGAGGGCCCCATCATTGCAGCAGCGATCAATGAAGATGAGCGGTATTTGGCGACTGTTGGAGAGAACAAGATACTGAGTCTATGGCAACTCCCTCAACTTGGATTGATCAATGAGAGGTGAGCAGTGTGTGCTAATTACTTGATCGTGCTGTTATTCAAATTCTCGTGTCAAGGGAATTGCCAAAGAGACCGACCAAGTTGGTGTTCACAAAAGACACACGAACCATCCTTGTATCCGATAAATTTGGTGATGTTTTCAGGTATGCGTATTCGAGCAAGGCTTTTTTTTTTTCTAAAAAAAAAAATAGTTACCCGTTCGACTTTGTGCCGCCTGAAACGAAAACTGTTCGAGACGACTTTGCGTCGCATGAAAATCCCTCTGACGGACAGCTCATTCTTGGGCATGCATCGCCCCTGACCTCATTCGTTCTCTCGCATGATGAAAAGTATATTATTACGGCAGACAGAGACGAGCATATTCGCGTTAGCTGGTATCCGGAAGGGTACAACATTGAAATGTATTGTCTGGGCCACCGAAAGTGTGTCTTGTGTCTCGCGTGGATTATGGCTTACCGATGAGCAGATACGTTTCCGCGATACATATACCCAAATTTGCAAGCGAGACCCTGATCTCGGGTGGAGGAGACACGAGTCTGAAGATGTGGAACTGGAGATCTGGGGAGTGCACAGGTGAAGTAGAGATATGGGACGCTGTTGAGCCGTTTGTGGCTGTGAAGAATGACAAGCGGAGAGAGGAGGGAGAAATGGA
>Ga0153918_1000780_pt1 | contig 13962 bp, 10 predicted proteins | sample TSFL002MetaG_FD_104687 | JGI IMG/M metagenome (GOLD analysis project Ga0153918, IMG submission 104687) | Attine ant fungus gardens microbial communities from Florida, USA - TSFL002 MetaG | ecosystem: Host-associated > Fungi > Mycelium > Unclassified | place: USA: Florida, Paynes Creek Historic... | reverse complement strand
TCCTCATCTACATAGCCGCGGTTAATATATACATCAGTAGAACGATTGCGTACGTCGTCTGGCACATAGTTGTGTCTGTCGGCAAGATTGGGCAGGAAGTAGACCCGGCCGTTATTGTCGGTAGCAAAATCTACAGCTTTTAAGCTCAAGTTTTCTGTGGTAACCGGAGTTTCACTTTTATGCTTGGTAAAATTAAGCTGTTGTATTTCCAAATTGTTGATGTTATAATTATCATGAATGTCTTTTACCTGCTCTTCATGAGATTCACTAATCAGCTGGTCGCGATTATCAAACTCGGTACCGGCAAAGGTGGTTTTCATATCGCCAGAAAGCACACCTGTTGTGCTTATGGTAAACTGCCCTACACGGTGCGTCAGGTTCTCTTGCGGCGGGTAACGGCGTGTACGCAACAACTTACCACCTTCAGGCGTGCAGGCTAGCACCACGCGGTCATCAGTAAAATCGCCAATATATCCAAATGGGTGTGTTTGACTGGTACATTCTACCCAAGTAGTATCGTTTTTAAACGGAACGCAAAGAATAATGTGATTGCCTTCCATGCTGGCAAAATCTGGGGTCATGCTGCGTTTTATGGCGCGTTCGCCATAAACTACACAGTACCAGGCATCAATACCCACGGTTTTAAGCAACGCTTTGGTATAGTTTACCAGCGCCTTACAATCACCATAACTATTCTGATCTACATCGGCTGCTGTAAACGGCTGGTAGCCGCCTATACCCACCTGGATGCTTACATAACGCGTTTTCTGCTGCACAAACTCATAAATTTTGCGCGCCTTCTCTTTTGGATCGGTAATATTTGCCGTTATGTCTTTAATATGATCCACCGTTTCCTGAGGTACCACATCGCGACCGGTCAGCAACTTATCATAGATCCATTTGCCCAAACTGTTCCAATCGGTGAAGGAGCCAGAGTAACCATCGTAAAAGAAATCAGATGATGTGATGCGCACATAAGGCATAAACTTATCTGCCGAAGGGCTCATGGGTTCCTTGCGGTATGCTTTAATGTTGGTTGCACTCCAGGTATAAACAGCCATGCCATTCTTGGTGGTAGATGTGGTCATCTTTTCCGGAATGTTTGACTCTTTGATGTTGATCTTTAGACCAGGTTTGGCTATAAACGTGTAAGAGCTGCTTTGTACGCTCACGCCAAAATCGCATGGGCTCCATTCATGAAAATACATGGTTTGGCGGTTACGTGTTTCATAGTCATATTCAACGGTAAAGGGATAGGTTACCACAGGTGGCGCAAAGTATTTATACCGGGCATCCAGAAAAAGCGAAAAGCCATCCGCCGCCGAATAATCTTTCATATCCCGTTCGCTAAACTTACCTGCCAGTTTGCCATCAGCATTATATATTGTTCCCTTAACGTTTTTGATGGATGTCATTTTATCATAATACAGATATAATGAAGCTTCGTCCAAACCACTTTTATTTAGTACCGTAATGGCCCTTTTGCAATGATAGTTGTAGCTGTACTGATCTTCAGCCTGCAATGTTTGTTCGCTAGTGCGAATTACTGCGCCGGCGTATGACAGCAGGGGCTTAGGTATCAGGCTTACATTATAATCGCCTTGTTGTGCAATACTTCTGCATGCCAGTAAGCATAGTCCGGCAAAAAACGCTAATCTTTTCATTTCTTTTTAAATACCACCTCTGCGCTTTCGGCCTGAATAATCTTGTTATACATCTCTTTAAGATACGGATACTCTTCTGACGAGTATAGCGAGCGGTTAAACTGGATAGAATAACTACAGTTAAATCCATCATCAGTAGGAGTGTAGCCTAATAGGAAACGACCGCCCTGGTTTGGCAGTGCCAGGCCAACCTGCTGCGGCAAGGCTTCTGTAGTCATTTGATCTGGCAGGTGTACAGTAAGGATGAATCGCTCTTCAGATGGTGCACCCCAATCTACCGGGTAAGTACGTTCTGCTAATTTGAAAGGGTTGCTGGTGGCACGATCATACAGGAATGGATTGAAAGACATGCGTTTATCCTGTTGCATATCATCATAAGCATTAATTTCAATCTCATATTTCTCGGCCAGTGGTTTCTCCAGGCTATCCAGATTCTGAATTTCAGATTTCAGGATCTTCATCTTTTTCAAACGATTGTCCAGATCTTCTACATACTCATCTACGGTATTAAAGTTTTTGATCTGTTTACGCTTATTGTAGGCATCATAACCTCTTGAATAGCAAGACATGGTGCCTTTTAATTTCCCATCAGCATTAAGCGTTAAATCAAAAGCATAGGTTTTAACCTGTTTTTCTGCCTTAAGGTCAATCCAGTACGACGGTTTATCAAGGCTCATTACCCTGCCTTGGTCGTTCATGCATTTTAACGGCAGCAAGCCGAAAGGCAGCAGTGGGTCTGTGGCATCCAGCAGGTAGCTTTGATCGCCTATGTTAGCTTTTGCTATTACGTAGTCGAAATCAGTTTCTACCGGGTATAATTTGTTAATTGCACCATTCTCCCGGGTTGAAAGCAGCACCGCCTCAGTATTGATACCAGCGGCATTAAGCGCTGCAGCCAGCGATAGGTTGATATCAGCCACCGAGCCGGAGTGTGAGTCGAACGCTTTGCGGATGCCATCGTCACTGCCAATGCCGTAAATTTTGTTCCAACGGTAGTTTTTCTGTACAAACTGAAAAATGGCTTTGGCTTTCTCTAATGGATCGGTCACATTTGCTGCTACTCCTTTAATCCGGTCTTTCATTAATTCAGTACGGCGCAGCTGTGAGCCAAATGACTCATTGTGCTTTAATTCATAGTCAACATCCTTCCATTCTTTAGTCACCTTGGTTTTTGCGCCTGTTTCAAGATTAGTATACTCTGACAACTCAAAATTAATGGCCGACATAAAGTTTTTAGGCGATGTCATGTACGCTTCTTCTTTAAATGCCGGAATATCGGTCATGATATAGGTGATTTTTGAACAATCGCACTTAGTACCGTAAAACGAGAAACAATCGTGTTCAATATCTGAGTTTACCTTGGTCAGTTTTTGAGCTCCGCGTAAAGATGCATTGTAGTTATAGATGGCCGGTATATGTGCTTCGTACTCCGAATAAATTTTAGGAATGTCGGTTTGGAAATGCCAGTCTTTGAAACCCCAGCGGAGCGGTGATTCTAATGTGTATTTATACTCAATTACACAGCCTTTTTTTAGATTAGGCAGGGCAAAGCTTACCTGGTCATAATACCGGCTCAACGTTGTATGGAAAATGTTTTTAGGATCTAACTCTGCCTGGCGAAGCAAATTGTTTTCATCCCTGTAATAAGTAACTGCTTTAATATCTCTTACCGTTTCGAAAGAGTTATTATCTATTTTATAAAGGCGGATCTTTATATCACCTTGCTCGCGAAAAGCTTCAGCGTTCAGGATTTTGATCTTAACATGATACTCGTGAATAAGCGGAATATGATCTTCACTGCTGATCCAGGTTTTACCAAACTCCCTTAAAACCACTGCATTGGCGCTGCTATCTTTCGTATATTTGGTCATGTCCATTTCTGCATTATCTATTTTTCCAAATTCAAAATCCTGAGCGTGACAGAAAATAAAAGACAAGAGAATGGGTAATGATAGGAGAATTTTTTTCATCAGAATTAATTGTAATAAGTGGTATTGAAGGTAAAACATCCGTTTTAATAAATTGAAAAAAAATTAAAAATTATAGGCTTGTAAACCTCGGCCATTTGGCCGACCTTTGCGCTTACAATTATCTAATGAAACTGAACTTAAAAAGGCCGCTGGCTTTCTTTGATATTGAGGCTACCGGAGTAAATCTGGGCGTTGACCGCATTGTAGAACTATCTGTAATTAAGCTTCATCCTGATGGCAGCGAAGAGGTAAAAACCTGGAGGGTTAACCCGGGTATGCCTATTCCATTGGAGTCATCACTCATTCATGGTATTTACGATACCGATATTGCCGAGTCTCCGTTATTTGCTGCTATAGGTGCAGAAATTGCCCAATTTATTGATGTGAGCGATTTGGCAGGGTATAATTCAAACAAGTTTGATGTACCTATGCTGATGGAAGAGTTTATGCGTGCTGGTATAGAGTTTGATCTGGATCAGCGCCATTTTGTGGATGTGCAGAATATTTTTCACCAAATGGAGCAGCGCACGCTCAAAGCTGCCTATCAGTTTTATTGCAGTAAAGATATTATAAACGCACACAGTGCCGAGGCAGACACCCGTGCCACTATGGAAGTGTTATTGGCTCAGATTGCTCGCTATGAAGCTACGGAGTGGGAGGATAAGCAAGGTAACAAACACATACCTATTGTAAACGATATTGAAGCTTTGCACAAGTTTACTAACCTGCACAACACGGTAGATTTTGCCGGCCGCATGGTTTATAATGAAAATGGCGAAGAGCTATTTAACTTTGGCAAGCACAAAGGCAAAAAGGTAGAGGATGTTTTTTCTATCGAGCCCAGCTATTACTCGTGGATGATGCACGGCGATTTTCCGCTTTATACCAAGCGTAAGCTGGAGGCTATTTATAACCGCTGGAACGCCAAACGTCAGGCTGAAAAGCAAAGCCGCCCGCCGCAGCCAAAACCTGCTGCTGACGCTGCTGCTTCAAAAGGCGATCATCCGCCACAACAAAATCAGCAACCTAAGCAGAATTTTCAGCAGCGCCCGAATAATAACTATAAAGGCAATAACTACAACAATAACCGCCCTTTTAAACGCGACGAAAAGCCCGCGGCGCCCGTTAATGACGATATGTTGCAACAGCTTAAGGATAAGTTTAAGAAGAGCTAAGCTTGGGGAATGAAGATTAGAGATTGAAGTGTAAAGATTCGTAATTTTTACTTTTATATTAAAGAGGCTGCGCTATGGAGTGCAGCCTTCTCTTTTATAATACATTGCAATCATCCATATTCAGTTTGAAAGAATGATGCCAATCTTTGATCTTCAATCCATAATCTTTATTGGCTAATCTTTACTCCCCAAAAACTTAATATTCCGCTTCAATCCCTCAAACTTGGTGCGCTTTACCGCCGAGCCTTTGAATAGCTTTTGATAAACTTCTACACTGATGTCCTCCCAATCGTTTTGGCTAAGGTGTAACAGATCCGGATGGGGATTAAAAGCCGGTTCACTATGAATGACCGAAAACTTATTCCACGGACAAACATCCTGGCATACATCGCAGCCAAACATCCAGTTATCCATTTTATCTTTAAACTCCGTTGGAATTTCGTCTTTCAGTTCAATGGTGAGGTAGGAAATACATTTGCTGCCGTCAACCACGTAGGGGCCAACTATGGCATCAGTAGGGCAGGCGTCTATACACCGGGTGCAGGTGCCGCAATGATCGGCAGTGGGAGCAACGTCATATTCCAGTTCCAGATCAACAATTAGTTCGGCCAGGAAAAAGAATGATCCGGCTTGTTTGTTAATCAGATTACTGTTTTTTCCCACCCAGCCTAGTCCGGCTTTTTGGGCCCATGCCTTATCTAAAACAGGAGCGGAATCCACAAAAGCACGACCATCAACTTCGCCAATGTTTTCGCGGATGAAGTTTAAAAGTTGCTTAAGCTTGTCTTTTATAACCGTATGATAATCCATTCCATAAGCGTATTTTGATAATTTCGGAGATGAAGTATCGGTCTGCTTATCATCGGTATAATAATTTAATGCCAGGGAGATAACTGATTTTGCACCATCAACCAGCAGACGCGGGTCAAGGCGCTTATCAAAATAGTTCTCCATGTACTGCATCTGCCCGTTCATATTGTTGTTGAGCCAGGCTTCCAGCCGCGGGGCTTCTTCTTCTAAGAAGCCGGCTTTGGCAATGCCGCAATGCAGAAAGCCGAGGTTTTTAGCCTCCGCTTTTATCATTTTACTATATGCAGAAAGATTTTGTGCCACGACGAAGGCAAAGATACGCAATACTTATTGCTGATCGAAAAAGCCCATTTGACGCAGGAATGAGATCTGATCGAAATAAAGATCCTCTTTTACAATCTTGCCGTCTTTAATTTTCAGGATCAGGCAGTTGTTGAGGATAAATTTGCGATCTAACATGTAGGCAGGTGTGTCACCTTCAGGGTGACTGAGCGTGCCACTGGTGGTATATTCTATAGTAGCTACGCTATCGCCGCTATAATAAATATTACCGACGTCATAGCGCAGGTTGGGCATTGATTTAAAAGAATTTGTGTATGACGCCTTTTGCGCCGCCACACCGTTATGAATGCCTTCCCATGATGGTGAAGTAGATTCAACTTTGATATCGTAGTCGCGCAGCAATTCGTTTACATCATGGCGGTTCAGGGTATTAAAATGATGCCTTATGAGTTGTTTCATATCCGTGTGACTGTTACAGCCACATGCAAACAAGCCCAATAGCACCAGCATTGATGCCCTGAACGCCTTGATATATTTAGTGTTCAATGCCTTAGAAGCTACTTTTAATGCTGTTGCTCAGGGTTTTGGTGCTCCAGTAACCGCTATCCAAAATACGGCGAACGGTCATCAGCGGATAATCCGGATCACGTTTCTCAGCCAGCTGGAATGCAATTTTGAAACCTTTTTTCTGGAATTCAGGCAATACCGGTTTTTTCCAGACGCCGAACGGATAAGCAAAATAGTCAATCTTTTTGCCGGTTATCTGCTCCAGTTTTTTGGTTGGTTTGTCAATCTGTGTAACCCAATCATCGGTTGGCTTCAGAGTGATTTTGCCGTTTTTGCCCAGAATTTTCAGGGTTGAGTTATGCGAGTATTTATCTACACGGTGGTGATCCCAGGTGTGGCTGCCAATAATGTTGCCTTCGTCGCTCAACTGTTTTACCTGTGCTTCGGTCATATAATGCGGACGGTTTAACGAAACGGTCATTACAAAATAAACCGCTTTGAAGCCATATTTCTTCAATGTTGGATTGGCAATGGTAAACTGATCCTCGTCGGTATCATCAAACGTAAGCATGATGGGTTTGCTTGGCAGTTTAGCTCCGGTGGTGAGGTAAGCGTAAAGCTGATCTGGCAGGATGGTATGGTAACCGCTATCGGCCAGCATTTTGATGTGCTCTTTAAAAGCGGCAATCTGTACAATATAATCTTTGGCACCTCTGGAGTCGGTTGGTCTCCAATCACGAATCTGGTGGTAGCAAATTACCGGCACCTGTTTGCGGGCCATAATAGCTGCATTGTTTACCGGTAAAGCGGCTGTAGTAGCAGGCGCTGTGGTAGCTGTAGCACCGGTTTTATCGCCAACCGGTTTTGACTGGCAGTTGCTAAAGCTTATAAGACTGATTAAAGCAGTTGCTGCTAAAAATTTAGACATATTAAAAGTAGATTGATATGGATATATAATGCTCGTAAAATTAATTTATTTTAAATGCCAGCAAATTTAATTTATAAACAATTCGTTGTCACCTAGGTCATCCCGAACTTGTTTCGGGAACCCATAGGACAGGCGCTCGTGAACGAGGTGTGTGGGGTGCCGAAACAAGTTCGGGATGACGGTCAGTTACCCGAAAATCCTGGTTTAAAATAACGAGTTCTGCCCGCCCAATTTAGTCAAACCCAAATGGCGGTAAGCATGCTCGGTAGCTTCACGTCCGCGCGAGGTGCGCATCAGAAAGCCCTCCTGAATGAGGAACGGTTCGTAAACTTCCTCAATAGTGCCTTCATCTTCACCCACGGCGGTGGCAATAGTTTTTAAACCTACCGGCCCTCCTTTAAACTTCTCGATGATGGTGAGTAGAATTTTGTTGTCCATCTCGTCCAGGCCATGCTCGTCTACGTTTAGGGCATTCAGGGCGTATTGGGCGATGTCACGGTCAACGGTGCCATTGCCTTTTATCTGGGCAAAATCACGGGTACGGCGCAGCAGCGCATTGGCAATACGCGGGGTGCCACGGCTGCGGCGGGCAATTTCATAGGCACCGGTTTCTTCTATCGGAGTTTTAAGGATGGACGATGATCTTAAAACTATGGTAGTTAAGAGTTTAGCATCGTAATACTCCAGCCGGGCGTTAATACCGAAACGCGCGCGTAATGGCGCTGTTAACAAGCCAGAACGGGTAGTTGCGCCAATCAACGTAAACGGATTAAGCGACAATTGTACCGAACGGGCGTTAGGGCCGCTCTCCAGCATAATATCAATCTTAAAATCCTCCATGGCAGAGTAGAGATACTCTTCTACCAACGGACTAAGCCGGTGAATCTCGTCAATAAACAAAATATCGCCGGCTTCCAGGTTGGTAAGCAGCCCGGCCAGATCGCCGGGTTTATCCAGTACGGGGCCGGAAGTGATCTTTATGCCTGTACCCATCTCGTTAGCGATAATGTGCGACAGTGTGGTTTTGCCCAATCCCGGCGGGCCATGTAACAGTACATGATCAAGCGCCTCGCCACGTTGGCGGGCAGCTTGTACAAACACCTTCAGGTTAGTGAGTATTTTCTGCTGACCGGTAAAATCTTCAAAAGCCTGTGGTCGCAGCACTTTCTCAATATCATACTCGGCCGGCGAAATGTTTTCGCGTTCGGGATTAAGATGCTCGTTCATTGCTAACAAAAATAGGATTTTTGTAGTGATTAGTTAATCAGTTAATCAGAGATTAGTTTTTATGATGAGAGTATGATTTTAATCTGTTAACTATCAGGACACTTGCAACTAATTGAACTGATGTTCATAAGAGGCCGCAGAATGGTTGTCACTGAGTTGGAGCCGGGCGATTGCGGGTGTTTTATAAAGTAAAAGAGACACGGGTAACGTGTCTCTTTCTTTTATCTTACTAAATCTTTGATTAACTGATCTCTAATCTCCAAACCTCAATCCCCATCACCCTCAGGATATTTCCTGAAAATGCTGTTGATCTTCATTTGGATCACTCCAAAGAAAGCTTCGCGGAAGATGCGGGTAGACATTTTAGAGGTACCGGCCGTACGGTCGGTAAAGATGATGGGCACTTCAACCAGGTTAAAGTTATGCTTAACGGTGGTGTATTTCATCTCAATCTGAAAAGCGTAACCCACAAACTTGATTTTATGCAAGCGGATGGTTTGCAGCACGCGGCGTTTGTAGCATACAAAACCGGCGGTGGCATCGGTTACGCTCATACCGGTAACAACACGTACATACATAGAAGCAAAGTAGCTCATCAGCACGCGGCTCATTGGCCAGTTAACCACGTTAACACCTTTCAGGTAACGTGAACCTACTGACATATCTGCACCATCAATACAAGCCTGACGCAGGCGAAGGAGATCATCTGGGTTGTGCGAGAAATCGCAGTCCATCTCCATGATATAATCATAATGGCGCTCTAATGCCCACCTGAAACCATGGATGTATGCGGTGCCTAAGCCCAGTTTGCCCTGGCGCTCTTCTATAAACAAACGATCTGGATATTCCAGCTGTAGCTCTTTAACTTTTGCGGCAGTGCCATCGGGGGAGCCGTCGTCAATGATCAGCAAATGAAAATCATGCTCAAGCGAAAACACTTTGCGCACCATGCGCTCCACGTTCTCAATCTCGTTATATGTAGGTATTATGACTACGCTATCCGGCACCGGGGTATTTGTTATGTTAAAAAAGACTGCGAAGCTAAGGGCTTATAATTTAAATAGCAAATATAACAAAGCCATTTAACATGGTTTAACAGTTAAATGGCTTTGTTTATTACAGATTGCAGGTTATAAATTATTGGTATCGGCAATAATCTTGCCTTCTTCGGCAGCGGTGATGTAGTTATGTTCTTTTAGTCGAGGCGAAATAATCATAAATGCAACAGTAAATATGGAGACGAAAGCCACAAAGAACCAGTAATAGTTTGCACCCACCAGATGTTTTTCAAGAAAACCATGATTAGATATGTTTTTGTTCACTGAAGCAGTAATCAGGTTACCCAGTGCCACCACCAGCAGCCAAATAGCCGTCATAGTACTTTTCATTGATTTTGGCGAATGGGTGTAAGCATATGTCAAACCAGTAATAGATACCAGTACTTCGGCAGCGGATAATACCACATAAGCCAGAATCTGCCACCAAATGGATGGATGTGCACCATGATCTATCAGGCCTTGTATCCAGGCTATAATGGCAAATGATAATGCAGTTAAAAATAAGCCGAACCCTAATCTGCGCAATGGGGTGGTTTTCAAGCCCATTTTATCCAGTTTAGGATAAATCCAGTAGTCAAAAATTGGAATGAAAATAAGCAGGAATATCGGGTTGAAGGTTTGTACCTGTCCGGCCAGTATAGTAAACTTGGTAAAGCCCAAGTTAATCTCACGGTTCATGGTGTCGGCCTGTAAAACCCATTCAGATAGGTTTTGATCCCAGACCGCCCAGAAAGCCAGCGCGAAGAAAAATACCATGATAACTCGATAAACGGCTTTAACACCTTCCACTTTTTCAGGATCGTGTTTAGCTTTAGCCACATCCAATAACGATTGTCCTTTTTGTTTTTGGCTGGCATGAAAAAGCGCATATAGGGAGATAAATACAAAATTGTCTTTATTAACACCAGCAGGAGGAACGCGTACATACATTTTGCGGCCAGAGAAGAAAATGATAGTAGCCAGTGCCATCAATATACCCGGAATACCAAAGGCCCACTTTGCTCCATAAACCTCATAAACCCAAGGAATAAGGATGGTAGAAATTACAGAACCGGCATTAATACTGAAATAAAACCAACCATAAACTTTTGAAAGCAGATCCTGGTTAGAAGCATCAAACTGATCGCCCACATTGGCTGATACGCACGATTTAATACCACCTGCGCCAATGGCTATGAGCACTAAACCGGCGGTAAACATATCCAGGTTGTTATCAAATAACGCCAGGAAAAGGTGACCAATACAGTAGACGATAGAGATGTTAAGGATGATGCGGTATTTGCCGGTAAACCAGTCGGCTACAATGCCGCCGATAAACGGTAGGGTATAAGCCAGTGCCACAAAAAAGTGGGTATCTGCATTTGCTCTGGCCTGGGCTACGGTGGTTAAAGCGGGATTGTGAGTTGGATTATAAAATTGGTTCACCAAAAATATGACCAGAATAGACCGCATGCCATAAAAGCTAAAGCGCTCGGCTGCCTCGTTGCCAATAATAAAGGGGATACTTCGGGGGTATTTTGATTTGGGTTTTTGTACTGATACAGTAGCTGTTTCTGCACTCATGTTAATTTATTGTTTGTTCGTTTGTTTGTCGTGCTAAATTAATATTAATCTACCAATTCAAAACTTAATACAAAACATTATGCATTGCATAATAAATTTTTATGTTATTGTTGCTTCCTTATGGGCAAAACCTTCTTGCGTTCGCCCGTAGGGAGTTTGTTGGGCTCGATGTATTGATCATCTTGCGGATTGGGCATGTTGCGCATGTCCAGATTTTCCATCAGTGTCCATTTGCCATTTTTAAGTTGATAGCCATCATAACTTAGATCGGGGCCATAAGTTTGTGGTTTGTCTTTCAGCTTTTTATCGGGCGGTGCCAGGTGGTCAAAAACAATCAGGTTGCGTTCGCCCACAAAGCGCAGCAGCATAGAGGCCTGGCGGGTGTACTCAAACACACGGCGCTTTTTGGTTGTGCCGTTAAATACTTCCATACCCAGCACTGGTTTGTTTTTCTGAAACGAAAGTACTTCAATTACTTTCTTGGTTGATTCTACCGTATTGCCCTTCCAGCCCAACAACATATAATAAGGTTTGGAGCCATACACCGGGATAATTTTATAGTACTGCGCACCATACCACTTGCCGTCAGTTAAAACCGAGTCCTCCGGCGATTTATCCAGCAGTGGCGTATAATCCTTCAGCGGGAACATCTGTAATGGACCTCCGGTATTCATTTGTATGGTGCCGAAGAAACGGTAGCTGCCATCGGCGTACTGTACGTACCAACTAAAAATGCGGAAGCGGTTATCAGGCGCGTTCAGGATACTCACGTATTTCAATGAGTCGAATTTGTAAATAAACGAGTTATTGATCTTTAGCGCGCTGGTCAGCGTTTTGATAAAATTGTAGTTGGCGTTCTGACGCTCAAGTTCGTTATTGTCTTCCACAATTCTCCTGCCCAGGTGTATCAGGCTATCCTCATACATTTTAAGCGATTGCAGTCGCGAGCGTTCGTCTGAATGCTGAGCAAACACCTTAGATATAGTAGCAAAAAGCAGGAGTAAGGTCAGTGTTTTTTTCATTACCTATTAACGCAGATTTTCAATGACAATTGCACTTGCACCACCGCCGCCATTACAGATGCCGGCCGCACCATATTTGCCTTTATTTTGTTTTAGTACATGCAATAATGTAACCACAATGCGTGCACCTGATGCCCCCAGCGGATGGCCCAGCGAAACAGCACCGCCGTTAACATTTACTTTAACGGGGTCAAGTTTTAAGATTTGATTATTGGCGATAGAAACTACAGAGAAAGCCTCATTAATCTCGAAATAATCTATCTGATCTAAAGATAGGTTAGCACGATGCAATGCCAGTGGCAATGCTTTTGACGGGGCAGTGGTGAACCACTCGGGCGCCTGCTGTGCGTCGGCGTAGGCAATTACACGGGCCAGGGGAGTGATGCCCAGTTCATCGGCCTTATCTCTACTCATCAATACCAAGGCCGCAGCGCCATCATTTAAGGTTGATGCGTTGGCGGCAGTTACGGTGCCGTCTTTTTTAAAGACTGGTTTAAGGGTAGGAATCTTATCGAATTTTACGTTTTTGGCGTCTTCATCTTCTGTCACCAACGTCACTTCTCCTTTCTTGTCTTCAATCTTAACCGGAGTGATCTCTTCTGTAAAACGCCCCTCAGCTTGCGCCTCTTGAGAGCGTTTATAGGATTCAATGGCATAAGCATCCTGCTCTTCACGACTGATATGACATTCTGCCGCGCACAACTCTGCCGCAGAGCCCATGTGGTAATCGTTGTAAACATCCCATAACCCATCTTTTACCAACCCGTCTGTTATCTGGCCATGACCTAAACGATAACCGTTGCGGGCTTTGTCAAGATAATAAGGTACATTACTCATGCTTTCCATGCCTCCGGCTACTACCATATCATTTTGCCCCAGGGCTATACTTTGCGCCGCCAGCATAATAGCTTTCATGCCAGATGCACATACTTTATTAATGGTTGTTGCGGGCAGATCCGATAATCCGGCTAATTTGGCTGCCTGCGTTGCCGGTGCCTGACCTAAGTTGGCCGACATAACATTGCCGAAATAAACTTCCTGAATCTGATCTGGCCTTAAGCCAGAACGTTCAACCGCACTTTTTATAGCTATGGCACCTAGCTGCGTGGCGCTAAGCCCCGATAATGAACCGCCAAACGCACCGATAGGAGTGCGTGTAGCGCTAACAATAACTACATCCATCATATAAGTTTCTTAAGTAATTGGCAATGCAATTTAGGGTTTTTACGGCGGTTTATGGATGGTGAATTGTGAGTTTGGCGTAATAAAATAGTGGGTTGTCATTTCTCTCCTCACTGAAAAAATTACGTATTTTTGATGGATTTTATCATTTAAATGGCTACACTAACGGTATCACGCCAAAGGGCATTGCTGCGTAAATACAACCGCAACGTCAAATATTTTATGATGTTGCTAAGCGTTTGTTTAATTGTTTGGACGCTGCCCAAGCAGGCCAAATTTAGATACGAGTATGAAAAGGGCAGGATCTGGAGCCAGAAAGACCTGATATCGCCCTACAATTTTGCTATCCTGAAGACCAGTCAGGAACTTGCGGCCGACCAGGAAGCCGCCCTGCACAGCATTACTCCCATTTACCAGCTAGATGAAAGCGTAGCTAACGATCAATTAAACGGCTACAAGAACGACTTTGAGATCAAATGGCATGATGCAGGGCTGAGTGAACGTCTGAAAGACCGCTATGAACAAATGGGGTATAACCTGCTTAAAGGCATTTATGACAAGGGAGTGCTAACGC
>Ga0153918_1000778_pt1 | contig 13975 bp, 16 predicted proteins | sample TSFL002MetaG_FD_104687 | JGI IMG/M metagenome (GOLD analysis project Ga0153918, IMG submission 104687) | Attine ant fungus gardens microbial communities from Florida, USA - TSFL002 MetaG | ecosystem: Host-associated > Fungi > Mycelium > Unclassified | place: USA: Florida, Paynes Creek Historic... | reverse complement strand
TGAAATCATCACTTCCAGTCTCGGTGTGCTAGGCCTAGGCGCCAGCGGCTAAGCTTAGGCCACCACGTAGCTTACCTCACACCAGCGCATGGAGCCCTGGCGAGGGCACTACTCATCTGTTAGGGGGCGCTTTAGGGTGTGCAACTGTCGGCGGCAAGCTGTAGATGTACTACCTTAGCGATTGTCAGTTTGGTTAACGGTTACAATAACGTTCTGTAGTCCCCGGTCAGATGCCTCATCAGCAGCGTCTTCCAACAGGCTGATGCATTCAGTGCGATTGAAGACCACAGGCTTGCCATCGCTCGCGGAATAGCGCCAGCGCAGATCGTCACCGTAGATTACATGTGTAACAGTAGGATGAATGCTGGCGACGTGGGCAAGTGCTTGCTCGACCAACCCCAATTTGAGGAATGGATGGTCGGCTGTGATGTGTTGACCGGCATGTGCGACAACAAACAGTGGATTCTTCTGTTCAAACCAATGCCAGACATCACTGACAGCGGCACCTTTTTCGAAGTGTAAGAACGAATCATCCAGCTCGGTACCATCCTCAGTCAGGCTGATGTCTCCAAGCAGGTTCCAAAGAGTGGAGAGGTCCTGCAAAGTGCGGAAACCATCGCTGGCTGGAGGGGCGATATCCGACCCAGAACGGTTGGCGGGAGAGTTGTTCATGAAGACCTCACTGCTATCGGCTAGTTGATGATCACATAGTGAGGTCGGTAGGAGTGTGTCAGAACCCCTGAATCCGTCCAAAATTAGGGCTGTGTTAGTGAGACGCCGGTCTCTGTGGTAGCTTCCGCGGAGAGTTCTGATATTAGTTTCGCAACCACTGATAGATTAGGCTTACCCTCTCAACGAGTACAAGGCGGGGTCCCAGGAGCAGGGCGGTCTGACCTCATGTTATAATGTTCGCTGTTCCGCATCATCAACGATTGTGGCTAACGTGACCCCGCTTAACCAATTTGAGGCAGTAAATGAGCAGCAAAAAAACCGTCTTCACTGAGTCTCAGGTTGAGTCCGCGCTTGCACAATCTGCTGATTTAATTTTCCACCCGCAGCTTTTCCGTTCAATGCCCAAAATCACTTTAGGGCTCGAGGGAGAACAAACAGAAACCGAGCAACCCTCGGACGAGTGGCCAGGAAAGATGGCCTCTGCTTATGCCCGCCTTCCGATTCTTTCCGGCTTCATCGGAGCATGTGTTGCTGACGCTTTGCTTCATCTGACGAAGAACGATCCAAAGGCAAATCCGGCCGGCATGAAGGCCGGTGAGATGTGCCGTTCATCAAGAGCACAGGTGGTCCTTGCGGGTTTCATAGCCACGCTAGTTCAGAGGCCCACGGATGCCAGGTGGGTTGGAATTATCTTATTCTCAATGCTCCGCACGTTTGAAGAGACCATTGGAAATGTCAAATCCGCTGCCGAGATGACAGACACAACATTCGCTGCCTCGATGATGAACAGTGCCATCGTGTCTGCTGATGCCTGGGAGCTTAGTTTTGTGGCTAAGCGAATGTTATCTGTCCCGAAGATCGAAGCCAGCCTTAGAAGGCATATTGCTTCGCGGGTTGTCGTGGCGCTTTCATCAATGGTATCTGTTGATCCGGATGCGGAATTCTTTAAGGGCCAGGCCGATTCAACGCTTCACTGAAAGCGGTTAGGTTTTGCACTCTAAGGTCTCGCGGGTGAGGCGAGAATCGGCGCGAGCAGTTCATGCCGAGATACTCTTATGGACCGGCTCATTTTTTGCAGGGACCATCCCAGGCAAATTGACGAAAATTACAAATGAAGCAGGGATGCCCATTTTCAAACGGTCGTTTGAATTTCCGGCAACTCCTATAGGCGGTAATTTGCTAAATCATTGATTCTAAAGGGATGTGACCGGCATCCATAGATGCGAATTTTGTTATCCATAGATGCGCATGAAAAATCAGTGACTTAGCTGTATTGGCATGCCTGCTCCAGCCTTGACGTGCTCTCCAAATGCGCGAAATCGACGTGGAACGACCCAAAAATCATGTTACTCATAGATGATAATTCCGCACGTAGCCAAACCCTTTAACTCCCAAAACTCAATAGCTTAGAGATTATTTGTGAGATTCGTAAATGATAAATCCTAGGTGCTGCTGCACCTCATAGATGCGAATCCCGCTTCGCATGTCCGCAAACGATGCCTAAGCTATACTTCAGTCCATCCTTGCAATGTGAACGGTCGTTATGATTGAGCCTCGTCCAATATATTCTGATCAAGACACAATCACGCTCCCCTTGGATAGGTACTTCGAGTTGCATCCGCAGATTCGTGGGTATATTGAAAAATTTAAGCATGAAGAAAACCCCATTGCTCTATTTGATGCGCTCAGGTTGTTTCTTGCGGCTTATATTCGGCATGATCAATCGGCCGAGATCAGCTCTACCTATGCCTATTACCGTGGTGTCACTGAGCGGTTATTGCTCTGGTCCTGGGTCGAACGACAACAACCGCTTGCTAGTTTGCGTGTGCAGGATTTTAAGGATTTCCTGAGATTTTGTGCTTCACCGCCCGATAGCTGGATAGCAGCTAGTCCATTACGCCGATTTGTTTCTGGGGATGATGGAACACGGGCAATGAATGATTGGTGGCGCCCCTTTTCGAGAGCATCGACCAGCGAGGTGTCCGGACCAAGAGCGCTCACAGGGATTAGATCGATATGCATCCAAGTATTCGACCATTTAGCGAGCAAGTCCCTTCTGGAGGTTAACCCCGCTTCGCAAGTGGAAGCTTCATTCATCAATAGTATTGGTGGCAAGGGTGTGTCGCTGGTGGGGAGACTGGAAAGGAAGCATCTGGAATATCTTTTAAGGGCGGCAAAGTACATGTGTGAGCATGACTCGGCGCATGAGCGATCCCTGTTTATTTTGGCCATGACAATGTATCTTCTGGTTCCTGTCAGGTTTATGTCAGGAAATAAGTTTTGGCAGCCAACACTTTCTAGCTTTCACAAGGATTCGTCTTGGAATTACTTGGTTTTTGATGCCGGCAGATCTTTTAAGATTAGCGCTCCTGCTGAATTTACCCCCTACCTTGAACGCTATCTGAATGCTCGAGATGTCCCACTTAGCCAAGGCAGAATGCCAGATGTTGCACTTTTCACTACAGTAAGCGGAAGGCCAGGATTAGGCGTCAGACAAATTGGTAATATCATGAAAGAGGTTTCGTTTGCGGCGGCAGATCTGATGGCGAGAGACGGCTGTGATGCAACATTTACTAAACAAATTTCGGGGGCTCGCATGGACAGTATCCGTACGGCTAGCATTATGAGCGCTATTGATACCTATGGGTTTGGCGAGACGCGCGGTAGATTGGCTTACGAGACGCTTAATGCCCTGCACAGCCGATTCTCCGCTGACTCGACCACGATTTTTGATATGTGAGTTTTTGCAAGAACCAACAGGGTTGTTGATCGGCTGCATTTTATGCCCTAGTACTGGCTATTTTCATAATTTCCGCCTTAAACGTAAGTCGGTAAAAGTATGGTTCATTAGTGGTGCGAGGGGCGTTGATTTGCCAGCGATCCTTGCGGCAATGTGTAAATCAATTATAGGCCTCAATTTACTGTTCGTACGTCATGCTGATGAACGGAGTCTCACCTTGTAGTGCATCATCAGTAATTCACTAAACGGCTCCACGCTCCGAGGCCAAGGTGGCAGGTTCCTCCTCCCTCATCCTGGGGCCACGCTATCTCTTTTCTTGCTAGCGGGTTTCGCACAGGCCATATCGGGCACCATCAGGTTTTAGTATGTAGACGTTGGCCGAGGGGATAACGGGCGCAGACTCCATACGCTGATAACCATGTTATCTGAGCAATCCGCTCTCCCCCGCACCGTTTGGCGCTTCAATTGCTTGTTTTCCATCGCTTTCAATTCCCCCGGTCAGTTAGGCGTTTCATATGTCTGAGGGGAGGAGCCTCGATCATTTTTCGAGGGTGTGTTTTGAGATGACAAACTCAAGCGCTTGCGTAATCTTAGGGGTATCCGGAATGTTGACTTATCCTCATGCCCTCTAAATACCCTTTTCCACAGCCTGTTCCCGCTGAACTCCACCGGCCAGCTCCGGGCGGCCAATCCCTCTCAAGAGGACGCTACTCATTGGCTACTGCTCAGAGACCGCCTACCTCGGCCGTCGATCGGCATCTGACTAGAGACCTCCACGAGATTCTTAAGGCCGCTAGCCTTGACCACGTATTGCCATTTGAATCCATAATTAAAGAGCTCATCAGCATTTCAACCAAAATGATTGGTATGTTGCAGAGACCGCTTCGGTTGCAGTATAGATCGATACGCAAAGTCGATGATAAATACCTCCAGGCGCCTGGCTCCCCTGAAAGATTCGCAACGAGCCTAAACCGTGAGGATGCTGCAAAGCTCATCGGCTTGATACCTGACCTGACTCTCAGCAAATATTCAGGCCTGAACGTTGAATTGATTCGAGCCAAAAGAGAGGCGCTTGGGTGGAAGGGGCTTCCCAGCAGGAAGACTACATTGCCCTTTGATCTGTTTTCTGAATTGGGTCGAGAGTTGGATGCTCGATTGGCCTTGAAATATTCAGTGAAACGTCCCTTGGTTTCTCAGCTCCGAATGGCGCTCGGAATTAAGGCTTTTAAACCTAAACCCCTGGACACGAATGATTCTGGGTTAGTGCAAGAGATCATGCAGCTGTGCTCAGGGGCTGATAAAGCATTGGCAAGCCAACTGGGGCAGATTTCAGATAGCGCATTCTCAAAGCTTTCAGGGATGTCCTTGTACAAAGTTTCGAGGCTGCGTAACGATTTGGGCATATCGTTGTGTCGTCAGAATAAGCAAGTTCAACTTGATGAGGGCCTATTAGGCACGGCAACGGATGTGGATATTGCACGTCGTTGCGGGGTGCCCTTGCATGTTGTGCAGCGGCGACGAATTAGTCTTGGGATTGATCGTTATAAAGTATTCTCATGGACCACGGAAAAAGAAGCGCTTCTAGGTACTTTGCCGGATGAGGAGGTCGCAGGAAGACTTGGCACCACGGCTGACGTCGTTCGTGCTCAGCGTTTACGCCAGGGGATCGCGCCATGTGGAGGAAAGAACAACGGGCCGTGGACCGCGGAGCTCAAAGGATTGGTAGGACGTGTTCCAGATCAAGAGGTAGCTGCAAAATCTAATGGCGCGCTCACTGTTCGTAGTGTCAGAAGGTATCGGTACAGAAACAACATCCCGTTGTGTCCGGCTCCTAAGCCTGAATCGAAAGGGTCGCCGGAGGTCAGAGCAGATCTTCTTGCGTTGATGGGAGTTATTAATGATTACGAGATAGCTAGGAGAACCGGTGTCGAGCGCAGTAAAATAACGGTTCTTCGGCTTTCTCACGGTATACCTGCTGTAAGATCGCGCAGGCCTAGAGGTCGAGTATGGACTGCAGAAGAAGATGCATTATTTGATTCATTGAGCATTGGTAAAATTGCAGCCAGTCTTAAATTGTCAGAGTCCACGGTGCGAAAGAGAAAGCAGGTTCTCTCCGGCCACTATCCCTACAGCAACAGTACAGACTGGATGCCTAATGAAGATGCCTTGTTAGGGACTATGGCGGATAGCATGTTGGCTCATTTGCTAAAGCGCAGCTTTTGGGATGTGCATGAGAGGAGAAAATTCTTAGATATTGCCCCCTACAGATATGCTTATTCATGATGTGGGATAGGGCGTCTTCCAACCCTTTACAAGCTAATCGGCGTGCTAGTTCGGAATTTTGGGCTCAGGAATATTCCGCGGGCCATTGGCCCTCAAGATGCGCACCCACACCTGGCTACACCTCATTAGATGTTAGAATGGTGGGTCCGGGCACCGCCCTCCCCTGATTGGAACCCGTAGATGGCTTCTCCGCAGTACCGAGACACCGGCCTGAACGCTCTGGCTGCCAAGCTTGATAAATCCACTGTTCCAGTCTCTGAGCGTGCCTGCATTGTGACGCTGCCCGACGGTACGAGCCGCCTGGGAGCTACCCAGGTCACTCAGACCATTCACCATGGAGGTGAGCATGCCGGCGCCTTCTTCGCCCGGGTGGCATTTCGGTTTGCCGGCGAGGACGCTGAGTATGCGAACACGTACTCCTCGACCGAAGATGTTGTCTGGATGATCGTCGACCACAAAAAAGGCCTGATTCAATTCGGACCTGACGATGGTGTATTTATCAGGCACCGTGGATTGGGGATCGGCTCATACATTCTCGGGCAGCTCATTCGGATGCTACATTCGGGCTCGACTCAAGGGAGCTACCGGATCACCACTTCAAAGCTTCCTCTAAGCGGTGCGCTTTCTTGGCTCCCGCCTGATGAGGCCGTTCAGAACGAACGGCGTTTGGAGTCGGTTTTGAACCGTGCTGGCTTCTACTACTCATCTGCTGCAGGTGAGCGCGTTATTGGAGCGCGTAAGGCTTCAGATCTCCGCTCGTACTGGAACGGCGAGAAGGTTCGTTTTCTTAACCCGGCTCAGCTGATTGATACTGCGGCCGCAGCGGTATCGGCTTGCACCCAAGCCCAACTTGAAAGCGCCGCACAGTCGCAGAGATTTGACGATTTGAGTGGCCAGCTTTCGTTTGCCCGGGATGAGGTGTCGAGAGTCACATCTGCATTCGAGCGGGCTCTTTCCACCCATTCTGCGTACGAAGAGGCCTCGCAGGCTAGAGAGGACCAACTCAACTCCGAAATTCGGAGCCTGAATGCTGCGTTGGCCTCGAGAGAGCATGAACTGGAGGTGTCCCGAGCAGTGCCACAGGATGGTCGGTTGAGCAGCCCCACTCCTCCTCCGCAGATAGCCCGGGTAGGCAGCGTTCCAAAATCAAGATTGGTGCTCGAGCTGGGACAGTCTGCTAGAACTGCAGTCTGGGCCTACCTCGCCGCAATCTGTATCCTCGGTACCAGCGCGTTGGCAGTGGTACTCATGCGGTGAAACATGGACATGTCGATTGGGCTGTACCAGTCCCTCTGGATCAGCCTTCGCTCGTTCAATGTTCTAGAATCCGATACGAGGTGCCTTTCATGACGGCCACACCTGATTCCATCTGGTGCGATTTGATCCGCGCGTTCCAGCGAACAGCCGGCCGGGGAAGCTCAGATGATTAACCTATCAGTAGTTCTAGGCCTGCTGGCATTTGTCCTTATGGGGGCTTCCACGTTGGTCGCATTCTTCAGGCCATACCAGTTCAAGAACAATACGGGCGGAGATTACCGACCGACTATAGGCGTGAGTACTGTAATTGGATTTCTAGCCATTGCCTGTGCATTTGCCGCTGGGGCGCTTACCTGACCCTGCTGGCGCCTTGCGCTTGGCGCCTCCTGGCTAAAGGCGGTTGGCCATCCTCGCATAGGACGCTTTTGCATCACTTCACTCGGCCCAGGCGCGCAAGCGCTGAATGAACTCGGCCAGCGGCACCCGTACTTCCGGCCAGTCCGCCACGTGGTGGTGGCGCAGCACGGCGGTGTCCGCCACGAAGGTCACCACGAAGGCGTTGCCACTGTAGGTAACGTCGCCCGTTCCGTAGCGAACGGCTTCTGCCTTTTCCAGGAGGGTATCGATACTTTCGCGAGTCACCTCTTCGGCGATGAATGCCTGCAAGCCATCGGAAAAGGTCATGGGCGTACTCCTGTCGCAAAGTGAAAAACAGTCACCACGGGGACCTGCCCCGTGGCGACGAGTGGATGCAATCAGGGTTTAGGATAGGCGGTATTGATCAGATCGCCGTTCAGATAAAACACGATATCGAACGCAGCGGCAGGTGTGCCCTTCTGGCACTCGGTCCCCGAGGAGCCGACATACTTGCTCTTGTTCAATGCATCCTGAACCTTGGTCGCGTAGGCATTGCGCACCGCAGCGATCACCTGGGTCTCGGTGCAGCGATCGGGGAACATCGTGGAAATGCTCTTCGTCCCGCTTAGCGCACCTTCGGCGATGGTGAAGTCCTTCAAGGTGTAGACATCATCCGCGCCATGTTTCCCCGCCGGTGCATTGCTGACGCTGTCGGGGTTGATCCCGCCCGGACGGCTGTGGAAGCCCTTGGCAACGTCAGGTGCGCTGACCTCACCGCAGAAGATGTGCTGGGCATTGATCCGCGGGGTGCCGGCCAGGATTCCCTTGCTGCAGGTCGGGTCGGCCTGGGCGGCACCGATGCCGGTCAGGGTCACCAGGCTGACCAGGGCCAGGCGTGTGCAGTTTCTGACAAAACGCTTGTTCATTGTGAAGCTCCTTTTCGTTGGGTTGAATCATTCATGCGTTGCTCGTGCGAGTGCCCGGCAAAGCGGTCACAGCCCCAGCAGCCACTTGGCGCGGGTCAGGTAGGTGATGCGGTCGTCGAGGCCGTTGAGGCCGCCGTTGATGCGGCGGGTGACCTCCTTCACGTCGTCCTTGTCGGCGTAGGTGTTGAGCTTGTGGCTGTCCCAGAACCAGCCGGCGACGTCCACCGCCAGGAACGGGTCGGTACTGACCAGGGTGGGCGCATCGTTGAGTTCGAAGTCGCGCCCGCAGGCCTTGCCGTACTGGCGGTAGTTGGCCCGCCCGGTCAGCTGGATCAGCCCGCGTCCCTTGAAGCGCTTGCCGTCGCCCGGTTGGGTGTTGTCCAGGTCCTTGCGCCCTTCATAGGCGCTACCGCTGGCGATTTCCTCGGTGTAGAGCAGGCACCCGCTTTCATGTGCGATCTGCGCCAGGAAGTGCGCCTGGCGCAGTGGCGTGTCGATCTTGTAGCGAGCGAACACATCGAGGATTGGCTGTCGAAACGCGTCGACCTTGGCGCCGGTTGCATGGATCAGCACCGCCCACAAGGTCGACGTCCCGATCGACGACGGCAGGCCTGCACGCAGGGCGTTCAGGGTGTTGTCGTTGGCGCTGACCGTCTTGCTCTGGGCAATGCCCTGAAGTTCCTGGTAGCGCTTCAGGGCCGTACGCGAACCCGGCCCCCACAGCCCGTCGGTGACCAGGGCACAGACGAATTCGCCGCGCCCGCTGTTCATGTTGAGCAACAACTGCACGGTGCGGACATCGCCCTTGTCGTTGTTGCCACCCTCACCAACCGATTGCTTGATGCACATGCTTGCCTCCTTGCAGCAGGCACGACTTTCCCGTCGGCGACGGCCAATGCCTGCCTTGCGCTGGTTTCGATAGGGATTGCGGTGGGTCGAGCGGGTCTGGCCGCTACTTGCGAACGAGGGTCAGGCGAGTGCCGAACCTGTCCTTCTTGTAACGACTGAACACCTGGATCTGAAGGTTCTTGCCGACTTGCCAGCCGAGTACGTAGCCCTTATCCAGGTCGGCGCAATTGCCAGCATCGGCTTTGACGATGGGATAGCGAGTGGCATCGGCGACCGCTGCTGGGGATGGCGAGCCCAGCGCCAGGTTGCACGACCAGGTATCGATGCGCAGTCGGCCTGCCCCTTCGCGTCCCTCGTCGGGAATGACCAGGATCAGGTCGAGAAACTCGTCCTCGGTCTCGAACTGCCCTACGTATTTCTGCTCGGCGAACGCCGGCAGCAGTGTCGCCAGCGCCAATGCGCCAGCCAGTGTTGCAAGGGTGGATTTCATCTCGACTTTCCTTGTTGAATGAATGCACATGTTCAGAACGCCAACACCAAGCCCGCCCATTCGGCGATGGCGATCGCCAACTCCGGACGCACCAGGCCCAGCGCCATCAGCGCTACCAGCAGGCCAGCACCGATGCCGATCACCAGTCGCCTGGGGCCGGACATCCTGCGGCTGCGAACCGACTTCAGATCGATGATCGATTTCAAGGCACTGCCCTCCTCCCGGGATAGAACCAACAGCATCGAACGGTCATTGCGCCTGCTCATCGCCAGGCCTCCTGTAGATCCCCAGCAGCTCGCCATCCACGCGCACGACGATGGCCTCGATCCCATAGCCCGGCACCTCGATGCTCAACGCATGGCTGCCCTGTCCGCGTGCAGGCGTACCGCCGACACGCAATGCCAGATCGTCCCCTACCGGCTCCACCGTGGCGTCCAGCACCAGGTTCAACGAAGCCACCTGGGTGCCCGGCCATAGGCGGTCGCAGGCTTGCTGCGCACGCTGCATCTCGGCCCCCAGCGACATCACGAACTGTTCCAGGCTGTCCATCACGATTGCTCCGCTTCGTCCGTCAGCCAGTAGGGCCTGCGGGCGAAACCGACGTGGTAGGTCAACGCCTGCAGTACGACCTGGTGCTCGCCGATGTTGAGCAGCTTGAAACTCTTCTCGATGCCCAGCACCCGACCGCGCGGCGTGCCGCTCAGGCAGCGGTTGAGCAATGCCGCTTGGGCCTCGACCGCCTCCTCCGGGGTCAGTTTTTCCGGATCGAGGCTGCCGACCACGATGCGCTTCACATATCCAACATCCGTCAAATCAAACATCACGGCATTCCCTCTCCGGAAAAACTTGTTGCCAGCTTCGGCCTGCGGATCAGGCCTCTCCCTCGCCAGCGTGTCGCTCAGGACATCCGCGCGTCACGCGGCGATCTTGGGCGTGACCGACTGAGCGATGATGTCCATCACCCGTGCCAGGCCTTCAGGCATGCCATCGTCGACGGCATGAACCTCGACGTGGTACTTCGCCGACTGGTCAGTGGAGCGGGTGTTCTCCTTGTGCGAGGCCACCGAACCGGACACGTTGACCTTGGCGCTGAACGGCCCCCAGCCCAGCTTGGCTTCGGCGGAGAAGCTGCCGGAGCGGTCTTCGGTGTCGCGTGACTGCTCGGAGTTGCGTACCTCCATGTCGAAGGTGATGTCCACCTTGTTGATTGCAAGGTTGGGCACCTTCACCACCGCCAGCAGCGGTAGCTGCAGCTCTACTTTCTCGATGGCGGCTGGATCGTCTTCGGTCGGTGCCGAACGGTCGTAGCGGAACGACACGTTGCGGATGTCGCCGACGTCATTGGGACCGGCGTTGGCCGGGTCGGCCGGGGGCAGGAAGCCAATCACCTTGATGAAGTTCGCGGTGGCATTGGCCAGGCGGACCTGAGCGTCGCAGGCGGCGCTCAGGGGGGCACCGATCAGGTCTGCCATCGGCAGGCCGCGGAATTGGTTACCCATTACAAAGTCAGACATGACGTCTCTCCTAGATCAATTTATCGAGGTTGTGGATCAGTCGTGCCATGCCCTCGGACGAGGGCTGGGTTTCGACTCTGAGGGTGACGCGCGCCACTGGCCCGCTTTCACCATTTCGGCGAACGCCCATATCGACGTTCAAAGGCGTGTGTGTATCGGTCGGCCACGGCGAGTCGGGGTCGACATCACCGGCCTGTGCCGCACTCGGTTCACGGTAATCGGCATGCAGGCCGACCTCGAAGTCGATCTGCATGTCCTTGACGGTCAGCAAGCGCGAGCCGACCAGCGACAGCAGGGGCACCCGTACCAGGCGTTCCTCGCCGTCCTTGGCGTCGGGCGACTGCAGCGGCAGGCGCACATCGACGCTGACCGGACGGTTGTCGTCATCGAAGTACTGGCGCACGGTCGCCATCTGGAAGCGCTGGATCTTGTCCTGGGCCTCGGCCACGGCACCGGCAATGCTCTGGATCAGGTGATGAAGGGAGTGGTTCGCCACGACAGACGCTCCTTGTCGATTGTCGGTGCCGGGCGCGGGCCGTCACGGGAACGGGCCATCAGCGGCTGACACCTGTTGTGGTTGGTGAGCTCAGGTTATGGCCAGGGACACGTGCCGTCCCGGTATCGGCGTCCCGAAAACCTGGATGTGCGTCCCAGGTTCATCCGGCCGCGCACTCAGCCATGGATCAGTTCCCTGACCCAGTGATCGAGCACAGGCCGCTCGCCCTTGGCCGGCACCAGGCAACAGAATCCAGAGACCCCGCCATTGTTCAGCGCTGTACGGGCAGCCCGCGGCGAGAGACCGAACGCCTTGCGGAACATGCGACTGAAATGGGTTTCGTCGACAAAGCCATGGTCGTAGGCCAGGTCGCCGATGCGCCGATCGGCGTTGGTGCTGTCGCACAAGGCGAACAGGCAGCGGCGCAGGCGGCGTTGCAACAGGTAGTGGCGCACGCCGCCGAAGCGCTCGAAAGAGCGGTACAGCTGGCTACGCGACGTGCCGACCTCCTTGGCCAGTACCGCCGGGGTGAGGTCTTCACGGTGAAGATTGCGCTCGATGTACAAGCGCACACGGCGCCCCAGGTCAGCCTGACCTGCGACCTGAACCTGCGCCTGGCCAGCCATGGCCTTGGACAGGCAGGCCGCGACCATCCCCAGCAGCGGCAAGGCCAGACGCAGTGCTTCATCCATGCCCAGGTGTGGTGCGGTGGCCGCCAACGACGACAGCAGGCGGGCCAGCAACATCCCCGCGGCCGTCTCCCGACGCAGCACCAGGCCATGCAACTGACCAGCGTCGAACAACAGCAGCGACAGTGCCGTACGCGGCATGAGCAGGCTGATTCCTTCGCCGGCCGCCATGCTGAACCTGGCTGGTTGCGCCAGGTCGAGCAACACCACATCCGAAGGACGGACCCTCAGGCCGTTGGCGCAGGCCAGGCCACGCTGCAGTGGCAAGTGCAACAGGTAGTGATCAAGGTCGCACCACCCCAGGCGCGTGCTGTCGCGCCGATAACGGGCAGCGTCCAGATGGCCGCTGCTAAGCAGAAAACGACTGAAGTGGTAGACCGTCAGGGAAGTGCAAAAAGGCGTGGGTGTGCGGGCACCGACATCGAACAGCAGGCTGGCGATCAACTGCCAGTGGGCCAGGTCCTGGGCCGCCGTGTGCGTGGCAGAACTGCTGAAGGTGGGTAGCGACGCAGTGTCCTGCGCCGCTGCAAGGAGGAATTGCGGAGTGAAGGTTGGTTCCATGGTTCCGACTCACTGTCCATAGTGGAGCCGGAAAGTTGGTTCACTCCCGAGGGGCCTGCATCACTTTGCCATCACCGTTTCCTGGCTCATTCGATGGATGCTGTTGCACCAGCACCTTGCGCTTGGCCCGAGCTCGGCGATCTGCTCGACGATGTCCTCGATCTTCTGCTCAATGGTGTCGTGGTGAAGCAGGCGACGCGGTGGATGGCACCGGCTTTGCTGGTGTTCGCGGGTGAACCCGCTTCCACAAAGTCAGCTGTCAGACGCAACGTCCGCTATGGGTCGAAAGCAGCCGGTCACATAGACCGCTTTCGACGAAGCGGACCGTCGCTACACCTTGCCTTTTGGGTTGGCGCTATCCACCCTGAGTGTGGGCCTATTTAGATAACGATGTGCTGGGGGTAAATTTGCACGCTTTCGAATTGCTCTGAATTATCGTGCAGACGTAGTCTGAACTCTTCACGTAGGCAGATCTCCAACACCCTCTCATCAATCACGCTGTAGCTGGTCACGGAGACGTTCAGGAGCCTTTGGAAATTACTGCTCGTCCAATTAACGTATTCATCCCAAGTTGCAATTAGCTCGTCGCCATGAAATACCTCTATCAGGCTCTGGACAGCGATGCAGCTGCCTGAACCAAATACAAACTGAACGTCGTATCGCCCCATGCTAATCTGCCGTATTTCCTCTCCTAGGATACCTTCAATCTTCAGATCCTTGGCAAAGCCGTACATCTCATCTCCTCCTGTGTACGTCCCGAGCCGATGAGTTCGGACTGGATCGCAAGCATACCTACGTTGAGGTGGCCGCGCAGAGTCATTACCGGGATGGCTGCGAATTGTGTGACCGCTGCTTGCCGATTTCTGCCCTTCGTGAATGGCAGCTTCGGGTCGAAAGCTGTCCCTCGCGAATGGCGGCTGACGACCCATAGCGGCCATCGATGTGGGCCGCTAGCGGCCTAAAGCCGCATTAGAGATAAATCACTTTCACGGGGGCTACTCGTCAATTTCGGTGAAATTCAATCTGGAGCCCTTCATCTTCATGGGGTTCTCGAAAGTAGCTAGTGATCAGATCAAACTCCGCGTCAGTCGCCGCAAACTCATGCTCACCACGGTCGTTGCGAAGATGCAACCTGTCTCGA
>Ga0153918_1000776_pt1 | contig 14020 bp, 12 predicted proteins | sample TSFL002MetaG_FD_104687 | JGI IMG/M metagenome (GOLD analysis project Ga0153918, IMG submission 104687) | Attine ant fungus gardens microbial communities from Florida, USA - TSFL002 MetaG | ecosystem: Host-associated > Fungi > Mycelium > Unclassified | place: USA: Florida, Paynes Creek Historic... | reverse complement strand
GAACGAGGGGAATTCCGCCTTCGTCATGTCGTTCTCCCGCATCATGCTCGTGGTCCATTTCTGCGGATCGACAGCCGATCCGCATGGCGCGGGGCGAAGACGCCGAAGCCGAGCTCACGGGCTGCTCCCAGCACGACCGGCCCGTCGATCTCGATATCGGTCTCGAACTCGACCCACCATTGGCCGAGCCCGTCCACGAGTCCGTGCGCCGCCCAGGTCGATTCCCATCGCTCCATCGCATCGGGACGAGCTATGAACCACTCGACTTCGGCGCCGAAACGTTCCCTGATCAGGCGTCGAAGCTCGAACTCGGCGATTCGGACGTCTGGGAAGAACCGCGCGGGCGTCGTCGAGCGCCACCGACGCGCGGGCCGTGCCCAGGCGATCGAGTGCGCGGCATGCGGAGTTCCGACTCGCATCCGCCTGCCCCGTCCAGCATCTTCCGCCGCCTTCTCGAGCCGTTCTTTCCACTGAGCACGTTCACCGGGCACTCCAGCCTGCTCCCCCTCGATCCCCTCCGACCGCGAGGCCGGCGCCACCCCGACACCCACACATCGCCCGTCGCCATGCGCATGGTCGCTTACGGTGAGCGGAAAGACGATGAGATCGTCGACCTGGAACGGCGCTTCTCGAAGGCCCTCGTGAAGACGAGACATGAGCATCGGAATGCGGTGGTGTTCGACCGACTCGTCGAGCAGGAAGACCTCGATCGGCGGCATCTCCCGCCCATCGTGCTGGTCGTAGTGGACCATCTCGACATATCCCTCCGCGGGAAGGGGCGGCAGACGATTGAGCGTCGGATCGGCGGAGAAGACGCGCTCATAGTTGGCATCCATCCATTCGAGCGTGTTCGGCAGCCAGCTGCGGGTCTCGCCGTCGGATCCCGGGACGACCCGCTGATCGATCAAGATCAGAGTCAGTCTTGAAATGCTCTTAGACAGTTCGCCTATTTGGCTCGAGGTGGCACTGGATCGGAGATCCAGCGCCACCGAATCCTCTGCGTGCGCAGAGAGGGCTCGAGACCATTCACTCGAGGAACGCGCTGAGACAGGGCCAACTCTCGCGAGGTGCGAGATGCGTTCTCGCCCCACGCTACTACCCACATTGATGACGCTCGAAGGTTGGCGAGATCAAGCCTGCTAGTTCCTGCGCCCCGCCTCCCGCACCGTCCGATGCGGCGTGTACGCCGACACCGTCGGATCCCCGTCGATCCAGAAGCGCCAGTGGAAGGGGTCGAGGCCGCCGGGGGCGGAGAGGCCGACGCGGAGGCCGCGGACGATGCTCGCGGCATCCACCGGGGCGTCCGGGAGCTCGAGCGAGTAGGGCGGCCGGTCGATCGGCAGGCCGCTGTCGGCGAGGGAGACGCCGAGCGCGGCCGCGAGGTTGGCGGGGCCACGGGCGAGATCGCGATCGCGGAGGGGTGCGCCGGGTCGGGCGCGCCGCGTGGCGAGTCGACGCCGGCGAGCGGCATCCGCGCCCTCGACGACCTCGCCCGCCCGGAGGAGGCAGGCGGAGGCGACGCCGTCGACGCCGCACACCACGTTGAGGCAGATGTGCATGCCGTAGGAGAAGTAGGCGTAGACGTGGCCGCCCAGGCCGAACATGACGGCGGTGCGCGGGGTGCGGCCGCGGAAGGCGTGCGACCCGGGGTCGCGCTCCCCCAGGTACGCCTCGACCTCGGTGATGCGCACGGCGACGCGCTCGCCGTCGTCGCCGACGCGGGAGACGATCGCGCCGAGGAGGAGGGGCGCGGCGGCCAGGGCGTCGCTGCTCAGGACGTCGTGCAGACGCTCCTCGGCCTCAGCATCTCGTTCATCCGTCACGCGGACGCTCCTCCCGTCGACGTCGTTCCGATCGTCTCCGGCCTGGAACGTCGACGCAAATCGGGCCACGAGCGACACCAACAGGATGGCGAAACGACGAATGCGGGGTTCGGGCCGGTCGTCACGCGAACGACGGGCCCGAACCCCGCACTCGTCGGAGTCGGAAGAGCCACGACCGGGCCGGGCCGCCCGCCTACTCCCCCGCGAACTCCTCCAGCCGAGCCCGCAGCTCGAGGAGCTGCTCGCGCACGCGCACGGGCGCCGTGCCGCCGCGGCCGTCGCGCGTCTCGACCGCGCCGTCGACGTTGAGCACGGAGCGCACCTCCGGCGTGAGGTGCGAGGACACGGCGGCGAAGTCGTCGTCGGAGAGGCCGTCGAGCTCGAGGCCGCGCGACTCGGCGAGCTTCACGAGGTTGCCGGAGATCTCGTGCGCGTCGCGGAAGGGCACGCGCTGCTTGACGAGCCACTCGGCCACGTCGGTGGCGAGCGAGAAGCCCTGCGGGGCGAGCTCGCGCATCCGGTCGCCGTGGAATGTCGTCGTCGCGATCATGCCGGTGAAGGCCGGCAGCAGCACCTCGAGCGTCTCGACCGAGTCGAAGACGGGCTCCTTGTCCTCCTGCAGGTCGCGGTTGTAGGCGAGCGGCAGCGCCTTGAGCGTCGCCAGCAGGCCCGTGAGGTTGCCGATGAGGCGACCCGACTTGCCGCGCGCGAGCTCGGCGATGTCCGGGTTCTTCTTCTGCGGCATGATGCTCGACCCCGTGGAGTACGAGTCGTTCAGGGTGACGAACCCGAACTCCTTCGTGTTCCAGACGATGATCTCCTCCGCCAGGCGCGAGACGTCGATGCCGATCTGCGCGCACACGTAGGCGAACTCGGCGGCGAGGTCGCGGCTGGCGGTGCCGTCGATGGAGTTCGCGACGCTCGCCGAGAAGCCGAGCTCCGTGGCGACCGCGCGCGCGTCGAGGCCGAGCGTCGAGCCGGCGAGCGCGCCCGAGCCGTACGGCGACTCGTCGAGGCGGCGCTCGAGGTCGCGCAGTCGCGACAGGTCGCGGGCGAGCGGCCAGGCGTGCGCGAGCAGCTGGTGCGCGAGCAGCACGGGCTGCGCGTGCTGCAGGTGCGTGCGGCCGGGCATGATCACGTCGAAGTTCGCCTCGGCCTGGTCGGCGAGGGCCTTCGCGAGGTCGCTCACGAGCGCCGTCAGCGCGGCCGACTTGTCGCGCACGTACATGCGGATGAACGTCGCGATCTGGTCGTTGCGACTGCGGCCCGCGCGCAGCTTGCCGCCGAGCTCGGCACCCGCGATCTCGACGAGACCACGCTCGAGCGCCGAGTGGACGTCCTCGTCGGCCTCGGCGGCGACGAACTCGCCGGAGGCGACGCGGCGCTCGAGCTCGTCGAGTGCGCCGATCATCCCCTCGAGCTCGGATGCCGTGAGGTAGCCCGCCCCGGCGAGCGCCCGCGCGTGCGCCCGGGAGCCGGCGATGTCGTAGTGCGCGAGCTTCCAGTCGAAGTGCGTCGACTTCGAGAGGAGCGCGAGCTCGGGCGACGGTCCGCCCGCGAAGCGGCCGCCCCAGAGGGCGCCGGCCTCGGCGGCACGCGAGCCGCCGGATGCGTTCGAGGGGGTTGCGGTGTCGGACATGCTTCCTCTTCTGCCGGCCGCCCATCCGGACGGCTCATTCGATCGTGAGTGCGAGGGCTCTCGTGAGCCGCGAGCTCGAGTGCGGGGTTTCGCTTCCAGTGCGGTCCGCATTGGAGGGGAAACCCCGCACTCGCAGGGCGAACAGGCCGGCTACGCGGTCGTGGCCGCGGCCGCGCCAGTGCGCGCCTCGCGCAGCAGCCATACGAGCAGCGCCTTCTGCGCGTGGAGACGGTTCTCGGCCTCATCCCAGATCACGGACTGCGGGCCGTCGATGACCTCGGCATCCACCTCGTAGCCGCGGTCGGCCGGGAGGCAGTGCATGAAGATCGCGTCGTGGGCGGCGAGGTCCATGACCCAGGGGGTGACCTTGTACGGTCCGAGCGCGGCGATGCGCGCCTTCTTCTCGTCCTCGAAGCCCATCGACACCCAGGTGTCCGTCACGACGACATCGGCTCCGGCGACCATCTGCTCGATCGAGTCGCCCACGGCGACCGAGCCGCCCGTCTCGGCGGCGATGCGGGTGGCGTCGGCGACGACGTCCTGACGGGGCTGGTAGCCGGCGGGCGCCGCGATGCGCACGTGCATGCCTGCCATCGCGCAGGCGAGGAGGTACGAGTGGCCCATGTTGCTCGCGCCGTCGCCGATGAAGACGAGGCTGCGGCCCTTCGTGCCGCCCTTGTGCTCGGTGATGGTGAGCAAGTCGGCGAGCAGCTGGCAGGGGTGGAAGTCGTCGCTGAGCGCGTTGACGACGGGCACGGTCGTGCCGCGCGCCATGTCCTCGAGACCGGCCTGCGCGTAGGTGCGCCAGACGATCGCGGCGACCTGGCGCTCGAGCACGCGAGCCGTGTCGGCCGCGGTCTCCTTGCCGCCGAGCTGGCTCGACGCGGTCTGGATGACCAGCGGGGAGCCACCGAGGTCGGAGATGCCGACGTGGAACGACACCCGCGTGCGCGTCGACGACTTGTCGAAGATCACGGCGACGCTCTCGGGCCCCTCGAGCGGGCGCTCGGAGTAGCGGTCGCGCTTGAGGTCGGCCGCGATGGCGAGCACCTCTGCCTGCTCGGCGGGGCTGAGGTCGTCGTCGCGCAGGAAGTGGCGGATCATGAGCGTCCTTTCGCACGGGGGTCGAGGGATCGGGTGTTCGAGCGGGGCGCGGTCATCGCGTCACCATCGTGCCGAAGCCCTCGGTCGTGAAGGTTTCGAGGAGGATCGAGTGCGGGATGCGGCCGTCGATGATGGTCGCCTGGTCGACGCCGCCCTCCACAGCCTCGATGCACGCCTGGATCTTGGGGATCATGCCCGCTTCCAGGCTCGGCAGCAGCTCGCGCAGCTCGGCCGCCGTGATCTGCGAGACGAGGGAGTCGACGTTCGGCCAGTCTCGGTAGAGGCCGGGCACGTCGGTGAGCATGAGCAGGGTCTGCGCGCCGAGCGCCTTGGCGAGCGCCGCGGCCGCCCGGTCGGCGTTGATGTTGAGCGCCTTGCGGGAATGACCCACATCGGAGGCGATCGACGAGACGACGGGGATGCGGCCGGCTGCGATGTCGGCCTTCACGACCGTCGGGTCGACCTTGACGATCTCGCCCACGCAGCCGAGGTCGACGAGTTCGCCGTCGACGACGACCGTCTTGCGCTTGGCCTGGAAGAGGCCCGCGTCCTCGCCGCTGGTGGCCGTCGCGATGGGGGCGCGCTCGTTGATCGCGGCGACGAGCTCGCGGGCCACCTGGCCGCCGAGCACCATGCGCACGACCTCCATGGCCTCCTCGCTGGTGACGCGGTAGCCACCGCGGAACTCGCTCTGGATGTCGAGCCTCTTGAGCATGCGGCTGATGTGCGGGCCGCCGCCGTGCACGATGACGGGGCGCACGCCGGAGTAGCGCAGGAAGGCGATGTCGGAGGCGAAGGCGTCGAAGAGCTCGTCGTCGACCATGGCGTTGCCGCCGAACTTGATGACGACGATCTTGCCGGCGTAGCGCTGCATCCAGGGCAGCGCCTCGATGAGGGTCTCGACACGCGCGGCGGCGCGCTCGTAGACCTCGGGCGAGAGGAATCCGGCCGGGCTCACGAGGAGTACGCGCTGTTCTCGTGCACGTAGTCGTGCGTGAGGTCGTTGGTGAGGATCGTCGCCTCCGCCTCGCCGGCGTGCAGGTCGATGACGACGAGCGTGTCGCGGGGAGTGAGGTCGACCCGGTCGACGGGCTCGTGCGGCGTGCCGGCCTTGCAGACCATGACGCCGTTGATGGTGACGTCGAGCGCCTGCGGGTCGAACTCGGCCTGCGTCGTGCCGGCGGCGGCGAGCACGCGGCCCCAGTTGGGGTCGTTGCCGAAGATCGCGGCCTTGAACAGGTTGGAGCGCGAGACGGCGCGCGAGACGTCTTCCGCATCCTGCTCCGTGACGGCTCCGACGGTCGTGATCGTGACGTCGTGGCTCGCACCCTCAGCGTCTTGCTGCAGCTGCCGGGCGAGGTCGGCGCAGACATCGGTGAGCAGCGCCGTGAACTCGACGACATCGGGCGTGACGCCGCTCGCGCCGGAGGCGAGGAGCGTGACCTGGTCGTTCGTCGACATGCAGCCGTCGGAGTCGAGCCGGTCGAACGTCGTGCGCGTCGAGGCGCGCAGTGCGGCATCCAGCGCGGGCGACTCGAGGTCGGCGTCGGTGGTGATGACCACGAGCATGGTCGCGAGCCCCGGGGCGAGCATGCCCGCGCCCTTGGCCATGGCGCCGATCGTGTAGCCGACGCCCTCGCGCACGACGCGCTTGGCGCGCGAGTCGGTGGTCATGATCGCCTCCGACGCCTCGACGCCGGCATCCTCGGATGCGGCGAGGGTGCGCGCGGCCTCCTTCGCGCCGCCGACGACGGCGTCGCGGAAGGTCTGGTCGCCCGTGCCGATGAGGCCGGTCGAGCACACGAGCACGTCGCCGGCGGAGATGCCGAGCGCCTCGCCCACGGCCTCGGCCGTGAGGTGGGTGGTCTGGAAGCCGAACGAGCCGGTGTAGCAGTTGGCCCCGCCCGAGTTGAGGACGATCGCGGAGACGGTGCCGTCGGCGATGACCTGCTGCGACCAGATGATCGGGTTGGCCTTGCAGCGGTTGCCGGTGAAGACGGCGGCCGCGGCGGCGCTCGGGCCGTCGTTGACGACGAGCGCGACGTCGCGCTTGCCCGTCGACTTGATGCCGGCGACGACTCCCGCTGCGCGGAAGCCCTTGGGTGCGGTCACGCTCACGGTGCGACTCCGTCCAGGGGAAGGCCGAGGGACTCGTCGAGTCCGAGGGCGAGGTTTGCGGACTGAATGGCGGCGCCGGCGGTGCCCTTGCCGAGATTGTCGATCGCGCTGACGGCGACGAGACGACCGGCGCGCGCGTCGATGGTGACGCCGACGGCGGCGCGGTTGGAGCCGATGACGTCGGCGGTGCGCGGCCAGACGCCGGCATCCGTGAGCTCGATGAAGCGCTCGTCGCCGTAGGCGGCCTCGTAGGCGGCGCGCACGTCGGCCTCGGAGACGCCGTCGCGGATGCGGGCGGTCGACGTGGCGAGGATGCCGCGGGCCATGGGCACGAGCACGGGCGTGAACGAGAGCGTGACCTCGGCACCGCCGGCGCGGCGCAGGTTCTGCCGGATCTCGGGGTTGTGGCGGTGCGAGCCGCCGACCGCGTAGGGGTTGGCCGAGCCCATGAGCTCGGCGCCGAGCAGGTTCACGGCCGCCTTCTTGCCCGCCCCCGAAGGACCGACGGCGAGCACGGCGTTCAGGTCGACCGGCTCGACGAGCCCCGCGGCGATCGCGGGCGCGAGGCCGAGCGTGACGGCGGTGACGTTGCAGCCGGGCACGGCGATGCGCGTCGCGCCGCGGAGGAGCTCGCGCTGCTTGGCCGCTCCCCCGGCGCCGGCCGCCTCCGCGGCCTGGGCAGTGAGCGGCAGCTCGGGCATGCCGTACGTCCAGGCGCCGTAGAAGTCGCCGCCGTAGTAGTCGGCCCAGTCGGCCTCGCTCTCGAGGCGGTGGTCGGCGCCGCAGTCGACGACGAGCGCGGAGTCGCCGAGCTCGGCCGTCACCACGCCGGACGCGCCATGCGGGAGGGCGAGGAAGACCACGTCGTGGCCGGCGAGCTGCTCGGGCGTCGTGGGCGTGAGCTCGAGGTCGCCGTAGCTGGCGAGGTGAGGGTGCACGGATCGGAGCCGCTCGCCCGCATTCGAGTGAGCCGTCACCGTTCGCACCTCGAATTGGGGGTGCGCAGCAAGAAGGCGGAGAAGCTCTCCGCCCGCATAGCCGCTGGCACCCGCCACAGCCACCGTGAATGTCATGGTCCGATCCTAGCGGCGGGGTCGGACATCGCCCGTTCGACGGGATCGGGGCGGGGCTCCGTGAGCGCCCCGCCCCGATGACCTCGGCGGTCCTGCGGCCGGCGACGCGGCCGCCGACGGCAGCGCGCCGCCGCATCCGGTCGACTGCTACTGCTGCATCGTCTTCATCACTCCGGTCACGCCGGAGCGATCGGAGTCGCGGACGAACGCGTCGCCCTGCACGTCCTGGTCGTCCTTCTTGAGGGCGAAGAACGCCCAGACGCCGGCGCAGGCGACGATGCCCGCGATCACGAGGAACGTCGGCTGGTAGCCCAGCGCGTCGCGGATGAACCCGAACGGCGTCGAGAACAGCGCGCTGCCCAGCTGCGCGGCGATCTCGAAGCCCACCATGTAGAGCGTGGCCGACAGCGCCGAGGGGAAGTGCAGCGTCAGGTAGCGGAAGATGCCGAGCACGAACAGCGGCACCTCGATCGCGTGGAACATCTTCACGATCGACACGATCACCGGGTCCGTGAACACGGCCGAGCCGAGGATGCGCAGGCACATGACGGTGACGCCCATGAGGAGGATGTTGCGCACGCCGACCTTCCGCATGAGCAGCGGTACGAGCATCATGCAGAAGCCCTCGAGGAACACCTGCGCGGAGTTCAGGATGCCGTAGGTGTGCAGGCCGATGTCCTCGTTGGGGAAGAGGCCGCGGTAGAAGTTCGGGAACATCTGGTTGTCGTACAGGTTGTAGAACGTCCAGCTGGCGATGACGAAGGCGATGATGACCCACAGGTGCTTGAGCTTCAGCACCGAGACGATCTCGCGCAGCGTCGGCGCCTTGGGATGGTCGCTGTGGCCCGGCGCGAGGGGCACCTTGTCGGTCTTCCAGAAGATCTGGATCAGCAGGTTGAGGACGCCCAGCGCCGAGCCGAGGTAGAAGTTGATGTGCGGGTCGATCGTGAAGATGAAGCCGGTGAACAGGGCCGCGACGGCGTAGCCCAGCGAACCCCAGCCGCGAGCGCTGCCGTAGGCGAACCCGTAGGTGCGGCTCAGTCGCTCCGAGAACGCCTCCAGCAGGCCCACCGCCGAGGTGTATCCGAACGGCAGGTAGATGGAGCCGACGATGAGGCCCAGCACGAACGCGTTCTTCAGCAGCGGCTCGTAGAGGAAGATCGCGAAGGGCGCGAGACACGCCATCACGACGGATGCGGTGATGACGAGGTGGCGCCGCAGCACGAGGCGGTCCTGCGCCATGCCGTAGAACAGCAGCACCACGATCGAGGTGATCGAGTTCACCGAGTAGATCATGCCGATCTGCCCGCCGCTGAGCCCGAGGGACTTGTCCAGCCAGGTCGAGAAGAAGGACCACCAGATCCCCCAGGATGCGAAGAAGACGAACAGCGTCGTCGAACTCTGCAGGTACGCGCCGTTCTTGAACAGCCTCGCGCCGGTTGCCATACAGGACCTCCATTGGTCACTTGTGCTAAATGCGTTCAGCGCAAACGTTACTGCCCCTTACCGAAGGGTGCAAGGGTTTTGATGAACGCGTTCAGCAAGGGGCGGGCCAGTAGCGCCCCCGCGCGCTCGATTCACAGCGGGCTCACGCCCGGCGCAGCCCCGCGAAGAACGAGCGGATGTCGCCCGCGAGCAGGTCGGGCCGTTCGAGCGCGGCGAAGTGCCCGCCCTCGTCGAATCGGCTCCAGTGCACGATGTTCGAGTTGTCGCGCTCGGCGAAGACCTGGATGGTCTGGAAGTCGTCCGCGAACACGGCCACACCGGTCGGGGCGTGGTTCACGCGGGGCTCCTCCCCCGCGCGCGCGTTCTCCAGGTAGCTACGACTCATCCCCGAGGCCGCGTTCGCGAACCAGTTCACGCTCACCTCGAGCAGGATCGACTCCAGCGGGACGAGCGAGGTGCCGTTGCCGAAGGAGTTGAACAGCTCGCTGTAGGCGAGCAGGCCGAGCGGCGAGTCGCTGAGGCCGGCCGCGACCGTCTGCGGACGCGAGGCGTTCATGGCGTTGTAGCCGCCCACGGACTGGAACCACTTCATGTGCTCGAGTCCCGCGTAGTCGGCCGGTTCGAGCCGTTCGAACTCGGCCGGGTCGCCCGAGGGGAACGAGAACAGCTGCAGCACGTGCAGGCCGAGGAAGCCGTCGGGACCCAGCAGGCCGAGCTCGCGGGCGACCATCGCGCCGTTGTCGGAGCCGTGGATGCCGTAGCGGTCGTAGCCGAGGCCGCGCATGAGCCGATCGTAGGCCGCGGCGACGCGAGCGGTGGTCCAGCCGGCGGAGGCGAGCGGCTGCGAGAAGCCGTAGCCCGGGGCGTCGGGGATGACGACGTCGAAGGCATCCTCGACGACGCCGCCGTGCGCGACCGGATCGACGAGCCGGTCGACGAGGTCCAGGTAGTCGACGGAGGAGCCCGGATAGGTGTGCGCGAGCAGCAGCGGCGTCGCACCGGGGTGGGGCGAGCGCACATGCATGAAGCGGATCGTCTGCCCGTCGATCTCGGTCGTGAAGTGCGGGACGGCGTTGATCCGCTCCTCGGCCGCGCGCCAGTCGAAGATCCGCCAGGCGTCGATCGCCTCGCGCAGATAGGAGTTCGGGGTGCCGGCGTCCCAGTCGTCGACGGGCGAGGGCTGAGGCAGGCGGGTGCGGGCGAGGCGCTCCTGCAGGTCGGTGATCTCGGCATCCGTGACGGAGACGAAGAAGGGGCGGATCTCGAGCGGGGTGCTGTTCGTGCTGTTCATGATCTCCACGCTAGGAGCCATATAGGTTAGATATGTTCCTAATAGGAAATCCTCCCGGGCGTTTTCCGGGCATTCCGAGGAGGCCCCGTGGCCGACCCCACCGCGCGACTGCTGTCGCTCCTCGCGCTGCTGCAGAGCAGCCCCGAGCGGTCGGGGCGAGAGCTCGCCGGACGCCTCGGTGTCTCCGACCGCACGATCCGCAACGATGTGGAGCGGCTGCGCGAGCTGGGCTATCCCGTGCACGCCAACCGCGGCTCGATCGGCGGCTATCGCCTCGGCGCGGGCGGCAAGCTGCCTCCCCTGCTGCTGGACGACGAGGAAGCCGTCGCCGTCGCCGTCGGGCTCCGCAGCGCCAAAGGCATCGCCGGCGTCGAGGAGGCGAGCGGCCGCGCGCTCGGCAAGCTCGAGCAGGTGCTCCCCGCCCGGCTGCGCGCGACGGTCGAGACGCTCCGCACCTCCATGGACAGCGCCCCGGAGAACATCGACACCGACGCGCCCGATCCCGAGGTCGACGCGGACGTCCTGCGGCAGATCGCCGAGTCGATCGCGGATGCCGAATGGCTGCGCTTCGACTACGACGGAGAGCCGCGCCTGGTCGAGCCGTACCGGCTGCTGAGCTGGCAGCGGCGCTGGCACCTCGTCGCGCGCGACCCGCACGACGGCGCCTGGACGACCTACCGCGTCGACCGGATCCGACCGCGGCACCGCACCCGCCGGCGCTTCGAGCCGAGCCCGCTGCCGGGTGGCGACGCCGACTACACAGCGTTCGCCATGCGCACCATCGCGGCCCGCGGCTGGAACGTGCACGCCAAGTTGCGGATCGAGGCATCCGCCGATGAAGTGCTCGCACGGATCAACCCGACCGTCGGCGTGGTCGAACCCGTCGACGAGCACCGCTGCGTGCTCGTCACCGGAGCGGACAGCCTCGACACCGTCGCCGCCTACATCGGCATGCTCATGATGGACTTCACCGTCGAGTCGCCGCCCGAGCTCATCCCCCTCCTGCGGCTGCTGTCGGAGCGGTACGCGCGGGCGGCGGAGGGGTCGGGGTGACGGAGTTGAGCGGGTGGCTGGCGGTCGATGAGCTGCGGGTGATGCTCGGGGCTCGGTCGAGGAAGCGACTGCCTCGGGCGAGGCATCCGGATCGGACGAGGCGTTACGGGAGCGCAGGCATCGCCCCGGAGCGCAACGCTCCCTTCGATCGCTCGGGTTTCCCCAGCCACGTGCATTCCGGCTCGGACGGCGATCCGATGGCTGCGACGGCGAACGCATCGGCGCACTGGAACACGGCGGCCTCGCGCTCAGATTCCCGCGGACTTCTCGCCCGCAACCGGCATCATGAGGACGTGATCGAGGAACACGACCCTGCTGACGAACCCGGTGCACGCCGAGCCGCAGACGATCCGGACAGCCGCTGGAAGAGCCTGCCGCCGCAGATCCGTCTGGAGGACACGATTGCCGCGCAGGAGACGCCGCCCCAGCCTCAGGCCATCGTCGGCTCCGACGACCCGTTCCGCGAGGCTCTCCAGGCCGGCGGTTGACCGGACGCGTCCGACGGCGATGCCGGCTGGGCGAAGGCACGGCAGTGAGCGGGAGCGCGACATCTAGACGGGGCCGTGTTCCCGTAGGCTGCGCACGAATCCATCAACGCCACCGATCGAGCGGGCCCATCGCTCCCCGGTAGGAGCGATGAGTCCCGTCAAGTCGCGATCGCTGCCACGCATGGCTCGAGCGCCGTATGGCCCGCTCTCGGGGGGGGCGATGCGGCATGGGGCTCGTCGCAGCGCCGAAGGCGCATATCCGCACGCCGCCCATCGGCACTGCTGCGAAGGGGCTCATCCCCGCATGCGCGGGGAACACCGGCTCGCGGAATCCTCCTCGCGCGCGCAGGCCGGCTCATCCCCGCGTGCGCGGGGAACACGGGGTGTTCACCGACGGCATCCGCACCGACTGGGGCTCATCCCCGCGTGCGCGGGGAACACATCGCGGTCACCACGTCCTCGCCGCGCACCGTCGGCTCATCCCCGCGTGCGCGGGGAACACGGGGTTCCTTCCTAGCCCTTGCCGAGCAGCTGGGGCTCATCCCCGCGTGCGCGGGGAACACCAGAAAGGCGGAGTCGGCAAGAGTACGACCGCCGGCTCATCCCCGCGTGCGCGGGGAACACGCGAGCGGTTCGGCGCTCACTTGGCGGGTTCGAGGCTCATCCCCGCGTGCGCGGGGAACACGACATCCCGGTCCACCTCAACCGCGTCGCGGACGGCTCATCCCCGCGTGCGCGGGGAACACGCATACGTCATCGACCCCACCGAGGTCGAGCGCGGCTCATCCCCGCGTGCGCGGGGAACACCGGGTGAACAGCATGGTCCGGTAGTCGGCCGGGGGCTCATCCCCGCGTGCGCGGGGAACACCTCGAGGGGAGCTCGAGCACGGTCGCGGCCTCCGGCTCATCCCCGCGTGCGCGGGGAACACGAGGGCCTGACCGCCGAGTTCCGCCGCCTCGGCGGCTCATCCCCGCGTGCGCGGGGAACACGCGTGGTCGACCGGCTGGCAGGCCGTCGTCGACGGCTCATCCCCGCGTGCGCGGGGAACACGGTAACGACGCCGCTAAGGGCTTCGGCGCGCGCGGCTCATCCCCGCGCGCGCGGGGAACACGCGGGGATCGACCCGACGGCCGAGAGCGTCGTCGGCTCATCCCCGCATACGCGGGGAACACATCGGCACGCTGGGCGCGATCATCGGCGCGTCGGGCTCATCCCCGCGTGCGCGGGGAACACAGTGCAGCCGGCGGGCGGCGGGCCGGGCCGCTGGGCTCATCCCCGCGTGCGCGGGGAACACGGGCAGGCGACGCTCGACCACGCGGCTTCGAACGGCTCATCCCCGCGTGCGCGGGGAACACTCCTTGAGGTCGGAGAGGTCGACGCCGGCGTCGGGCTCATCCCCGCGTGCGCGGGGAACACACGCGCCAGTCGCACCGCGCCGCCGTGCGCGCGGGCTCATCCCCGCGTGCGCGGGGAACACTCGAACCAGGTCGCGGCCAGCGGAAGGCGCGGCGGCTCATCCCCGCGTGCGCGGGGAACACCTCGAGCCCGCCCTCCGCGACACGGAGGACGATGGCTCATCCCCGCGTGCGCGGGGAACACGCGGTCCAGGCACTCACGACCATCGTGGACGCCGGCTCATCCCCGCGTGCGCGGGGAACACCGCCTGGCGCCGCTGCTGCAGGTGCGCGACGACGGCTCATCCCCGCGTGCGCGGGGAACACCTCTCGGCGCATCCACTGAGGAGCCCCCTCACGGGCTCATCCCCGCGTGCGCGGGGAACACGACGGTGCCCTTGCCGACCTGCTCGACGAGCTTGGCTCATCCCCGCGTGCGCGGGGAACACTTCCCCTCCGTCGGCCCGAGGGGGCGGGTGCCGGGCTCATCCCCGCGTGCGCGGGGAACACCTGCCCGAGGAGTTCCCCGAGGACTGGGCGCGCGGCTCATCCCCGCGTGCGCGGGGAACACAACCGGGGGTTCGACTTCG
>Ga0153918_1000775_pt1 | contig 14026 bp, 12 predicted proteins | sample TSFL002MetaG_FD_104687 | JGI IMG/M metagenome (GOLD analysis project Ga0153918, IMG submission 104687) | Attine ant fungus gardens microbial communities from Florida, USA - TSFL002 MetaG | ecosystem: Host-associated > Fungi > Mycelium > Unclassified | place: USA: Florida, Paynes Creek Historic... | reverse complement strand
GCTTCCTCGCTGCCAGGTGCGGCCTTCCAGTCGTAGCCCCAGCGCACTTGTGGCGGCAGCGACATGAGGATCGACTCGGTGCGGCCACCGGACTGCAGGCCGAACAGGGTGCCACGGTCATAGACCAGGTTGAACTCCACGTAGCGGCCGCGGCGGTATTCCTGGAACTCGCGCTGCTGCGGGGTGAAGGGGGTGTTCTTGCGGCGCTGGACGATCGGCAGGTAGGCCTCGACGTATGCATCGCCGATGGCGCGCAAGAAGGCGAAGCAGGTGTCGAAGTCCCACTCGTTCAGGTCATCGAAAAACAGTCCGCCGATGCCACGCGGCTCGCCGCGGTGCTTGAGGTGGAAGTAGCGGTCGCACCAGGCCTTGTAACGCGGGTACACGTCGGCACCGAACGGCGCGCAGGCCTGCTCGGCCACGCGGTGCCAATGGATGCAGTCTTCTTCATTGCCGTAATACGGGGTCAGGTCAAAGCCGCCGCCAAACCACCAGACCGCCTCTTCACCTTCCTTCTCGGCGATGAAGAAACGCACATTGGCGTGGGACGTCGGCACATGCGGGTTGTGCGGGTGGATCACCAGCGACACGCCCAAGGCCTCGAAGCCACGGCCCGCCAGCTCCGGACGGTGGGCACTGGCCGAAGGCGGCAGGCCGGCGCCGAACACGTGGGAAAAGTTTACCCCGCCTTTCTCGATCAGCTTGCCGTCGCCGATCACCCGCGTGCGGCCACCGCCACCGGCTTCGCGCACCCAGGCATCCTCGACGAAGCGAGCACCACCGTCTTCGGCTTCGAGGGCAGAGCAGATGCGGTCTTGCAGGTCGAGCAGGTAGGCTTTCACGGCCTCGGTGCGGCTAGTCATCGGGTCACCAGGAACGGGCATGGAAGAATTCGCCGCGTAGCATACCACCGCCGGCGCGTGCGCCGCAGTTGACGGCGATCAAGCAAAGGCGTCCGATAGAAGGCCTTTTCCCGATCCCGACAACAGGAGTGCGAGATGGCCAAGCGTATCCAGTTCAGCCAGCATGGCGGCCCGGAAGTGCTGCAGCTTGTGGAATTCGAGCCAGCCCCACCGGGGCCGCAGCAGGTGCGTGTGCGTAACCACGCGATCGGCCTGAACTTCATCGACACTTACTTCCGCAGCGGGCTGTATGCACCGCCGTCCCTCCCTTCCGGGCTGGGGACCGAAGCGGCAGGCGTGGTCGAGGCAGTGGGCGAGGGCGTGACCCGCCTGAAGGTCGGCGACCGCGTGGCCCATGGCGGCGGCCCTCTGGGTGCCTACAGCGAGGTGCATACGCTGCCGGAGGCAAACCTGGTCAAGCTGCCCGACAACATCAGCTTCGAGCAGGCGGCAGCGGTGATGCTCAAGGGGCTGACCGTGCAGTACCTGCTGAAGCAGACCTATGAGGTGAAACCGGGTGACGTGATCCTGTTCCATGCCGCTGCGGGTGGCGTGGGTTCATTGGCGTGCCAGTGGGCCAAGGCCTTGGGTGCCAAGCTGATCGGTACCGTCAGCTCGGCCGAAAAGGCTGAGCGGGCCAAGGCGCTGGGGGCTTGGGAGACCATCGACTACAGCCGCGAGGACGTGGCCAAGCGGGTGCTGGAGCTGACCGATGGCAAGAAGTGCCCGGTGGTGTATGACGGTGTTGGCGCCGACACCTGGCTGACCTCGCTGGACTGCCTGCGCCCGCGCGGGTTGATGGTGAGCTTCGGTAATGCCTCGGGCGCGGTGAGCGGGGTGAACCTGGGGATTCTGTCGGCTAAGGGGTCGCTGTATGTGACCCGGCCGACATTGGCGAGCTATGCCAACAATGCCGAGAACACCCAGGCCATGGCGGATGACCTGTTTGCGATGATTGGCAGTGGCAAGCTGGTTGTGGATATCCAGCAGCGGTATCCGTTGAGTGAGGCGGCCAAGGCGCAGGCGGAGTTGTCGGCGCGCAGGACTGTCGGCTCTACCGTGCTGCTGCCTTGAGCCGAACACGGCTCTCAAGCCAGTAGATACCCCCCTGTGGGAGCGGGCGTGCCCGCGAAGCAGCCACCGCGATAGATGGCACCGGCTCCGCCGGTGTTCGCGGGCGCGCCCGCTCCCACAGGTACTGCATCGACCGCGAATAAGCGCTATCCCTGTGAGGGCTGCTTCGCCGATGATGGCGTCGTCTCGATACCATCGAGAATCGCATCAATCACCCCCTCTGCCATTTCAATCGCATGCAGGTTCGACCAGAACATGCCGCGGCCTTCTTCGCGCATGTAATCGAGGGCCTTGTAGCCGGTCTCGTAGGCGCAGCGCAGGTACAGCGCTACGTGAACCAAGGCATCTTCAGCAGAAATGTTCGGGTTGACGGTGAATAGGGCTTCGTGGCCGGCGTCGCAGCGGCCGAAGGAACGGGTGGAAGTGCAGGGAAGGGGTGGATCGGGGACGATTTTCTTGATCATTGGAAAATGCTCCTCAAGGCCGCCAACCCTCACTACCACATGAAGGGTGGCGACTGTACGCGAGGTGGTAGACCCGGGCATTTTCCAATCCAGGCAGGCTCGAAAGCCTCCCACGCACAGCCGCCATAGACTGTCATGGAAAAAATGCATCCGGGCTACCACACCCGATCGCCAAGTTATTCGGCGACGGATGAAGCCTAGAGGCAGAGATTCCCACTGAGAAGGTGATGGCAGGGGACGCGGGTCGTAGGATATTTCCCAAACCGGAAGCTGGATAGCCTGTTTGGAAAAATCAGAAAAACCTGCATGCAGGGTCCCATCGAATGCATTGCAGCATTTTGCAGGTAGTTGGTGCCTGGGAGTTTGAAGCGTAGTCTCGTCCGCTAGGAAGTACTGGTGCGCCGGGGAGATTCAGTTATCCGGGCGAGTTCTTCCTACCTCTTCGTCTTCGTGTGCGGGGCGTTCGTCGATGGAGCTTCTTCGCCTATCAGATCGAGCGCCGCCCGCGCGGCGCATCGCGGATAAATCCGCTCCTACATTTGTTGCAACGTGCCGAACCTGACAGGCCATGGTTGCCTGCTGTGGTGCATGTCTTAAGACAGATGGAGCGCCATCAGCGCCACCCGAGAAATCCCGCCAAGCCAACAAGGCTGACAACTATGGCCTCACAGACATGGCCACGTTGCAACAAATGTAGGAGCGGATTTATCCGCGATGCGCCGCGCGGGCGGCGCTCGATCTGACAGGCGACAAAACAACATCGGCGAACGCCTGGCAGCCCCAAATACCCACCAAAGACTGCCAGCGGCATCAGCCCGGCCGAACGACCTCGCCAGTAGCGAGATTGCGAATCACACTCGGATTCTTCCGCCCCCCCAGCGCCCCACCGAGCACCAGGTCCAGCTGACCATGGAAGTACTGCTCCACCCGCAACCGAGTCTTCGCCGCCGGACGCCCGCCCGGGTTGCACGAAGTGGAAATCAGCGGCCCGACCAGCGCACACAGTTCACGCACCAGCGGATGATCGCTGACCCGCAATGCCACAGTGTCATGCTGCCCGGTCACCCACTCTGGCAACAGGTCCTGATGCGGCACCAACCAGGTGTTCGGCCCGGGCCAGGTGCTGCCCATGCGGTCGATCCAGTCCTGGGGAAAATCTTCGAACAGGAAGTCGAACTGGCGGATGTTGTCGGCGATCAGGATCAACCCTTTATCCACAGGCCGCGATTTCAGCGCCAGCAGGCGATATACCGCGTCCTCGTTCCATGGGTCGCAGCCCAGGCCCCAGACCGCTTCCGTCGGGTAGGCGATGACTGCGCCCGCCCGGATCTCACGTGCGGCTTGTTGCACACGAAAACTGCTCACCATTTACGTCTCTCCGCCCATTAACCTTAGCTTGCGCGCAGTTTACTCAGCCAGCGCGGGCAAACCAACGCCCGGCAACATTGCTGACACGGCCCTCAAGCTCCAGTTCCGTCAGTTGCGCCAGCACCTCAGCCAGCGGCAGGTCGCCGAAATGGGCCAGATTCTCGCTGGTCTGTGGGGCGGCATGCAGCAGGGCAAGCAGCGGATGCTCTGGTTTATCCACAACCGCTGGCGGCAAATTCTGCCAACCGCGCAGGCTTTCCAGAATCTGCTCCACGCTCTCCACCAGCAGCGCGCCATCGCGGATCAGCTGGTGACAACCCTTGGCCGCCGGGTGGTGGATGGAACCAGGAATCGCGTAAACCTCGCGGCCTTGCTCCGCCGCCAGGCGGGCGGTGATAAGCGAGCCACTGGCAAGGCTGGCCTCGACCACCAGCACGCCAAGCGACAGGCCGCTGATAATGCGGTTGCGCCGCGGGAAGTTGCCAGGCAATGGCCCGGTATCCAGCGGGTACTCGGACACCAGTGCACCGCCCATGTCGATCATCATGCGTGCCAGGTCGCGATGGCGCTGTGGATAAAGTTTTTGCAAGCCTGTGCCGAGCACCGCGATCGTACCCCCTCCGACCTCCAGCGCCGCCCGATGAGCGGCACCATCGATGCCCAGGGCCAGCCCGCTGGTGATGGTGAAACCGGCCTGCGCCAGGCAACGGGAAAATGCCCTGGCTGTGTCGAGCGCAGGGGGTGTGGCACGCCTGCTGCCCACAATGGCCAGCTGTGGTTGATCGAGCAGGGCTGGATTACCAGCCACGAAAAGCAGTGGTGGAGCATCGTCGATTTCCGCCAGCAGAGCCGGGTACTCAGGCCCGTCCCACATCAGTAAATACTGGCCCGGAACCTCTAGCCAGGCCATTGCAGCCAGTGCGCCCTCACGCACTTCGGCACTGCGCCGAGCATCGATGGTCGCTTGAGGAATGCCTAATGCGCGCCAGGCGGGGCCGGGTGCGCTGAGCGCAGAACTGGCGCTGCCAAAAGCATCGATCAAGGTGCGAAAACGTCGCATCCCCGTCTCGGGCAGACGGTGCAAGCGCAACCGTGCCTCCAGTTCGGCGGGTGGGTAATGCGACGAATGGTAAATCGGCATGGGATCATCCTTGATCAAAAGGGGGGCCATCTACGTGGCACAACCTGTGGATAAGTTTGTGAGTAACACTTTGAAAAGCTGTCCATGATTTGGCGTCTATCAGGCCTATAGAGACCCTAGCCGAGCTTTCACAGGTGCTGAAATCCCCGTTTCCCTTTATTATGTGTGCTCAGTTTTCAACCGACCGCACAGTGACTGCCTGACCTTATGGCCATCTTGAACATTCTCGAATTCCCGGACCCGCGCCTGCGCACCATTGCCAAACCGGTAACGGTGTTCGACGACGCCCTGCGTCAGCTGATCGACGACATGTTTGAAACCATGTACGAAGCCCCTGGTATCGGCCTGGCCGCCACCCAGGTCAACGTGCACCAGCAGGTCGTGGTCATGGACCTCAGCGAAGACCGCAGCGAGCCGCGCGTGTTCATCAACCCGACTGTCGAAGAACTGACCCACGACATGGGCCAGTACCAGGAAGGCTGCCTGTCGGTTCCTGGCTTCTACGAGAACGTCGACCGCCCCCTGCGCGTGCGGGTCAAGGCTCAGGACCGCGACGGCAAGCCATTCGAGCTGGAATGCGAAGGCCTGCTGGCGGTGTGCGTGCAGCACGAGTTCGACCACCTCAACGGCAAGCTGTTCGTCGACTACCTGTCGCAGCTCAAGCGCGACCGGATCAAGAAGAAACTGGAAAAGCAGCACCGCCAGCAAGCCTGACCCCACCTCCCAGAAGGCTTGCTCCGGCAAGCCTTTTTCTTTTGCAAGCGAGAACTCCATGCGCATCGTCTTTGCAGGCACTCCAGAGTTTGCCGCCGAACACCTCAAGGCCCTGCTCGACAGCCCGTACGAGATCGTGGCCGTCTATACCCAGCCCGACCGTCCTGCCGGCCGTGGCCAGAAGCTCATGCCGAGCCCGGTCAAGCAATTGGCCGTCGCCCATGACATCCCTGTGTTCCAGCCGCCGACGCTGCGCAATGCCGAAGCACAGGAAGCACTGGCCGCGCTGAAGCCAGACCTGATGGTGGTGGTCGCCTATGGTCTGATCCTGCCGCAAGTGGTCCTCGACATCCCGCGCCTGGGCTGTATCAACAGCCACGCCTCGCTGCTGCCGCGCTGGCGCGGCGCGGCGCCAATCCAGCGCGCCGTGGAAGCCGGCGACGCCGAGAGCGGCGTGACGGTGATGCGCATGGAAGCCGGCCTGGACACTGGCCCGATGCTGCTCAAGGTGGTCACCCCGATCAGCGCCGACGACACCGGCGGCAGCCTGCATGACCGCCTCGCCGAAATGGGGCCTCCCGCCGTGGTCCAGGCCATTGCCGGCCTGGCCGATGGTTCGCTGCACGGTGAAGTCCAGGACGACGCCCTGGCCACCTATGCCCACAAGCTGAACAAGGACGAAGCGCGCATCGACTGGAGCCGCCCGGCCGTCGAGCTGGAGCGCCTGATCCGCGCCTTCAACCCGTGGCCGGTGTGCCATAGCACCCTGGATGGCGAAAGCGTCAAGGTGCTGGCCGCCAACTTGTCCACAGGCAAGGGCGCCCCCGGCGAGATCCTCTCCGCCAGCAAGGACGGGCTGGTTGTCGCTTGCGGTGACCAGGCACTGAGCCTGACCCGCCTGCAGCTGCCCGGTGGCAAAGCGCTGAGCTTCAGTGACCTGTTCAACAGCCGCCGCGAGAAGTTCGCCGCCGGCAAGGTGCTGGGCCAATGAATCCACGCCTCGCCGCCGCCCGTGCCCTCGCCGCTGTACTCAGCGGCAAGGCCTCGCTGAACAGCTCGCTGCCAGCGCAGCTGGACAAGGTCGATGAACGCGACCGGGGCCTGACCCAGGACCTGGCGTTCGGTACCGCCCGCTGGCAGCCTCGCCTCGATCTGTTGGCGGCACAACTGCTGCAGAAGCCGTTCAAGGCCGCCGATGCCGATGTGCAGGCGCTGCTGCTGGTCGGCCTGTATCAACTGTTCTACACCCGCATTCCGGCCCACGCCGCCATCGGCGAGACCGTCGGCTGTGCCGACAAGCTGAAGAAGCCTTGGGCCAAAGGCCTGCTCAATGCCGTGCTGCGCCGCGCCCAGCGCGAAGGCGAAGAACTGCTCGCCGGCATGGAGCGCGATCCGGTGGTGCGCACCGCGCACCCGCGCTGGTTGCAGAAGTCGCTGAAGGCCTTCTGGCCGGAGCAGTGGGAGGCCATCTGCGCCGCCAACAATGCCCACCCACCCATGATTTTGCGCGTCAACCGCCGCCACCACAGCCGTGACGCCTACCTGGCGCTGCTGGCCGAAGCCGGCGTCGCCGCCAGCGCTTGCCAGTACAGCCGTGACGGCATCGTCCTCGCCGAGGCCTGCGATGTGCGGGGACTGCCAGGCTTCGCCGACGGCTGGGTCAGCGTACAGGACGAAGCTGCGCAGTTGTCCGCCGACCTGCTCGAGCTGGCTCCCGGCCAGCGCGTGCTCGACGCCTGCTGCGCTCCAGGCGGCAAAACCTGCCACCTGCTCGAAGCAGAACCGGGCCTGGCGCACATGACGGCCATCGACCTCGAAGCCAAGCGCCTGACCCGCGTGCGCGAGAACCTCGACCGCCTGCAGCTGGACGCCGAGCTGATCGCCTGCGACGCCCGCGACACCGCCAGCTGGTGGGACGGTAAACCGTTCCAGCGCATCCTGCTCGACGCACCGTGCTCGGCCACAGGTGTGATCCGCCGCCACCCGGACATCAAGCTGACCCGCCAGGCCGAGGACATTCCGGCCCTGGCCACGCTGCAAGGCGAGCTGCTCGATGCCCTGTGGCCGACCCTGGAAGTGGGCGGCATGCTGCTGTACGCCACCTGCTCGAGCCTACCGACCGAAAACACCGAAGTGATCGATGCCTTCCTCGCCCGTACCCCGGGCGCCCGTGAGCTGGACCTGGCCACCGAAGCCGGCCTGCGCCAGCCCCACGGCCGCCAGCTGCTGGCCCAGGAAGGCGGCCACGACGGTTTCTACTATGCCAAGCTGATCAAGATCGCCGCCTCGCGCGGGTAAAGCACACAGGGTAGGGAGTAGCGGATGAAGATCATCATCCTCGGCGCAGGGCAGGTGGGCGGCACGCTGGCTGAACACCTGGCCAGCGAAGCCAACGACATCACCGTGGTCGACACCGATGGCGACCGCTTGCGTGACCTCGGCGACCGTCTGGACATCCGTACCGTGCAGGGCCGCGGTTCGCTGCCAACGGTGCTGCGCCAGGCCGGTGCCGACGACGCCGACATGCTGGTGGCAGTGACCAACAGCGACGAAACCAACATGGTCGCCTGCCAGGTGGCCTACACGCTGTTCCACACCCCGACCAAGATTGCCCGGGTGCGCGAGTCGGCCTACCTGACCCGCGAAGAACTCTTCGACAACGACCATATCCCGGTGGATGTGCTGATCAGCCCCGAGCAGGTGGTGACCAACTACATCAAGCGCCTGATCGAGCACCCAGGCTCGCTGCAGGTGATCGACTTCGCCGAAGGCAAGGCCCAGCTGGTGGCGGTGAAGGCCTACTACGGCGGCCCGCTGGTGGGCCAGCAGCTGCGCCAGATCCGTGCGCACATGCCCAACGTCGACACCCGCGTGGCAGCCATCTTCCGCCGCGACCGGCCGATCACCCCGCGTGGCGACACCGTGATCGAAGCCGATGACGAAGTGTTCTTCATCGCCGCGAAAAAGGACATCCGCGCCGTGATGGGCGAGCTGCGCCGTATCGACGAGACCAACAAGCGCATTGTCATCGCCGGCGGCGGGCAGATCGGCGAGCGTCTGGCCGAAGCCATCGAGAGCCGCTACCAGGTGAAGATCATCGAGATGAGCGCGGCCCGCTGCCGGCACCTCTCCGATACCCTTGAAAGTACCGTGGTGCTGCAGGGCAGCGCTTCGGACAAAGACCTGATGCTGGAAGAGAACATCGCTGACGCCGACATCTTCCTGGCCCTGACCAACGACGACGAAGCCAACATCATGTCGTCGCTGCTGGCCAAGCGCCTTGGCGCGGGCAAGGTCATGACCATCATCAACAACCCTGCCTATGTCGACCTGGTGCAAGGCGGCGAAATCGACATTGCCATCAGCCCGCAGCTGGCCACCATCGGCACCTTGCTGGCGCACGTGCGCCGTGGCGATATCGTCAGCGTGCACTCGCTGCGGCGCGGCGCGGCCGAAGCCATCGAGGCGGTGGCACACGGTGATTCGAAATCGAGCAAGGTGGTCGGCAAGGCTGTGGAAAACATCGCCTTGCCCCCGGGTACCACCATCGGCGCCATCATCCGTGACGAGGAAGTGCTGATCGCTCATGACGACACGGTGATCGAGTCAGGTGACCATGTGATCCTGTTCGTTGTGGATAAAAAGCACATTCGGGATGTGGAGAAGCTGTTCCACGTCGGCTTGAGTTTCTTCTAGGAGAAGACGGCATGCGTGAATCGCTGGAGAAGATGCTGGCCAAGGGTGTGGATAACCCGCTGCTGAGGTTTGGCCTGGGCAAGGCCTGGCTGGACGAGGGCAATGGCGCGGAGGCGGCGGTGCATCTGGCACGGTGTGTGGAGCAGGACCCGAAGTATTCGGCGGCGTGGAAGCTGCTGGGCAAGGCCTATCAGTTGGTCGGTGACCTGGCAGCGGCGCGCAAGGCCTGGGAGGACGGGATCGTTGCGGCCCAGGCCCACGGGGACAAGCAAGCCGAGAAAGAGATGACCGTATTTCTGAAGAAGCTCAACAAGGCATCGGGTTGACGCGGCCCCTGTAGGAGCGGGTTTACCCGCGAATGCGCCGGTAAATCCAACGCCGCATTCGCGGGTGAACCCGCTCCTACAGGGGACGGTGAAAGGCTTAATACCAGCGCGGCTCGCCGGCCGGGCGCTTCTTGAAGCGCTTCATGCTCCACATGTACTGGCTCGGGTACTCGCGCACATAGCGCTCGACCACCTTGCTCATGGCCGCCGCCGACACGTTTACGTCGGTGCTGTACATCTCTTCCGGAGCCGCTTCCAGGAACACCTTGAAGCCTGATCCGTCCGGCAGCCGCAGCGCATGCAGGAACACCCCTACCGCCTTGCCACCGGCCAGCATGTTCGGCACGAACTTGCTGGTCAGCGCCTGGGTGCCCAGGAACGGCACGAACACCCCCGCCGATTCCGCCGGCTCCGGGTCGGCAGGGATACCCACTTGCCCACCGCGACGCACCTCCTTGATCACGCTGAGGATGCCTTCCTTGGTAGAAGGCGCCACACGGTTGCCCATCTGCACACGCTGCTCGCGCAGCAGATCATCCACCGCCTTGAGCTTCGGTGGCCGGTAGAAGATGATCGGTTTGCACTGGTTGCAGTAGAAGTGGTTGAGCACTTCCCAGTTGCCGAGGTGGCTGGTGATGCCGACCACGCCCTTGCCCGAGGCCAGGGCCTGCTCCAGCACTTCCAGCCCGTGCACTTCCTTGACCAGCTCAAGCGAACGCTGCGGCGGCCAGATCCAGGCGCAGGCACTTTCGACGAAGGATTTACCGATATCCTTCAGCGCACGGCCTACCAACTGCTCGCGCTCGACCGGATCCATCTCCGGGAAGCACTTGGCCAGGTTGATACGCACGACATTGCGCGAGCCGTTGGGGATTTTCCACATCAGCCAGCCGATACCGGCGCCAACGCGCTGCACAGCGCCCCAGGGCAGCTTGGCAAACAGACGCAGCACCCCGACCATCAGGGCGCCCTTGAACTTTTCCACAGGCAATTCCTTATTTCAGCAAGGCGCGCATTGTAACCCTTCAGCGCGACAAGGCGGCGTAGCGATCGCAATCGGTGGTGTGGTCCATGACCATGCCGGTGGCCTGCATGAAGGCGTAGCAGATGGTCGGGCCGACAAAGGTGAAGCCCGCTTTCTGCAGGGCCTTGCTCATGGCCTTGGCTTCGTCGGTGACCGCTGGCACGTCGCCACGGCCTTGGAAATGGTTGATCTTCGGCTCGCCGCCAACGAACGACCACAACCACTCGGCAGGGTTATCCACAGCCAGCCAGGCCTGCGCGTTACGCCGGGCAGCCTTGAGCTTGAGACGGTTGCGGATGATACCGGCGTCCAGCATCAGTGCCTCGATGCGTTCGTCGCTCATGGCCGCCAGCTTCACCGGGTCGAAGCCGTGCATCACCTCGCGATAACGCTCGCGTTTGCGCAAAACGGTGATCCACGAAAGCCCCGCCTGGAACCCTTCGAGCAAAAGCATCTCGAACAGCAACGCCGGGTCACGCTGTGGCGTTCCCCACTCCTGGTCGTGGTAGGCCTGGTACAACGGATCGTCGGTACACCAAAAGCAGCGTGGCATAAGGCTCCAATGAGTAGAGGGCGAGGCGAATCAGGTTATACTCCCGCTCTTTACATCCGCATCCCCAGATACAGGTGAATTTCGTGAGCCAGCCTACGCCAGCCGTGCGTACCTTCCAAGACCTGATCCTCGCCCTGCAAAACTACTGGGCGGCTCAAGGTTGTGTGGTGCTTCAGCCCTACGATATGGAAGTAGGCGCCGGCACATTCCACACCGCTACATTCCTGCGCGCCGTGGGTCCAGAAACCTGGAACGCCGCCTATGTGCAGCCTAGCCGTCGCCCTGCCGACGGGCGGTATGGCGAAAACCCCAACCGCCTGCAGCACTACTACCAGTTCCAGGTGGTCCTCAAGCCGAACCCGGCCAACTTCCAGGAGCTGTACCTCGGCTCGCTGAAGGCCATTGGCCTGGACCCGCTGGTCCACGACATTCGCTTCGTCGAAGACAACTGGGAGTCGCCGACCCTGGGCGCCTGGGGCCTGGGCTGGGAAATCTGGCTGAACGGCATGGAAGTCACCCAGTTCACCTACTTCCAGCAGGTAGGTGGCATCGAGTGCTACCCGGTCACCGGTGAAATCACCTACGGCCTCGAGCGCCTGGCCATGTACATCCAGGGCGTCGACTCGGTCTACGACCTGGTGTGGGCCGACGGCCCGTTCGGCAAGGTCACCTACGGCGACGTGTTCCACCAGAACGAGGTGGAGCAGTCGACCTACAACTTCGAACATGCCAACGTCGACAAGCTGTTCGAGCTGTTCGACTTCTATGAAAGCGAAGCCAACCGCCTGATCAAGCTGGAGCTGCCGCTGCCGACCTATGAAATGGTGCTGAAGGCCTCGCACACCTTCAACCTGCTGGACGCCCGCCGCGCCATCTCGGTAACCGAGCGCCAGCGTTACATCCTGCGCGTACGTACCCTGGCCCGGGACGTGGCGCAAAGCTATCTGCAAGCTCGCGCACGCCTGGGCTTCCCGATGGCCACCCCTGAACTGCGTGACGAAGTGTTGGCGAAGCTGGAGGCTGCACAATGAGTGCTCAAGATTTCCTGGTAGAACTGGGCACCGAAGAGCTGCCACCAAAAGCCCTGGCCAGCCTCGGCGACGCCTTCCTGGCCGGCATCGAAAAAGGTCTGCAGGCCGCTGGCCTGAACTACACCGGCAAGCAGGTGTACGCCGCACCACGCCGTCTGGCCGTGCTGATCCGCCAGCTCGACGTGCAGCAGCCTGACCGCAGCATCAACATCGACGGCCCGCCCCTGCAGGCGGCCTTCAAAGACGGCGAGCCGACCCAGGCAGCCCTGGGCTTTGCCAAGAAGTGCGGTGTAGAGCTGGCCGAAATCGACCAGAGCGGCGCCAAGCTGCGCTTCTCGCAGCACATTCCGGGCAAGGCCACCGCCAGCCTGCTGCCGACCATCGTCGAGGATTCGCTGAACGACCTGCCGATCCCCAAGCGCATGCGCTGGGCCGCCAGCCGTGAAGAGTTCGTGCGCCCGACCCAGTGGCTGGTGATGTTGCTCGGCGACCAGGTGGTCGACTGCACCATTCTGTCGCAGAAGGCCGGCCGTGAATCCCGTGGCCACCGCTTCCACCACCCACAGAACGTGGTCATCACCACGCCGGCCAACTACGTCGAAGACCTGCGCAAAGCTTATGTGCTGGCCGACTTCGCCGAGCGCCGCGAGCTGATCAGCAAGCGCACCGCCGAGCTGGCCATGCAACAGGAAGGCAGCGCCATCGTGCCGCCAGCGCTGCTGGACGAAGTGACGGCCCTGGTCGAGTGGCCGGTGCCGCTGGTGTGCTCGTTCGAGGAGCGTTTCCTCGAAGTGCCGCAAGAAGCCCTGATCACCACCATGCAGGACAACCAGAAGTACTTCTGCCTGCTGGACAGCGAAGGCAAGCTGCTGCCGCGCTTCATCACCGTGGCCAACATCGAGAGCCGTGACCCCAAGCAGATCGTGCAGGGTAACGAGAAGGTCGTGCGCCCGCGCCTGACCGACGCCGAGTTCTTCTTCAAGCAAGACAAGAAGCAGCCGCTGGAAACCTTCAACGAGCGCCTCAAGAACGTGGTGTTCCAGGCACAGCTGGGCACGGTCTACGACAAGGCCGAACGCGTTTCCAGGCTGGCAGCCTTCATCGCCCCGCTGATCGGCGGCAACGCCCAGCGCGCTGGCCGTGCCGGCTTGCTGTCGAAGTGCGACCTGGCCACCGAGATGGTCGGCGAATTCCCTGAAATGCAGGGAGTCGCCGGCTACTACTACGCGCTCAACGACGGTGAGCCGGAAGACGTTGCCCTGGCCCTGAACGAACAGTACATGCCACGCGGTGCTGGCGCCGAGCTGCCGCAGACCCTCACTGGTGCTGCAGTGGCCATCGCCGACAAGCTCGACACCCTGGTCGGCATCTTCGGCATCGGCATGCTCCCCACCGGCAGCAAGGACCCGTACGCCCTGCGTCGTGCGGCCCTGGGCGTGCTGCGCATCCTGATCGAGAAGCAGCTGGACCTGGACCTGACCGCTGCGGTCGAGTTCGCGGTCAAGCAGTTCGGTGCCAAGGTCAAGGCCGCTGGCCTGGCCGAGCAGGTGCTGGAGTTCATCTTCGATCGCCTGCGTGCACGCTATGAAGACGAAGGCATCGACGTTGCCACCTACCTGTCGGTACGTGCCTTGAAGCCGGCTTCGGCCTTGGACTTCGACCAGCGCGTGCAGGCTGTGCAGGCCTTCCGCAAACTGCCGGAAGCCGAAGCCCTGGCCGCGGTGAACAAGCGC